>ERZ890953.1856-NODE-1856-length-10011-cov-4.408698_pt1 | contig 10011 bp, 5 predicted proteins | sample MGYA00521264_ERZ890953 | MGnify/ENA primary metagenome ERZ890953 (study PRJEB32303, sample SAMEA104408629) | aquatic metagenome | biome: Brackish water; feature: Chemocline; material: water | place: Baltic Sea | collected 2014-10-26T21:54:00 | depth 200 m ... | reverse complement strand
GACATTCGTTACAGTCCCTCCACCGACTACCGCAGCGTCACCCGTGACCTGTCCGACGATCCGGAGATCGGCGAGGTACTGGCGGGGCTGAAGTACCTGATGGTTGAGGACAACCTGGGGTTCCACTCGGACCCCAGGCCTGAGCTTCCTTCCATCGAAGCGACGACCACGGAATAGGAAAAGCCGAGCCAACCAGACCCCGAGCCCTGACTATGCCCCCCACCCCTGAAGGTTTCTTCCTCTCTGGACCGTTTCGGCCTGGAGGTTTTCTCGCTCGCCACTTGGCGACAGCCGTCTTGGCCGGACCGCGCATCGGAGCTACCGTGCGTGAGAAGCACGGTGGCGTATCCGAGCCAGCCATCGAGCTGATCATGTCTTCCGAGGCCGCCCTGTTGGCGTACGGAGTGCAGCGTCCCCCCATCGAGGACGTATTCGGGCGTAGCTTGGTGGAGATGGAGCTGCGTGCGCTCTCCACCGTCGCCCGTCGCCCGGCGATCGCGATCCTGGTGGGTCGTGACGAGCACGCGGAGCCACACCTCGCCGAGCTCCGCTGCGTCGTGCGTCACAACCTCGAAGGTGCGGTGTTTGAGGTCGAAAGCCTGTACGAGGACGGTCGCCCGTTCATCCCCGACGAGAATGCGAGCTTCCCTCTGGGACTCGACCTCCGGGCAGCGGCAGCGGAGCGCTACGACTTGGTGCCTCCTGACCTTCCGGAACTCATCAAGCATCACGAGCCCCTCGCCCGCACCTTGGATCGGGGGGGACCGACCCAGTTCCGACGCAAGCTTCGTGTTGTGGCCTCCGCTCTCCCATCGATGGCCGAGATCGACGATCTCGTGGAGCGCTTCGAGGTGTTCGCTCTCGACTGGCGGGCGAGGGCCAGGCCCGTGCTCGATCAGCGGGTATTCGTCTCCTATTCGCGCAAGGACCAACGACTGGCCGAGATTGCCTGCACTTGCCTCGAACAGGCCGGGTACGAGCCCTGGATCGATCGTGAGGGTGTACGCATCGGGGACGATCTCGAGAAGCGTATCTTCCCCGCCATGGACCACTGTGGCGCGGTGCTGCTGCTGGGCACGCTCCACAGCGCTGCGTCGGACTGGGTACAGCGAGAGGCCGAGCAAGCCCGCGTGCTACAAAGACGCTGGGGAGAGCTCGGCTTCGCGCTGCTGCCCACCCGATCGCCGAACCTGCCCCTCGACGCGTTCCCTAGCCTAGGCGGCCTGCACCAAGAAGCCCTCGATCCCTCTGACGACCCTGCGACCCAGCTCGAGCGGATCGTGAAGGTGATCGAAGAGCACCGGAAGGGCGAGTGAGCAACGCCTCCGACCGAGCCGAGAGCCCCTCGGCCCGTCTCCAGGTGTTCCTCTGCCATTCCTCCCACGACAAACCCCAGGTCCGGGGTCTGGCGCGACGGCTCGGGGCCATGGGGATCGACACCTGGCTCGACGAGGAAGGCATCCGCACCGGCGAGCGCTTCCCCGACCGCATCGGCGCCGCCCTGCAGGCCTCTTCGCACCTGCTGGTGTGGTTCACGGAGGCCTGGCGTGCCGGTCGCTGGACCTGGAAGGAACTCGAGGCGTTCGCGGCCCTGGAACGCGGCATCGACCAGGTCATCGTGGTGCTCCCCTCCCGGGCCGAGATCGACAGCCTCCCGCCCCGGCTCACCGACCGCTCGGCCCTGACCCTGGCGGACCACAGCGACGACGAGCTCGACTGGCTCATCCACTGCGCCGTCCACGGCACCGACAAGGGGACCCGGGTGCGGTGGGAGGCTCGCGCCCACCAGGTTCGCGACCGGGTCGACCACATCCCCGACTTCAGCCGCGAAGAGCTGCTGGAGGCCGCGGGGCGCATCCTCCACGGGCTCCCGGGAGCAGAAGCACTGGCCCGCAACGTGATGCTGCACTGCCTGCGCATCGGTGTCAGCCCGACATGGGTCGAAGACACGCTCCCGCCCGAGCGATGTCTCGACATCTGGGCCCGGGCCCTCGACGCTACTCCCATGGCTCCCTCCACAATCTGGCCCCGCCTGGCCCTGGCCGCAGAGCGAGCCGGAGCACTCCCGCCCGAGCTCACCGCAGCCAAGCTCCTGGACTTGGTGTTCACCAGCATGGAGGTCTCGACCGTCACCTCCGCGCTGCGCATGCTCGCACTGCTGGGACCACCCAGAGCGTCGGTCCTCACCCTGATTTCCTGGGTCGATCCAGACCAAGATCCCGACGCCCCCCGGCAGGCCATCGGTCCGGGGCTCCGAGGAGACCGCCGCGTGCTCGATACCGCGCTCGGCCTGCTGTTCTCCCAGCCCGATGTGCGACCGGAGCTGTTCTTCCGCGGCTTCGCCGCCACGATGGTGGGGGATGCCCAGTGGTGGGCGGTCTACTTCAGGCACCTCATCAGCCTCACCCGAGCGGGGCGCCTACAGATCTCGACGCTGTCGCACCGGCTCGAAGAGAGCCTGGCCGCGACCACCGAGGATCCTGAGCAGTTGCTGGCCCTGTGCGCCGTGCTCGATGAGATCGACGAGCTCGCCCTGCCCCTCGAGGCCTTCCTCCAGCGCCTCTTCCACCGCCTGCGGCACAGACCCCGGGCCCCCTGGCTTGCCGCCAGGCTCCAGACCGCGCAGCTGATCCTGGAGCGTCACCACCGATCCGTCTTCATGCAGATGTGGCCCGTCCTCCACCTCTTCAAGCCCTGGGAGCAGGCCATGGAGGCCGCGCGCCTGACCGGGATCGCGGCCCAGGAGGTCAGCGAAGTGGAAGAGCTGCTGGCCAGGTTCGCGCGCAGGGGCGCCCCGGAAGAGCAAGCCCTGCTCTTCGAGGCCGCCCTCGGCTCACCCGCGAATGTGGATGACATCCCTGGCACATCATCGCGGGTAGCCTCGTCCCTCGATCACCCAGACACCCGGACCGAGCCCATCGCCACCCTGCTGAGCGGCGCCATGCTCCGAGCCTTCCAGGCCACCATCCAGGCCGAAGACTGGGGAGTGCAGGCGTCGCGCTTCCTCGAGGCAGCAGCACCTATCGAGCGCAGGCTCTGGCCTTGGGTGCTGGCCATGGAGTACGCATCATCGACACCGGGCCCGACGTCGCGTCTCGTACTGGAACGATGTGCGGCCATCGCCATGAAGACCCTCGCCACGGCCGCCTGCAACGAGCGCCAGGACGAGGCCCTCCACCAGCTGGCGCAGCTCCCCCTCGACACCCCCCTGCCCGAGCGCGTCGACCTATGGGATCGCGCTGTGGCTGTGCTTGGAGGTTTCGGAGCGGAGCTCGCGGCGCGGGCCGAAGGCGCCCAGATCCAGCTGCGCTGGCTGCAGTCTGGGCTGCGCGACTTCGGTGGCCCGCTGCACCGCGAGTTGGGGGGCCTCGAGGGAGGCTTGCGCGCGTGGTTCGCCACCTTCCCGGACATCTCCCTGGTGCTCGCGGCCCGTCCTGCCATCACCTGGCGCTACGCTGTGACCGAGTCTCGGGAGTGGGTGGGCCTGATGGGCTCCCTCGAGAGCGAGCACATCTCGAGCCCACTGCGCGACAGCCTGTACCCCGAGATGACCGGGTCACGCTCGACCTACGAGACGCTCATGCAGGCGCTGCACGAGTTCGGGCGCGCGGATCGGCACCGCTCCCTGGCCCACCGGATCTGCGTGGTGGAGGAGATCCTCAGCTGGCTCGTCCGGCACCATCACGAGCCCGGCTCCGAGGGCTTCCTCTGGGCGATGCTGCTGCGCAAGCATGGCTTCGTCTGTCCGGGCACGCCGGAGGGCCGGCGACACCGCGAGCTCGTCGAAGCCATGCTGCAGGCCTACGCGGGCGCGCCCAAAGCGCTCCTCTCCTCGCTGGACACCCTGCTCCTCGACACCGACACCCGCCTCGACCTGGTCTACGGGCTGGCCAGGGCCCAGCCGGAGGCCGCGGAAGAAGCGCTGCTCACCATCTTGTCGATGGCTGTCGACGACCCCGCTGAGGTGGGACGCGCTGCGGAAGGTCTGAAAATTCTCGCCGCGAGCCCCCCCTCCCCCCGTGCGATCCCGCTCCTCCGTGACTGGGTGGAGCACCAGGGCCCGCCCCTTGCAGGGCCGGCTGCAGCAGCACTGCTGTCGGTATCGAAGGAGCCCGAGGATCAGCTAAGGGTGCTCGAGCTGGCGCTCCGCGATCCCGCCGCCGCCGGGGGCCTGATCTGAAGACCGTTGCCTGCTGGCCCAGCCCCGTTCCCCTCCGAAGTGCTCCCCCAACCTCCGAGCGATCTCGCCCGGGCTCATGGCGCTCGCGTCCAGCGCCAGCCTGGAGCCGAGGAAGCCAGGCAGTCGGACGTCTTCGAGCAGCACGGTGAGGAAGTGGAGCTTTCGCCCCGAGCCGACCGCACGCTCCATCTCGGCCCGAATCCAACCACCCGCGTCCGCAACGGAAGCCTGACTGACGAAGAGCACGAAGTTCGGGCTTCGGTCTACCAAGACCTCGATGGCGCTCCGGATCGGGAGCCCCAACCCGACGCTACGCTGATCGAGGTGGACAGGTACACCACAGTCAGCGAGGGCATCACAGCAGGCCGACACGACCTCCGAGTCGTCCCGGCTGTAGGACAAGAACACCGGCTCACCCGAGATAGGGCTTTCCTGTAGGATCGACAAGCGCAGCATCATGGAGCTCAGGGTCGTGAGCACGAGCCATGTGCGACGGTCGATTTCCCCGCGTCCCAGCTCGTGATCCAGCAGCTCGAAGGTCCGCAGGAGCTCTAGCTCACTCCCTTTCGGGGCCAAGCTCGCCTGGGCCCAGCGGGTCACCGCGCGGACCTGGCCCACGGTGGACGGTCCCTGATCCCTGACGGCCCGCTTCAACCGCCACGTCACGAGGGGCACGGGCCAACGCAGCGGCGCCGTCAGCGCGCCACCATTGCGAAGCGCGAACACCGCGCCGACCCCTTTGGGCAGCAGGCTGGCGGATCGGCTCATGCCGTGCCCATGGCCGCTCTCGCCTGCCTCACCCAAGGCGCGGCTGGCTTCCGCGAGCTTCGGCCACCACTCTCGCCACGGATGGCCGCGGTCCATGCCGGCGAAGGCGTGACAGAGCAGCGCCCAGCCATGCCATGAAGAGCAGAACCCCACGTCTCGCTCATGGTTGTGGTGGTGATGGCTGTGGCGTGCGATCCACTGCAGGCTCGCCCGATCGAAGGCCAGGGCTGCGCGGCGGTAGTCACCCGCCAAGAAGTGGGCATCACCGTCAACCTGGGCGGCGCGAGCGAGGCGGAACTTCCGCTCGTGCTCATCCGCAGCGATCTCCGCAGCACGGCGCTCGAGATTGGCCCCGAGATCGAAGTAGCGATGCTCGATGGCCATCACGGCCGCGACCTGTACCGACTCGTGTTCGGTCAGCCCTGCCAGCCCATCGGCGACCCGGGAGATGGTCTGACGGGCCAGACCACCTTCGTAGGTCCCGCGGATGAGTGACACCAACGGTCCTTCGCCTCCGGGCACGGGGCGAGCCGCGAGCAGCTCCACACACTCTCGAAGAAACGCCGGATAGTATCGATGGAACCATGCCTTCTGCGCACCGCCTGGGCTGAGGGGGAAGGTCAGGCACAGGCTCCGGGGGCCAGCAGGGTTCCAGATGCCCATGGGCCGCTTCCCCACCAGGTCCTGCAGCACGACAAGTGCCCCCGGTGCCGGCCGCAGGTCATGCCGGCCCGCGATCAAGGGGAGCCGGTGCACCGGCACCTCGAAAACAGACTCCGGTGCGAGTGCGAGGTGGTGGATGTGCTGCTGATGCGCCCCGCTACCCAGCTGCAGGCCGAGGCGCTGTAGAAACGCGGCCTGCTCGAACACCAAGCCCTGGTAGGAACTCCAGCCCCCACACAGCAGCATCGGCAGTTCGGCGGTGCGCTCCACAAACTGGGACGCGAGCACCGCGTCACCGCCCAGATCGAGGTCCCCCAAGACCACGAGATCGATGTCTCCACCGGGCGCGAGCACATGCACGCACGCTTCGAGCGACCGGGCCAGCACAGCCTCGATCCCCAGCCAGGACTCGACAGCGAGCTTCAACCAAAAATCGGTGACGAGCGCGCGCATCCTCGTTTTAGGCCAAACGGGTCATGCCAAGCGCGGCGCCGCAGCCCATCTCCACGCGCGGCATGCTCAATCGCCCCAACGTTCACCCGCCCGGTTCCGTGCGAAGTGGGTCCGCGAGTTCACCGGCAGGTGGGTGCGCCGCCGGATGAACGCCTCATGGATCCACCCTTGCACGTTCGCTACGCTGTCGGACCAGGGGTGGATGCTGGCAAAGCCACCCTGGATGTTGTCCCACAGGCGCGGGGGGATGGTGTGAGCGTCGTACTGGTTGCCCCGGAGCATCTGGTAGGTGGGCAACAGGATGCCCAGCAGCCCGGAGCGTGGATTGTACTGCGTGTCGCGGAGGCTGGAGCCGATCTCCCAGTCCACGTGTTTGCGCTGCCAGGTCTCGCGCCCCACCAGCACCACGGTGACCGTGGTGTCCCGCAGGTAGCGATCGCGGATGGTGCGCCGCGCGGTCTCGGTGGAGACGTTCGGGTCGATGTCGCCGTCCCAGACCGATTGATCGACCATCGCCTCGGCGTGCTGGTGGAACAGCGTGTAGAAACGGTCTTTGTAGACCTGATCGAGCGCGTGGTGGTAGCTGATGAAGACGCGGTGGCGAACGGACATGGGGATCTCCAAGCAGGCCCGGAAGAGTATACTTCCCAGCCATGGGCTACCAGTACGACATCTTCCTGAGCTACCCGCGCCAGGGGGCCATCGGGGCCTGGGTTCGGGAACTGCTGCACCCGACGCTGGTCGCTCAATACCCGGACCAGTGCGAGCCTACCTACGGGGGAGTCTTCTTCGATGAAGAACTCGAGCGAGGCGGGGTGCTGCCCGATCGGCTGGCTCATGCCCTGACAGGATCAGCCGTGATGCTTGCGGTCTGGTCCCCTCGCTATTTCTCCCGCGATTGGTGTACCGCCGAATGGCGCTCGATGCTGGCCCGCGAGCGCGACTTGCACCTACCGACAGCAAATGGGCCAGCACTGGTCTACCCCCTCGTCTATGGCGATGGTGACGACTTCCCAGAGCCCGCCCGACAGACTCTGCAGCAGCGCTGTTTCCGCCGACACGCTCACCTGAGCAAGCAAGCGCCGGGTGACGTCGCCATGAACACTTTCCGCGCCGACGTCATCGAGCTGTGCCAGGATCTGGCACGGTGGGTCCACGCTGCTCCGGCCTGGCAAGACGGCTTCCCCATCGAGCCCCCCCAATCCAAGCCTATGAAATGGCGCAACCCGAGCAGCCTATGAGCACCGGCACCGTCATCAGCTTCTACTCGTACAAGGGCGGCGTGGGCCGCAGCTTCCTGTTGGCCAACGCCGCGGTGCTGCTGGCCCGCTGGGGCTTCCGCGTGCTGTGCGTGGACTTCGATCTCGAGGCGCCTGGGCTCACGGGTTTCTTCGGTCCGTACCTCCCATCCGACGATGGCCAGGGCATCGTCGACCTGGTGCTCGCCCACCAGGACGGCACCCCACTCAGCTGGCCCGAACTCATCGATCCGGTCACCATCGACGGCTGCGAAGACCGCCTGCAGCTGCTGCGAGCCGGGAGCCAGCGGGGCGACTACCAGGAACGACTGAGACGCCTGGACTGGGACACACTGTACGAGCAGCATGAATTCGGTGAGCTCCTTGAGGGCTGGCGCCGCGAGTGGACCGAGGGGCTCGTCAGCCAGACTCCCGGCGGCTCGGTGCCGGCCTTCGACTTCGTGTTGGTGGACTCCCGCACGGGGCTGACCGACATCCAGGGCATCTGCACGGCCCAGCTCCCGGACATCCTGGTCTACCTGTTCACCCCCAACCACCAGAGCCTCGAGGGCGCCATCTCGGTGGTCGACCGCGCCCACCGCCAGCGGGCCCGCCTGCCCATCGAACGGCCCGACTTCCTCGCCCTGCCCGTGCCCTCCCGCTGCGACTTCGAGGAGCACCAGGCCCTTGCCGACAAGTGGATGACCATCTTCGCCCAACACCTCGGGCCCAGCTACGACAGCTGGCGCCACGAAGCGGTCAGCCACGATCGGCTCTTGCAGTTGCTCAGGCTGGACTACCACTCCCGCTGGAGCTTCGGGGAGCCGCTGGTGGTGGTCGAAGAGAGGAGCCACTTCGAGCCGCGCACCGTGAGCCACCAGGTGGCCACCATCACAGCCTTGCTGGCCCGAAGGCTGGCCGGCAGCGATGAACTGTCCGCCAACCGGGACGGCTTCGTGCGCGCCACCACGCCGGCCAGGGTGCTGGGCCGCACGGCCTTCGACCACGAGCTGTTCGTCAGCCACACCAGCGAGGACAAGCCCTTCGCCCGCGAGCTGCGAGACGCCCTCGAGCGTGCGGGCGTCACCTGTTGGCTGGACGCCACCGAGCTGCCCGTGGGCTCGCGGCTCATCCCGCGCATCGACGAGGGCCTGCAGCGCTGCCGGCACCTGCTGTTCCTCTGCAGCGCCGCCTCGGCCAGCAGCCGCTGGCAGCAGATCGAGCTGCTCGGCTTCGAGGAAGCCGTGGAGCAGGACGCCTCCCGCCGGATCCTGCCGGTGCTGCGCAGTGGCAAGCTGCCTCCGCGACTTCGCCAGCTCGTCCACATCGATGCCCGCACTCGAAGCGCCACCGAGCTGACCACCGAGCTGCTCACGGCCCTGGACCACAGCGACGGCCCACGGGAGCCCCAGCCGATCCCGCTGGAGCCTGCCCTCGACCCCCTGGACGCCTGGCGCGCCCACCAGCAGACCGCTCACGCCGAGCTGATCCCCTTCTTCCCCGACGCGGACACCAAGCTACTCGACGACGTGTACGTGGAGCTGGAGCTGCAGGTGCATCCCAGAGCCGAAGCGGCGGAGTGCCTGGAGAGAGAACCGCTACACGGTCGCCAGCGGCTGTGCGAGCTCTTGCTCGCCCCAGGCGAAGAGGGCCGTGCGGCCCGCTGGATCCTCGAGGGCGAGCCGGGCTCGGGCAAGACCACCACCCTGCGCCACCTGGCCTGGAGCCTGGCTGCCCACGCAGAGGGATCGGTGCCGCTGTTCCTCTCCCTCGCTCGCTGTGGAGAACGACGCGGCTCGGTGTTCACCCTGGCCGCCGAGGAGCTGGGCGACAACAGACGCCTTACGGGCTCGCTGGCCCACGCGCTGCGCACCCTGTCGAAGCAGCCCGGCAAGCTCTGGCTGCTGCTGGACGGCCTGGACGAGGTGCACCCCAAAGCGATGGAAGCCACAGTCACATGGATCCGCACGCTCGCCAGCGAGCTCGAGCATGTCGTCATCGCCGTCTCCACCCGGCCCATCGCCCTGGAACGGAACGGCCTGGGTAGGGACTTCCAACGGGCCCGCCTGCAGGCCCTGAACCCATCGGCCCAAGGGGAGCTCCTCTCCCGGCTGCTACCCCAGGACGAAGCCAGCACGGTTCTGGCCATGCTGCGTGACGAGCGCAACCGCAGCCTGGCCGAGCTGGGGCGCAACCCGCTGATGCTGTCCCTGATCGCCATCATCGGGTGCGAGGCGGGAGCGCAGGGCCGCGCGCTGCCCCGACGCCGCGTGGACCTGTACCACCAGGCCATCGACCTTATCCTGCGACGCGGCCACGGGATCGTCCCCCGAGGGGTCAAGGACCCCCGCCTCGCGCGCCGCCTGCTGCGGGATCTCTCCCTCGAGCTGCAGCGCGAAGGGGGCGAGACCTGGAAGCCCGCCGGGCTGGACGACGCCATCTGGGCCCTGCGGCGGGCCGATGAGGATCTCAACTTCCGCATGGGTCAGACCTGGGAGAGCAACACGGCCTTCCTCGATGACCTGGGCTACAACGGAGGCGTGCTGGGCCCCCATGACGGTCCTGGGGCCGCATGGCGCTTCCTGCACCGCTCCCTGCGAGAGTTCCTGGCGGCCGAGGCGCTCCAGCAGCGGGGCGACGAGGCCATCGACGCTTGGGTGAAGGGCTGGCTCGGCGCCCTCGAGGCCCGCCGGGATCGCAAACGCGGCA
>ERZ890953.1854-NODE-1854-length-10028-cov-4.178983_pt1 | contig 10028 bp, 7 predicted proteins | sample MGYA00521264_ERZ890953 | MGnify/ENA primary metagenome ERZ890953 (study PRJEB32303, sample SAMEA104408629) | aquatic metagenome | biome: Brackish water; feature: Chemocline; material: water | place: Baltic Sea | collected 2014-10-26T21:54:00 | depth 200 m ... | reverse complement strand
CGGTCAGCATCAGGGCCAGAGTGTGAGGCCCATCAGGAGTCTTACCCTCGAGCTGAGTCTTCAGGTCGGGCGGCATCAGCTTCAGCATCTCTGCCGTCTCACCTTCCCCCAGCACGGGCACTGCCGTGGGGTCCATCAGACGCACGGAGTACTCGCTGGATTTCACCAGGTGCGACACCTCGACCTCGTTGCCCTCCACCGCTTCGTATTCCAGGGAGGAAGCGAAGGGTAGGGTGAGGCCGGGCAGATTTCGTACCACCACGTTGGTGCGGTCGAACTCAGTGGCATTGACCAGCGCCGCGTAGTCAAAGTCCTTGGTACCCCGAATGACCATCTTGCCCCGGCGCACCGAGTGGGGCAGGGTCACCTTGTTGTTGTGCACGGCATCCATCACCAGGTCCTTGTTGACCGTGACCCCGTAGGGGGCCATCAACTCGTCAGCATTGCTGCTAGTGGAGTTGATGGCGAAGTAATCGTTGGTGATTTGGGGGTTGGGATTGAAGGGCCCCATCTTCTTGATGGCCTCCTCCGAGAAGCTGGCCAGCGAGACATCGAAGTTGTCCACCAGCACCAGCAGCGTACCGCCCGCCATGACAAACTGGTCAATTTCATAGCGTTCCCGATCACTGAGCTTCTGGCGCGCCCCGAAGATCACCAGTGCGGCAATGTCGTCGGCGATGGCTTGCGAGGCATCCACCCGGGTAACATCAAAGTCCTTGTCGGTGAAGAGGCCGTTGCCGATGGACATGAGAATCTGGTTGACCTGATCCTGCAACTGGAGGGCGACGCCGATGAAGCGCTCGTGAATGGGATTGTTCTGGCCCATCATCTGCGCCACCTTCGGGTCGATGACCAGATTCTCGGTGGGGAAGGGGCAGAATTCGTCGTGACCGCAGACAAAGCCGATGCGCTGCTGCCCAGGGGCCTTCTTCAGCATGTCCCGGAAGGCCTTGGCATCAGCCAGCAACATGCCCAGTACCTTCTTCAATTCCATGATCTGCTGGACGTTTGGCGGGTCCTCGCCGAGCTTCTCTGCAAAGCTCTTGTATACCTGCACGTAAGCCTCAATCCCGCCCTTCTGCTCCTTGGTGCCGAGGCCGGAAAGGAAGGCATCAAAGCGCTTATGCTGACCCTTGAGCGGGAGCCCCTTGGCCTCCAGGACCGCGGCGATACCAGTACACTTCTCTTCAATGCGGTCCCGGTTCTTGGCCAGCGCCGCCGCCTCTTCTTCCATGTTCTCAATGGGCTTCAGCAGTCCTTCGATGCCCGACACTTCCTGCTTTTCGTCTTCCTTCACCTCAAAGGCGGTCACTTCCTTGCTGCACTCTGAAACGGCTTCCCAGAGGGCATCGGAGGCCTCGGTGAGATGGCGGATCTTGCGGCCATTCTCCACCCGGTCCTGCAGGCGCAACAGCCGCTTGGTGATCTCAAATTCAAAGATGTTGGGGTCCAAGGCCTGCTCGTAGACCTCAATCTCCCCTTCGTAGTGGAAGGTTGCCCCCAGGACATAGCGGGTCATCTCCAGCTTGCCCTCTTTGACCGTGGCTTCGTCCGCGACGAAGGGCTGGAGGCCAGCTTCCTCCGCCTTGTTGACCGTGTCTTCGGTGACCTCGACCAACTCCACCATCGACTCGGCGTGGCTGCGGAATTCCGTCAACTTGTCACGAAACTTCCGGTCGATGCCTCGCAGGATAAGATCCTGGCCCCACTCGCCCTTAATCTTCTCGGGCAGCTTGGCGCTGATGTAAATGCGCACTTCCAAGGGGGAAACACCGTCAACGGTGACCAGCGATTGCAGCACTTCGACGCTCTGGGGAGAGAGTGAGTTGACGTTGTTCTGCGTCAGGTCCACTCGACCAAAGAGGTAGGTCGAGGCCACGTTGACCAGGATCAGACCGATGACCAGGGCCAGCAGCAGCACTGCCGTGTTGGCAACCCTCACAGTCGTCCCTGATTTCTTATTGGTAGCCATGGTACCCTCCTAGTTCCAGCGTCGGCGGTTGAGGGAGAAGGTCGCAACAACCAGACAGATTGCCGTCATGGTTACGAAGAAGACCAGGTCCCGGGTATCGAGCACGCCGCGGGTGAAGTTGGTGAAATGGGCATCGAAGCTGACATAGGCTGCCACATCTTTGGCCCCTTCCCAGAATGCCTCGAGGATCTTGTCGATGAAGAAGAAGAGGCTCGAGAGCACTGCCCCCACGATGTAGGCGACAATCTGCGAACCGGTCCAGGCCGACGACATGATGGTTACCGCAATGAAGCTGGCACCGATGAGTGCGAGGCCCAGATAGCCGCCGAAGATGGCCCCGCCATCGGGGTCGCCCAAGGAGACCAGAATGAGCGGGTAGACCAGAGTCAGCAGCAGTGTCACCGCCAGAAAGCCCAACGCCCCCACGAATTTGCCCAGAATGATCTCGGCATCCGAAACAGGCAGCGTCGCCAGCAACTCAAAGGTACCCAATCGCTTCTCCTCAGAGACCAGCCGCATGGCGACTGCGGGGAGGTAGAAGACGAAGAACGCCGGCACCAGCCCGAAGAAGCTGCGCAGGCTCGCTTCACCGTTTTCAAAGAAGCTGTCCACCACAAAGAACTTCAATCCAACCACCACCAGAAAGACCGAGATGGCCACGTAGGCGATGGGGGACGAAAAATACGAGATAAACTCTCGCTTGCCGATTACCCAGATATTCCGCATGGTCTACTCCTGTGTCAGCTTTCTAAAGAGGCCCTCGAGGTCGAGCAACTCACGACGCACCTCCAGCAGAGCCCACTTCTGGGCACTCGCCAGAGTCACCGCAAGGGACCGCAAATCGGCTTCTCCCTTGCCCCGCAATTCGAATTCCAACTCACCGGGAATGCCCACCGGGCGCGCCCTGGCCGCTTCCACCCATTCCTGCGCCCGCAGCACCTCCAGGACCTTCGCCTCGGTGACCGTTTCGCTGGCCTGAAGCCGCAGTACTACCGGGGGATTGCTCATCTGCTCGCGCTGCAGCTGCTCCGGCGTGCCATTGGCAACCAGGCGACCGCGATGAATGATGATGACGCGGTCGCAGGTGGCCAGGACCTCGGGGAGGATGTGGGAAGACAAAATGACCGTGCGCTCGCTGCCCAGTTCCTTGATGAGCGACCGGATCTCCACCACCTGGTTGGGGTCGAGACCCACCGTCGGCTCGTCCAGCACCAGGATCTCCGGATCGTGAATCAGCGCTTGAGCCAGGCAGACACGCTGGCGGTAGCCCTTGGAAAGGGTCCCGACAATCTGGCCCAGGACGTTGCTGATGCCGCACTTCGAGGCCACCAGCTCCAGGCGCTCGGCGAGTTTCTTCCCCGAGAGCCCCCGCAACTGGCCAATGTACTTGAGGTAATCGTAGGCGATCATGTCCGTGTAGAGCGGTGCGCTCTCGGGCAGGTAGCCAAACTTGTGGCGCACCTCCCGGGAATGCTCCTGCACATCCTTGCCGCCAATGCGGACCTTGCCCGCCGACGGAGGAATGAAGCAGGTCATGATCTTCAGGCAGGTGCTCTTACCCGCCCCGTTGGGCCCGAGGAACCCCACAATCTCTCCCTTGTTGACTTTGAAAGAGATCCCCTGGAGTGCCTCGATGTCGCCGTAACGCTTGGCCAGCCCGTCCACTTCGATCATCGCTGTAGCCGTTGTCTCTGCCATCTTGCTCCTCGCTGCTATGTTCAACTTTCGCCCACGCACGGAGGCGCGTGCCCGTTTCCGTTACCTAAATGCATCCCAACAGTGCTTAGCGCACGATATTCCATAAAACGCCGGTTAAAGAAATGTATTTCTCAGCGATGTCAAGTTGGACCTTGGTGTCATGCCTGAGCGTAGCCGAAGGATCTCCTTGCACCACCCACTACGCCCGCAGCACCAAATTAGTCCCCACGCTCCTCCCAGTACGCACCTCAATACCCCGACACTTCACCCGAAACAGAAACCAGGTCGGCACCGTAGTCCGACCAAAGAGCGTCTCAAAATTCCCCTGCCCCTTACTGATGATCAAATCCGCCTCGTCGTATATCCGCCGAAACTCCTCAGAGCAGGCAGGGGTCCAGGTGCCCGGAATCGCCGCGCCATTGTCCACCACCCGCACAATCTCCATCAGCCCCGACTCACGAGCATCTTCCAGGGTGGCATCGTTCAGTATGGCACCGCCCCGCACCGCCACCGTGAGCCGGTCTCGCGGCAGCAGTCGCAGGAAGGGTTGGTCAAAAACAATCTCGCCCGCGTTGTCAGCCAGGTAGAGGATCTTCGTCGCGCGGCCAATGTGGTCCCGCAGCGCAAGAATGGCCGTATCGTCCAGGGGGCAGGCCAGGGTCTCTTCAATGGTCCCCAGCAACTCGTCCACCAGCACCTCTTCCCGCGTCGCCAGATCAATGACATTGCCGGCAATGGCTATGCGCAGTGCTGTGTCGAAAGGGTCTGCCGCTGCGTTCACCCGGGCCTGCAAATCCGGCAACAGCCGCAAGGCCAACTCCGTCGCCCGCCGCTTGGCCGGTCCGAACGGATCCGCCACACCGGTTGCCGTTGCTACCATCTCACAGAAGACACCGGTATGGATCGGCGAAGGCTGGTCATAGTCAGCCTCAGCCAGATATCCCAGCACCGCCCGCAAGGTCCGGGCAATAGTAGCCTCATCCGCCCCCACCATCTCCAATATCCGATGCGCCTGAGTAGCCAGACAGGGCAAACAAAGCGCCTGCGTATTCATCGCATGCTCCACGCACTACCTCCATTCTTCCCATGCTCGGTCACAGTGGTACCCACGGCGGCAGCGTAGCGAGCCGTGGGCCGCGCCGCCCCACCCATAGTCAACAACACCCCCCAACCCACTGCACAATACACCCCCCACAAGCCTCGTCCATCTCCTGCAAGTAAATACAAAACTCCTCCGGGCCACCCTCAAAATCCACCCACTCCCCGTCAACAGGCACCAGCCAGCTTTCCGTGCAGCTGCAAACCCCGCATTCATACCGGGCAACCGCCACCTCAAGCAGCTCCGGCGGCGGGCTGATCTCCTCTCCGAAATCACCGGCCGAATCCGGGTAGTAAACATACGAGCTGAAGCCATCCATACAGCCCTCATAGCACTCGCAGCCGCTATGCACTTCCACACATTCGGCCAGCCAGGTCTCTTTGCAGTATCCCATGTAAGAATCACAGAAGAAGAAGGCACACGGACACCAATGGGAGTCTACGCAGACCTCGCCCTCACCGCAGTCCACATCGTCCCAGCACTGGACTTCTTTTTCAGGCACAACAAAGCAGGTGCCAGAGTCAGTGCCCGCACCCACGCACCGCGTCCCTTCCGGACAGTCAGCATCATCGGTGCAGCAGCCCACCGCGGCCGGCGTGCATTTGCCCTCTTCAGTGCCACAGTTCATGTCACAGGTACAGACCTGCGCTCCGGCACAAACATGGAATTCCGGACAAGTCTCGTCCGAGTAACATCTCGTCTTGTTCGGCTTGCGCTGGCAGGTGCCCAGCAACCCCTGTCCGGTACTGCCCAGGCAGAAGAGCGGCGCGGTGCAGTCATCGTCCGAGTCACAGCATGCCCCATGGTTCTGGATGTCCTCGCCAGATACGAAGTCATCAAAGCCCGTGACGTCCGGCTCCACCCTGGTCTCACCTGCCGCCCCATCAGGAACGTCAATTGGCTGAACGTCGGCGCGGCTGGGACCCGAATCAACTGCCCCCACATCCACCGCCTTCTTCCCCGAAGAAGAACAACCCGCCACCAGAAAGAGCACAACCAGAGTCTCCAAACGCCTCATCGTAAGCCCCCATAAGTACGCTCCCTATACTGGCACCACCATAACCCATGTTTCCAAAGCAAAGCCAGCATGCTCGCAGCCCACACCAGCACATCTCGGTTGCTCGGCAGTGTGTCTCTCCCCTCGCAGGGGAGATGGCCCGCCAGGGCCAGAGGGGTGGCGAGGCGCGGCAAGACCTCGCTCCCTCAAGCCTCACCACCTCCCCCGCACCACGGTTGACAACGTACACCATTACACCTATTCTGTTCCCGTAGGAGGCAACCCATGGCACTGAACATCAAGAACCGCGAAGTCGAGGCCCTGGCAACGGAAATCGCGGCCCGCACCGGCGAGAGCAAGACCGAGGCCATACGCAAGGCTTTGCAGGAGCGGAAAGAGCGCCTCGCCTTTCGCATCGCCCACGACCACCGCCGTATCCGGGTGCAGGAGTTCCTCGAGCAGGAAGTCTGGAATGGAATTCCCGCTGCCATGCTCGGCAAGCCCATGAGCAAGCAGGAAAGAGAGAAGCTCCTCGGATATGGACCAGAGGGAGTATGATCGTTGATTCCTCAGCTATCATCGCAATTGTCTTCCGGGAACCCGGGCACGAGCGGCTCATCGACGCGTTGACGACCGAGAGCAGCCCGGGCATCGGCACCCCGACCCTGGCCGAAACTGGAATCGTCCTCAGCGCCCGCCTGCAGCGCAATGCCCGAGGCCTGCTCAGCCGCCTCATCCAGGACTTCGGCTTGGTCGAAGTCCCCTTTGGCGAGGAGCACTGGCGCACCGCCCTCGATGCCTATCTGCAATTCGGCAAAGGTCGTCATCCTGCGGCCCTCAACTTTGGCGACTGCCTCACCTACGCCGTCGCCCACCTCGCCAACGAACCACTCCTCTTCACCGGCAAGGATTTCACCCACACCGATATCAGACCTGCACTGCCGTAGTCCCGCATGCTCGGCGACAGGGGTACCCACGGCGGCCGCGCAGCGAGCCGTGGGCTGCATCGCACTGCCCAGATCCATGATCGTACTCACCCTCGGCCCTGGACGGTGGGAGCGAGCTGTGGGCTGCGTTGCACCACGATCCCCGTCCTCCTCAGCGCCCCACAGCCCCCCGCTCGGCGAGGCATCGCCCCGCCTGCCGCCGGGGGCACCTCCGTAGCCCCTCACAACAGACGTAGGTTTTCCCTTGACACAAACCACAATCCGGCTTAAATCTGGGGCGTTGATTTGATGCGGGAATAACTCAGTTGGTAGAGTGTCAGCTTCCCAAGCTGAACGTCGCGAGTTCGAATCTCGTTTCCCGCTCTCAGAAGGCCCTGAAATGAGGGCCTTTTCTTGTTGTTGTAACTAAAGTAAATTCCCCTCATAACCCCTGGGGTACTGCAAAGGGTACTGTTTTGTCTGGGAAATGACTTCACCCGGCCCCGCAGTTCACGTTTTTGGCCTCATCGAGTGTCAGGGGATACTGGGGACCGGTCCCGTGCTCCGAACCGGTCCCCACGCTTGGTGGTGCTTACGGAGTTTCTTCCTTGCTCTTCACGTAGTTGACCAGTGCAACGACGTTGCCGATGGCCTGCCGCTTTTCGTCTGAGCCGACCTGGCTGTAGTGCTCGGTCATGGATAGGCTGGAGTGCCCCATCAAGGCCTGCTGCACGGTGAGCCCCACGCCGGCCTGCCTGAGCATGTTCTGAAAGGTGCGACGAAGGTCGTGGGCCGTTACGTTCCAGCCCAGTCCCATCACCTTGCATACCTTCGCCCACGCTTTACTACAGGACCCGGGAAGCCGGTAGTCACCGAACCTGCCAGGAAACAGAAGTCCTTTTTCGGCCCCGGGGTTTTCGGACGCCAGCAACCAGTCGTGGTGTTCCTTGATTACCAGCATGACTCCGGGGTCCAGGGGCAAGTATTTGTGAGTGTCGGTCTTGGTCCGGGAGACCCTCCCCTTGGTGTGGGACTGCACAACACGCAGTTCCCTCGCTTCTTCGTCGATGTGCTCGATGTGCAGGGCTGCTGCCTCGCCCCACCGTAATCCGTAGAGCGCCAGGATGAGGGTGATGGGGTAGTGCTCGGGGTGCCACTTCTCCATCAACAACAGGAATTGTCGCAGCTGAGCAAGATTGAGGTACCGGTTCGCCTTAGGGCTTCTCGGTTTGTTGACCGCCTTGAGGCCGATGGCGGGGTTGACCTGCAATCCGAACTCGACCACGGTATCCCTCAGGACGTTGCGGAGTACGGCAACCCAGCCTGCGATGGTCCATTGCGAGTATCTCCCCCCGCCCGGTTTCCTTAGTCCCCCGACTCTGATTTGCCACTGCCTGATGTCCATGGGCGTAAGGGCATCAACGTATACGTCGCCGAGGTATGGCAAGATGAACTTGTCCAGTGCGCTGATGAACTGCTTGAGGGAGTTTGGGCGCAGGCCCTCATTCTTCTTCTGCACTATCCAGAGCTGTGCGAAGTCCGTAAGGGTCCTCCGCTGCTTCTTCCCGGCTGGGTTGTACTCGGCCCTGTGCACTTCTTCTAGGAATCCGGCTCTCTCTGCGGCTGCCGCTGCTGCGGTTTCCGCCATGGACCAGCGTGACCGGTCCAGAACCTTGCTTGTCCTCGGGCACTTGAACTGCACTCGTAACCGGTACTGACCAGTCTGTGCGTCTCTGCGCACGCCCGGGTGTTTCGTCTTCTTGAGTTCGTTCCACCTCACTGCCATGGCGTTCTCCTTCTTCGAAAGTGCAACTACTCTCCCCGCATCCCCGGGGCACCTCGCAACTTCTGATGTGCTGGTCAAGCTCTGCGGAGTTGAAGAACAGTTTGCGCCCGAGCCGGTACGTACGTAGCCCTGTTCGTCGAGCAAAATCTCGAGCGCCCTGAGTGGTGCTGAACCCAAGCATTCGGGCAACCCTGGCCGTTGAGAGCCACGTGTCCCCGCTAGCCTCAGCTACCGTCAATGCAGAACTCCCCATCACACTGCCACCTCCTGTGTCGTTGGATTGGTCCTCCTTCGATATTCTTATAGCCGGTTTGGGAGGTGTTCTTGAGCCTGTCCGCTCCTGAACTCCCGGCAGGGATGGTGAGGCCTTTGCTTCGTGTGATTTGTGACTCTTCTTCATCGCCAACACTGCGTTATGCAGACACACAGGCACTCAAGCTGTAAATCTGCGGTGTGTATTGTGACGGCACCATTGCCTTCAGCCAGTGCAATGGCTGCCCGTCCAGTAATTGTCCGTAGATTCCCTGATCGTCTACGTGCGATCATGTCTTTCTCCCCAACCTCTCAAAAAGTAGTTGACCCCACCTTCCACCCTTACTATGATGGGGCTGGATCAGGCATTATATTCGGGATGTCCGGCCGAGTCAAGGTCATCTTACGAAGGAGGCACCATGTTGGAAAATCAGGCAGCGGGAATTGCCAGACTCAAACGTGATGTGGTTATGGCGAGGGGGATCGGGGAGAATCCGTTGGTGGCCCTGACCCCAGCAATGGTTGAAATGCTCGTGGCAATGGCCACGGACGAGTCTACGTCTGATATTGACAAAACCATCGTCGATGAGGTTCTTGCGGATATCTTCGGCGAAACGACTCGTCGGGCAGAAGGTGCTGCGACCCTCGTTTGTCTGGATGGGCTGGACACTCCGCTGGACCTGGCCCCGGCAGAGCGGTCCACCTGCATAATGGTCGGGCTCATCGCAACGCTTCACTTCACCTCGGCGGACTTGCCCTCGAGCGCACGAGACCTTAAGGATAAGTACAACAGAGACGGGAAGCCTCCAGCAACTCCCAGCGAGTATGGCCGCTTGTTGCTTACCGAATTACCGCACGTTCCCCAACGGTCAAAGTTAGACTTCTGGGAGGTGCTGGAACTGGCGGTAGCAGGTGCAGTGTTCCGCCACCTCATCTCAGTGTGCCCCACGCTGACAGACAATCTCGAAGTCCCTTCGGTCCAGCTTTCCCCCGGGATTCGTCTCCCAATGCCTTCCCAAAGACCCGTGGACTGGTTGTCGGTTGAACTTCGGCTCAATCGATGGCTACACCTCAAGCGCAGAGGCACGCACCTGCCTTTCCCCTTCATAGCGGATGACCTGTCTGCCGCACTTATGACTGGCACCTGCCCTCCGAGCCTGGCCCGCAGGATTCACGATGCGGCCATACGTGAGATCAAATCCTGCGGTGACGTAGGGGTTACCTACCTGTTCCCTGAGTTGGTCGTGGACATGCTGAAGGTTGCAACGGCCTCGCTGTCCGGGTGGGTGGCAGTACAG
>ERZ890953.1850-NODE-1850-length-10037-cov-7.927269_pt1 | contig 10037 bp, 8 predicted proteins | sample MGYA00521264_ERZ890953 | MGnify/ENA primary metagenome ERZ890953 (study PRJEB32303, sample SAMEA104408629) | aquatic metagenome | biome: Brackish water; feature: Chemocline; material: water | place: Baltic Sea | collected 2014-10-26T21:54:00 | depth 200 m ... | reverse complement strand
CCGACACCGACGCCGACACCGACACCGACGCCGACAGCGACACGGATGCCGACATGGGAGATGCCATCTACCCCGGCGATGTCATCGGGCGTGTCCATCTCTACGAACGCCGCTGGGGAGATCACACGAGCTATTCCCAGGTCGGGGTGGAGCTCTGGGACGGAGTGCAGCCCGGAGCCCAGCAGCTCATCGATCAGGTCGGCGACTGCCAGCTGCTCGACGGTCCCCGCATCTACGGCTGGGACTGTGATCCGCCGTGCGCCGACGACGAGGTGTGCGTGGGGTCCGAGTGTGTCGCCTACCCAGGCCTGGCCCCGAGCGGCACGGTGACCGTCTCGGGCCTGGCCGATGGAGACGCCACCTTCACGCCTGCTTCCGACGGTCGGTATCCCACCAGCTACGACTGGCCGGCCGACCTCTTCGAGGCAGACCAGTCCATCACCGTCACCTCCACCGGCGGGGCCACCCCGGCCCTCGCGCTGCAGGCCTGGGGTGTGGAGAGCCTGGTGGCTCAGGTGGACACCATCGTCCCGGGCCAGGACCTGCAGGTCAGCTGGCAGCCACCCACCGAGGACAGGCACAGCCGCATCCAGTTGCTGCTCGCGACCGGCTGGCACGGCGCGTCCAGCATGACCACCATCTGGTGCGACACCGCCGACGACGGCGAGCTCACCGTGCCCGCCGTCCTCACGGCCCAGTTCCAGATCCCCAGCTGTGGGGAGTGCGAGTCCAGCTCCATCAGCCGTTACACCCAAGACGCTGTGGACTTCGGTGCCGGCCCAGTGCAGCTGTTCGTGAGCTCGGAGATGGCCTTCGTAGCCTGGTGGTAGCCGAGCTCAGCCTCGCGAGCGGCCCCCGGCGTGGTGTGCGCCCGCGCCGGTCTGCATGGTCTCGCGATCGGCGCGAGTGAGGTCCAGGTCGATGGCGAACGCCGTGGCGCTGGCTGCGGTGACCTTGCCCCGGCAGCTGATTGAGGAGTGGTTGGGCAGGGTCAGCCGGACCAGCAGGACCAACCCGCTGTGGAGCCCCGAGTCGGCGTGGCGAAGCTCGAGGACGCCGCGCCTGAGGCGGGCCGCGAAGTGTTTGCTGTAGAGCGCGGGATCGTTGTAGCGAACCATCACCACCGGAGGCTCCGCGCTCCCGGCCACCCGGACCTCGAGCCGGAGCCGCTTGCGCCCGCGGGGGGGCGGGTTGTCTTGGGATGGCTCGGCGGGGACGGAGCCGTAGGACGCCATGGCCCCCCGCAGCGCCGCCCGCCCCACGCCCGAACGGGGCGACAGGCTGGCGGAGACCATGGTGGTGGCGGAGTGCCGGCCCTCGGAGCTCGGAGCTCGTCTCCACGGCGCTGGACGGACACTGGATGGCTCCGAGGAGTGCGGGGCGGTGGTGGGCAGGCGGCCGCCGCCCTGGGTCAGGTCATAGAGCCACGAGCGGAAGGTTGAGCGCGCCTGGGGCTCGACCTCGGCGATGCGCATGATGCAGCGCCCACGTCCGAACTCGGGGTTGGTCACCTTCTCTACCACCGCGGTGCCAGTGAGGCGTCGGTCGTAGCCGACCATGGCGAACTCGAACTCCAGGTGTTGCCCTGGGACGCGTGTGGTTTCGCCTTCCACCTCGATCGTTGTGTCTGAGACCTGTACCATGCGGGTGCTTATGGAACCTTGGGCGTCCCTCAGTTCGATTGGCATCTGCACGGGAATCGCCATGGGTTCTCCAGCTCGTCCCGGTCACCTGTACCGCAAGACGTGTCGGGGATGTCTTATCACATTCCGAGTGATTCCATAGAGATCGGATCTGCACTCCGCTGCGCTGGCACAAGCCTGCCAGTCATACCGGGGTTTGCTCGGTGATCGGAAACTCCGCGCTGGCAGGATTGGTCTGGGCCTGCCTTCAGCGGCAGTCGCGCGGGTCCGGGGTGGCCTCGATGCACGCCTCTATCCAAGCCAGGCGGCTCTCGAACCAACCCCTCAGCGCCAGGATCTCCCCGGGGAACGGGGCTGCTCCCCAGGTGCGGGCGTTGCGCGCCGCGGGCTCGGCCAGCGGCTCGGCCAGCTCCTCGATCGCGGCCAGGATGTTCTCGATGGCCAGCTCCCCCTCGAGCAGCTCCCTCCAGCGGGCCCAGTAGCGGTCGCGGAAGTCCGGGTCTGCGAACAGCCCGCCGTACCAGCCGAAGGTGAACACCGCGGTGGTGTCCGAGGTCTGGTTCGTGGCGTCCCACAGCGTGGGGTAGGTGGCGCGGGAGTCGTTGGCACCCGCGCTGCGGTCCAGGTCCCAGATGGGCCCCGCGTGGATCGGGCCCTCGCGGTCCTTGTACATGTAGGCGCTCAGTCGGAGGGAGTCGGGGTTCTTGAAGACCACGTTCAAGATGTGGTGGTCGATCCACGAGTCCACATCGATGATCTCGCTGTAGTGCAGGCCCGAGATTGGGTCTGTGAAGTCGGGCTGGAGCAGCGCGCCCGCCAGGGAGTTCAGCTGGCTGTCCAGGTAGGCCTGCTGCGCCGTCGCGATCTCGGCTTCTTCGGGGTCCACCCACGCCATGTGGTACTCGAACACGAAGGCACCGCCCCCTGTGCCCGCCTCGAAGCCGGACTCGCCGTCGCCGGCCCGGTCTCGCTTGAACAGGTAGCCCCCGGTGATCTCCGGCTCGTTCACGTCCTCGGGCTGGATGGCCGTGATGTCCACCCGGTGGCCCGCGCGCTCGATCTCTTCGATGAGCGTGTAGACCCCGCGGTAGTTGTTGGTGGAGACCGGGCCGCCGCCGCCGGCCACGTACAGCTCCACCATCCGCGTGCGGGGGGCGTAGCGGCCCACGCGGTTGCTCAGGGTGTAGCCCAGGGCGTTGCGTATCAGGGCCTCGTCGAAGGAGTAGGGCGCGTACAGCACCCAGTCACCGTCGGCGGGCATACCCATCAGCGCCACGGGGCGGTCCTCGTCGGAGTCGGGCTGCCACAGCTCGAGGTCGTAGGACGATTTTTCGAGGTGTGCTGTGGAGGAACCGCGGATCTTGACCCGGCAGCGGCCGCTGTCGGTGGGGGCGTCGCTCAAGCGGGTCGTCGAGTCTCCAGGCTCGAAGACATCCAGCCCCATCACTGCGTCCTGGCTGCTGCTGGGCAGCCCGCGATCAGTCCACATCACCATCACCGGGATGGGGGACTCGATGTCAGCCAGCTCGTGGGTCATGGACACGAAGGAGCGCGCCTGGACTCGGCCGGCTCGCGCGTCGATGTCGACCCGTGCGTGAAGGACGGCGGAGCTGGTGAGCAGGATCGGCCCCGTGGTGGGCTGCGGCTCGCAGCCGAGGCCCGGCGCCGCCGTGCAGGAGAACACCTGTCCCGTGCCCGAGCTGGAACTCAGCGTGACCTCTACGCTGTCTACGAAGCCGCCCCCCGGCGGATCGAAGATCGGGTCTGCCTCGAGCGCCGGGATCCACTCGGTGTCCGTGTCGTGCTGGACGACGTCCGTGTCCTCGTCTGTGTCCTGGACGGGGCTGGTGTCCAGGGGCAGCGGCGGCGAGCTGACCTGTGGGGCGCAGCTCGCTGTGAGCATCAACAAGGGCAGGAGCTTGGCGGGGCCGGGCATGCTGGGGAGCATATCCCGAGGCACCCCGGGCCCGCGCTCAGTGGGCGTGCATGCCGGGCATGTGGGGGTGGCCATGGGCCACTTCTTCTTCACTCGCGTCGCGGATACTCATGATCTCTACGTCGAAGTTCAGCGTGACGCCCGCCAGGGGGTGGTTGGGATCCACCGCCACCATGTTGTCCTGGATGTCGGCGATCCAGAGGGGGAACTTGTTGCCATCGGGGTCTTCGCCGAAGAACTGCATCCCGACCTCGAGCTCGATGTCGCCGGGGAACTGTTCGCGGGGCACGGGCATGGGCTCACCGTGGCGCACGCCGTAGCCTTCCTCGGGGCTGACCACCGCCTGGAGCTTGGTGCCCACGGCCAGTCCATCCAGCTGCTTCTCGAGGCCGGGGACGATGTTTCCGGCGCCGTGCAGGTAGGGCAGGGGGTTGCCTCCCCGGGAGGAGTCGATGGTCTCGCCATCATCGGTGGTGAGCGTGTAGTGGAAGAAGACGACCTTGCCGGCCGTGATGGTGATGTCAGACACGATGGCTCCCGGGTGGACACGCCCGAGCTTGGGCGCGAGGGCGGGGCCCCTATGGCGATTCCAGAGGGAGCGCGAGGGAAAAAGCCTCACGAAGTGCGGGGGATCGCCACACCAGCAGCCCCTGATTCAGCAGGTCCGGGGAGGCGTCCGCCGCCTCGTCCGCCAGGGCCAGGGCCAGGGCCGAGGCTGTCATGCGCGCGCCGGGTGTGCGCCGATCGCGGGTGGGCTCCCAGGCCTGGGTCCATCGGTACAGGAAGGCACGAGCCTGCAATCCCAGGGCGTTGCCGCCCCGCAGCTGGCTGGGCAGCGGCCCGCGAAACATGGCGGGCGCGAAGCCTCGGGACAGGTCCGTGCCGAAGAGCAGACCCTCGTGGGTCAGGCCCTGGGGTGTCCTGCGCAGCAGGTGAGCCACCAACACCGCGCCCGGTTGGTCCGTGCTGCCTTCGACGAGCAGGCCGCCGGGCAGAAGATCGCGGCCCATGGCCAGCCAGGCCGCGGGGGACTCCTCGGCGGGGTAGCCCCGGAGCAGGTTGATGGCGCGAACCAGCCGCAGGGGCTCGGGTGTCGGGGGGGCGAAGCTGCCCTGGACGTAGCGCAGGCCCGGCCCCCCACACTGTGCGCGGGCCAGATCGATCCGCCATCCCGCGCTGTCGATGCCCAGCACCTCGAGCCCGGCCCAGCGAGCGCGCAGCCACGCGGCCCACTCGGCGGTGGTGTCCGCCCGCTCTCCCAGGCCGATGTCCGCACAGGCTGCGCCGGCCCACAGTCCATCGCTGCGGCCCAGCAGCTTGGGCTCCGCCAGCGCCAGGTAGCGGTCCAGCAGGTGTATGCGGCCTGGGCTGCTGCGGCCTGGCAGGTTGCGGTGCTGGGGAGTGCGCGGCGGCATGGGTGCAGCTATGCCCGGGCGCTGTGGAGAGCCAGGCTGTGGTCGGGCGTGATGTGGGATAAGAGCAAGGCTGTGGCCGGTTATCCGACTCGGTTCGGCGGCGGCCCCAGGAGTCCCAATGAAGCTCTACGGATACGGTCCCACCCGTGCTGCCCGCTGCCTCTGGCTGCTACGGGAGCTCGAGCTTCCCTTCGAGTATGTGGTCGTCGACCTGAGCCAGGGCCAGCATCGGCAGCCGGAGTTCCTGGCCATCAACCCCTACGGGCGGGTGCCGGTGTTCGAGGAGGGCTCCCTGCGCATCCGTGAGTCCGTGGCCATCTGCCTGTACCTGGCGGACCGCCACGCCGACAAGGGCTTGATCCCAGCCCCGGGCAGCCCGAACCGGGCTGTGCACGACCAGCACCTGCTCTTCACCGTGGCGGAGCTGGACGCCCCCCTGTGGCGCCAGCGCCTGCACCGGATGATGTACCCCGATGCGCGCCGCATCCCGGCCGAGCAGCACAACGCGCGCCTGGACTTCCAGGCCGCCGCCCAGCTGATCCAGGGCGAGCTGGGAGCCGGCCCGTTCCTGCTCGGCGAGCCATTCTGCGTGGCTGACATCGTGCTGGCCCACACCCTGTTCTGGGCTGGCTGGACCGGGCTGCTCGACGGCTTCGACGGCCTGCAGGCCTACCTCGAGCGCTGTGTGGCCCGGCCCGCGTGCCCCAGCTTCTTGCGGGGCTGATCGTTCAGTCTTCGGAGCGCCGCCGTCCCAGTGCAGAGCCCTGAGCCGAGCGTTCCTGCGCGCGCAGGTCGCCACTCCCATGCGCTTCAGGCTAGTGTCCAGGCGGAGTCCCCATGTCCGCACCCCGTCTCGCCCTGTCTCTGTTCTTGCTGATCGGCGCGCGCTGCGGGCCCGGCGACAGCGCCTTGGACACCGACACCGGCCCCGGGTGGAGCCCCGCCAGCGGCCTGAGCGCCGACGTGGAGGGCACCATCGGCACCCTGGTCACCGCTCGCTGGGAGCAGCACGAGGCCTGCGACGGCCACGTCGCCTACCGCTTCGACGACGAGGACTGGCTGACCAGCCCCGACCTCCGCTGGGAGCCCGGGGCTGCGGAGCGCTTGGTGTTGGGCGTCCCCTACGCCACCGAGCTGGAGCTGCGGCTCGAGCTGGACTGTGAGCAGGGCCCGTGGACCTCGGCCGGCGTCACCACCCAGACCGACCCCCTGCCCGAGGGGCTGCCCCACGCAGGGCTGCTCACCGAGGTCGAGGGCGCCTGGGACCCCAGCTGGCCCTACATCCTCACCAGCATCGACAGCCGCGAGGACGCCGCACGTCCCGACGACACCTGGACCATCATCGTCGACCGAGCGGGCCGCACCGTCTGGGCGCTGCCCACGCCCAGCTTCCGCATCACCATGTCGCCCCGCGTCGCTGTGGACGACGCCAGCCTGCTGATCGACCTCGACAGCTTCTGGGGCATCTTCGATGGGGGCGCGGCCAGCCAGGTCATGCGCGTGGACCTGCTGGGCAACGAGCTGGGCCGCTACGACACCCCCGGTCTGCACCATCCGTTCACGGAGCTGGACGACGGCAGCATCGCCTGGGCGGCCGTGGGCGGCATGACCGAGACCATCGAGGTGCTCGACCCCGCCGGCGAGCAGCGCACCCTGTGGTCCTGCTACGGCTTCCACCAGCAGGTGGGCAGCATCCTGCCCTGTGCGGCGAACACCCTGAACTGGAGCGCCGCCAGGGGCAGCTACCTCATCTCGTTCTACAGCACCGACACCGTGGTCGAGGTCGATGCCGCCGACGGTGCCACCCTGCGCTGGTTCGGGCAACTGCCCGGATCCTATGCCTTCGACCCCCTGGACAGCGCCTTCTATTGGCAGCACGGCGCCGTATTCACAGAACAGGGCAGTCTGCTGCTCAGCACGCTGAATGGCGAGCCTGGGGACGAGACCCTGGTGCGCGAGTACGAGCTGGACGATGACGCTCAGGTGCTGCGCCAGGTGTGGACCTTCGGCGAGGGGCAGGGGGTGTACGGCGACGAGATGGGCGAAGCGTGGAGGTTGCCAAACGGCAACACCATGCACAACAGTGGGACCGCTCAGCGCCTGCGTGAGATCACGCCCGAGGGCCAGGTGGTGTGGGATCTGGGCTGGAGCCGCGGCAGCTTCATCGGGCGCTCGGTGGGCATCCAGGACCTGTACAGCCTGGTGGAGTAGGGTCCAGGTCGAGCTCGAAGCGGAGCCGGCCCTGGGCGTCCAGCACCTCCAGGCGGCCGTGGTCCTGGCTCAGCAGCAGCCAGCCGAAGCCGTGGCTCGAGGCCGCGTATAGGGTCTCAGGGCCCTCGGCGACCTCCCGCAACGGCGAGCCACCGCTGCCCATCACCACCAGCAGCGGTCCCCTGGGGTCCTGGAGAACTTGCTGATCGTGATCGTGGCCGGCCAGGTACAGATCTGCGTGGCGCCGCACAGGGCGGAGCTTGCGTTGCAGCGCGGGATCCGAGCCGTGCTGGCCGTAGGAGAGGTAGGGGTGGTGGCCGTAGACCAGCTTCCAGGTGGCGCTGCTGTGCCGCAGGCCCCGGCGCAGCCAGCGACGTTGGACGCCATCGAAGTCGCCGGTATCCAGCACGAAGATCTGGACCGGCCCGTTGGTGGTCTCGTAGTAGCGGGACGGCATCTGCCAGCGTTCCGAGCGCTGGGAGTAGTCCAGCTGCGCTTGTGTGCCGAGCTGCCGATCGTGGTTGCCCAGGGCGGCCAGGAAGGGAAGGTCCAGCTCTCGGTACGGCAGCTCGAACTTGCGCTGCCACTGTGGGTCCTCTGCTGATCGTGCGCCGTGGGGGTTGATGTTGTCCCCCAGCAGCGCCACCAGGTCACAGCGGTGATCCAGGCAGTGTTCATGGACCGCCCGGGCCACCTGGAGCTGGGCGCCGCGCCCCGTGCCCTGGTCCCCGAAGAACACCAGCCCCAGCTCCGGGGCGCCAGGATCGGGCAGGGGCCGCACCGTGCCAAGCAGGGCTTGCTGCTGTCGCCCCGTCGTGTCCAGGGGCAGGGTGGGCTCCTGCGCCTGGGCGCTCAGCGCCAGCCCCAGGCCCACCGTGAGCGCGGTGATCACTGCAGCCATTCCCGCAGCTGGTCGGGCCGCTCCCGCAGGAGCTTCACCGCGTCCCGCTGCTTGCGGCGGGTGGTCCATGGGCCGACCTCGGCCCCCGGGTCCTGGCGGCTCAGGGCGGCGATGCGGGCGCACTCCTGATCGGCCCACTGGGCCAGCCCCATCGCCTCGGCCTCGTCGGCCACCTGCAGCAGCGCCTCGTCGAGGGCCGCCACGCAGGCCTGGGATGCCAGGCAGTCCTCGAAGATCCTGCCGTGCTCGGCCAGGGCCTCGGGATCGTAGGGATCGTGGGGGTCCAGGGCCTGGAGCAGGGCTTGGTCCAGGCCCCAGGGGATCAACGTCCACTTGCCGTTGCCGGGCGCGTGGTAGAGCAGGAAGTTGTTGGCGCGGGTGATGTAGCTGTCGATGCTGCCCAGGTAGAGCGAGGCCGCCATCCCCAGCATCAAGGAATCCAGATCGAAGTGACGGGCCAGGGTGTCCATCAGCGTGTCGGGGCTGCTGTTCTCCAGGGCCGCCAGCAGCACCTCGAGGTCGGCCCAGTCCTCCGGGACGCCCTGGTCCTGAAGCTGGAAGAGCGTCACGCGGCCCGGGCGCAGGTCAGCGCCGTGGCCTCCCTCGTACAGGTTGCCCGAGTCGTCCTCGAAGGCGCGATCCAGGAACTGCTCGTCCATGGTCTCCACCACGCTGTACAGGCCCCTGGGTTCCCCATCTACGCTCACGCAGGCGTAGCCTTGGCGCGGCGCCACCAGCCCCAGGGCCTGGTAGAGCCGGTAGCCTACGTGCTCGGCCAGCATGGTGGGGTCCTGGATCATGTTGTTCAGGGTCAGCCGTCGCACCCCGTACAAGCTGGCGTCGTGGTCCCACTGGTGCAGGTCCAGCTTGATGGAGGCCTTCTTGTCGATGGGGCGGAAGGAGCGCTCACCCTTCAGCCGCAGCCCCGCCTCGTGTTGTTCTCCGAGCACGTCCAGCCAGGCATGCACGTCCTCCTGGTCTTCGCGCCAGTCCAGGGGCAGCGTCGCAAGCTCCGTGGGCTCCACGCCCAGATCCAGGTCCAGGATCACCCCGTCCTGGTACAGGAAGTCACCCAGGCCGGCATGCAGGTCCAGGCTCTCCTGGCCCTGCCCACACTCAGCGCCCCAGTCTGCACAGGCCATGCTGCCACAGAGCAGCAGCAGCGCGGGCCCCCGTCCTGGTGCGGGCGCCTTGCAGAGCGTGTGCAGACGGGGCCGGCGCGGGGAGGGCATTCGATGGAGTGGCCTTGGGGGTGAGGCCCGCGCTGGGAGCTCGGGGAGGGGTGGAGTCGGATCGCGCCGGCTGGTGCAGTGGGATGGCGCTTGGGAGGGCCTTGTCTTGCGGGCGGGAGTATAGCCGGTGCCTCTCTGGTTCGGCCGACTCTCTGCGGCATCTGGGCGGTCACGACCGCGGCGGGGAGGTAGGAAACGGGCGAGGGCGGGCGGGGTCAGTGCAGGGGCCCCTTCCCAGGCAGGCCCGCCATGATGTTGTTTCTACCCACCTTGCTGTTGCGGTCCTGGGTCTGTTCGTGTGCGCGCTTGCCCAGCGAGGGGCGCTGATGATGATGGTCGCCGCCGCCACCGTGTTCATGGCCACGCCGTGATTGTCGATGGTCACCTACCCGACCCATGTGCTGGACGGCCCGGTGTCCTCCGGGGTGTCAACGGGAGCAGCTCGAGCCTGCGCAGAAAGACACCAACCAAGCGCGGCGCTGGCCCGGCCGGCTCCAGCCATCGGCCTCACTCGAACCGCTACCTGTCAACGCGGTCCAGGAGCAGACCGAGGCCGCTTGCCCACTGGGCCTTGCTGGTCGCCACAGAGGTCGATGTCCCCCAACAGATATAACGACGTCAGCGAGAACCAAAGCACCCGGGCCTGACGATGACGTGCTCCTCAGGCGGGCGGCCCAGGCTGCGGAATGTCTCGGCGAT
>ERZ890953.1848-NODE-1848-length-10043-cov-19.450441_pt1 | contig 10043 bp, 10 predicted proteins | sample MGYA00521264_ERZ890953 | MGnify/ENA primary metagenome ERZ890953 (study PRJEB32303, sample SAMEA104408629) | aquatic metagenome | biome: Brackish water; feature: Chemocline; material: water | place: Baltic Sea | collected 2014-10-26T21:54:00 | depth 200 m ... | reverse complement strand
GTAGTATCTGCCATAGTTATATCCTATATTAAAATTTGCCTTTCCAAACCCTTAGCTTGTCAAAGTCTCCTGAAAGCAATTTCTTCCTAACGATTTCTTTACGTGCTTCTAAATCGTCCCACTTGATGCCTGCTTCTTTACACCAAGTGCTGATAACATGCATAGGAATAGTGCCAGCAAGCCTACTTTCACCTGTGACACCTAATTTATTGCTTCTAAGATGTTGTGCTCTATCTAAATAGTATTGATCGTCGAAGATCTTCTCAACGACGATCTTTTGATCCTTTTCATTAACATGAAGTTTCTCACCTATTTGCATAACTCTTCCTTAAAACCTTATCCTTATTATACCATCATTTTTAAAGTGTATCGCTAAATACATTTTAAAAATGATCCCTGCCGAAACAGGGACCAAATCAACTTTGTATTAGTTCCTATTAAGAAGTAGTACAGTCAATAACTGCGCCTGATGCTTTCTCATTTTTAGAGATAAGCGTAAGCTCAGTTAACACTTGACGTTTAGTTGAATCACCAGTCTTAGCTAGCTCAGTGTTCTTAGTCGGACGTAAGATGCCGCAAGACCACATATCAGATTGCATGATGAATACGTCACGACCACGGTTTTCACGAGTAGGAACGAATTCCACTGTGCCCCAAGGTGTTACATATACGTCCATGTGATTAATAACGCTTTCGCTTTCTGCTTTAACAGTTGAACGTTGGTTGTTATTACCAGTGAAGCCTAACGCTTTGTTCATTTGGTATGCTGATAGATACACAGTGTCCGGACGTCCACCTGCTTCCCAGATTGATTGCATAGTGCTATCAAAGTCTGCTTGAGCAAACACAGTTTGAGTACCGTCTGTACGTGGCTTAGAGCCAGGTACGGTCCAACCAGTTACTGATTCAGGGTTAACACCGCTAGTTCCAATGTTACCAATATTGCTATTGATGAACGTTGGTACACCTGCTAACTCACGAGCAACAGTAGCTGAACCTGCAACGTGTTCATTGTTATCGAACAAAGCTTTTTCAATATCTAGCTTTTGCTCTTTAGCAATCTTAAGCGTTTGGTATGCCATTTCAGCAGAACGACCAGCTTTATCTAAAGAGCCGTCTGTGTCAGGAACTACTACCGCATTCTTAAAGATTTGCGTGTAGTTACCCATACGTGTTGTTGCTGTACGTGCTTCTGCAGTTGTATCGTCACCTTCAATGTGAGCGTTACTTGCCGAAGAACGTAATGCATCTGTTTGCCACTCATGGAAAGTGTTAGATGCGCTTACTTTTTTCATTGATGAATAGAACGGTGTTTCTTCAGGTGAAATGTCGTAGATTACGTTTTGTAAGTCTTCACGAATACCGTTTGCGTCATAGCTATCAAATGTGTTTGATGGTTGTGCCATGTTATTACTCCTTTATTTAAGCATTTAAAATTAGTCCTAGTGCATCGTCGATGCTTCCAGAACCTCTAAGTTTCGCCTTTTGGCGATCACGAACTTTGTTAGCATTTGGTTTAGTTGACCTTTTAGCTCCAGCCTTTAATATCGGCCTTGCTTTCTGGGTCTTCTTAACTGCCTTTGCTTTACCAGCTATGATTTCTTGGTATCTCATAGCATCATGCAAAACTTTAAGTGCTCTATGATCTGTTATCTGCCCAATCTCTTCGACAGAATAATCATAATGCTTACCACCAATATCAACCATTCTAACCTTAATCTCTTTCGCTTTCGCGGGGTCAGAGAATTCAGGAATAGCGGATTGTAGTTGTTCCATCTCACGTTTCAAATATGCTTGCTTAGCATGCTGTTCAGCTTGTGTGTTTTTCTGAACAACATATTGATAATCAATCATCTTCTTATCGTGTGATTCCTTCGCCTCGTCGTACTTCATCTTCTGATCCATGTAACCCAAAGGGTCGTTTTCAAACATTTCTCTAGATGGTGGTACTGGAGCCGATCCTACTTCACCTGATTGTAATTGCTGGTACAGTTGTTGTACCTGCTGACGTTCGCGAAGTAATGCTTCGTAGACTGACTCAGCTTCTTTACGTTGCTGTGCAGCTTCTTGCATTCCTTTTTGGACATACTGTTGTCCACTATAGCCTTGCTTTAGGTCATCTAAGGTTACTTGTACTTCCTTTCCGTCAATCTTGACAGTAAAGTTTTCAAGCTCTTCCTGACCGGCGTAATCTATCGCTTCGTCTTCGTCCTCTTCAACGTCTGAGTATTCCTCTTCAGAATACTCTTCGTCAGAATCATCCGATTCTTCTGTTTCGGACTCAGCAGGATCTATCATCTCATCGATGATTTCCTCTGTTGCCTGAGCTTCTTCCTCTACAACTTCCTCGATTTCTTCCATTGGAGCTATTAAGCTCTCTACTGCATCATCTATTGTGATGCCTTTAGTTTCAGTCGTTTGCACGGTGCTGTTTCTCCTAATTGTTATTTATTTCGACGATCTCTGATTATCCCATCAGCAATAACTGCATCAAGATGATCTTTGATCTTACCTACTGCTCGAACAATATCATGTGCATCATCCCTTTCCTCCGTCGAGGATTCAGGGGTTAGAAACACATGAACTTGCCGTTCTATGACCTGAGTCAAAACGTCTTGAAACGTTTCATCCTTGATCAATCTCTTTATATTGGACAAACTAGCCATTAGAACCTACCTGTTGTAACTGCCTGTGTAGGCGTAGATTGTTCGTATCTTGGCTTCTGTTGTGTCCTCTTAATTTCTTCAACGTCGATCTTTTGACCCCATTGACCTAATATCTTAGCTGCTTCTACTAACAGTTCCTGATCTAATCTATCACGTTCTCTGTCATCCAATGCAATAGCTTTTTGAGCATCGATTTGCATCTTCATTTCGTCTGTCTGGATCTTAGCCTGTGCTTTAATTTGTTCCGCTTCCACTGTTGCTTTAGCTATTTCCTGTTCTGGGCTTAACTGTTGAGAAGCTGCTTGTTGCTGTTGTTGTACCAGTATCTGTTCTTGTTCTGGTGTCATAGGGTTAAAGTATCTATCTACGTTGCGTATACCTGCTAAACCAAGCATATCACCAATAGTGTTACGCATGCCAGTCATAGTAACTAAACCGTTGGATGGACCGTAGGTTTGCCAGATCTGCATTTGGGTTTGAAATGCCTGATTTAATGCCATGTGCTTTTGTTCTTCTTGTCCTGTACCTAAACCAACATTAACACTAAGATCCATATCCGCATTCCATTGTCGTGGATCCATTGGAACATATTGCCCGTTTAAGCGCATCAAACTCTGTTCACAAGAGTTTTCTACTAATAGCTTTAATACAAGCTTAAATAAGCGTTTCATGCCTCCTTCGGCTAGGTTACGAGCAATTACCTCGATTTGACCTGAGCCTCGTTGACTAGTAATCTGTGCTGCAGTTGCTGTTGTATTTTGTAGAGCATCTGGATCTAATCCCATGGAAGCTCTCGTGATGCCGGTCTTATTCTCTACTTGCTCATCCATGTACTGGATAGCGCCTAAAGTTTGACCTGCAATAAATGGAGTAGCATTAACCGTGATTGCTCCTGGTGACTTGATACGTCGTATAGAACCAATCTCATTATTCAATAGATCATCGATGTTTGCTTGTCCTTCGATAACATCTATTGAAGGATTGTTTGTTAACGCAATGTTATCAAGTAAGCCTCTAATCATTGCTGTAGAAGCATCTTGATCATTCATAATTAGATCTGCAATTGAACGTCCATAAAATGCATGTGGTTCAGGATCAATTTCAAAAACTGCAAAAGGAGCATGGCCCCAAGGTTCGTGATCTAGTAGTTCGTAGGAAGCACCGCCTAACAATATACGATGCATAATCGCTTCGCCTGTACCATAAACGTCGATCTTCATATATGCTTCAGAGATAGCAACTAAACGCATCGAAGGGTCTTGTATATCTTCGTTCTCGTCTTCTGAATAACTCGTACGTTCATATTTCTCTATATCAGTGAAGGTATCTTCATAGTCTAGACCTGATAATTTAGAGACTTGATCAAAATCATATCCCATAGCAACTAAGTCTGAGACTCTCATTTCTGTACGATGAACCACTATGTAAGCATCTTCTATTGTTTTAGCGCTACGGTTAACGAAGAATTCTTCAGGTGGAACTGATTCAATGACTAGCTTGCCGCTTTCTTTAGTACGACTTACTTTCAAGGTATAATGAGGTGTTTCAACTTCTACGCCTGTCGGGTCGATTTGTATGTATGTTTCTACATCTTTCTCAACGACTGTAATATCTGGGTCGTTGACAAGTGATGACATTTCCTCTTCAGTTAAGTTTGAGTAATCAAAGATCTCTGCTTCAGATGTATCTTCCCAATAAGCTTTAAGAACGCCAGTCTTTTTAACTAAAGCATCATGGATAGCTTCGTTAAGTAATCTGTAACCGCCTTGCTGTTGAAATGTATGATGAGCAAACTTTGTAGCTTGATCTGCCATAGCAACCTGCTCTTGATTTGAGGGTATGTATTCTACGGGATTCTCAGAGGATAAAAACACTCTCATCAAACTAGGTTTGATCGCTCTTACTGTATCTCTAACCTTTGTAGATACAATTCTAGAACGTCCTTCTTCCTCACCAATATCTACTTCACCGTCAAAGTAACGTTGTGCTTTAATACGATCCTCTGCAACTTCACTCTCTACAAAATCAACGGCGTCTTTGATTGCATCACTTACGATACTTTGAATATCATCTTCGCTCATTTCTTTAAGTTCTTCTCGCATATCGTTTCCTTATTGTGGTTCTTCCATTGTATCAAATAAACCTTCCGCAGGATTATTTAATCCGGCTGGGGAGCCTGCAGTTACAGACATTAATGTAGGTATTCCTGGTAATGGTCCTGACGAGCCTGCTTGGGTCATACCTCGGCCAACATCATCGATGAGTTGCCCTGCTTTTCTTTGTATTCCTTTCTCTAAACTTTTCTTAGCTACGTATCCTCCTGCAGTTAAGCTTAGCATTGCAGGGTTCATAGTAGCTGCCGCAGCAGTTAAGAAGAAGATTAAGCCGTTACCAGAAGGCGAAGCTTTAGATAATATTCTCATAGTTTTTTCACCTAAGTCGCCTTTTACAAACTGTTCCATCGTATCCATTTCGACTTGACTAAAGAATTTGTGTTTCTTGGGACTATTCAGAATATTTTTGATTGATTGTTTATACAGATTAAATATGTTACCACCTGAACCGGAAGCATCCGCGCTACGTCTTGCTGCATTAAAAGCATCGTCCAACTGTTTAGTCTTCATGAATCTACCATGTAAGCCCCTAGCTAGTTCCATAGCTGGTCCTGCAACAGGCTTCTTATGAATAACGTTGTCAATTTGATCAATCATTGCACCGATGATCTCTTTCTCGTTCGCATTAGCGCTTGTTTGTCTTTTAAATAAATCCTTGCGGATGTTATCTAATTCCGAAAGCTTGAACACTTTGTTGTCTTTTATATACCTGCTAAATTGCTTTTGTATAGATTTTACGACTTTATCAATGGAAGGATCGTAAGCAATTCTATTCAGGATAGAATCGTCTCCAGCTTTCCATATAGACCGTACATCGTCTGCACCAAATATTCCACCCATGCTATCTACTTCTCTGTATGCTGCTTCTTTTGCTTTCTTAAGACTTTCAACAGTTGGATTTTTACGTAAGTTCATTAAGCTCTTAACCGTTTTAGTTGCAGGTTTAAACTTTCTAAGTAGCTTATCCATACCGCCAGTCATAAATGCTGAGACTGTACCAACTTCTAAACCTTTTGCTAAGTTCTTGTCTTGACTATCGTTAACACCGTAGACTGTACCTTCTACAAAACCACGGAACATAGCTTGTAGTGTCGTAGGTAGTTGTCCTAATAAACCTGGTAACTTAACTGCGCCCAAAGGGCTTGTAACTGCACCTGTAACTTCTGCACCTAATGCATCCAGCGGGAATTCTTCTCTATATTTTTCTAGATTACCTCTGAAGTAACCTTTATCATTATCGTATAAATCACCCCAGTTAGCATTTGGATTTTGTAGCTTCTCCATAGTAGCAGTCACTGCCGCTTGTACCTCTGAGCCTAATCCTAAGGTTTGTCCTGAAACAACCGCAGTAGCTTGACCTGCATCGGTATCAACTTTAGCCATATCACCTGCAATATCAACTTCTGTAAGTCCTGACTTTAAACCTTGTTGTCGCATTGATGCAACATCGTCAGCATTTAAACCGAAAGTTTCTGCAAACTCCCAAGCATTCATATCGTCTTTATAATGTTTGTTCCATAAACCAAAACCTAGATCGGCATTGGACATGTCATCATATTGCGGATTCTTTTGTCTGAATTCTTCTACATTCATTATCTGATTCCTAGTGGATCATCGTTTGCTATTGAACTATCTCTGCTACCCTGAGGTTTTGTTCCCCCACTGAAGCCGTATTTGTCTAGAATTTCCTGACCGTATGCTTCAAATATAATCCTGTTGTAATTGTTTCTAACATTTTCTAAAGTCTCTTTAATTAATTCCGGGGATTGTCTAGGATCCAAGCTACCTAACGTGGATTGCAATGCTTCTAGTTCCTGAACAGCTACTTGACCTAGTGCACCGCCGGTAGGGGATTCTTCTCTCATCTGCTGTAATCTATCAAAACCAATGTTAGCCTTAATAGATACAAGAGTCGCTTGTAAATTGATTGCAGGACTTCCTGCTCCTAAGAATCCCCCGTAATCTCTGACGAATGCTCCTTTAACTCCTGTTGCCCATTCCTCAGTATCGACAATAGCAAGGGCTTTGTCGATGTTAGTATTCATCATGCTAGTCTTACTTACCCGTTCAGATTTCTTAATTCCTTTCTTATTCTCTGCGTCCGCCAATTCTGCAGCTGTCTTACTCCCAGGAATAACGCTCATAGAGAAGGAGTTAGTCTTAGGATCCCACTTGCCTTGATAATCTTTAGGCATAGTAGGTAAACTGATATTACCTGAGAACTTATCTAAGTTCAATACTGAAACTGCTTCTTTGATAGTCATACTCCCGCCCTTAACAAGGTTGTAAAGGTCCGGTCGTGTTTTCTTAAGAAATTCGAAAGACATATTCGTGCCTTTGTCCTTTCTTATATCTTCTAATTCTTTACCTAACACTTTAGCTAAAGCATCATCTGGCTTTAATCGCATTGTATTAAACCCAAGAGCTAATCTGATCATAGCTTCTTTATCATTAAATAGTGTTTTAAAGAATCCTTGTCTCTGAACAGGATCTAAACCTTGTGTCTGTGTAATAACACTTCTTAACTCATTTTGCGATTGTGCTGTTACCTCTGCAGGTGTTGTTGGCTTAGTTGTATCAGCTACTGTTGTAGGTTGAATTATATCAGCTACTGTTGTAGGTTGAATTGTATCAGCTACTGTTGTAGGTTGTTGTTGTTGTTGTTGTTGTTGATTTGCAAGTCTTGATTCCGACCAGCGCTTTTCTCTAAGAGCGTTCATACGATCAAAGTCATTACCACCTAATAAACCAGCATCTTGTTCCATCATTCTACGGGTATCATCTGCTGCATTCAAAGAATCAAAGTTGGGATTAAGCTCACCAACAACGGGTTTAGCATCAGGTACGCCTTGGAAAGGTAATGCCGTTCCAAAGTCAATAGAATTTCTGCTTGCTAAAGCACGATCAACACCTTCTTCATAAAGACCGTTACCTTCAAAATTTGCATTTTGTAAGGGTATACCTTGTGAGTTAGTGCTTAGACCTAGTAAACCAAGGAAAGGGTTTTCATCCTCTTCGCCTTTACCTAAGCCTTTAGCTATAGTCTGAAGTAGTCCATCAAGTCTTGCCATTTATAGCTCCATAATTTACTTTATAATAACCACTCGCATCCAATATTACTGCGTCAGGGAATATCTCTTTGACCTCTTGAGCAAGAACACCCATCGTGTGATTCATGTTAGCGCCTAACTCTTTAGCGCCTTTAATCCAGTCCCACTTATATATGTTTAGACCAGATTTAAGTTTGCCCATCTTAACTATATTCGTTTTTAATCTTTCGTCACTGTATTGCATCAGAGTAGGAGCAACACTTGCGCCTAAAGTAAGATAGTCAAATAAACCATTCTGCTTAGTTGTTGTCTTAGTCTCTGGTACTGGTGCAGCGCCTAATGCTTGAGTTGCATAGCCTAATCCTTGTACGGGATGTCCTGTATATTGACCATAGCGTTGTTTAGCAATATCAATTAATGCTTGTTGTAATGCTTGCTGTTGAGCACCTTGTGTTGCTAAGTTCTGAGTGACTGTTTGGCCCATGCCGAAGCCTAAGTTAGATATATCTGCTAATTGACCTGCCGCACCTAATCTTTGTTGTTGACCTTGCAATCCTGAGTTCACATTGAATTGGTCAGCGTTCATTCTGTTTGCAATGTCGGATTGTGCCGCTTGTTGTGCTTGTTGATAACCTTGTTGTCTAAGACCTGCTGAGGATTGAGCTAGTTGATCTAAAGTGCCTCTTCCTAATTCACCCATAGCAACACCATGACGTGAACCGCCAAAGGATCTAGCTGCCTGCGCTTGTGCACCTAATGTGTTTAGTCCCATACCAGCACCACGTAGAATGTCTTGTTCAGAAGCTTTAATCACGTCTGTAGTATAAGGATTCATGTAAGGTGTCATGCTAGTATTAGCTAGTTGACCTGATGTTACTGCGCTTGGGTTGTAAGCCATTCCTGAAGCTGTTCCTAAACCAGCGCCCCTAATACCTTGTGCTGCCATCATATTGATATTGGGTGTTGCGGATATACCGCCTGCTGCTGCTGCCATATTGTTCTCCTAATTAATTACCATTCGCCTTGGTCTGCTGATGCAGCGTCACTAGCATCTGTTCCATCTTCGTGTCCACCGAATCCTGAACTTGATTCTCCATATCCTGAACTGTCTCCACCGTAGCCATAGTTGTCACCACCACCGCCACCATAATTATCGCTGTTTCCACTGCTTGTGCCTGTAGGTCCTGTCCAACCTGTACCAGGGTGATTTGGATTTTCAACACCAACGCCATCTATAACGCCATATTGTGGATTGTTAGCTGCTGCCCAATCAATAGAACCATCTGGGTTTACATAACTAGATAGGTCCACATCTGAACCAACACCTAATCCGTAATTACCGTATGAACTTGTATTTCCTTGTGAGACTTGTCTTTCGTATGAGGGTAGAACGTTGCCTGCCTGATCTACCCTAGGTCCAAAAAGCGCGTTATATTGCTCTAAGGCGTCCGGTTGGTTAGTTTTTAAGTCTGCTTTCGCTTGTTCAAATAACGGATTAGCACTATATCCTTGTATGCCACCGGTATAAGTACTAATCGGTGTAGGTATGCCTGAATTTGCTGGTAATGAGCCTTGAGGTACTAGACCAAAGGCTTCTGCTGCTCCTACGTTTGCTTGCATTGCTGCTTGTTGCGTTGGGTTGAATGCTGCAACATCTGGACCATACCAAGGCATGTAAGGAATACGTTGTACATCCTCTGCTCTTGCTATGTTTCTAATTGCAGGCGCTTCAAGCCATTTTGGTATCTCTGTTGCTGCAGAGCTACTACCACCACCGCTTTTACCTCCACCACTCATATCAAAACTCCTTTACTAATACGACTTGTTGCTGTTTCCAGCCCTCTTTTTCTAAAATCTTTTTCCAGCCGGATCGACCTGATAAACTCATGCCATTACACCCCTGGCTTTTACCCCATTCTACCGCATCCTCGTGCATGTTTGTGATTTGTTTAAGGTCCCCCGCGGCCAAGAAGACATGTAAAACTTTCTTGTTCGGGTAATTAACTATCTCTGTTACTGCGCATCCCTCTTCGCCTGGCCATAATTGCATGTGTCCGCTTAACACCCCTTCTACAACATCAAGGAAGGAATGAGTGTCACCGCCTTTATCCAATGCTGATTCTATCCATCTTTGACATCTTAATAATTCTTCTTGTATATTCACTAAATGTCAGTCTCAGTAATCGTAAGTGTTACAGAAGGTGTAGCAGGTG
>ERZ890953.1846-NODE-1846-length-10052-cov-5.169251_pt1 | contig 10052 bp, 6 predicted proteins | sample MGYA00521264_ERZ890953 | MGnify/ENA primary metagenome ERZ890953 (study PRJEB32303, sample SAMEA104408629) | aquatic metagenome | biome: Brackish water; feature: Chemocline; material: water | place: Baltic Sea | collected 2014-10-26T21:54:00 | depth 200 m ... | reverse complement strand
ATGGTATACGCAGAGCATGAAATTGAACGCATTGCCCGTTCCGCTTTCGATGTTGCGATGAAACGGAATAAAAAAGTGTGCTCGGTCGATAAGGCCAATGTGCTTGAGGTGTCAGAGTTATGGCGTGAAGTGATGATACGTGTGAGCAAGGAATACCCGGAAGTGGAGTTATCACATATGTATGTGGATAACGCATCGATGCAGCTGGTTAAATGGCCAAAACAATTCGATGTTATCGTCACTAAAAATATGTTTGGCGATATATTATCGGATACTGCAGCCATGCTGACAGGTTCTATTGGTATGTTACCGTCCGCATCGCTGGATAAAAATGGTAAGGGTATGTATGAACCTATTCATGGTTCCGCCCCCGATATTGCCGGAACCAACAAAGCTAATCCGTTAGCGACCATATTATCGGTCTCCATGTTATTGCGATATAGCCTGAATCAGACAGAGTTGGCTGACCGGGTAGAAAAGGCTGTGAGTGATGTACTGGACCAGGGTATACGTACAGAAGATATAGCCGATGGTGGAGCTTATGTCAGCACCGCTGAAATGGGTGATGCAGTGGTTAAAGCCCTGAAAGCTTAAAAATTATTCACCACGAAGGCGCGAAGAACACGAAAATTTTCTGGTTGTTATCATTTAATATAAACCATAATAAATCATAGTATAATTAATATTATGCATTAGAAAAAAACGACCTTCGTGTACGTCGTGGTGAGCATATAAATTTATTAATATTGATGATTTTACGAGAATAAAATGAATAGAGTCGGTTTTGTAGGTTGGCGAGGCATGGTCGGTTCCGTGTTGATGCAGCGTATGTTGGAAGAAAATGATTTTGCGAATATTGTAGAGCCAGTCTTCTTTTCTACCTCTCAGGCCGGGCAGCCCGGACCGGATGTCGGCAAGAATATTCCTACGTTAAAGGATGCCAACGATATTAATGAGTTAAAAGCAATGGATGCTATTGTCAGCTGCCAGGGTGGTGATTATACCAGTCTGGTTTATGCTGATTTGCGTGCTGCAGGCTGGACAGGTTACTGGATAGATGCGGCATCATCTTTACGCATGAAAGATCATACCGTTATAGTGCTGGATCCGGTCAACCGTGATGTCATCGATGTTGCACTGGATTCAGGTAAAAAAGATTTTATAGGTGGTAACTGTACTGTCAGCCTGATGATGATGGCGTTGGGAGGCTTATTGCAAAATGATCATATCGAATGGATTAGTGCAATGACATATCAGGCTGCATCTGGCGCTGGCGCAAGAAATATGCGTGAACTGATCAGTCAGATGGGTAGTATTGAAAACTCCGTTCATGACTTACTGCTAGACCCTTCCTCGGCCATTCTCGATATCGATCGTAAGGTTGCTCAGCATATCCGTTCGGATAATTATCCCACTGATCAGTTTGGTGTACCACTGGCGGGCAGCCTGATTCCGTGGATAGATGTGCAGCTTGAAAATGGACAAAGTAAAGAAGAGTGGAAAGGAGGGGTTGAAACGAACAAAATACTGGGGCGTTCGGAAAACATGATTCCTATCGATGGTTTATGTGTGCGTATCGGCGCGATGCGTTGTCATTCTCAGGCACTAACCATCAAGTTAAAGCAAAACCTGCCGATGGATGAGATTCATGAAATGCTGGCAAAAGCGAATGACTGGGTTAAAGTGTTGCCTAATGATCGTCAAATCAGCATGCAGGAATTATCACCTGCAAAAGTTACCGGTTCCCTGTCAGTACCGGTAGGTCGTTTGCGTAAAATGGCGATGGGAGAGAAATATCTATCAGCTTTTACGGTTGGCGATCAATTGCTATGGGGTGCTGCCGAGCCTCTCAGAAGAATGCTTAATATCCTCATCGAGAGAAAATAAATTAAAAATATGGAACAGCTAAAATTAGCAGTTACTCATGCCAGCAGTTTACTGGCCGAAGCTTTGCTGGAACGTATGGCAAAAACAGGCATAAAAGCGGATAGTATTGTTTTACTGGATCAGCAACAACAGGCTGGTAATCGTTTGTCGTTTGGTGGCACCTATTTAACGGTGCTGGATCAACATGAATATGATTATGATGATTTAACTGCAGTTTTACTGCTTGAACCGGATGCTGAACTCGAAAATCTGTTGCAACACGCTGATTGCTTCGTAATCAGTCATTTTGTTGATGGCCATAATCAGGAAATTTTTACACCCGGAGTTTCGGTTTTACCGGATCAGCCGTGCGCCGTTAAATTGACTTCTGCCGAGTTGTCAAATTTACTTTTGGTGGTGAATCCAATTCATTCAAACTATGCAGTCAATTCGCTCAACGCAGTGAATATACTGTCTTCAGCGTTTTATGGAAAAACAGGAGTCGATGAATTAGCGTCGCAAACAATCAGTTTGTTAAACAGTCAGGATGTTAAATCTAACGTGTTTCCGCTACAGCTTGCATTTAACATGATCCCGTTAGAATCATCGGCTTTATTGGAAGATCAGCTGACTAGTGCCATGCAGAATCATGCAATGAGCTGTAGTGTGCAAAATATTCTTGTGCCTGCATTTCATGGCCTGTCTATTGCTGTGAGCCTGGAAACAGCTGAAAGAATGGATCTGCAAGAAGTAACTGATCTACTAAGTGAACAACAAGGTATAAAGATCGAGCAGCAAGCCATCAGTCCATTAACAGATTGTAAAAAAGGCTCTTTTGTAATAATTACAGGCTTACATCAGCCACAAAAAGATATTAATAGGCTACAATTCTGGATAGTAGCTGACTCGGTTAGAAATGGATTGATTCAAAATTATCTAAATATGCTGGAAATTTTGCTAAAATCTTATTTATAATCTATAGTTACAAGAACTTGTGAAAGTGCTTTCTTTAAAGTAAATTCTATCATATTAAGCAAAGTGACTGTTTGACAGGCTGTTAAACAGCGCTTAAATAATTAAATCCGGTGGGGAGTTTGGGAGACTAAACGTGCAAAAATTGGGACTTAAATCATCGCTTTTGGCGGCGATATTTTCATTTCCGTTGACTAGTTACGCCCTTGGTTTGGGTGAAATTGAAGCCAGCTCTTATTTAAATCAGCCCTTAAAAGCGGAAATAGAAGTTATTTCTGCTCGACCCGGTGAAATTGATGATCTATTGATCAGCCTTGCTAGTCGTGATGCTTTTGAAAAAGCTGGACTGGAACGGCCTGCTGGTCTATCCAAACTACGGTTCAAAGTTGAAAAATCAGAAGATGGGCAAACTGCCAAAATTCTGGTGTCTACCAAAACAGCGGTGCAGGAACCTTTCCTGAGTTTTCTGGTTGAAGCGGACTGGGCTAAAGGAAGGTTGCTGCGTGAATTTACTATTTTGCTCGACCCTCTGTCTTTCGCCCAGGAAGCAGTTAAACCTGCTCCACAGGTTGCTCCGGAACAGGCTGCATTTGATGAACCCGAATCTGAAGAAAGTCAGTCTGACTTTGCAAGCTCTTCCACAGCAGAAGCTAAAGTTGTTGATGAAAGTCCTCAACAGGCTATTGCCCAGCCGATTGCAATGCCGATTGAACCTTCAGCTGAACAGAATGCACGATACGATTCAGCTAACTCTGTTGTTCAGGATGCCGCCTCAGAAGATCAGGTAGTGGTTTCAAAGGGTGATACTTTATGGGGTATAGCCGCGCAGTTTAAGGATCAAAATCACACAATGGCGCAAGTCATGCTAGCCATGCAAATGATGAATCCGGATGCATTTTATAAAGATAATATCAATAACCTGAAAGTAGGTGCGGTACTTCGTGTCCCCGATATGGATGTTATGGACAGGTTGAGCAAGCAGGAGGCTTATGCCCAGGTACTCGACCAGAATGGTCTTTGGGATGAATATGTTGCCAGAAAATCTGGATCAACCAGCACTGCAGTAGCCGATTCATCGACAGGTATTAAAAGTAACCAGCAGAAAGCTGATAGCCAGTTAAGTCTGCTTACTCCTGATGAAGGCGATTCAGATAGCGCCAGTTTACAAAATAATGCGAACAGTAATAATGCCGGTCAGAAAAGAAAGAAGTTGGCCCTCGCAGAAGAGGAGCTTGAAGCTGCCCGCCTGGAAAATGAAGATTTAAAATCCCGCATTGAATTGCTGGAGCAGCAGCAGGAGAAGTTTGAAGAATTACAAAAACTTGTGCAGATTAAAGACGGTAATCTGGCACAACTTCAACAAACGGTTGCAGAAGCTGAGACAGAAGTAGTTGAAGTCACTGAAGATATAATCAGCGAGGAAATTGTACCTGACGACTTGACTGCAACATCAGATGCTCAGGTTACAGAAGAAAAACCTTCAGAGATTATGATTGAAGCCGCTGGTGAATTACTGGCAGAGGAAGAAGTGGCTGAACAGGCGGAAGCAATGGATTCTGCTGATAATATTCTCCAGCAAGATGCGTCAACAGAAGCAGAAACCGTTCTACCAACGACTGAAGAAACCGTAGATATAGCTGAACAGGATCAGATTGGTCCGTCTGAGGTTGAGACAGTTCCGGTGCCTGTGATAGTGACACAGGAACCTGAATCTGCAACTGAAGATGGGCTGATGGATATGTTGCCATCAATGCAGAAACTGTTAAGTGACCCGGTGATGTTAGGTGGTATCGGCGCTATTCTTGCTTTGTTATTAGGTTTTGTATTGTTAAAAAGAAAGAAATCTGATGGATCTGATGAAGGTATTACTCTTGAAGAGCCTGATAACCTGATTGATGATGATGCGACCCCGATACATATTCCTTCTACTACACAGTTTTCAGATGAAGATGAAGATCAGGTTAAAACTTCAATTATGGATTCTGAAGAAAACCTGGTTGAAACAGTAGTTTCTGAAGTTGATGTTGAAGATGAAGAAGATGAGTTTTCAAAAACAGCTGTTATTTCTGAAGATGAAATGCAGCAAACAACACAAGTCACTGAAGCCGTACATCTTGAACAGGATGATGTATTAAATGAAGTCGATGTTTATCTGGCCTATGGCCTGTACGATAATGCCGAAGATTTATTAACTGAATCACTTCAAAATAATCCGGATAGAGCTGATTACCGGGCTAAGCTGCTGGACACTCATTTTGCCACAAAGAATACTGATGCTTTCATAAAAGAAGCCGAAATATTGAAATCAATGGGTTCAGCTGCAAATAGATTTTGGGACAGAACGCAGATTATGGGTTTTGAGCTTGCACCAGAAAATGAACTGTTTTCTGGAGCAAAAGACAGCGGTGTATCAGTTGAAGATCTTGAGTATGCCAAACCGGATTCTGCCGATTTTGACATTAGTTCGGATGAGGATGTTAATGACTTCTCAAATACCGATTTTGATCTGAGTGATGACTCGTTTAAAACAGCAGAAATTGATATTTCTGACATCTCTGATATTTCGATTAGCGAATTCGCTGATACTCAGGATCTGGATAGTCTGGAGGATAGCCTGGATCTGGATTTTCCTGATCTGGAAGATGAATCTGAGTCAAAAGATTTACCTGAAGATATAGATAGTGATGAGTTGAAGTTAGAGGATGAGTCTGATCAGGATCTTAACTTAAATGAAGAGCTGGAAGTTGACGAAGGTGAACTTGATATCAGTGAAGAGTTCGAGATTGATAATGAGTTAGACGATGAACTGGAAAGTGATCAGGATGCTTTAAGTTTTGAATTACCAGATGCCCTGGATTTATCTTCAGAAGAAGATTCTGATTCTGAAATTATCGAATTAGAACCTACTGTAGAAGCGCCACCCTCATTAAATGAAGTACCTCCAATGGATGAGGATGGACTGGAGTTAAACATAGATGGTTCTGACTTTGACGAACTGGATGTTGATGAAACGCCTGAAGTTGAAGAAGCCGATTTAAGCAGTGAAACGTTGGTTGTATCCCCTGATGAGCAGGAAGAGAAAGCCACAATAGTCGAGGATGCAGAACAGGAAGAGCTAAACGCAGAAATACCTTTTGATGATGACCTTGATTTTGATATGTCAGATATGGAGGATGCGAGCTTACAGAGTGGTCAATTTACTCCTTCAGATACGCTGGCTTTGTCGCCAGTAGAGCAGGAAGAGGATGACATCACTGAGTTTAAACCTGCTGATATTACTGGAGAATTCGATGCCTTTATTGCAGAAGCGACTGATGAAGTAGCTTTAGCCGAAGTTGATGCTGCTGCCGGCCTGGATAAAACAGGTACTTTTGCACCGGGTGATTTCAATGAAGATGACGTTGAAGATATGATAACGTCTGTAGACGATATTGAAGACATTGAAGACTTAATGCTGCCGGATGATGTAGATGAAGTAGGCACCAAGCTGGATCTGGCCAAAGCTTTTATCGATATGGGTGATGCGGAAGGTGCTCGTAGTAGCCTGGAAGAGGTTCTTTCAGAAGGTACAGATGAGCAAAAAGCTGAAGCAACTGCTTTGTTGGATGAAATTAAATAGTTGATGACGTAACAATTTATCGCATAGTTACAACTATTTTTATCAAGCCTGTTATGTTTATAACAGGCTTTTTTATTGGGTTGCCGAAAATTTTGATGAGCCCTCTGCGTTGTGTCAGAGGCAGCTAAAATTTCCAGACATGAACTGTAGTCCCTGTCTTCATGCAGGTCGTCTACCCGACAGCTTGATGCACCAGGTAGCATCAAAAAGACACCCATCACGCTCAACTGCTTTTATCAGGCTAACTTGTGAATGCTGGCTTTTCAGTTAAAATGCCAGTCCTTATTAACCAACTATTGCCGGGTTTTATACTCATAGATTTATGCATAAACTAGCCCTGGGTATTGAATACGATGGATCCTCCTATTGTGGTTGGCAGAGACAGTCACATAGTCCGTCAGTACAGGCCGAGCTGGAACAGGCTTTATCCTTTGTCGCCAGTAAACCGGTTGCGCTAATTTGTGCCGGACGGACAGATACCGCAGTGCATGCATGCGAGCAAATAGCCCACTTTGAAACTGAGATTGATCGTTCTAATCGTTCGTGGTTGCTAGGCGCTAATTGCCGTTTACCAAAAGATATTCGAATTGTATGGATACAACCGGTACAGCTTTCATTTCATGCCCGTTTCAGTGCCATCGCGCGAAGTTATCGTTATATAATTCAAAATTCTGCTGTGCCAAGTGCACTATTTCACGACAAGGTATGCTGGGAACATCGTAAGCTGGATGATAAACTGATGCATGATGCGGCACAGCAACTGATAGGAAAGCATGATTTTAATGCTTTCCGGGCTGCGGGTTGCCAGGCTAAATCACCGGTTCGAACGATTGAATATTTAAATATCTTCAGGCAGGGCGAGTTTATTTATATTGATATAAAAGCGAATGCTTTTTTGCATCATATGGTCAGAAATTTAGCAGGCAGCCTGATGTCGATAGGGATGGGTGATCATGATGTCGGCTGGTTGCTACAGGTATTAAAAAGTAAGAACAGATGTCTGGCTGCTAAAACTGCATCTGCCGCTGGTCTGTATTTTGTGAGGGCTTTTTATCCCGCTGAGTTTGTTCTTCAGCAAGTACAACGCAAACCTGTTTTATTTTAAATTGATGATAAATAAATGAGTTTAGATATGCTTCCCGGCAGAACCCGCATTAAAATTTGTGGCTTGAAATCAATTCAGGATGCGTTACTGGTGTCGCACTGTGGTGCAGATTCAATTGGGCTGGTTTTTCATAACAGGAGCCCGCGTTTTGTTGAGCTTGATCTGGCTGAAAAAATTCGCCAGCAGATACCAGCTTTTGTTACTGTGACAGCATTATTTATGGATGATGACGCTGAATTTATCAGCCAGGTTATTTCTCAGGTGAAACCTGATTGTTTACAATTTCATGGCAAAGAGTTGGCCGGATTTTGTGAAAACTGGTCATTACCTTATATAAAAGCAATACCGATGGGTAGTGTATCTGATGCAAATGCTTATGCCCAATCCTACCAAGCAGCCCAGGGCTTTTTACTGGACAGTAATGTTGCTGGACGACAGGGTGGTTCAGGTGATACATTTGACTGGTCGAAGATTCCTTCAACGTTTCAATATCCGCTTATTCTGGCTGGTGGTTTAACCCCGCAAAATGTGGCAGAAGCCGTTTCTCAGGTTCATCCCTGGGCTGTGGATGTCAGCAGTGGTGTTGAACGGACGAAAGCAGTGAAGGATGCCGATTTAATCAGACAATTTTGTAAAGAGGTTTTTCGTGTCGATTGCCAACAATAAGCAGGATCAAGAACAGATAACAGATTACTATAAATACCCTGATGAGCGTGGCCATTTTGGTCAGTTTGGCGGGTTGTTTGTAGCAGAAACATTGATGGGACCTTTGCAGGAATTACGCGAGGCCTATGAAAAGTATTCTCAGGATGAAACTTTTCTGAAAGAGTTCGATGCAGATTTAAAGCACTATGTGGGGCGGCCCAGCCCTGTTTACTTTGCTGAACGATTAACGCAAAAAGTGGGTGGCGCACAAATCTGGCTAAAACGTGAAGATTTGAATCACACTGGTGCTCATAAAATTAACAATACAATTGGCCAGGCGTTGCTCGCTAAACGTATGGGTAAAACAAGAATTATTGCGGAAACTGGAGCCGGTCAACATGGCGTCGCATCAGCAACGGTTGCAGCCCGCCTGGGGCTCGAATGCGTTGTTTACATGGGGGCGGAAGATATCGCCCGTCAAACGGCGAATGTTTATCGCATGAAGTTACTGGGTGCCGAAGTGGTATCGGTAACATCCGGTTCAAAGACCCTGAAGGATGCCCTTAACGAAGCGATGCGTGACTGGGTTACTAATATTGATGATACTTATTACATCATCGGTACCGTGGCTGGTCCTCACCCTTACCCGGCTATGGTTAGAGACTTTCAGTCTATTATTGGTCGGGAGGCACGCACCCAGATGCTAGAGGCCGCTGGTAGATTACCGAATGCGCTGGTTGCTTGCGTGGGTGGTGGTTCAAATGCGATTGGACTGTTCCACGAATTTCTGAATGATCCTGATATTGAATTATATGGCGTGGAAGGCGGAGGTGATGGCGTAGAAACAGGGCATCATGCGGCACCTTTAACTGCTGGAGTGCCTGGCGTACTGCATGGCAATCGAACTTACCTGATGACAGATAAGAATGGCCAGATAACTGAAACGCATTGTATCTCTGCCGGACTGGATTACCCGGGCGTGGGTCCTGAACATGCCTGGTTAAAAGAAACTGGACGGGCAACCTATACTTCGATAACCGATAAGGAAGCGTTACAGTCATTTCATGATTTGACTCGCATAGAAGGTATAATTCCTGCGCTGGAATCATCGCATGCACTGGCTTATGCCACAAAACTTGCCGCACAAAAATCACCTGATGATATTATTCTGGTTAACCTGTCAGGTCGTGGCGACAAAGATATCCATACGGTCGCAGAATTAGAGGGGATCAAGGTATGAGCCGAATTCAAAATACTTTCAAACAGTTAAAAAAGCAGAACAAACAGGCTTTAATTCCATTTGTTACCGCAGGTGATCCCCAACCTGACTTTACGGTACCTCTGATGCATGAAATGGTTTCCGCCGGTGCTTCTATTATTGAGCTGGGTGTACCATTTTCCGACCCTATGGCCGATGGTCCGGTTATTCAGGAAGCTGATGAGCGAGCACTGGAGCATCATGTGAGTTTGCATGATGTGTTATCGATGGTGAAACAGTTTCGTAAAGATGATGATGCCACTCCGGTTGTGTTAATGGGGTATTTAAATCCAGTTGAAATTATGGGTTACCAGCAATTTGCCGAACTGGCTTCTGAATCAGGCGTGGATGGTGTTTTGATTGTCGATATGCCCCCGGAAGAAGCTGCAGAATTTACCAGCTTGATGACAGAATATGAAATAAATACAATTTTTCTGATTTCTCCAACAACAGATGCTAAGCGCATTGAAAAAATTAACAGCTTTGCATCCGGATATCTGTATTATGTCTCGTTAAAAGGAGTAACAGGTGCCAATTCACTGGATATTGATTCGGTGGCTGAAAAATTACTGCAGATTCGCGCTATC
>ERZ890953.1844-NODE-1844-length-10057-cov-11.983303_pt1 | contig 10057 bp, 17 predicted proteins | sample MGYA00521264_ERZ890953 | MGnify/ENA primary metagenome ERZ890953 (study PRJEB32303, sample SAMEA104408629) | aquatic metagenome | biome: Brackish water; feature: Chemocline; material: water | place: Baltic Sea | collected 2014-10-26T21:54:00 | depth 200 m ... | reverse complement strand
GTCATGTCGTCTCCGTCGGTCGTTGGCACAGATAGTCGCACTCGCTCGGCGACTCGCACCGCTTCACGTCGTCGACTGTCGTTCGGTGCTGGCACGTGCCTGGATAACAGCACTCGTGGGGCCAGTCTGGTTCTTCGCGTCTGAACCGCTCCCCAGGTGTCTCGTCGTCTGGTCCCGTTCCCTCGACTGCCCACATGGCGCCGTCGAGTTCGACGAATTCGAATTCGGAAGTGGGGCCCGGGCACGCACAGTCGGCGTAATGTTCGTTGCAGTCGTCGCACCAGGGTTCGCCGCAGCACTCGCACGCGTCGAGGTCGCCCGCCCAGACGACTCGAACCGCGGTTCGCCCGTCGTCGAGAATTCGCTTCGTGGGGCCGGTTGTCATTTGTCACCTCGGCGTTCCAGTTCTTCGACGAGTTCGGCGACTGCCTCTTCGACTCGTTCGCAGTCTGCGTCCGACAGACCTTCCGAGGTCCAGAGCCCGAATCCCTCGCTGGAGTGTTCGAGAATACGTGCCGCCGCAGCGCAGGCAAAACGTTTCGCCTCTCGTTTGTTCATGTCTTCTCCGACCACTTCGTCACGTCTTCGATGGTGAACGTCGGCACGTTCTCCCAGAACTCTTCGTCCTCTCGCACGTCGAGCACTAACCCCTCTGCCTCGGCTCTGTCGAGCGCCTCGTTCATTGTCTCGCCGTCTCGTCGACGCGTCGTGGTCTTGCCTATCTTCACAGCGACTCCAGCCATTCGTTCGTTGGGCTCAGTTCGCAGTCTGCGCCGCAGTGCACACAGCAACCGTCTTCGTCCGTCTTGACGACAGGCCCGCAGGCGGGACAGACGGCGCACTCCGGCAGAACGACGCACAGAATGGAGCGCAGTCGTTCGTGCTTCGTTCGCAGTTCGGCCAGAAGATCGCTCGGCGTCTTGCCCGGTTCTCGCTGCACTCGCAGGATCAAGTTGCCGTGCGTCTCGCCTGGTTCACGAAGGCGTATCTCGACGAAGTTGGGCGCCTTGTGCGCGTCGAGTACGGACGCCAGATAGCCGGCCATGCAGATCAGCAGATTCGCGTCAGCCTCGAACGTCATGACGCCGTCGCTGTATCGTTTCAGATATAGTTCGCTCGCCTCCTGCCTGCCCTCTTCGCGTGCATCGGCGAGAGCGACGGTCAGTCGTTCGATCTCGGCACGGTACGGATTGCGTTCGCATGTCTTCTCGTGTTCGACGGCACGAGCGGCGACTGCGTCGCGTTTCTCTTCGCCGTCGTAGTCGAACGCCGTCCCGCAGTAACAGCAGACGATGGCGCGCTGCATTGCTTTGCTCACGACTGGCCCCCCCTTTGTCGAATTCGCTCTCGTGCCTGGTCGAGCAGTTCGTCGACCGTCGGCAACGCCTGCCCCTCGGCCGCGTCTTCCTCTTGTAACATGCGAGCGAGTTCGCACGCGATGGCGTCGCCTGCGTCGCTCGACACGTACGACGCAAGTGCGGCGAACTGCCTTATCATGACGCTACACCCTTCCCACCCGTCGACGTCCGCGCGTGCGACGAAGACGACGTCGGGTGCTCTCGTCGGTACTGGCATGTCCTCTGCTGCAACCCAGTCGCCGGCTCTCTTGCCCCAGTCTCCGACCCATAGGCAGAGGCACGGTCGACCCGTCGCTTCGTCAGTCATGCAACGCGAGAAAACGCCGCCATCGCCGAGTTCGATTCGCTTCGTTGGTCGTACGATTCTAACCGGTGCTCTCATTCCGAATTCTCCTTCGATTCGTCTTCGACCGTTCGCCTGCTCACGTTCGCACGTCCCGAACTAAGACCCAGATGCTCGCGCACCCACCGACTCATGTCTCGCTTGCCTTCGACCACGTCGAACCCGACAACCTCTGCGTCGGGCCACTCTCGCAAGACGTCGCCAATGGTCAACGCGATTCCGTTCAAGTTCGCCAGGTGAACCACGTCGCCGTCGGCGTCGTGCGGCGTGTCCCATCCGTTCTCTCGAAAGTTCCACCACTCGACATAGTCTCGACGATCACCCGGGCGCCGATGCCAGCGTCGCAGTCCGTACGCACGCATGGAGGCACGCGGCGTCTGTCGTTCGTCCGTCATATCTTCTCCTGGTCGGCGTCGTCGTCGAAGAGTACCCGTTCGCCGTATTCGTACGCACGCAGGTTCGCCACGCTCATCTCCGGCGCAGTCGTCGCCGCGACGATTCGGTCCCACTCTGTTCGCAGTGCCTCGACCGGCACGTCGTCACAGGCAGGGGCACCACACTCCTTGCACTCGTCGCGCCATGCCCCGTTGTAGGCGTTGCAGACGCAACAGCCTCGACCGGGCATGAGGTGCTTGCACTCGCTGAATATCTCGCACACGTCGGACCTCGTTCACGGTTGATGTTCGACTCGTTCACTGCTTCACGTCGAGACGTTGTCGTTCGTTCGCGTGAAAGTGTAAAGCCCGAACTCGGGATGCGGCGCGGCGCACGAGACGAACGACAAGTCGAGGGAGTCCGGAGTCGGGACGCCGAGCCCGAACTCGGGATGCGGCGCGGCCGCGTGACGTGACGACGCGAGAAGTGCGAACGCGTGACGTTCGCCGCCGCTCGCTGTCGCAGTGTATAGTCGTGCATAGTCCAGTGTAGGGTCTGGGCGAAACTATACACTCCCGAATTGCGTAATGATTCCGTTGGGTTGCAACCACGAGAATCGCCCTGGGTGTAGGGTCTGTATAGTTTTCCCGACAACTTGCAAGTGCGCGGCGTGCGTGCGTGCGTGCGTACTTGTGTTAAAGACTCGTCTTCTGTTAAGTACGTGCGTGCGCGTCTGCGAGTTAGGGGGAAAAACTATACACACCCTACACTCGCCAGAATTTTCGTCGTTGGAAGTTGCGAGAATCATTGTCGAATTCGGGCAGTGTATAGTTTTGGTCGCCGCCGTCGTGGGTGCATGGTTCAACTGTCGAGAATCATTGACGAATTCTGGCAGTGTATAGTTTGGGGGCAGACTATACACGACCATACACTGCGCCGTCGACGAGTCAGAGGGCGGCAACGATGGCGAGCGCCATCGCAGTGCAGAAGGCGGCGACGACTGCGACCTGCGCTACGAGTGCGACGACGTGCGTCCAGTCGACGAGTCGTGCGCGGTTCCGAAACCGATTCGAGGTGCGCCCGAGCGACAGTCGCCAGGCACGGATTCGTCTGCGTGCTCTCTTGCGTGCGTACGTGTTCACGTGTGATCTCCTTGAATGAATGAGGCGGCCCCGCCCGCATCGGAGGACGATCGATGCGGGCGAGGTCAACCTGGTCTGCGACGCGTGCGGCTGCGTCGTCTCGTTCGGTTCAGTCCTCGACGCGCAGGCGTCGAATGGCAGCGTATAGGGTGGGTCGGCTGACGTCGAGCATGCGTGCCGCTTTGGCAACGTCGCCACGTGTCAGCAGCAGGGCCAGAAGCGTCTCGCGGTCCGCGTCGCTCGCTCGTCGGTAGAGTTCGAGCACCTGGGCCTGCGTCTCGACGGATGCGGTGCGCTCGTCTTCGCAGTCGACGTCGCCGAGTACGGGGTCGGTCTTGCGAATGAGTCGGTCGATGAGGCGACCGCGCACCTTGTGGGTGGCGAACGTCCAGAACTCGACTCCGAACGAGACGTCGAAGCGCTCCTTCGCCTCGACGACTGCGATCATTCCCTCGCCGACGACCTCGTCCCATTCGTCCCATCGTATCCCGAGAGCGGACGCCACCGACCGTATGCGTCGCGCCGCCTCTTCGAATTCGTTTCTCCGCATGCCGTCTCCGTACTCGTGCGCGGTGGCGTTCGTCCGCGTTCGCCTCGTCAGCACCGGTGCCTCCGGTGGACCGCCCTCTCGGGCGGTTTCGGCGTTCGGCCGGCGTCGTCGTCAGTTGACGAGGACGGGACGCAGGTCGTCAAGTGCGGCGTTGGCGCTGCCGCGTCGCACGAGGTCAAGCGGCGGCTGCCTGAGCATGACCGTCTCGACCTGCCCGCTATTCAGCAGACGAATGCCGACCAGGTCGTTCTCGGTGTAGGCCATCAGCGCGCCGTCGTCGATGAAGGGCTGGCAGTGCGGACACCCCTCGTCGAAGAACAGCGCAGCGTCGAACGCGTCGAGGCGTGCGGCACGCACCTCGGGCGTCGGGCTGTCGGTGTGCACGAGGACGAATCTGCCCTTGGCGTCGTGCACCGCGTTGCCAAACATGCGCTTGAGCGTGGACTTCAACTTGCGTGGGCTCATCTTCTCAAAGGTTCCTCTGTTCTCGTTCGCCATGTGGCACCTCCTGTCGTTGTTCATGGCCTCGTCAGCGCCCGAATCACGGGCAGACGCGCCGGCGTTCCGGCGCGTTTCGGCCTGTCGTGCGTCGTCAGTCTTCGACGCGTTCGCCATCGTCGTCGAACAGCAGTTCGACTTCCTCGTCGAGCGAGGTCACTACGTCCTTGAGCGAGCGGCGAATGTCGTCGAGAACTGCCTGGGTCGTTCGGAGTTTCTGGCGCAGTTCGACAGCGTCGGTCGCCGCCTCGACGAGTATGTCGATCAGCCACAGGGCGTCGTCGACTATGGCGAAGGAGTTGATCTGCGCCACCTGGCGAACCTCTGCGACTCGCTGCGCCGTCTGTTCGTTGAACTCGTCAGCGAGAATGGTGCGTCGTCGTGTGTCTTCGGTCATGACTCCCTCCGTGCCCAGCCGGGACAGCCCTTCGGGCGGTTCTTGCGTTCGACGTTGTCGCAGACGCAGCGCCAGTCGAATGCCAGCGAATGAACTGCGCCGACGTTGGCCTCCTGGCAGACGGCGTGCTGGAAGTATGCACCTTCGGGCCCGCTGAGTTCGACGCCTCTGTTCTCACAGTTGCCGCAGTGTCGTCGCACCTTGTTTCGTTTCGTCATGTCTCTCCTAGTAGACTCGCGCAATGGCGTCTTCGCAGTCCTCCCACTTGACGCCGTGACCGTTCGGGCAGTAGAGGATGGACTCGCCGACGTACCCGTTCCCCTCTCGCAGGTCGCAGCCGCACTCGTCGCAGGCCTCGGGCATCGGGTCGTTCCACCCGTTGATTCGCTCGATCTCGGCGAGCACCTCGTTTCGTCGCACGTCGTTCGTCGGTTCGGTCGCTTCAATGATTCGCTGGAAGTTGGTCGTCATGCTATCGTCCTCCGTTCGTTCGTTTCTGACCTCGTCAGGTGCGGCACTACCGCACGACGGAGGCGTGCGCCTCCGTTTCGGTCTGGGCGTGTCGAGACTATCGCAGGTTCACCTTGTGTCCGAACGGCACCTGGTAGTCGCAGTTCGAGTTGACGACCCACACAACGGGGCACGGCGGCTCGAGTCGTTCGGGGGGCATGAACCCATAAAGGTCGGTGAGGTAAATCACTGCGCTCGGCTGTTCGTCCTGGCGTTCGAGCCACTGGAACGACGGTGCGAAGTTGGTGCCGCCGCCGCCTCTCGGTTCATATTCTAGTTCGTCGCCGGGTTCGAACTCCTGCACGTGTCGAACTGCGCTGTCGGCGAAGACGACGGTCAGAGCGCAGTTGAATTCCTCTGCGATGCCCGACGACTCGGAAAGGAATTCGCGGGTATCGTAGTCGTTGACGGACCCCGACGTGTCGACGAAGGCGACGACGCGCTTCAACTGTTTGCCGCCCAGAGACGGCAGATAGATGCCGGATGCAATCATGCGACGATTCGGGCGAGCCCATTCGTAGTCGATTGCCGCCGACTGTTCGAGCGCCTCTCGAAGCGTACTGCGCCAGTCGACCTTCGGGGTGGTGAGGTCTTCGACGAGTCGACGAACGCACCCGGGCACGTGTTGGCCGGCAGCGAGTGCGGCGCGTGCGGCCTGCATGGTCGCCACTGCCCACGTCGCCTCGTTCTCGGAGTCGTTCGTCTCTTCGGGTGCGTCTCGCACGTCGTCGAAGGTCGGCGCCTTGGTGTCGGCGGGTGCGTCGTCTTCGTCGGTGGCGTCGTCGCAGTCGTTCGACTGAGCGTCGTCGTCGCTGTCGTCGCTGTCGTCGTCGCAGTCTTCGCCGTCGCCCTGGCCCTGTGCGTCGTCGTCGTTCTCGTCGCAGTCTTCGCAGTCTTCGTCGGTCGTGTGACCGTGCGGGCAGGTTTCGTCCTCGTCTGCGTCGTCGTCTGCGTCGTCGCCTCGGCCGGTGCCGTCTGCGTCGTCTTCGTGTTCGTCGTCTGCGCTCTCGTCGCAGTTCTCGTCGGCGTCGTCGGCGTTCTCGTCGTCGGCGTCGTCGTCGCCCTCGTCGGGCTGCTGACACGTAGCGCCGTCCTCTTCGTCGTCCGACGTGTCACTGTCGGGCGAGTCGTCGGCGCCGTCCTCGTCGTCTCCGCTTTCGTCAGGCGACGGGTCCTGCGCTCGTCTCTCTTCCTCTTCTCGACGCTGGCGTTCCTCTTCGGACTTGAGCGCCGAGTAGACCTGCTCGGTGTTCATGTCGGCGAACTTGCGGTCGAACAGGATGCCGTCGAGAAGGGAAAACCCGGCCTCGTGCAGCATGAGGTTGGCGACGTAGTCGCACGCCTCGTTCCACGTCTTCGGGTCACGGCTGCCGCGCCGCGTGCAGTGGCGCAGAACGTTGTGGGCGACTTCGTGAGCGACGACGAACTCGGCGTGGTGACGCGTGAGCGTCGACGTCCATTCGGGATTGAACCCGAGAGAGACGCTGTCGGTCCACGCCGTTCTGCACTTCGAATCGGTGACGAGTCGCAGGCGCAGGGCGAGAACTGCCCAGAACGGCTGCGACTGGAGAAGACGAGAACGCGCACGACTCATGGCGTCGAGTGCGTCTCGTTCGGTCTTCGTGGTTGCGTTCATGTCTACAGCCCTCCCATAAAGCCGGCCATCTTGTCGAGAAGGTCGGACGCAGTCTTCGCCGCCTCTGCGCGCTGTTCGCCGTCGGAGCGAAGCGTCTGCGGGTCGAGGTTGCAGAGCGAACGCTCGACGTCACGACGCAGCGCTTCGAGGTTCTGGTCGTCGGCGACGTTCATAAGCGGAATCAGTTCGTTCAGGTGCTGCACGTTGGAGATCAGCGTGTCGCGAAACACCTTGTCGGTCTTGCCCAGACTGGTCGCAACGTGCGAGACGACGTCGCGCAGTCGCTCCCAGACGTGGTTCATGGCGGCGGCGAGCGTTGCGTTCGTTCGTGCGGCGAGGTCGGAGCGAATGGCGTCGACTTCGTCTGCGGCGAGTTCGACTCGGAAGTCGCCGGCCTCGGGGACGGGCGACACACGGACGTCGAAGTAGTGAAAGCCCCGAATGGTCGACGCACCCGGATAGTCGTTCTCGTTGAACATATCGCCGAGACGAAGGCGCTGTTCTTCGATCTTCTCGTCGAGCGTGTCGATCAGGTTCTCGACTTCGTCTTCGAACTGCGACTTGAACTCGGCCATCACGCGCTGATATTCGGGATAACAGGCGGCGGTCAGGATGCGTTTGCCGCTGTTCTCCCAGGGCAGCGTCAGGTCGTAGTGGGTGTGGCGGGCCTTGACGACGATGGCCTGCACCGGACGCACGTGGTCCTTGCCGAGTATGCGCTTGAGATACAGACCGGCGTCGACGGACGCGTCCTTGATTGCGTGAATCTCTTTGGTCACGGTGCGGTCCATCGTCCGCGCCTGCCACCAACCCATATGCAGTTCGACCAGCATCGCTTTCTCGCTAAGTTTCGCTCCCATGTCGTCCTCCGGTGCGTCGTCGTTGAATGAATGAACTCGTCAGCGCGGGACTCACCCGCGGACGGGGCGGCGTCTGCCCCGTTTCGTTCTGCGTGCGTTCGCTACAGTACGTCGGCCGCGTGTTCGGCGGCCCATTCGGTGTACTCTCGGGTGGCGAACAGCGCTGCGTCTCGACTCGTCGCCATGTTCACGAGAAGCGTGGCGAACTCGGACGACATGCGTCGGGCGTACTTCATGACGGCGGGCCAGTTCGACTGCGTCGCGACTCGTGCAATCATTCCGCAGGTCGCATAGAGGACGGACGGTTCGAGGGGCACGTCGGCGCGGTCTGGGTTGGCGAGGACGAGTCGTGCGTCGGGCAGTTGGTGGGCAATCTGACAGAAGGCGACGAACTCGGTCGCCCATGCGAGGCCGCACGCACCGGAGAAGACGGCGAGACGGTCCTCTGGGTCGACGTGCGGGAACAGGTCGCCGACTGCGGCGACGTTTCTCGGCGTCGGCGTGTTGGTCATGTCCGCGGTGGGCACGAACGCCGACAGGAGGTCGGGACGGAATCGAATGAAGGCGACGAGTTCGACGGGCATGCGGCCGGCGCCGAGCGCCCATTCGATCCATGCGTCGACGTCGTGTTCGAGGTGCAGAATGGCACCGAAGCGACCCTTGACCGGTTCGAGGATGCCCGAGACGCCGGCGCGGTCCTCTTTGCGATTCGTGCAGGCGACGAACATGACGTGGTCGCTGATTCGGTGCCCGTTGATCTGGCGTGCAAGTAACAACTGCATGAGCGCCGCCTGGACTGACGGAGGCGCCTGGCCCAGGTCGTCAAGGAGACACACGGTCGGACGTTGTGCGTCAATGAGTCGCTGCAGGTCACCGAAGGGAATGAAGTCTGCGACCATGTCGCTCCCGGTTCCGCTCACCCACGGCATGCCCTTGTAGTCGGTCGGGTCGGCGACGACGGGGTGCGAGACGAGAAGGTCGGCGTCGAGTGCGGCGGCGGTCTGTTCGCATACGCTGGTTTTGCCGACGCCAGGTTGACCGACGATCAGGACGGGTTTGCCCGTGGGCAGAATGGCGGCGAGTATGCGCGCCAGTTGCGGCGCCTTCACTGTGATCTTGTTCGTGTTCGTGTGTCTCATGGCGTCCTCCGTTGGGTCGTTCGGTCGACGTTGCGAGCGTCGTTCGTCTCATCAGTGCGAAAGCGATTCGCAGACGGGGCGGCGTGCCCCGTTTCGACGTGTGCGTGCGTCGACTACTGTGCGGCGGCGGCGTTGCCCTTCTCGACTGCGGCGGCGAGTTCGGCGTCGGTGTCGCCGCAGATGGTGGAGCGCATGAACTCGTTTCCATCCTCGTCGGTCACCATTCTAAACGCGGGCAGTTTGGACTTGGGCGCGGTCGCTTTCTTCGTCGACTTCGTCTTCGTCTTCGGTGCAGTCTTGACGACGGCGGGCTTCGACGTGGCGGCGTCCTTCTTGGTCGACTTCGTCTTCGTCTTCGACTTCGACTTCGTCGTCGCCTTCGCGTCGGGAGCGGTCTGCGGAACGACGACGTCGGCGAGAGTCGCAGCGCGGCCGGGGCCGTAGCAGTTCACCATCTTCGACCCTTCGACCTTGGCGCAGGGGATCGCCTTGGCGCGGCCCATCATGCGGAGAAGGTAGGAGACGTGTTTGTCGGTCGTCTGCCCGTTCATGGTCTCGTCGAACTTGACTGCGTCGCTGGAGTTGTGCAGTTCGGCGGGCGTGATCATACGTTCGAACTTGGCGCAGACTGCGGCGAGTTCGGTCTTGACGATCTCGAACTGCGTGGACCACTTCGAACCCTTGCGCTCGCCCTTCGCCTTGCGGGCGGTCTTCGTCTTCGAGGTCTTCGGCGAGTCGGTCGTCGCTGCACGTTTGATCGGGGTCGCCTTGCCCTCGGCGACGAGGCGCTTGAAGACGTCGCACTTCTTGGAGTGGCCGACGACGCCGTGAACTCCGGTGCACTTGACGGCGCAGACTTCGACGCAGCGACGCTGGCCGAGGGGAGCGCAGTGGACATACTCGCGTGCGGGCTTCACTTCGCAGTCGACGTCGGGCGTGGGGCAGTCGGTCGCCTTGTCGCACTTGTCGTCGACGGGTGCGACGTCGACGGGCGCGGCGTCGACTTTCTTCGACTTCGACTTCGACTTCGACTTCGACTTCGTCGACTTGATTGCGGCGACGGCGTTGGCGACGGCGTTGGCGGTCATGGTCTTCTGGGCGGCGGTCTTCTCGGTCGTGGTCGTCTTCGTCTTCATGGTGTGTCCTCCGTTGGTGCGGCGTCTTGCCGCGCTAGTTGCTGACTCGTCGTTCGATCTCGTCAGGCGACGCATGACGCCGCGACGCCCTCGCGGGCGTTTCGATCTCTTGT
>ERZ890953.1843-NODE-1843-length-10058-cov-4.596321_pt1 | contig 10058 bp, 9 predicted proteins | sample MGYA00521264_ERZ890953 | MGnify/ENA primary metagenome ERZ890953 (study PRJEB32303, sample SAMEA104408629) | aquatic metagenome | biome: Brackish water; feature: Chemocline; material: water | place: Baltic Sea | collected 2014-10-26T21:54:00 | depth 200 m ... | reverse complement strand
CTTCAAGGCCAGTCAGGACGGCCAGGTGCTGGTGCTCCTGGGAACCACCATTCGCAGCAACCGCATCTACCTGTGGAAAGCCGGCAACCTGCACGAACTCGACTACATTTGCAACCACCTCGTCAACGGCGAATGTATTGGCGCTGGCAGCGAGTACACTGACACTGACCCCATTGCCATCTCTCCGGACAATTCCAAAGTCGCTGCCTTCACGGTGGCCGAGAGTGACCTGCGACTACGAGTCTATGATACCAATACACTTGAGCAGAAGTACCTCAACCTCTTCTCGGTGGTGAGCGGCACCTACTTCGCCGACGTCTGCAAACAACTCCTGAATCCGGTCTGGGAGTTCAAGAACGTTGTCGGCCACCCCAGGTTCAGCCCAGACGGCAATTCCCTGTACTTCGTCGCCAACAATGACTGCCAGGTTGTTTCCAGCAGCTCGAAACCCTTCACTGACATTATGATGATGGACCTCGGCGTCGTCGGCGACGGCACTCCCTTTACGCCGGACGACGTTATCAATATCACCAACAACCCCACCAACAACAGCCCGGACAATCAGGTCATCGAGTCCTTTGAACTGTCGCCTTCAGGCAAGACCATCGTCTTTTCCGGGTCACCCCGATATTCATTTGCTGGCCCGCCGGACGCACCGATTATGCAACCTCTGCCCGACGACTCGCTCAGGGCGCTCAAGGATTATGAAATCTGGCTCATCGGCACCACCGGGGCCGGCAAAACCCAGCTGACCGACGAGAAGACCTTCGCCGCCAAGTCACCGACTGCGCTCGATGCGTCGGTTACAGCTGGCTTCAACAATCAGTAAGAGGAGCTGCAATATGGTCACCAGTGATCCACTTTTCCGATGCTACAAATGCAGCGAAGAGCTTGCCTTCGACGTTAAGATCGGTCGGCGGGACATGTGCCCTAACTGTTACGCCTACCTTCACTGCTGCAAAAACTGCCAGTACTGGGATCCTTCGGTCCACAACGAATGCCTGGAGAACCGGGCTGAGTTCATTCGTGACCGGGAAGAGGGGAACTTCTGCCTCTACTTCACCTTCAAGGAATCGGAAGAAGGCAACGTCTCTGATGCCGAGGCGGCGAAGGCCAAACTGGCCAGCCTTTTCGGTGGCTCCCCAACTCCGGGGCGCAGCGCACCTCAAACCGTTGATGATGCTAAAGCTAGACTGGAAGCCCTTTTCAAAAAGAAATAGAGGACTTCAAAATGAATCAGGAAGGTGAATCTGTCGTTGTCGTCATGATTACCACCCCCGCAGACGATGCGTCACGCATCGCCCACCATCTCGTGGAAGAACGACTCGCCGCGTGTGTGAACATCATCCCCGACATCCGGTCCGTCTATCGATGGGAAGGAAACGTAGAGGACGACCGGGAGTGCCTGCTGCTGGTGAAGACCACCAAGCTGATGTATGAGGCCGTCTCTGCCGGAGCCCGCTCGGTGCACCCCTACTCGGTTCCCGAGGTCATCGCAATTCCCTTGGTGGATGGCTATGACGGATACCTACGATGGGTTGCAGAGAATGTTGGCAAGGTGGAACCAGTGGCCGACGAATAGGCTTCTCATCGGGATCCGATGCGCCTTGGGTCAAAAAGTTGCGGCCCGATCCCCCGGGGATAGACTTGTTGCCAGGAGGTTCACGAACCTATGGCAACTCATCCTGGAAAGCTTCACTACGAAAGCACGAGCAAGGATTATCGCCTCTACTTGGGCGATTCCCTCGAAGTTCTGCGCCGCGTTCCTGCGGAGACAGTAGACCTCGTCTTCGCCGACCCGCCCTACTTCCTCTCAAACGGAGGCATGACCTGTAGCAGCGGGAAGATGGTCTCTGTCCACAAGGGGAAGTGGGATGCCTCAAACGGCATCGAGAAAGACTTCAAATTCCAGGCCAAATGGTTGCGGGAGTGTCAAAGGGTCCTCAAGCCCAACGGCTCGATCTTCGTTTGCGGCACGCGACACAACATTTTCAGCGTCGGCTTTGCCATGCAGAGCATGGGCTACAAGCTCCTCAACGACATCGTCTGGTACAAGCGCAACCCGCCGCCAAACCTGGCCTGCCGATACTTCACCCACACCTCAGAAACTCTGCTCTGGGCAGCCCGGGATGAGAAGGCCAAGTGGACCTTCAACTACCAATTGATGAAACGTCTCAATGGCGGAAAGCAGATGAAAAGCTTGTGGAACATCCTGCCTCCGGGAAAATCGGAGAAGATGCAGGGTCGGCACCCGACACAAAAACCCATTGAACTACTGGAGCGCGTAGTTGTGTCCGCCAGCAATCCCGGCGACCTGATCCTCGACCCCTTCTGCGGCAGCGGCACCACTGGGCTGGCTGCCACTCGCCTGGGGCGACGCTTCGTGGGGATCGAGTTGGACCCCGAATACGCAGACCTCGCCACCCGTCGCCACCTCGCTGATCACTTGGATGCCAACTCGGCCTATCGCTCCGACGTCGACTACGTTGCCGCCCAGGTCGGCCTGCAGTAACCCCTCCCTTTGCCTTTGCCTCTTCCGCCATTCCTCTCTACACTAGGCCGTGGAGGTAGCTCATGCGTCGACAAACAGGCACCATAATCACTCTGTTCTTCTTGTTGCTGGCCGCCGCTTGCAGCAGTGGCACACAGGACGACCCGCAAACTGATGTCAACCCATCGGGATCCGATGCCATCAGCGACGTCAGCAATGAAGCCAGAACCACCTTCTGCCTGCCCGGAGAAGTGCAGTGCAGCGCGGACGGCGGCGTCGAGACTTGCCTTGACGATGGCTCGGCCTTCGCTCTGGCTACGCCTTGCACTGACGGGAATCAATGCACCACTGACTCTTGCCAGGCGGGTGTCTGTCTGTTCGGCGCACCATGCGATGATGGCACCCCCTGCACCCTCGACATCTGCCAGCCATTCACTGGCGAATGTACGCATGAACCTGACCCCGGCGTAGCACAATGCTGTCAATCCGATACTGACTGCGACGATGGGCTCGTCACCAGCGTGGACCAGTGTGACGTCGCCACCGGCAACTGCTTGATTCAACACACTGAAGCTACCGCAGAGTTTCTCTATCGCATCGGCGGGAAGGGCACTGGCGAAGGGCAGTTCACCAATCCAAAAGGAATTCATGTTCTCGTGGATGGCCGCCTGGTGGTGGCCGACTCGGGGAATCACAGGGTCCTCTTCCTCACCGCCGCCGGCGAGCAGCTGCTTGAGATAACCGAGGCTGCGGGCAAACCAATCAAAGCCCCGGGATGCGCCTATCAGGCCCCAGATTCCACCATCTTCATCTGTGACACTGGCAATGACCGGCTGCTTCTCCTGGACACTGCCGGCAAGGAGTTAGCCGTCTGGCCCCCCGCAAACTCCGGCGTAGCAATGTTTGAAGGACCTTCTGACGTAGCTGCTAACGGCAACGGCGACGTCTACGTCACCGACGGCCCCGGCGAGGATTTCGATTCCGGCAACCGCGTCATCCACATGAATGACAAAGGACAAGTGAAAAAGGAGAATGGAAAGACGGGCGAGGCCCCGGGTAACTTCGACAAGCCGGCCGGAATCGCCATGACCGCCGGCGGCAACGTGATTGTCGCCGACCAGGGCAACAACCGCCTGCAACTCTTCCCCCCAACCATCGGTGAGCCCATCCTTGTGTTCGGAGTCGAAGGCAGCGAAGTGGGACAACTGAAGGGCGTCTCAGACGTCGCAGTTGATGCCGCAGGCAAGGTTCTGGTTGCAGACAATGGCAATCAACGCATTCAGGCCTTTGATACCTGCCAGCCCGACTGCACCAAGAAGCTCTGCGGGGATGATGGTTGTGGAGGCACCTGCGGCGGGTGCCCGGCACCGTGGCTCTCTTGCCTGCCCGAAGGCGGGGCCTGCCCGGCTTTCGGCCAGTGTGACAATGACGGGACTTGTGGAGGATGGGGCGAAGAGGGAGGGGCCGCCTGCATCGACCGCTCAGGCGAAGAGACCCCCACCGGCTGCGATGGCTGTGCCGCCGAAGCTTGTGTTTGTGCCGGAGAGGGAGTTCTCGACCCGGAGAGTTACTTCGAAGACGGAGCCACCGCGGACGCCTACTGTTGCGAGACTGCATGGGACGTGGTCTGTGCCTACGAAGCACAGTACGTCTGTGGATACTTCTGTCCCCTGCCGGAGGATATCGAGTGGCCCGTACTGGAACCCACTTTCTCGCCCATCGCTCTCTTTCAGGAGACTGACACCGGGAAGATGACCTCTCCCATTAAGCTCGCTCTAGCCCCCGGAGGCTTTGTCTATATCCTCGATACGGTGAAATCGGAAATCCTCGTCTTTCGCGTGAAACTGCCATAGCGAGACCTTGGATTGACCTCCCCGGGCAGGCCATGTAAGATAGCCCCGCTCTAACGTGCGTAGAGGTACACCCATGGCGTATCAGCTAGTTCTGGCATCAGCTTCCCCACGCCGCAAGGATCTCCTTGAACGGATTGGCTTCGCGGTGAAGATCGTGCCAGCCGAAATCGAAGAAAAGATGGAGCCCGAAGAGGACCCCACTGAATTCGTCAAGCGAATGGCTCGCACCAAGGTGCTCTCTGTGGTCAATCGACTAAAGGGCACCATGGCGACCCATGCAGAAAGCCACGAACGTCAGAGCACGGGGCGTGGGAAAAAGCGGGACGGGCCTGATCGCTGGGTCGTTGGCGCCGACACCATCGTCGTTGTTGATGGCGAAATCATGGGCAAGCCCGTCAGTCAGGACGAAGCCTTCGACATGCTGCAGAAACTAAGTGGCCGGGAGCACACCGTAGTCACCGGTTTCTGTGTCTTTGACCTGGTCAAGAACAAAGAAGGGATTCAGGCTGTGATCTCCACGGTGCGCTTCAAGCCAATGAGCCGACGAGAGATTGAGAAGTACCTGTCCGTGGGAGAATCTGCGGACAAGGCCGGGGCCTACGGTATTCAGGGCGTCGGGTCGTACCTCATCGACAGTATCGACGGCTCTTACACCAATGTGGTCGGACTGCCGCTGTGTCAGCTCATGGAGATGTTTGAGGAGATGGGCGCGCATGATATTCTCCCGTACTAACCTACTCTGCCTGACGTCCCTGGTGGTTCCGGCACTCTGCTGCCTATCGTGCAGCTTCACTACCAGAGGCAATCTCACTGACCACATTTCAGGTATCATCGTCGTCGAAGGCTTCTCGGACAGTGTGGCATCGTGGCAACTCTCGGGGAACAGATACTGGGCCGCCAATCGGGATGGCAACTCCATAGCCGTCGTCAACACCGCGCTGGGATCGGGCGTCTCTCCCATCTGGTACCAGGAGCCCCCCCCGGCGAACTTCGAAGTTCGTGTCCAGGCAACGCTTGAGAAGGAAGGACTGGACGGAGGCTGGGGAGTCGAATTCGGTGCCCAGAAACGCAAGCATGCCTACCGCGCTCTGGTGTACGGATCAGGCCGCTTCTGCGTTGACCGCGTCTTTGACCTATATCCAGAATTCATCCACTGCATTCCCTTTCAGCCAGAGGTGAATGCCGGGGAAACCCGGAACACTATGGCGGTTCGGGTGGTGGGGCAGAAGATCAGCGTTTCCGTCAACGGAGAAGAAGTGGTGGTCTTCACAGACGACCGCTATTCCCCTGGGGAACTGGCGCTGGCGGTGGCCGGAGCCGGCACGGGAGTGTCCTTTGAAGATATGGTGCTGATATCGTTGGACTGACGGCTAGTCAACGGCCAGGTTGCACTTGCTGACGCAGCTCTCCCACGGCTGACCTTTGTGGTACTGATTGAATATACAGTCCAGAAGCAGGTCAACGGCCATGGCGTGAGACTCCTTCACCGAGTACAACTCATCAAACATACAGAGTTCCAAGGCAGACTCTTGGCAATCGTCGTCACCATCATCGAGGCTTTTGTAGGCCGCGGCGAAGTCCTTGCAAGTACTTTCGCCGTGCCCCACCGCACACTCTCCTGAAGTTTGCCAACACTTGCTGAAGACACACTCCATGAACTCTTCAGGGTCAAAGGAAGCGCTGCCCGGGGTCTGAGACTGCTTACCACAGACATTCTTGCGGCAACTTTCAACGGCCCCCACAAGAAATGTCTCAGAAGGCTCGACGGCACTCAAACAGTAATCGGGGTCGCCATCTTCAGCCAACTCCTCCAGGAGACAATGGTAGTAGAAGGCGCAAGGGATCGCCTCATCCGGGGTCTCCGTTTCGTCAGGTTCCATTGGCTTCTGCCCTTCCTCCGGCTGAAAGCGCAAGCCCATGAGGTCGACATTTGCCCCGCAGGCCCCACACAACAATAGAAGAACACCTAGAACTGCCACTTGCTTGACCATGCGCTAGCTCCTCCGCAACTGATAGTCACCATTATATGCCGCACACTGGCAAAAGACCACACCTGCGACGGGCCACTTTTTGCACAGCACGGTGTTGAATATTATCATGGTGTCAACGTTGAACGACACCCAATCGCCCATCTAGCCCAGGAGGCAATAATGGATAGTCAGAGAAATCGTGGAATCGTGGCCGTTGGTATGGTCGTGGCAGCGTTCCTGCTCATCTCCGGTCCCACTCTCTTCCTCGCCTGTCAGCCACCCGTATCCGACGAAGCGATTGTGTCAGTGCAGGGGAGAGTCCTGGAGGTGGACGGTACCCCCATGGCCAACGTCACCGTTCGCCTCGTTAAGACGGACCTTGATGTGCTGGACGCAGACTGGGTGGTGGGTCACATTGCCAATACCGACAAAAAGCCCTTCCGGGAAGCTGAGACCGATGAGAACGGGGAGTTCTACATCGAGTTTGAAGGGGCGGATGCCAATTCTGGCAACCAGCTCTGGGCAGCCTATTTCGTGGCTTACGTGCTCCACCCGGATGACCCCGACAGCCACCTGGCGGTTGCGTCTGACTCCTTCCAGTTCTCCAACCAAAGCCTGGCCAGGACCATCCCCGATCTACAATTCTGGGACATCCCTCTGGGCGGTGTCGTAGTGGACGACGCATTTGTCACTGTCAGCTTTGACGCATCGCCGGAGGCTCCTGCAAACGGCCGCTACATCCTCCACGTTGAAGGCACCGAGTGGACCGCCGAGGTAGCCGGCACATCCTACCAGCTACCCCTCACCGCGCTGGAGCCGTGCATCAACCCGGTAGCTGATGACCAGGCAGTTTGCGAACCCAAGACCGAGCACCGTCTGCAGATCATTTCCCTGGCTGAGGGCATCCGCTACCGTAGCGCCTGGCACTCCTTCACTGGCGAGAACCCCAGGGGCCTGGGGCTGTGGTACCGCAATCCCGAGGACAACACCTCCGGTCGGACCTGCTCTGGCAAGGTGCTTTTCGACCTCAACGACGGCAAATTCTCCGGAACCAATTCGGTCCAGGTCCTCGACCAGGGCATGACTGCGGAAGAGTTCCGGTGCATTATTATTGATTTGCAGCAGGACGTGCAACTTGAGGAGGTCTTCCTGCACAATGCCGCAGTGTGGTTCCACAAGGATGCACGCATCAAGTTCCTCATCTCAGCAGCTGCGGAACCGACCGAGGCCGATTGGACAGAAGTATCTCAGGTGAACGGCGCAGATAATGTCTACCCCATGTTCAACGTTCACCTGGATGCCATAGATACACCCGCGCGCCATATTCGCATTGAGTTCGTCGATATCGGCGACAAGCCCTTCTGGCAGCGCATCGGCGAAATCAGCGTCTACGCTACCCCTCTGCTTGCCAACTGAAGCCTCGTTCTCATCCTTGCGCACGCACGCTGTTTCCTGTATTCTCCCTGCCAGATATTGGTGCAAATTCGAGGTGATCCGATGCGGAAATTCCTGATGTTACTTGCCCTGGTCGTGCTTGCCAGCTGTTCATCTTCCGGTGGGGACGAGGGCAACGACGACAAGAACAACAATGCCAATTGCGTCGAAACACTGCCAGATTGTGATACCTCAGTCTGTGTTGGCAACTACGTACGCTCCTGCTCCGAAGACGGCCAGCACTACGAATACGACCTCTGCTTCAACCAGACCTGCAAGGATGGTGTTTGCGCCGCGGCAGCCTGTTTGGAGCCGGGCAAGACCGAGTGCAAGACCGAGATGGAGTATGACCTTTGCCTTCCGAACATGACCATGCTGACGACGAAGGAATGTCCCGAGGGAACAAAGTGCGCCTCCGGGGCTTGTGTGGAAACAACGTGCAAGTCCGGCGATGTGTCCTGCGGCTGGCAGTCCATCCTGACCTGTGGCGAGGATGGCAGTTGGACCAAAGCCGACTGCGCCGCTGGCGAATATTGCGACGAAACCGCACAAGTCTGCGTCCCTGTTGACCCATTCTGCGCGGCGAATCCATTGGGTGCGTACTGTGCTGATTTGGACAACTCCATGCAGTGCGACAACGTTGGTAAAGTGCTCCAGGTCAAGTGTGGCAGCAAGGAAGTCTGCGTCGGTGGATTCTGTCAGGCCACAGCCTGTTCGGTCACCTACCAGAATACTGCTGGCCCGGACGCGGTGGGCGATACCGGCGGCGGTCTGGTTGATGTCGTTGACAACGAGATTGAAGAACTGGTCACCATTGACATCGGCGACCCACCCGAAGCTCCTCCCCTGGAGAAGACCCCAAAAGCTATCATCACACTCAATGGCGGCGAGTTTGAGATGTGGGAGGTGAAATTCACCTCCGCCAAGCAGGCCAACTATGTTTACAAAGACCAGGACCTGCAGCTTTCCATGGCCAAGGGACAACTTCTTATGGAAGTTCATTTCATGGGAATCGAAGAAGGGGTTGTGGGCAGCTTCTCGTCCGAAGAACCTGGTTCGGTGAATGTCCTCATCCTGTTCAACGACGGCACTACGGACCAGGAAGTGGTGCAGTGGAAGTGGTCATCCATCTCCTTCAATGCCACTCTCGACCAGTTTGAAGGGCCTGGAGGCTGGGTCAAGGGTACCTTCTCCGCAACCCTGGAGCAGGCCCAGGAGACTGGCGGTGGCCCCCCGGTAGATGTCCTCAACGGGTTCTTCGAAGTTCCGCGCAAAGAGTAGTCGCCGCAACGTACCCCGGAGGTTGCTTTGGAAAATCTGGTTCTTGTCAATCACACCGACGAGGTGACGCGCGTCGCCATGGTCGAGAGTGGTACACTGAGCGAAGTGTACATCGAGACCTCCGGCGAACGACGCATCGTCGGCAATATATACCTGGGACGCGTGATGCGCGTTCTTCCAGGCATGAACGCCTGCTTCGTAGACGCTGGCCTGGAGCGTACCGGATTTCTGTACGCCTACGACGTCATCAGCCCCAGAGCCATGGAAGAGGTCCAGGAGGAACCCGAGGAGGGCGAGGAGGAACTGCCGCCAGCGGAGGAGCCCATCCATCGCAAGGAGCGGACGCGGCCTGACGTACACATCGCCACGCTCCTCACTGAAGGGCAACAGGTCATGGTCCAGGTGGCCAAGGAGCCCATCGGCTCCAAAGGAGCTCGCCTCACCTGCAACATCGCACTCCCAGGAGTCCTGGTGGTGCTCATGCCCACCGTCGATCATGTTGGAATTTCGCGCCGCATCGATGACCAGGAAGAGCGACAGAGGCTCAGGGAACTGGGAGAGAAGGCCCGCCCCCCGGGCATCGGCGTCATCATGCGCACCATCGCTGAGGGGCGTTCCTCCGAAGAGATCGAGAGTGAGATCAACTTCCTTCACCAACTCTGGCTGCAAACCAAGCAAGGCGCCGAGGCACTGGAAGCCCCCGCGCTTCTCCACGAGGACATGACACTGCTCCTGAGGTCGGCCCGGGAACTGATCTGCCGGAAGTTTGACCGGCTGGTCGTAGACTCGGAGACGGGCACTCGAGAAGTGGAGAACTTCGTCCGCCGCTTTCTTCCAGGTGCCGCCCAGAAAATTGAGCACTATACGGGCCAACGACCGATCTTCGAGCACTATGGTGTGGAGTTTGAGATTGCCCGGGCGGTGCAGCGCAAGGTCTGGTTGCGCTCGGGAGGCTACCTCGTAATTGAGCGTACCGAGGCCTTCACGTCCATCGATGTCAACTCAGGGCGCTACACCGGCAAGTCCGAC
>ERZ890953.1842-NODE-1842-length-10065-cov-5.375524_pt1 | contig 10065 bp, 6 predicted proteins | sample MGYA00521264_ERZ890953 | MGnify/ENA primary metagenome ERZ890953 (study PRJEB32303, sample SAMEA104408629) | aquatic metagenome | biome: Brackish water; feature: Chemocline; material: water | place: Baltic Sea | collected 2014-10-26T21:54:00 | depth 200 m ... | reverse complement strand
AAATCACTTCAGGATATAGCTTGTTTAGAATTAGTCAAATGGCTGCTTTGTCCATGATTAAGCCTGATGGTTATTGATGACTATCTCAATGATATTACTATTCACTGAAGTCCACTCATCCTCCAATGACCGGTATGGAGAAGCCAGGAAATACCCGATTTGGCACTTCCTGGTTTATTGCATCAACAATCAGTTAGCTCTGATATTTCCAGAGCATCATCCACTTCTATTCCAAGATACAGGACTCTTATCTCAAGTTTAGTATGACCTAATAAAATATGATCACAAAGACTATCCAATATGGAAAGATGAGAAAAATTCAATGTTTATTAGCATATCTTGAAACGGCTTTGCACCTAACTTAATATGTCTGTTCCAGTTATCACGCCTTGAGAACATATAAAGACCGGGATAGTTATTGTCAATCAAATACCTCAACCAGGTTAGTATCAAAGATAATTCCACATAATTTAAAAGACTCAGTAATCTCTTTAAATTGATCCCCGCAAAATAAAGTAGTGCAACCATCAACTGTGGATTTGAATAAAAGGTGTTTCTTTACACTTTCTTTGAACTCAATATGCTTTAGCCCAAATGCTTTTCCGTCCACATAGTCCTGTACGGTCTTGTCATCATCTGCTTCACCAAGGATAAAGCAATTAAATATGTAGTATATTTCGTCATTTACCTTAACCGGTAGAAACTCACCGTAAGATTGCAATAAATCACCTAAATAACGGTAAGTTTTTGGTGAAAGCACTAAACTTGATCCAGCGCCCCCCGTCCATAGAGTTATTTCTGGGATAGCGCCCCCAGGTGTATCATCAATATCGATAAAATCTGTTTCTGGTGTAACCCACCAAGTTGCCATGGCGGTGTTATTGCGATGGAAGCCAAGAATATCATTCATGGGAATAACTTCAGGTGCTGTGTCAACGATATCCATTGAAGTAAGGTCAAGCTCCTTGAACTTGATGCCATCGTTACGGATTGCATAAAGTTGCGTCATGATTTAATAGCTCTATTGTTTTTTATGGAGGGAATGGCATTTTTAGGCTCATTGTCTTGTAATAATCGACCAATTATTTGAAGCTGGGTTTTAATGAAATCCATATTAGTATGCGGCGTTACTTTTTGAGAAACCCACCGCTCGTAATCATGCGTGTGATATCTAAGATGCCCTTTTGATTTGGGCATACTCCAGTGGGGAGTGTCAGCGTCCTCATGAACGAGATAAACACCATTCGCGGGATCATTGATACGAATGCCATGTAGGTGAAGGTGAATCCGAGTTTGAGCTGTAAGCACTCTGAGTTTCCCCCTGCCAGGAACAATGTGATGCGCAGTGTGTTTAATGCTAGGTTTAGCTTGTCCTTCTGCTCGCATAAATTCCTCTAAAACTTTAGTGGGATGATGTTTCTCACTTCGCATCATACTCATCGCAGAACGTTGGGCTAATTCAACGCCGTTTACAGCCTGCATGCCCGCTTCTCGATATTGATCTAACTGCCCTTGGACATCTGCTATAGTATTTAATCTTGCGCGCTCAAGTTCAAGAAATGACAATGCTTCTTTGAGTTTTGCTTTTCGTTCTTTATCAGTGAGAGTAGTTTTTTTGTCACTAACTATAGAATAATGTTTTTTGGCCATTTCTTCGTATTGATTGATGGCGGCTTCCAACGGGGACATTTCATGTACAAGTTTACTGATGCGAACCCCATGTCTGTATTCTAATTTCATAGATCATCCTTATCATTATTTTCATCTGAATATAGCATGTCAAACCTGGTCTAATCCATAACTATTCTGTCAAAAAGGCTGTGTTAAAGAGTGTGGCGTTTAAAATCGTTTTAACGAATTCCAAGAGAGACTATCATCATTTAAGAGATCCAATGATTTGTAGATGTCCTTCGTATTTTTCATACATCCCACCGCTTATCTAAGCGCTAGTGTACGTGCGTTAATGGGATCTGCAGTCGACTTCTGCAAATTAATCTGAAGGTCTCCTGCGTCAAATAAGCTGTCAAAGCTGAGAGTGGTTGAATTGGTGGTTCTTCACGACCCTATAGCGGACGGTCCTGACATGCTGTAGGGACCGGCAAGTGGCGATAGCGGTCGTTGCCTTTAACCATATTGAATTCGTGCTATGTACTAGCAGGGGAACCACAACTCATTAAAATGTTTATAAAAAGCGGACACTCAGCACTATCTTGGTGCTACTCCAGCCTTCAATAAATTATCCGGCTTAGACACATCAAGAACAAAAACATTAATCAACTTTTTTTCTTCTGGAGTCAATGTTTCAAATAGTCGCGCTTCCAGTTCGGTGGCTATTTTTGGTTTTTTACCTGTGGGCGGAGCAGGCATATTTTTTTCATCAAACCATATTACCAGAAATATACCTCGCCCCTGGGTTTCGGGGTCAAGAGTATACAGCGGAATCAGTTGCTCATGTATTGCCCGCCATAAATCCGGGCTATGATCGAGTTTGATTTCAATTGGCAAATGAAAAGCGCTTCCATTCGAGCTGTATGACAGGCGCATGTCAGCCCTTTTATCGTTGACCTCATGGGTTTCCGGTTGAACGTCAACATCAAGTGTTGAGAACAGTGGTTTAAATTTCTCGACCAGATAATCACGACAACTATTTTCAGTCTTAGGTTGAACCGGTCGGGTGTGACTGTCCTCATTCCAGAATCGTTTGTAATTATCAGTGTTGCTGGAGCGCATTTCTCCAGACAGCTTATTTAAGTGATCCATAGCGAGCGCAGCCAAATCGGCCGCATTGGCTGGCTTGAGATTGTTTAGCGTAAATGCCACCGCAACTGCACTTGGGTGCTGGAAAAGAGCCTCTCTACGACTAATTTGCTGGGTGTGTCGTGCGCTGCGTAGAGTTTCATGCCATACATCTAACTGTGGCAGTGAGAGCAAATGATTAATTACCTGAGCACTTTCCAGGTCAGAATTTTCACTTAACCGTTTAAGCAGTGAGCGTACATAATTACCTTCATCCATGTCTGGCCAGTTAGGAGTACAGCGAGGTGCCAGCAATTCTACAATTAGACCAATGGTGTTTGGTGGGAAAGGAAAGCTAGATTGCTGTGAGTCGATATCGTTGTATAAAAAAGCCGAGAGGTGATTAATACGTGTGACTTTACCACTCACATAAGTTCTCACTATGGATTCATACTGGGTAGGTGCAACAATTAATCCGGTGGCAAGCCAGTACACATGCTGGGCAATATCCAAACTTTTCAGAGCGAGCTTTTCTGTAATCAGTGCAAGCAGATCGGCTCTGTTGCCATATTTTATTGCTGCTTTCAGCAAGTCCTCCAAAGTCGAAGCCTGACGTTTGTTCGCTCGTACAGGGTAGGTTTTTAATAACGGAATAGCGGCAAGCGTGGCGATTTCACGATATTCAGGGTCATGCGACAATTGATAGACTCCGTGAATATGTTGTACCTTCGCCGCAAGCATGGCGCTAACGTATTCGATGAAAGTATAGGCTGTCAATACGGGTCTGGAAAGACTCAATGGCTTCACCCATGCAGGATCGTCACCTGCGCTATAGGTGTACCAAAAAGCCAATGCCTTGGTTGCCAGGTCGTCGCTCAGTGTATCAAGCATGGCAGGATCTTCCTGGTAAAGGTTATCCATGCTTGCTAGATAAGGCAGGCGAATATAATGCCATCTCTGGTCAGTGGCTAGTGAAAATATTTCTGACGTTTGCGGTAAATCCGTTCTGTCGAAAACCTTACGCATGCCTTTTTTAACAGCGCCTATCAAATATTCATCATGATCAACAAAGTCAGCCAGTCGCTCAGGGCCGGTTTCACCACTGATATTAGAATAGTGCTCAAAATAAGCTGCTGCCAAATTATGTAGTACTTGCGGGTGTACACTCCCATCTTGTATGGCGGATTGGTTTTCCCGGATATAGGCAAGGCGAGTAACTTTTTCAGCTTCTTGCTCGAGAGCCCATTCCTTTTCTGATCGCGCATTTTCCTTTCGCCAATCTGAAAAATTACATACAGTTAAAGCCTGATACTCGTCCTTAAATTCAGGGTGTTGCTCAACCCAGTTCTCAAAGAACTCCAGTGAGAGTCCCTTGTTTCCGCGCCCGTTTATCATCAACCACCATGCCTGGCTTAAAAATTCATTTTTTTGCGGGGTATTGGCATCTAATGCCCGTTCAAGCCACCATAGGCCAAGATCATCAGGTGGTGTAGAGTTGTAAAGCCTTGCAGACACCTTATATATGTCAAAATTCATATTCTCAGGTGCCGTGATTCGATTGATGCCTACACTAATTATTGCAAAATAACGTTCAGGGTGACTCTCCAGCCAAACTTGAATTTTCTCGACATATTCAGTTTTTAAACGCGGGTGTTGGTACTCATCCAGACCAAGAGAAAGCCATTCATATAGACGATCATCAGAAATAGCTTCACCAAAAGTTTTAACTCCTCGCACCAGTAGTTCCCCTGTTAGCTTAAACCAGTCGCGGACTTGTGATTGACGTAGATCATTAATGTCACGCCTGGTAATATCATCCAGAAGAATGGGTAAATCTTTATCCTGAATGAGTTTAACTAATGAGTATTCCCAAAAACCTTTAATAATAAATGTTCTATGAAGGTCTTTCCTGGTTGGTTTTAAATAGTTCAATATCTCGCCAGCACTGATTACGCCAGGGAATAACTCCTCTAGCAAAAGACTTAATATTCGATCATTTATCTCCTCAATATTATTCGTGCGGAAATCCTCAGCCAGAGCAAGCAAACTGGTGACATCCTCAGGATACTGGTGAATATATGCCTGTAACGCGCCTACCCGTATACCTTCCCAATACGTCCTGTCGCGAACAATTGAGACCAAAGCCTCTTTTAATTCGGGAACAGGTTCGGAAGAGCGATACAACCCATCCAGGATGCAATTTAATATTTGCTGATCATGCTGTTCGCGGGAGGGACTGATTAGTAAGGCCAGTAACGGGTCTGCCATATCTTTGGTAGTGAGCGCTGCGAATGGATAGCTTGCTAAGTAGTCATAACGAAGCTGACCATTATTCTCGGCTTCATGACTCAACGCAGTCAGAAGTTGTTGCTTTGTTTGTGTTGAGAAAAGTTGCACATCGCCGTAGAGCACTACACCTAAAGGATCAATCTCGATTAAATTATTACGCGCTTCGATAGAATGCGCACCAAGCCAGCTCATCAGACCCCGCAACGCGGCCACAACACCGCCATCAAACCCAGTCATCAGCGCCAGAACTCGATTGAGAGGCAGACCAGCATCAATTTTTTTAGCAAGGAATCGAGCGCCCAGAAATTCCGCGATGCTACGATGAACCGATGTAAATAACTTGCCCTCGGTACATTTAAACAACCGGGTTTTAAGCGCCTGTGTACAGGGTAATTCATCAGGTATTTTGATAACGCTCAGGCAAACCTGGTCTTCGCTGTTGTCATTACTTTCATTAAAAGCTGAGGCATTGGCTAATAAAAGCGTGGCGTACAAAAAACCGGCTGCATCAAGCAATTGCTCGGTCGAGATTATTTGTTTTTTACTACTTACCCTGTGTTCATCACTGTGCTCAACAGTCATTTTCTGGCAAGCTAGTTCATAGGTTTCAAATTTAGTGCCAGGCCATTTATTTCCTTGCACCGCTTCGATCAACATGTCCAGAGTTTGCGGGTTATACAGTAGGCCATCCAGGCTAAACTGCTTGGTTTTTTGCATAAACAAAATAGTGTCTTTTACGCGCACATCGTTTTCCAGAATGACCTTGATATCCTCATCGGTCAAAGAATCCAAATGCAGAACAGTCACCATGCCATTCGGGGCACAAGCATTGAGTGCGGTTTGATCATTGCCTCCTAGCCAATCTGCCTCGCGACAGGAAAGACGAAAGCGGGGGCGACCAAGCTGATCAAGCTTTCCACGAATCGCATCTAGTGGTGCGCGAGCATCGTCTTTGCCAGCCCGCGTTTCGTCCAGCCCATCAATGAACAGTGCCTTGCCCTGCCATTCATCAGCTCGATTAAAAGTGAGGAAGTCTCGAGCGCTAAGATATAGTCCGTTGCTATCTGCGGCCTCTTGCTCGAACAAGGTTGTTTTTCCTGCTCCTGGATCACCGAGTAACACATAGGCATCTGATTCCCGAAAAAAAGCAATATCATGACTTTCTGAACTGAATTCATCTGGATTAAAGGTACATGTGCGTGGAACCTTATGGAGCATGATGATTAGCCCAACCAGTGATCGGTCGAGCGTGACAAAAATTCTGCAAGCGGAATTCCGCCTGCACCAACCAAAATTGTTTTAGCGGCTGGGTTTCGTTGACTGAATATCTCCAGTCCTCGCACACGTCTTGGATTGGCGGAGCTTTTTACTTCGATTGCGGTGAGCTTTCGTCCTCTGGTTAGAATAAAGTCAACCTCATCCGTCCCATCTCGCCAATAATGCACACGGGTATCGTTATCACAAGAATTGAGCAAATGCGCACCGACAGCGCTTTCCACCAGCCGACCCCAATAGCTACGGTCTGCCTGCGCTTCGGCAAATGTGTAATCCTGTATCGCGGACATTAATGCCGTATTGAATACAATGAGCTTGGGCACGGAGTTTCGTTTGCGTACTTCTTTCGCTGCATATTTATGCAATCCGGCTAATAATTTTGCCTGTGTTAATAATTGCAGGTAGTCAGCAAGCGTTACTGTGTGTTTCGCTTCATTCAATTCCGCAATCATTTTTGTGAGTGATAACTCCTGACCGGAGTAATGACAGCCCAGTTCAAATAGTTGCTTGAGCAAAGCGGGGTTTTTAATACGTACCATTTGCACGATGTCTTTTTCGATATTAGGCTGGATTAGGCTTTCTCTTACATAACTGCGCCAGCGTGATTCTTCGTGTATGAGTGTCGCGCTGCCCGGATAGCCACCAAAATAAATGTATTCCTCAAGACTAAAATCGAAGGCTTGTTGCATTTCTGCAAAGCCCCAATGGGAAATAGTCAAAAGTTCATAGCGTCCCGCTAAACTTTCGGATAAGCCTTTTTGTATAAGTAGCGGCGCAGAGCCAAGCAATACAACGTGCATATTGAGGTCGTTGGCACGATCTTCATCCCACAGGCCTTTAACGATATCTGACCATTGATCAATTTTCTGGATTTCATCAATGGCAAAAACATAAGACTGATTTTGATTAGAGGTGTTGTTCATCAAGCTTATTTCTGACCATTTGATTGCCCGATTGCGTGCCTCGCGCCAATAGTACCGCAACCAGTCGGCATCTTTTATTTGCGGAGGAGATATAGCACTGCTGGTGTTATCGATTAATGAAATCAGCATCTCTGCCTCTTCGTCAACTGAAATATAATAACCATGGGGCGATTCAGGTGAAATCAAATCTCTGATAATTGTCGTTTTTCCCACTTGCCGAGGTCCAGCCAGGATATTCATAAACCGAACAGGTTCAGAGAGTCTATGCTTGAGTTTCGCTTCTTCTGGCCTTGTATATTTCATAGATAATAACGTTACTGAGTAATTTTACTCAGTAACGTTATCGGTTTTTTTTAATTTTGTCTATCTATTTATAGCATTGTAGATAATGACATACAGAACTGTGGGAACCATTTCGCCAATATTAGTCGTAAATATACGTCCGCTTTGTATTAACAGTTGTAACTAACCGGTATTTTCATAGATTACGATTTCGGGTTACAAAGAGCCGATTACCGAAAGTGCCAGCAATGGCAGCTTTGTCCATGATTAAGCCTGATGGTTATTGTCGCCTATGTCGCTAGTTGAACTTTAATCCGTAGGTTCAACAGACTTCAATGTCCGGTATGTGGAAATCAGAAAGTTTAAACCTGACACTCCCAGATTATTTTTTTAAAAGATTTATTTGCTCATATTTTTTCACAGTATCAACCAGCTCTATTCGAAAAACCGGCCATTTGTCTGACCAAAGGTGAATGCTTACAAAGTGCCAGGAACGGTCATTTATTAATCGGTGAGAGTTAAGTAAACTGTCCACGACATTCTGCTGAAAAGAATTATGGAGTTCAATGTGAATCCACACACTATGCAAAACATCATGTATTCAGTATTAGCAATCTGGTCTATATCATTCAGCTCATTCACCTTTGCTGCAATTAATCCTGATGAGTTAATAAAAGGGCATCCAGAACATCTAAAGATTGAAGTATTGGCAAGTCATAAGGATAACAGAGGAGGAAAGTCTAGAGTCTCTCTTGCCGCCAAAGTTTTGGAAGTCTATCGTAGTGAGTCAGGTTTGGTAGCTGGAAATACTATTCTGATTACTTATTTACAGGACCATTTGCATACTGAAAAAGAACACGCTAAACACCGAGAACGTGTCAAGAAAGGATACGTAGGGCCTCAGTTCTTTACTTACCCTCCAGCACTGGAGACGGGTGAAGTTAAAGAAGCACACCTCGCCAAGTTAGTGGAAGCGGGAGCAAGTGGTCGTGTCTATACGCCAACTGCCTCACAGTATTCATTTGAACCTTCTTGGGTCAATTATTAAGTCAAAAACACTTAACTAGATTAGAATAATTCGCTCTGGAGCATATAACCGAACAATTGAGTATGATAATCGCTATAGCCGCAGTGTTAAAAAAGCAGTCATTACATTGTGCTGTGCTATAGCCAGTTGAAGTATTGATGTACTTTATTTGAATATGTAGACATAATCATAATTGATTAGAAAGGATAAAAAGGAGGCGAAGATGCAGTATCAAGGCTTCAAACAGTTCGTTAAAAACTTATCGGCTTATACATTACTTTTAGCTTTGGCTTCCTGTGCTACCTCTACACAAAAAAGCACTTTGTATGATGAGATGAACAGGATGTCCGCCGAAAGATCCAGCGAAAGACGGAACAACATACATAAATTGTGCAAAGATGTAGATAGTTTACTGCAGCTTGTAAAAGAGAAAGACAGAGTTAAGCTCAATCAAAAAATAACCAACACAATACCGCCTAAAACTAACAGAAAAGGTATCCCGGCGCTCTATGATATCGATCTTCATCTGGACGGTTTCGATACAATGGGTATCAGTCAGGACCAACGCGTTATTTATTTTGCAAGAAAACCCAGTCGCCTTGTAGGCTGGTCAGAGTTTGGAGGTCAAGTTGTAGGCTGGACAGAGTTTGTAAGAGATACGCTAAAAGGCTATTGTGAATCGACTAAGCAAGGGATACTTTATTCTGACTTAGTACCTGAGGCAGAGGATGTGGACATTTATGAGTATCTCGATAAGGACTATTATACTAATTTTAATTTCCCCAAAAAAGATAATAGTCAGGATATATTAAAAATAAACCTCAACTCTAATAACACAAGAAAATCTATCGAAAAAATTATTGCTGCTGCAAAGCACAATCAACAAATTAGAATCCTACGTGCACTAAGCGATCAACAGAAAAAAACCGAATCAAGTCCCCAAAACACTGGCTCAAAGACAGTCTACTCTAATATGCGAAGAGACTCCTCCGGCAAAGGCATACCTAGAAGATCCATGACAATTCAAGAGAGAAATAAAGGATGCTGGTACACGCAAGATAGCTACATAAGCTGTCCGACAAAAAAGCAAACGAAGCGCAAAGCTGCAAAGAAGCCTTTACAACAATTTCAGGACACGCCAAGTTATTATAGTTGCCACCAAATCGGAACGTTTAAAAGCTTTAGTGGGGAATTTTTGGATTGCATTAAGTCATATCAAGGTACCACACATCCTGGGCCTGGTTGGGACTGTAATACATCTGTGCCGTTATCTACTGGCCTCTATCGTCAGTGTCCATTTTAAGATTATATTGGCACAGGGGAAGGCAGCGAATCTTGGGACACCTAACTACACTTAAGTTGTGGCTTATCAGGACAGATAAGGGGTCAGGTCTAGCTTTTAGCCCTGTGCGATTGGCCTATATAGGGTCGTCAGCTGAGATTAGAGCCCGGTGACTGGAACGTGCCATTTGCTGCCGTTCCTGACAGGATGCGGTAAGATTTTTTGTTGCTCCTGACTGTCACTATGAACGG
>ERZ890953.1841-NODE-1841-length-10070-cov-4.876186_pt1 | contig 10070 bp, 6 predicted proteins | sample MGYA00521264_ERZ890953 | MGnify/ENA primary metagenome ERZ890953 (study PRJEB32303, sample SAMEA104408629) | aquatic metagenome | biome: Brackish water; feature: Chemocline; material: water | place: Baltic Sea | collected 2014-10-26T21:54:00 | depth 200 m ... | reverse complement strand
GGTAGCAAATATAGGGCGTTTGCTCGAAAAGCATTTTGAGATAGGTCGTGCTGCCCAGAATTGGTGCACCCTGCTTTTTGAGCGTCAGCAATTTTTCAGTGAAAGCGCGATAGGCTGGTGAGACGAGCAATTCATAGCGCGTCCAGTTGTTGACGGCTTGCGGGGAGAAGGAGAGCAAAACTCCGCGCTCGCTGCAAAAGTCGATCAGGCTCTCCATGTATGGCAGGGTTTCTGGGGTGATGACCGCGTTTAAGATGAGTTTGAATCTATCCTCTTTTTGGCACGCAGCGACGGTGCGGATGGTTTCGAGCAGGCGTTCGGTTTGCCTGGTGGGGACGCTAACTGCATCCAGCGCGGCTGGTTGGACAGCGTCAAGGCTGATGATTAACCTGTCCAATAACGGGAGCAAGCCTAAATTCTGGGAGAGAAGCGTCCCATTCGAGATCAGGCTTAAGCTGCGGAAGTGCAAATCATCCCGCGCGTGAGTTAATAAATCCAAAAGATAAGGCGAGAGGAGCGGCTCGCCGCCCGTGATCCACAAATTCGGCACCCCGTCACGGATGATGGCGAGAATCTTTTTTGCATCTTCAAAACTCGGATTGGTGAAGTTATGGTTGCGTCGCGCACCGAAATCTTCACAGTAGCTACAGTTGAGATTGCATTGCTGTGTGGTGTAATAGATGGCGAGGCGCGGATCGAGGGTGCGTTGCCCGAGCTTGAGTGAGATGAAGTTGCGCGCGTAGGTTAGCATGGAGAAAGTTGTTTTCGGTGGCTGTAGATCACGCAAAGGCACAAAGTCGCTAAGAAAAACTTAAAAACTTTGCGCCTTCGCGGCTTTGCGTGAGATGTTTGCGATGGCGTCATTGATTATTGTCCAGACTCTGCCAACTGACGATGTACTCAGTTTTTTTGTTTGGGGTTCTGTCGAGATCATCTTCGATAACCCATTGCCCGTTTAGCCCCAGCTCGCGTGCTGCCAACTCAAAATGGCACATCGCGATGCCCATATCGATACGCTGCATGTCGCAAAGATCGAGAAAGCGTTTTAGTGGGTCTTGCTCATAGCCCGCCGTGCGCCGCAGGTAAAATCGCCAAAAGCCCCCGTTGCGGACGATGCGCCAAGGTTGTTTGTTGGATGCGGAGGGCGCAATTTGTACCATCTCCAGCGGGCGGGCGTATGCGCCGGCTTCGCTGCGATAAAGAGGTTGCGATAGGATTACATTTGAGAAAAGTTGCTCCCATTGCAAGCGTTTAAATGATCCTGCCACCTGGCTAACCCAGCCCGCGCGTTTCTGTTCCTTTGCGGCATATTCGCCAATAGCTGAAATGGCGGGAATGCTTTCATCACTTCCCAGTGCGACCTTTTTGGCAAAGCGACTTTTGGTGAAAGTCCCGCCTAGCCAGCAAGTGCCTAAATCTAGCGCGGTAGCGTAGAGTTGGGTCATCTCAAGCAAATAGCCGTAATCTTCAAGGTCGTATTTGGCAGGCGTGATCGTGCCGACGATAAACCCCGCCGCGTTGCGGATGAATCCGTAAGTGCCCAATCCGCGCAGGACTTGGCTATCATTTTTTTGCGCAGCGACCAAGTTGAAACGTGGACGTGTCCCGAAAGGCACTGCCCTAAGCTTGTCGAAGGGGGCTGAGGGTAGATTATCCAAAAAAGCGGTCAGCTTATCCTGTTTTTCCTCCGCGATTGGTGCACGGTCATATTTCCGACAAGAAAAACGGCGCTGGATTAATTGGGTGTAAGGGATGCCTTCAAAGGATTTTTGTTCAGGTGATGGATTCATTACAAGATTATAAGCGAAAGGGCGTAAACTTATCTTTAAAATCTGTGTTGAAAACATGCTAAGTAGGTGTCAAAAAATTCCTTTATACTTTCACTAGTTGAGAGATTTTGCGAGTAGACAGGAGAGTGCTATGCGATACGTTCGTACGGTCACAGAAGAAGAACACGATGAGTTAGCGCGCATGATAAGGCAAGAAGTAGGTCGTATTTCCATGCGAGCAAATATGATACAGCTTTCTTCTCAAGGTTATTCGGTTCCGAAAATAGCAGATATTCATAAAACAAGCAATGTCACAGTTTATAAGTGGTTCGACCGCTTTGATAAGGGAGGTCCGCCTGGGTTGTACGACAATCCACGCAAAGGTCGCCCAAGAAAAACGACGAAGGAAGTGAATACTTTTTTGGAGAAAACTTTAGCTCAGAATCCGACATCTTATGGCATAAACTGCACGATCTGGACAGTAGCCTTACTTCAAACTTATCTTCAGCAAAAAGAGTCTGTACGTCTATCTCGCAATACTCTGAGAGAGACTTTACATAGCTTGGGGTTTCGCTGGCGACGCCCTCGCTGGGCAGCAGTCCGCCAAGACCCTCATAAAGCCCAGATGATGAAAAAGATTGCCAGTGTTGTGTTGAAGAAGAAAGCAGCAACGAGAGTTTGGCTTCAAGATGAAACAAAATTCAGAACCTTACCGCCATTACGTCAAATGTGGATGCAAAAAGGGCAACAAGTTCGCATTCCTACTCCCAAAGCCAATGACAAGTTCTACAGCTATGGTGTCATAAACCTGGATGATGGTGATTGGTTTGATGCTTTTTTTGAGCGCGCAAACTCCGAAACCACGATAGCTTTTCTGGGAGCATTCCTGAATGCCTATCCAAATGAGCGGCATATCCTAATTTGGGATCAAGCTCGCTACCATCTTTCTAAAAAGGTTGAAGAATGGTTACTTCTTGAGGCAAGGCTTTCTGTACTTTTGTTGCCAAAATATGCAGCGGAGCTAAATCCGGTTGAAAGTATTTGGCGTATCGTAAAACAAAGGATAGCGGCTAATTTGACACGAACTCTTGATGCGCTCAAGGTAGCCTACAGAACTTTCTTTGGCGAAAACACTGCTAGCGACCTACTTCGGTTTGCTGGATTAACTTTATAAAGAAACTTTCAGGTACTTACTTAGTAGCTCTCCCCTGCGCGTTGGGGGCCTATGGGTTTAGACATCCTGTAAAAGTAACCTGTAGTTTATGCAAATTAAAAGAACTTGGCATAGCTTGCTTGTTTGGGGATAAAATAGAGACCACACTAAAGGAAATCGCTTATATGGCACTTATCAGTTTTCAAAATATTACCTTGGGCTTTGGTGGCCCACCGCTTCTCGACAATATCAACCTGCAAATCGAATCCGGTCAATCTATCGGTTTGCTTGGGCTGAATGGTATGGGCAAAACTACACTGCTCAAACTCATCCACGGCGACCTGCTTCCCGAAAGTGGCGAGATTGCTCGTCAGGCAGATTTACGCGTTGCCTATCTGCCGCAGGGCATCCCGCTCGATCTAAAAGGGAGTATTCGCGAAATAGTAGCCTCGGGTTTGGAAACTAAACCAAACCCCCAACCTGAAAACGAGTCCTATTGGCAAAGTCAGCTTCAGGTTGATAAGGTCATCTCACAGATGAAACTTGATCCGGATTCCCCCTTCGATTTGCTTTCTGCTGGATTGAAACGCCGCGTCTTGCTTGCCCGTGGCTTGGCGCGTGACCCCAATCTTCTTCTGCTGGATGAGCCTACCAACCACCTCGACATCGAATCAATCGACTGGATGGAAGGTTTTCTCAAACGTCGGGGAGGCACTCTGCTTTTTGTTACTCACGATCGGACTTTCTTGCAGAATCTGAGCGATCGCATTCTGGAGCTTGATCGCGGTCAAATTTTTGACTGGGATTGCGACTATCCCACCTTCATCAAGCGAAAAGAAGCCTTGCTGGCTGCTGAAGAGAAAGAGAATCACCTTTTCGACAAAAAACTGGCGCAAGAAGAAGTCTGGATTCGGCGCGGTATCCAAGCTCGCCAGACGCGGAACGAAGGGCGTGTTCGTGCGCTGATGCGCCTACGCAACCAGCGCACCCAACGCCGTGACCAACCGGGAAAAGCGCGTATACAAGTCGATGCCGAGCAACGTTCTGGCAGAATGGTTATCGAAACCAAAAAACTGACCTACGCCTTTGAAAAACAAAAGATTGTCAGCGGTTTGAACCTGATGATTCAACGCGGCGACCGCCTTGGGATCATTGGCCCTAATGGCTCTGGCAAAACCACACTCTTGCGCCTGCTGCTTGGCGAACTGGAGCCACAGAGTGGAACTTTGCGACATGGTACCAACCTGGAGATCGCCTACTTTGACCAAGTCCGTTCCCAGCTTGATGAAAGCAAATCCATTTTAGATAATGTCAGCCAAGGTCTCGATGTGATCACCATCAATGGACGCGAGCGAAACGTGGTTAGCTATTTGCAAGGCTTCTTGTTCAGCCGAGAGCGCATCCACGCCCCGATCTCTGCCCTCTCCGGCGGTGAACGTAACCGACTTTTGCTAGCTCGGCTATTTGCTCGCCCTGCTAATCTGCTAGTGCTTGACGAACCCACCAATGACCTTGATATTGAAACACTCGAGATTCTGGAAAATATGTTGCTTGAATATCCCGGCACGCTGATTCTGGTCAGCCATGACCGAAGCTTTCTCAATAATCTGGTTACCAGCACCTTGGTTTTATCCAAGGACGGTCAGGGACGTGAATTTGTCGGCGGCTACGATGATTGGCAGAATCAAAAAGATGTCAGTAAAAACGACCGGAACTCCAGTAAGAAGGCTCAGAAAATATCATCTCCTGCACCTGAAAAAAAGAAGACAGCCAAGAAACTCACTTATAAAGAAGAACGTGAGCTGGAGAGTCTCCCAGCTAAAATTGAAGTGCTTGAAGCCGAACAAGCTCAACTTAATGGTTCTCTGGCTGATCCTGCTTTTTACAGAGAGAATAACGTCGAAGTTAGTCAGGCAGTTAAAAGATTGCGTGATATCGAAGATGAACTTCAGCACACCTACTCTCGCTGGGAAGAATTAGATAAATAGATATAAAGTAGCATAGCATCATTTCCTTTCTATAAATAATCCTGCATTGGATAGTATTTTTCCTGATTATGCAGTGAAAATGCAAAACATCTTTTTCTGAGTATTTTGGAAAACTGGGCAAAGGGGATAAAAAATCGGGTATAATTTTTTTACTTAAAATTCAACATAGTTTGCATTATTCTCCCCTTTTGTTCGATGCAGGAGGGGAGTTTCTGATGCTCGAAAGGATAAGCAATGGGACACGTTTCGCATAAACTAAACAACGCTTTTGAAGGAGCATTGGCAGGTGGTGGAGATCCCGCAACCTCGCCGCTATATGTTTTTGGTCCTTTTTTGAGATTGATCGTTGTAGGAGGGGTGGCTTCTGTTACTTTTGGTGCCTCTGTTTGGTTGGTTATTCTTACTGTCGCTGTTGTTTCTGCCATGTACAGACTCGTTATGCAATGGGTTACGGATGGTAGTGGTGGCAGTGGTCTAAGTGAGGAAGAGTTTGGCCCCTGGGCTGCGAAAATTAATGCGGCGATCACCTTTGTTGAATACACACTTACTTTTTTGGTTAGCATGGCGGCAATGGTCACTTTTATTGCCGACCGTGTTCCTGTGCTCAACGAAGTTTTAATTTTCAATATCCAATACCGTACGCTGGTTGCGATTGCGCTCAGCGTGCTAACTGGTTGGCTTGTGAATCGTGGTCCTAAAATGGCGGCACGTACTTTTGGGCCTGCTACAGCGGGTGTTTTGATTTTGCTCTGGGCAATGATCATTGCTACGATTATTAAATATGGCTTTCATCTCCCTGACTTCAACTTGCAAGCGTTTTCCCCTGAGAATTTGCATTTTACGCTTGGTGGCTATGTACGTATCTTAGCAGTGATGACAGGTATTGAAGTTTTTGCTAATATGGTTGCTGCTTATGATGGAACCGAAGCTGAAAAAGGTAAAAAAGCGTTCAATTCTTTACTGATCATTATGGGGACAACTAGTGCAACTATGCTTATTGTTGGTCCTGTGATCAAAGAATTGTCTAATCCTTTGTTAGAAGAAGTCTCTGTTTTTACCCAGACAATGGATCAGCTTCTCCCTGCACCATTACCTTATCTGGGTACATTGGTTGGGATAGCAGTGCTTATGTCGGCTTCAGCAGCAGCAGCGCAGGGCCTGCAAAACCTTTCACTCGGTCTTTCAGAGCGGCGATATATCCCGCCTATTCTTGGAAAACGTAATGAATATCAAGTTGCCGACAAACCCGTTTGGATTCAGGTTGCATTGGTAGGTCTAATCTTTTTGCTTTTTGGTACGAATGAAGAAACCTATCTTGCCATTTATGCTGCTGGTGTTTTTGTGCTTCTCAGTATGACAGGGTGGGCAGTCACTAAGCGTTTGGTGCGACAGGTCCGCGAAAATTTCAGTATCAGTGCAGCTCTGCTCATTGTCGGCACAATTATTGCCGCGATCCTGACTACAGGGGCAACAGGTATTATTTTTGTGGAGCGTTTCTTTGAAGGAGCGTGGACCTATTTGATTTTTATCCCGATGCTCTACGTTATGTTTGGATATACCCGTAAGCAGATGGGTGAACCCTCTGCCGATTTGGATTATCTTGGACGGCTCGATGCTTCGAATTTGGCTGGCTTCGGTTTTGGACAGTTAAAGCCGGCCGCTGGTGTGGCTGCCACTAGACCAGCATCTGCCGATGAGCTTCGCTGGGAACCCGCTCCTATTGCTGAGAGCAGATGGCGGCACCAAAGCTTTAATCTGAACAAAGTAGCCGTTCTGCTTGATGGCTCCGATTATGCAGCTCAAGCCTTGCCATGGGCAAAGATGTATTGTCAAAAAACAGGGGCGCACCTTATATTATTGTCGTCCATTAAAACCGAGCTTGCTGAAGGTAGCGATGAATTCGAGAAAAAATTTGCTGAACGACAAGGCTACCTTGATAACGTGCAAAAAGAGCTTCAAGGCGAAGGGGTTGATGTAGAAGTTGCTATTCGTTCCGGTTTTATTGCTGATGCCACGCAATTACTCGTTCACGAAAAACATATTGATATTGTTGTCACAAGCACACGCGGGAAATCTGGTGAGCTAAATTGGACAAGCAGCGGTGTCTCTCAGAAATTGATTCAAAAGATCAACCAGCCTATCTTTTTAGTGCAAGCCAGCGCAGATGGTTCTGTTGCCTCACCAAAACTGGAGCGAATTTTAGTTCCGCTTGATGGCTCTATCTTCTCCGAACGTGTTCTTCCCTATGCTCGTTCTTTGGCGCAAGTCTTTGGTGCGGAACTTATTTTGCTCTCCGTTCCAGCCGTGCCTGAACCTGAAGATTACAGCGCTCCCTCTGCGCTTATCGAAGATATTCGCCAGAAAGCTGAAGCAGAAATGGAAAATTTCCTTGATGCGGTAGCACGTTCCCTGCGTGAAAGCGATATCAAAGTTCGCACAATGGTCACGGGGACTTTGCCCGCTCGTACTATTGTCAATGTCGGGAAAGAGGAAGATGTTGATATGATCATGAGCACATCGCGTGGTCGTGGCGGCTTGGAGTTATTCATGGTCGGCAGTAAAGCGCAGCGCATTGTTGAGCAATCTGAAAAGAACGTCTTTATGATCCCAATCAAAGATAGACCCTAACGAACGAATTAAAAGATAAAGAAAAAGCCACCGAGCGGTGGCTTTTTCTTTTGGCTAGCAAGATATGATTAGTTGTTAGACTGAAAATTGTATCGTTTTTCCTTGGGATGCTGTGTACTCAATAAATGTATTGTAATTTTTCAAATCTATTTTCAGAGTACATTTTCCATCATCTTTTTGCCATTGCAGATGGATGGCAGCGGCATCAGATTCGAGAACAGTAAATTCCCCGTCAAAGGCAGGATGCTCGTTCCTGAACTGGATCAGTTTAATAAGCCGCTGCACGACATCGCGCGTGACCTCCTGCTCGATCTCGTTTAAGGAATAATTGTGCCTGTTGATATCTCTGCCCTCTCCGCCTTGATCGAGAATGGCGAGATCATTCTCCCCTGCCAGCAATCCGACATAGTAAATCTGCGGCACGCCCGGTGTAAAGAGTTGGATGGCTCTTGCGGCGAGATAGGCGTCATCATCGGCGCCGAGCATAGAGTAATAGGTGCCACGAATCTGATGAACGTCGAATCCGTCCGGGTCGCGGTATTTCGGGGATTTGATCAAGCTGAGATTGGATCCCCGCTCGAGACAAGTATCCACTAATTTTCTCGCGTCTGTCCCGTCATACAAATCATCCAAATCGGGTTTAATCGGTACGCCGTCGTGACAATCCAGCATTGTGAACTGTTTCTCCGGTCGTTCTTTGAGATATTGAATGAGCGCAGTGCTATCTCGCTTGAAGAGAGTTTCGAGAATACGATAAGGGAGGATGAAATCGTAAATCCAGTGTCCCTGCTCAGCGAGTTTATTTTGGATAGTGTAATGCGCGTGAACTTCGGGTAGCAGTTCGATGCCAAGAGCATTGGCGAGGGCGGTAATCCAATCAAGAAAATCGTAGATTTCCGGCTCTGTGAAAAAGAAACTTGTGCCGGGCTTTTTAGTGATATAGCCAACCGCATCCAGTCGCACAATCTTGACGCCGTGTTTAGCGAAATTTTCAAAGAAATCTGTCAAAAGTTGGCGCGTGGCGGGCGAGTTGATGTCCAGGTCGATCTGCTCGGAGGGTGTGGTTTTGCCGAAAGTCGTCCAGACGCGAACGCTTTCGCCTGTTTCTTCGATAGTGAAATCGGAATAAGGCTCAGCGCGCCGCAAGAAAATCTTTTCAAAGTCTTCGGCAGGAATTTCGCCATCTGCCCAGATTTTATCTACAGTTAAAAATAGGTCAGCGTATCGCGATTTGCACCCGTGTTTCAGGAAATCTTGAAAGAAAACCGAGTGGGCGGAGATGTGATTGACCATCAGGTCAAGTAAAATATCGTATTTCTCACCAAGACGTTGGATATCTTCCCAGTCGCCGAATTCTGTCTCAATTTCGAGATAAGTGAGCGGTGCAAAGCCACGATCTCCCGATGAAGGAAAAGGTGGCAAGATGTGGATGCCACCCTGAAAAAGATCAGAAAAATGAGTTTCAAGCGCTTCGTGCAATGTTTTCAAGTCACCGCCGAGGGAGTCTGGATAGGTAATGAGTTGAACTTTGTTTTTGACGGTCATTTCTTGATTCCTTAACCTTATTTCACCACGATCACATCGTAATCTTTCGTAATTATAAAATCTGCCAAATGGCGATGCCCGGCGATAATCTTATGCTCGATTTTCAGTACTTTTTCAATAAAAGGGTCGCCTACTTCGCTGCCCCTATTGCGTTTCTTACGGTGCTCCAGCGTATCCAGCCGATTGCGGGCAATAAAGACTTTTGTGTCTACATTTTTCAGTAACGATGTATACGTCCCCTCTGCAACTACAACTTTTACGCCTTTCAAATTCACAGTCTCTTCTTCGACAGCATTAGCGTTGTAATCAATCAGCGGCTTTAGAATTTCTTTTTTCCCTACAAGGGCATCTTTTAGATTGTCTTCCAGTAAACCAAAGCGAACTTCCACATGCGGACCGAGCCATTCGGGGTCTTCACGGCGTTTTGCGTCGTTGGATTTTGGCGGTAGCACGAAATAATCGTCCTGTCCTAGCAACACGGCTTTAATGCCTACCTTCTCCAATTCATCGGCAATCGCCTTACCCGTTTCTGATTTTCCGCTACCAGATTCCCCCGCAACAGTGATGACATAACGCGTATCCTTCGCCTGAATTTTCTCTAAAATTTCAGGGACGATTTCCTTTGCCGCAGCAATGTGGTGTTCTTCTAAAACGATGATGTCGCCTTTCATTTTCTACTCCAAAAAAATATCTCGTCACGCTATAAGCGTGACCTACAAAATCATAGCGCGCTCTGCCAAAAGAAACGCGCCCAAGATCCCTGCCTTACCTTCTAAAGCTACAGGGGCAATATACTTGTCAATCCGCTGAAGGATTTGCGGTGATTGGACGTAGCCATTTAACTCTTCCAAAGTTTTTTCGCGGATGAGTGGGAAGAGATGTGCTTGTTGCATAACGCCTCCGCCTAAGATAATTCTTTCTGGTGATAAAGTGCAGATGAAGCTCCGCAACGCACTTGCGATATAACTTGCTTCCATTTCCCAGGCA
>ERZ890953.1838-NODE-1838-length-10074-cov-4.925641_pt1 | contig 10074 bp, 12 predicted proteins | sample MGYA00521264_ERZ890953 | MGnify/ENA primary metagenome ERZ890953 (study PRJEB32303, sample SAMEA104408629) | aquatic metagenome | biome: Brackish water; feature: Chemocline; material: water | place: Baltic Sea | collected 2014-10-26T21:54:00 | depth 200 m ... | reverse complement strand
GTTTTGGACGAAATTTATACCCGTATATTTGATTTATACCGCGCTAGGCAAGTAACTGTGATGGTGTAAGGAGAAAAAAATCCGCGCCCCATTCTTTCATACAGGCAATGTAATCACAACGGACAACAACATATGGTGAGAAGAAGACTGGTTATGCCTATATGTGGGCAGGAAAAAACAGTGATTCATATAAAAGGGAGAGCAATCCGAGTGAACTGCTTGCCCTTTTGTGGTCTGTCAAATATTTCTCTGCTATACACAATAATCAACTTTTCGTATTTGACGTGTGGTTACATTTTGTTATATGAGCATTCTCCTATAAAAAATGTTTGGTTATATTCGGTATAATGGTGTTATCTTTTTTATCAACTCTTTCAAGTAACTACAGAGTAAAAAAAACAAAAAACTGAAGAATCTAGAGGTGTCTTATGGAAACCTTATTACTATCTCACAACTCCGACGAAAGTGCTGTATTACGTCAAGCACTGCAGCGCGCGGGCTTGGTCGTGCGCATTAGCACGGAACTCGAGAAGATTGTGAGCAACTGGAATGAAAATGCAGTAGAACTATTTGTACTGACCTTTCCAAACCGGGACTTACCCACAAATTTGATCAAACAACTGCGCGCGCTTACCTCGGTACCAATCGTAGTGATATGTGAACCACAAACAGAAGATACGCTCGTAGGCTTACTCAATGCCGGAATAGATTGGGTGAGTACACGTCCATATAGCTCCCGCCTCTTCATTGCTCAGGTCCGTTCTCTAATGCGACGAACATCAGGAGTACCGCTTTTTAGCTTACCTGTACTCACTGCTGGGGATATTCATCTGGATCCTTCCGAGCGATCTGTGACGGTCCTCGAGCAAGATCCGAGACGACTTACACAGCTTGAGTTCCGCTTGTTATATATCTTGATGATTAATGCTGGGCATTCACTCTCATCGGAACGCCTAATAGAACATATCTGGGGTTATACAGGCAAAGGAAATCGAGATTTAGTCCGTGGACTGGTTAAGCGCTTGCGAACGAAGATCGAAAAGAATTCGCAAGAACCTCGTTACGTTATCACCATCTCTGGAGCGGGATACAAACTTCAAATATAAAAAATAACGTAATTTCTTGCACGATACGCCCTTTTTAATACATCATTTAGATATTTTTTTGCACACGATTTACACAGCAATGCTATAAAATGAGAGTGAATTAGAAGAGATAAAGCTCTAATTCACTCTCATTTTTTGTGTTGGAGGTTGGCTTAATGAAAGCAAATTGTATTTCTTGTCAAGAAATGATCGACGTTGGTAGCAACCCTGCATTAGGCGAATCTGTCATTTGCCAAAAGTGCACTGCTCACCTTGAAGTTATCTGGCTTGATCCACTGGAACTGGATTGGCCTGCAGATGACTACGATTATGAAGATGATTATGAAAGGAATTCCTATGACCACCAATAATAAGATGCCCATAAAAAAGCAACAGATCGGTGCGTGCCCTGAGTGCGATGCCAATATATTCTTCTCAAAAAAACTATTTCTAGGGCTCAAAAAAACATGTCCAGAATGCAGATCTGAACTAGAGGTGATTTCTCTTTCTCCAATAGAACTGGATTGGGCATATGAATATGAGTATGAAAATGAAGACGAGGAAGAATACGACTACGATTTATAACGAAGAACAGGGATTCTTTTAGAAAAAAGGATCCCTGTTTTTAGAGCCCTTTGAACATCACAAAATTTTGAAAGCGTTTTCCCCTACCTACCTCCAAGTTGGAGGGCGTAGGTATTTAAATATATGGCATCCATTTTAGGAGCAAAATGAAAATATCTCAATCACCAAGTGGATGGCTTCTTGAGCCACCGCAATGGCGCGTGGCTGTTTTAGCTAATATCAAGGATGAAAATCAGCATCGCCCAGTAGATATACCTCCCGATGCCTTTGCCGATTTCGACCATATTGATACCATCCGCGCTATTCAAGCTGCTATAGAAACAGATGGCCATGAAACCGCCTTTATCATGGCAGACGAAAGCCTGCCTTTCGCACTAAGGGAATATAAGCCTGATATTTGTTTCAATATTGCGGAAGGCTTGGGCGGGGATGCTCGCGAAGCCCAAACGCCAGCGTTATTGGAGATGATGCGAATCCCCTACACTGGCTCACGAGTATTAACTAATGGGATTGCACTTGACAAGAATCTTACAAAAAGAATTTGGAGAGATCGCAATCTTCCTGTTGCTTCTTTTCAGGAATTCATCTTTGGAGATGAACATCTACGCCCTGAGCTAAAATTCCCGCTTTTTGTAAAACCATCTCGTGAAGGCACTGGGATGGGTGTTGATATGAAAGCTCGTATAGAGAGTGAAGCTGAACTTTTTGAACGCATCAATTATATTATCAACACCTATAGACAACCTGCACTTGTTGAAAACTACTTGCCTGGGAGAGAATTCACTGTGGGGCAGCTTGGGCGTCCAGATGCTAAAAGATTTAGCCGTTATCCCAAGTGGTATGAGAAGGATGGCTTTCATCGTTTGGCTATTTTGGAATTGAATACAGCTAAATCCGCGACCCCTGGTATCTATAGCCATGCTGCAAAAGCACAACAACTGGGAGTAGAGGGGGCCCCAGAATATCTCTGCCCGGCAGATATAGAACCAGTATTGGCAAGAAAAATGCACCGTTTGGCTTTACGCGCACATCGAGTTTTAGGTGCATTAGACGTCTCTCGTGTTGATATCCGTTTGGATAATGAAGATAAACCTCGCCTCATTGAAATCAATCCACTACCTGGGCTAACTCCAGGATATAGTGACCTTTGCATTCAGGCGGCAGCAGATGGTATTGCATATGAAGATCTCATCCTTGAGATTCTGTATCTTGCAGCAGGGCGTTGGGGAATGATCGCCCCGAGAGATATTTAAACAGAGTTTGTTAATACACTCAACGCTTTTCTGAACGTATTGCGTGTCCAGTCATTTTCCAGGCAAAGAGACAACTTACCCTCCAGAACGAAAATCATGAGATAGAACCTTTCTCTATGAGGGAGGCTTTATCTTGAGCTACGTCATACAAACATCTTTTCCACATGCTATAGCCTCTCCGGCTTTTATGTGGATCATCTACTATTTAGGAAAAAATAATGGATATTAAAAAAATAAAATCCAATCGCATCATCCCAAGCTCCGCTTTTTCAGTGCCAAAATCGAAGATAAAACAATATGATGCCTCGAATAAAAAGAAGCCAGAGGTTGGAGATCTTGTTTTTGGAGAAGTAATCAAGCTTGGACACCATAAAGGTATTCAAAACCAATCAGCTCGGTTTCATACACTCAACATAGGAACTCGTTCGGTTTTCGTTTTTGGAAACCGCTATGCACCTGACCAATTTGAAGGGCTGGTACCTAGTTCATTCATGGAACATGTCGATCTCTTTAGTCAAGGTGGTATTGTTGGTGAGGTTAAAACGCAAAACCATTTGATTAGTGCTCCCACGAGAATACGCGTCTTGGGATATATTTGCAACTCCGAAGGGAAGGTAATTAATACGAGGGATCACATACTTTTACAACCCAAGAACACAACTCGAAAAAAACGCGGCGCAAAAGTTATTCTTTGCATTGGCACCAGCATGAACAGCGGCAAAACCCATGCAGCAGCGGCATGTTGTTATGCGCTTTCTTCCTCTGGGAGGAACGTAAGAGCAGCAAAAATTACTGGCACAGCCAGCCTGAAGGACATTCTTCTAATGAATGATTGCGGGGCTGAGCATATTGCAGACTTTACTTACTTCGGTTATCCGTCAAGTTATTTAATGGATGCGGAGAAGTTGCTATGGATGTTTAATTCCTTTGATATGAAATATGGTAATGATCCAAAAAAATACCTGGTTATTGAGTTTGCGGATGGAATTTTTCAGCGAGAGACAGCAATGTTGTTGAAAATGCCTGAAGTGAGAGATCGTATCCATAAATTAATATTTTGTGCCCCAGGCTCATCTTCAGTTTTTGGTGGTATACGCGTTCTAAAGGAAGAGTTTGGCTTAGTCCCAGATGTCATATCTGGTTTATGTTCTAGCTCGCCATTGGCAATACGGGAGATTAAAAGTTTTACTAATTTGCCAGTTTTGCAAAGTATGGAAAAGGATTACGAAACTATATTTAGGCTCATTAAATAGCTGATATTACGAATTTTCACTTGAAAGGAAGCGGAGCAATACAGAATAAACAATATAAATACTCCCTCCATAAAGGCTATCATTTATAAACTCCACCTGTTAATCCATGGGCATATCTTGAGCCATTAAACGTCAATGCCCGCATCAAATACCCCTGATGAGACATTTATGGTGCCTGGTATCGTAGTTACAAGTCCGGTAGCTGTTCTCTCCCCAATAACTATTCTGCCGGTTTCGATACGATTATTATCTACAAGGTTATCATACTGGAAGGTTGCCCCAAATGCAGCCCAACTGAAGAGAGTTTCAATAGAGTTGGTGATGAATGTGTGAAGTTCTACCCCAGCAATATAGCCTGCTGCGCATCCTGGTATTACTCCCGCAGATGCTCCAAATATACAACCACCGGAGGTTGAGCCTATTTCAAAAAAGGCACCCATTGAACTGGGAAATGTTGCAATATCATTCCATGCGTCTGGTTTATCAAACCTTGATCCCCACCAATCAGGTTTGGGAAACGCCCAATCGAGTGGCCACTTTCTGTTTTGCAGCTTCACTTGCAGATACGCCACTTGCCATCAAAGTCTGCTTGAAAACATCTGCTTCAAGATAAAACTGGGTTGCATTCAGAAAGTTGGCGGGGCGCTTACGCCATCGTTATACCCAAATTAATAATAGGATATGATTATGCTCAATCTTATAAACCCTACTGTCGTTACTTGGGTTGTTATTCCACTTCTCATCTGCCTTGCAAGAATTATTGATGTATCTTTAGGCACACTTCGCATAATTCTTGTTGCCAGAGGTCAGAAAGTAGTTGCTCCAATACTCGGATTCTTCGAAATCTTGATTTGGTTGCTTGCAATTGGCCAGGTCATGCAGAACCTAACCAATATAGCCAACTATTTCGCCTATGCACTCGGTTTTTCTATTGGCAACTTTATTGGTATTGTCCTTGAGGAGAAACTTGCTATAGGTAAGATTATTGTCCGAGTGGTTACTCATCATGATGCGTCAGAGTTAGTCACTTTCCTGAGAAACAATCACTTTAGTGTCACCATGGTCAACGCAGAAGGTTCTACTGGCCTGGTACATTTGCTATTTTCCGTAATCAGACGTTCCCAATTACCCTTTATGGCTATTCATATAAAACGCTTCAATCCCAAAGCATTTTACACCGTCGAGGATGTTCGTTTCGTTTCTGGTGGTGTATTTTCCGTCACTGATAGTCGATGGAAATCAAAACTCTCTGCACTGGTTAGAGTCAAAAGAAAGTGAAAGAGTTTAAATTTATAAAATCGATATATAACAATCGCTTCCAGTCAACGCTCGTTCCTCGCGCGGCTGAAGCGCACGTTAGACGCTCGCTGCACTCGCACCACACGTCTAATAGTAGGGGCACACATTCCCCTAGCTAAACCTTAACTCCCTTAGTAAACTCTTGGGTGGTGGTAAAAGAATAAGTGATAATGATTTTGCGAGGCAGTTTTATCGCCGAAGCAATCTCGCTCATTAAATAAAAACACTCCCCATGTTCTTAGCGTGGGGAGTGAAAAACAAAAAACTAAACTTGCCTAAACTTAAGCAGCCACTATTAATTTTGGCCTAAATTTATACCCGTATATTTGATTTATACCGCGCGGAGCTGGTAACTGTATGACATAAAAAACATCTGAGAAACCAGTGATTTATGCAAAGGGCGAGCAATCTATTCGGATTGCTCGCCCTTTTGTGGTCTGCCAGGTATGTCGGTGCCGTGGACAACAGCCACATGTATTTCGTTCCAAGTTTGGGCGTGATTATAAATATTAAAACCAGCTTTTTCTAATTACGTTTACCCAAGCATTGTGTGGGCGATGTAATCGCAAGGGTACATAAGTATGTGGTGAGAGCAAGGCTCACTATGCCGGGTATGTCCATGCCGTGGACAACAACCACGTGTTTTTCGTTCCAAGTTTGGGCGTGACTATAATTTCGCGTCATTTCTAATGAAAATATCCAGCTTTCTCTAATTACGCTTACCCAAGCATCGTGTAGGCGATATAACCACAAGGGAGCGCAATATATGACGAGAGAAAGCCGAAAAGTCTCCATTAGAAACTGACCGAAAGCTTTGACGACGTACATAAAATCTTGAGCGTTTTTATTTGAAATTCGACAAAAGTCGAAGACATCCTTGCACATTCAAAGTAAGATAATTTCAATTAGCTTGAAAAACACAAGGAGAAAATAATGACTCAAAAAGTGATCTTCCCAAACTGGAAGGAGTTGGTGGCTTATTCGGAAAAAGGGATGCAGCCCAATGTACTGGTAGAAACTGAAAACTACAAATCTGTGGTTGCGGGAATGGCTCCTGGCAACGCGATGCCAGCGCATGCAGAAGGCCCGGCCATCTTTCACTTCTTGGAAGGTTCAGGAAAAATGATCGTTGGTGAAGAAACCCTGGATGTGCAGGCTGGCGCAACCGTCGTTGTCCCAAATGGGGCTAACCGCGGTATCGAAGCTGAAACGCAGCTTGCTTTCTTGGCTGTGCGTTTACCTGAATAAGAAGTATTGAGGAGATAAACGAATGAAGATGAAGCGATGGATGCCAATTGTAATGATCGGCCTGATGATTCTCGTTATGTTAGGTGTGATGGCTATTTTCAGCTTGATGCTCGGTGAAACAAACCCTATGGAGTTGATGCTTCCAGGCAGCAGAAGCATGTGGACATTTATGCTCGTTCCTTTCGTGGGGTTGCTTGTCATGATTGCAGTGATGTTCTTCGGTTTTCGTTGGATGACCGGGAGCAAAGGGCCGATGGCCATGATGATGGGAAAAAAGCCAACAACCCACATTCAAAATGAGCCTGATAATCTGAACACGCTGACCTTTCATGTTCCAGCCGTGAATTGTGCACATTGCAAGATGAAGATTGAGCAGGAAGTAGGCGCTCTTTCTGGTGTTGCCTCGGTCGATGTGGATGTGGATGCCAGACAGGCTGTTATCAAACTTATCTCGGCTCCAACCAAAACGGAAATTGAAACATTGCTAACAGAAATAGGTTATCCCCCCGGAGATTAGATAAAACATATGGTTGCAAAACCAAATCTGACCAGAAAAAATTGAGTGCATCCAGTGATCGTCTGTTTCCACTGTATAATGATAATACAAAAATATCTGTAAAATATTGAAGATAGCAATCCGTTATAAGGACGAGACTGGTTCTTGCAGGCAGCTTTATCGTTCCTATCACGATTCTTTCTCCCTGGAGAGTACCCATGTCTGTTTGGTTTGAAGGTTCTAACGAAATTAAATGCAATATTCAACAAGTGAAGGATGATCTGGAAAATCACGGCGAGCACTATGTAGGGGTGATCAGTCTCATGCCGGGTTTGACAAGTGTCGAATTGGTAGAACAGGGGAGTGATTTTGTGACGATCAAAACCAACGAAGGCCTGATGAAACGCACAAATATTTCTAGGCGCATCGAAGCCGAAAGTGTGGTTGTAGAATTCGATGAAGAATACCAGGCCGGATCAATGCTCACGACCAAGTCGCATTTCCAGGACGAATTCACGACCAGCGACACCGGGGTTAGGCATCGTAGTGTCATCAACGGTGTCGAGGCTCCTGGCTTGTTGGGTTTCTTCTATCGGAATTTTGGCAAGTCCAATACAGGAAATGCGATCCTGAACTCCTATAGGACCTACTTCGAGAAGCAAAATCCATGAACCACCATAGCCAATGCCTAAATAAGTATGAACCAGTCGCAGTTGAGGGAACTTTTCGATTACTTTGAGCGTTATACTGGATGAAAGAAGCAACTATTTAGTAGGAGAAAAAATGTTTTTCAATAACCTTCAAACAAAGCACCTTCAAATGATTGGCTTAATCTTACTTATTCCCCTTCTCATTGTTGCATGTGGTGGCCAGCAAACTGATCAAACTATCACCGATATGGATTGGCAATGGAGCAAAATGGTTGAGACAGAACCTGCTTCCCAATCACTGGTTCCCAATCCAGAAAATTACACCTTGCGCTTGTCATCTGATGGCAGTCTAAGTATCAAGGCCGACTGCAACATGGTGGGTGGCGCATATTCGCTCGATGGCAGTGTCTTGACCATAGAGCTTGGCCCATCAACAATGGCATTCTGTGGAGAAGAATCACTAGATCAGCTATTCGTTGGTTTTCTCGGCAATGTTGAGAGCTATGCAATCGAGGATGGTCAGTTAGTGCTGGAACTAAAGGACGGTGCTGGGCAAATGACCTTCAAGGAAGGATAAGCTTTCTGGACTGAACTAGTACGCGACCAACAACGCAATTCGTAGCTTAGGATTGCGTTGTTTTTATTTATTTTGATTCCAATTTTTTCGCCAAGAAAATTTTATTTGGTATGGTTTCCTGTTTTGAGACGAGAAATTTTGTTATTTTGTTAGGACAGCTGCATCAGCCCGGATTGACTGAGGTCTTGCTTCTTTTCTCCCTAATTTGATTTTTGCGCCTTCATAATATAGGATCGTTGTAGATACAATAACATCACCAAGGCTAATCTCATCTCCTACACCACCCGCAATGCCAAACATAAATACAAATGAAGGTTCCAATTCTCTAATTGCTTGAGTGGTTTTTATTGCAGCCGCTGAGTTCCCCATGCCAAAGATGCTCATTAGAGTAATTGAATATGAGCCAACATCGCAAATATAGTATGTTGATGAGTGTTCTGATAGAATCCTATCTTTAGTGACGAGGAACTCCTGAAGTGCCAGTAGCTCCTCGTCTAAAGTAGTCATAATGAGAATATCAACCCCAAATGCTTCGCATTTAGGAGGACAGGAAAAAAAGATGACTCATCCCAAATTTCAGGGTGAGTCATCTTTTCTCTTAATTGATCTGGTATTTCTTCAGACATCAGGGGATTGGGCAGGTACAAGTGGAATACGCGGGATCCCAGATGCCTCCTGCAGCCTCGCAAACATATTGGTCATGGGTATAGGGATCGCAGGCGTTTACCTCCACAGGAGTAGCTTCGGGCACAGGCGTGGGCTTAATGGGCAGGTAGAGTGGTCCGTTTTCGCCTACGGTATAGATGGGTTCGTTACAACCATCAATGTGCAGTGCAAGAACATAATTATTTGCGCCAATATATTCGGGTGGCAATGTAATTATGCAGGAGAGACGCGTATTATTCCCTTCGAGCGGCGCACAGTCCTCGGTTTCCACCTCTCCGATTTTCATATTGTAGTCTAGCTCCTGCCAGGCAACGCTTGCAGGCATTTTGATGTTCACAGGCAGGGGAGCACCGGGTAACCATGGTCCGTATACATGTGAAAACTCTGCGCCTTTGAAGAGATCGCATTGGGTTGACTGAGGAGCGGCAGTCGCCGTTTGGGCATTCGCAGTGGCAACATAAAAGGTTCCAAATGCTTCCACGGTTTGGATCTGGGCCTGGGTCGCGGCGATCTGGGCCTGGGTCGCGGCGACCTGAGTCTGGATCGCGGCGACCTGGGTCTGGATCGCGGCGACCTGGGTCTGGGTCGCATAAATGTTTTCGGCTCGCTCAGTATATGTTTCCGGTAAATCTCGAAGTTGGCCCATACTAAAAAATCCCACAAGATCCTCCTTGGAGCATGATGCTGTGCTAGTTATGAATAACAGCATTGCGGATAGTATCAGGTTTCTTCTCATTGAGTTTTGCATAACTTCTCCAGTTATCACAATTAGTTCTATAAACAATTATTTTAATACGACAAACACGATAAAAGCACTCTACTACACCTGATGCTTTCTGTCAATTTTTTAGACAAAGTGTCACCTGAATTCCACGTCAAAATAAAATCACCTTCATTTACGTTTAAATGGCGAAGAATTTTGGGGAAACTTCCAATATTATAGCATTTTCGGCACCACCTTG
>ERZ890953.1836-NODE-1836-length-10075-cov-5.372655_pt1 | contig 10075 bp, 20 predicted proteins | sample MGYA00521264_ERZ890953 | MGnify/ENA primary metagenome ERZ890953 (study PRJEB32303, sample SAMEA104408629) | aquatic metagenome | biome: Brackish water; feature: Chemocline; material: water | place: Baltic Sea | collected 2014-10-26T21:54:00 | depth 200 m ... | reverse complement strand
GGTGGGTGGTGATGGTGTCGATGCGAGCCCAGCCGGGGAAGACACCCATCCAGCGCCGCCAGTGACGGCGGACCTGGGCTGCGGTGGCGACCTCGAGCCAGGAGTCGTAGCTCTGCGGGCGAAGCTCTACAGGAGCAGCCTTCAGGGCTACCAGGCGGTCTGTAGCGAGGGTGGTGGAACGGGGCATGGTCTACTCTCCCTGCGGTGCGAGGTGCATACGATGGTCGGTGTTGGACAGTTCACGGGTGACGACGCGGCGGGCCTCGTCGACGCCCTTGCCATAGGCCGCCTTCAGCGCCCGGTTGATCCGCTTGCGGAGCGCCATCAGGTGCCGGTGCTGGTGGTCGTCGACGATCACCACGACCCACTCGTGGGGACGGCTGGTGTCGCGTTCGAACATGCGATTCACGGGATAGATCCGCTCCAGATCCAGTTCCAGCGGGCCCAGCATCAGGGTGTCGGCGGTGCCGGTCCACTCGTGAGAGCTGTAGTCGTGGGTCCAGGTCACGGTCACGGTTTCGTCACGGGTGATGGTCATGGTCTACTCGGCCTCCGAGCTTGACAGGATGCAGCCCGCCAAACCGTTGCGCTGAGTGCGCTCGGACAGGACGCTCCGAGCGGTGTCCAGATCGAAGGGGCCGAAGCGCGTGCCCGGCTCCATGTCGGCGTACTTGTTGCGGCGTGGTGGCACGATCCACACGATCCATTTCTCCGTGGTGGGGGTCTGGATTGTCGTGGGGTCCATGGCTACTCGCCCTCCAGCAGCTTGCGGAGCGCGGCGAGCCGCTCGGTGTCGATGTCGGCCAGACACATACCGATCCACTCGGGATCGTCTCCGATCATGGCGTCCTCGACTTCGCTCGCCAGTTCGTCTCGCTCACGCTCAGCCAGATCGCGCAGTTCGGCTTTGCAGGCGTCCAGGTCGATGCGGATTCCCTGGCCCAGCGCCTCGTCCCGCTCGCGCTCGGCGGCGGTGTCGAGGTCGCCATCCTCGATCAGGCTGTTCAACGCGCCGTGGGTGTCGCCGTCCAGCCAGGACGATGCCTCCCAGTAGCTCTCGATGACGTTGTCGTCCTGGGCGGTCTGGAGGCGCTCTCGCAGCGCCTCGCACAGATCGTCGGTGTCCTCGCTCCAGGTGCCTCTCAGATTGCTCCAGCGGTCCAGTTCGGAGCCCCGGTAGCAGTCCGCCAGCGCCAGCAGTTCGGCCTCGTGCTCCTGGCACCAGGCCAGCAGGGACGCGGGAACCACCTCGGGGTCCACGGTGCCGATGCCCAGGTGGAGGTTGTCGTGGAGCTGCTGGGAGACGCCAGAGCCGATGGAGTAGTGGGTGTAGACCCGCATGTCGGAGGGGTCCAGGGCCAGGCCCACACGGACGCCGCTGATGGTGTGCCAGCCGTCGATGTCGTAGGAGATCGTGTTGTCCATGATGTCTTCCTTTTGGCCCCGGCTCCAGGCCGGGATGGCGGCGAGGCGAACCGGCCTCGTCCCGCACTCCTTATTCACATACGGGGTTCCCGTCAAGAAATGAGCTGATTTTGTCCGCAAGCAGCGACCATGGCGGTGGCACCGTCCGCCGCTCCAGCCGCCATGGCCTCGAGCCAGGCCGTGAGCCGCTCGGTGGTCACCAGCTTGTCGAGCAGGTCGAGCACGTCGTCATTTCCGACATGCACGCCCGTGAGCGTCTCGGCCTCGATGTCGCGCTCCACCACCATGACGAGCTGGTCGCCCTGATAGAGCCAGAGGGTCCAGCCATGGGGCTCACGCAGACAGATGGGGCGCAGATCGGCCAGGGGAGCCGCGACCACTTGCGCCTTGGCCTGGGCCAGGAGGAGGTTCAGGTCCATCACTGCGCGTCCTTGCTGGCGACCGCGTCCTTGCTGGCGACGAAGCGTCCAGTCACGGGATCACGGTCGCTGTGATCATTGAGCAGCCGAAAGAGCTGGGCGCGGAGCTGGCTGATCTTCTCGGGCTTGCCAGCAGCCTTGGCTCTGGCCACGATCCTCGCGTAGATGCCCTCGGGGTCGTTCTCGTTGCCCTCCATCCTGTCGAGGATGCTGGCCACGGCCTTGCACTCGTCGCAGCAGTAGAGCCGCTTGCGCCCGGCCCTGCCGTCCTGAGAGGGGAGAGTGGTGCCACAGACTGCACAGGGGACGGTTCCATCGACGCACATGCGGACCTCCTTATTTCGTGTACGGAATCATCCCGTATCGAGATAAGCGGTATCCGTCAAGGGCAGGGGTCGCATTTGGCCATCGACCCCGCCTGGAGCCCTACCTGTGCCGCCAGACCCATTCCCGCGCAGACCGGATCACCGGCTGGCTCGGCCAGGCGTCCATGGTGTCCTCGGGCACCCTGACCCTTCTCAGGGCCTCCTCGTGATCGAGCCTGTCCAGCCGCCGCAGGATGGCGTAGGCCACCGACGCCGACCTGGACAGCCCGGCCTTGCAGTGGATGAGCACGTCCCCCTTCTTCAGGGCGTGGAACACGAACGGCCAGGTGGTGTCCAGCAGGCCAAGCTGGATGGGGATGTCGTCGCTGATCCGCCAGGACAGCTCGCGCCTGGTGGTGACCAGACGACTCGATCCGTACAGATCCACCACCGCCAGCCAGCTATAATTGTCGCGAGCCAGCTCGGAGCCGACCCACAACCCAGGGCGCACCTCGCGCAGCAGCACGTCGTTGTCCACGTCCCACTCGAACCGCTCCCATCGGGGCCAGGTGGGCTCGGAGCTGGGCCTGAGTTCCGCCATCACCTGGCCCGTCGCTGTCTCCGCAGTTCGTCCATGACGGGCATGAGGGTCATACCGATGGCCGCGCCGCGAACCATTGGTTCGATGCTCGTCTCGAAGCTCCCGATCCGATCCATCTGCGCGTTGGTGCGGGCGACCTCGCCTGGGAATGGATCTTCGAAGACCTCATCCCTCGCGCCCGGCATGGAGCCTGGGTTGCGGAGCCACCACTCGCGCTGCTCGAGCACCAGCTTGATCGAGAGCACCTCCTCGGGAGGGGGAAGCTCGAAGTCGAAGGCCAGCACGGGCATAGCGCGACTGCTGCGGAACCCACGGAGCCTGTCGTCCAGGCCGACCGCGACCGTCTCCTGGCGACGAGTCTGTACGAAACACTTGCGGTGGGCGAGCCGGTAGCGCCGCCCGGTGCCGCCGCCACGCACCGTCATGGTGCCGCCCGTGCGCTGCCACTCGGCCCACTGATCGGGCGTCGAGAAGGCCCGCAGCACCTCACTGGCCAAGCTCTCGGGACAGTCGCCCCCACCGCTGCCTCGCCTGGGAGCGGGGGTGGTGATGGCCTTGTCGGCCTCCACCGGCACCAAATCGGTGGGCTCATCGCACCGCTTCGGCTGAGTGCTGTCCCAGGTGGCCACCACCTTGTCCCCGCACATAGCCACGGAGAGCAGCGCACGCGGGGGCTGGACCTGGCCACAGGAACCATGGGGCGCTCCCCAGGTGCCAAACAGCAGGTTCCCGGCCCACTCGATGCTGGTGTTCAGCACCAGCTCGCCGCCCTCGGAGCCGAAGCCCTCGAGCATGTCGATGTAGCCATTCTCACGAGCGTTCTTCATCAGCAGCTCGAGCTGCTCGCGCTCGTAGGGAGTCGGGTCCTTCACCACCAGCTTGCAGACGGTGTCCTCGATGCGCTCGAGCTGGAAGTCACCGCAGGCGCTCGGCCTGTACCAACGGGTCAGAGTCATGGTTCATCCTCGCCCAGGTTGGGCTCACTGGGTTCCAAGTCGAGATCGGGGACGACAACCGGGTAGTCCCCTTCACCGCTGTCCACCTCGCCCATCAGCTTCGCGGCCTGGGCGTCGTAGCGATCAGCAGCGGCGTCGTCACCCCGCTCTCGGGCCGTGGTGGCGGCCTGCACGGCCACCTCGTAGGCGCGCACCTTGGCGGTCTTCAGACGGTGCGCGGCCTGGGCCGTCTCTGCGGTCTGCTTATCGACCATGAAGCCACGCAGCGCCGCCACGCCCTGCTCGAGCAGGGAGCTGGTCAGGTCACCCGTGCCGACGCCCAAGGGGACGCCCATGGCGTTGGGGAAACCCTCCTCGAAGTCCTCGTCCATGTCGTTGTCCGTACCCTCGAACCCGCCAGGATTCGACATCATCAGACCGCGCCGACCGTTCCGACCGCGTGGAGACGGGACAGCACCGTCGCAGATACCCAACAGCTCACGATGCAGACGGCTGGCCTGCTCGAGCTTGCGGAGGGTGGCGGCGGGATCGTTCTCCAGGTCTTCCAGTAGCCGCTCGGTGAGCGCCTTGGCGGCAGCGACGGCGATGGCCTTTGGGCTGGGCTTGGGCTCGTCCTGGTGTCGCTCGTAGCGGTCCTTGGACTCCACAAGTTCCAATTCGGACTTCCCTGGGTAATCAGCACTCATGCCTCGGAACCCTCGACCGGAACCTCGGTGGCCCTGAAACCATCATAGCCATCGGAATCCTTTACCTGCCTCACGACGTAGACCATGGGCACCGTGATGGGCTGACCGCTCTTGGCTCTGCCCGTGATCTCGAAGCCCTGGGGGGCGTCGTTGGGCAGCGTGATCTTGACCAGCAGATCGGTCTTCTCTTGGATGATGCTCGACCAGCGCCGCAGCGTCTCGAGGGTCGGCACGAAGGGCCGCGTCCTCCGCATTCCGCCATGACTGGGCAGGTAGTTGTAGACGTTGCCCAGACAGATTTCCAGCATCCTGGCGAAGTCTGCCTTGCTGTGGACCCAGCCGTTGGACTGGAGCGCGTCGTACAGCGCCTCGGTCGGGAGTGAGACGGTCTTCGAGGTGCTCATCAGCTCTCCAATGGAGTCTGTGCCATACCCTGGTGGAGCGATTCGTTCAGATCGTCCAGGGCGGCGGGGTTCAGGGCGTCCTGGCGAAGCACCAGATGAACGCTCGGTGCCAGACCGGCGACGGTGAGTTCACGCTTGATCGGTTTGTTGTCGGAACCGAACAGGACCGCGCCCTTCGGCTTCAGCAGTCCAGGCGGAAACGGAAGCAGCAGGCGCATGTACTCGTTCCCGTTTTGGTCAATCGCCAGATCGACGCTCGCGCCCACACCCATGACCGGGAGGTCGATAGCCACATAGTCCGTAGGATCGCGGCTGGTGACGACCAGCGCGTTCAGCTCGTCAGGAGCCAAGGTCATGTGGAGCAGGTTTTCTCGGTCTGTCTGTGGCATGATCCACCTCGGGAGGACTCCGTATCAGGATGAGTGATAGCAGGCAAGGATGTAAAGGCTATTCCTCTGCGTCACCATCGGCAGCGAAGGCGCGCATGGCCAGCTCCGTCTCTGGCCAGGTCGGTGCGACCAGGGCTCTCACCCAGGCCGCGAACAGCCGATCCGTCAGATCCACCGACTCTTGGAGCATCATCATGTGCTCGAATGCCGCGCTCTCGCCGTCGATGTCCCAGGCCGTCACGGGCCCGGTCCTCACCGTGTCCGCGAACTCGCCACGGAGGCCCACGAACCAGCCGCTGTCGTCACCCTCGCCTTCCCTGGCGACGTACAGGCGCAGCTCACAGGGGTTGGCCCCCGCCACGATGGCCGTCTCGATGCCAGGGAAGCCCGCCACGTCGGGGCCAGACATGGACGCCTTGCCGCTGCCCTCGCCCCCGTAGCGTTGCAGCACCAGGCGGTCGTCCAGCGTCACGACGAGATCGTCCACCCTGCGGTCCTGCTGTCCGCACCAGGCCAACCACAGCAGCCACCGCTCCACGTCGTCCATCAGCGGGCGCGAGAGGTTGACCATGCTGGAGTCGTAGGTCGCGACCGGAAGCTCCTCGGGGAAGACGATCTCCCGGTCGAACATGCCCGCCATGGTGCGTGACCACGGCTGATCGTAGAAGGCCATGGCCAGGTCGCGTGGGAGCCCCATCAGAGGATTCCAGACCACGGGCACCAGGCCGAAGGTCTGCTGGAACAGCTTGCGGAACGCCTCGTTCTGCGTGCCGGTGGGACGACCGAAGCAGATCATGCCCGTTTGCAGGTTCCAGGCCACGTCGGCCAGCGTGGTCTTGGGCAGCGACCGACGCGACAGCTCGTGCTCGGCCAGCTCCCGCAGCTCTGCCTTGACCGCTCGTGGGCACCGCTCGCGGTCGTTCTCCTTGCACCAGGCCCGCACCCGCTGATCCACCGTCGCCTTGAGCAGCCCGCTGGGCGCAGAGCGCACGTCGCGCCGATACGAGAACCAGGCCCAGCCGTCAGGCAGGCTCCAGCGGTTGATGTCCTCCGAGAAGTCGTCGTCCAGAAGGTTGTCCTGAAGGACCCAGCCGGCGCGGATACCACCGACCTCCATCTGCTCCGAGAATCTCCATCGGTTCAGGGATTCCTCGATCTCGCCGCTGGTCAGCGGTCGTCCACCGACGATGGCGTAGCGACGGAAGCTCATCTTTCCAGAGAAAATCGCCATGAAGACTCCATGCGTGTTTGTAGTACGTCCCGTATGCAAGAACGCAAGAGATTGCAAGCGGACGACATGACTGGTACGATCTGCGTCGGAGATCCCGTCACCATGGCCAGACCTGTATGCTCGAGACTGACCGTTCATGCCGACCCAGGCACCGATCCGTGGGTCGTGCGCCAGGCGGACGCGCAGCGGATCGCGTGCATGTTGGCCAAGGACGTGATCGTCGAGTACCACCCGCGCAGCGCCATCCAGCGCGTGTGGTCGACGCGGCACGGCGGCGCTCCGCTCCCGGTCCCCGAGCACTCGTTCCGGGCCTGGAGCCGCGACGGTCGGGCCGTGCTGTTCGTGGACCGCTCCGAGACGTACCAGAGCGCCCTGTGGCTGCTGCTGCACGAGCTGGCCCACCTGGACCTGATGGGAAGCCCCCTGCTGACCAAGGCGTACCGCTCCATCGCCAAGCCGAAGGGCTACCTGTCCAGCGACATCGCCCACGAGTCCCATCCCGAAGAACAGCTCGCCAATCTGGTGGCGACCAGAGTGCTCGGCCTGATCGGTCACGATCCCTTCGCCTACGACCGCCTGTGGTGGCGACGGAACCGTGGAGAGCGTATCAGTGGGAGCGCATGTGTCGCGTGTGGAGCTTGATCGTGGAACGTGATCCCAGGTACAGCATGAAGTCGAGGGTCAAGGTCGGTGACACCGGGCTGGGAGCCTCCCTCATCGGTGGCCTGCTGATCGCTACGGTCGGCGTCCTCCTGGTCGTCAACGGAGCCCCCGAGAAGCTGAAGAAGCTGAAGCAGAGCAGGAGCTGAGTATGGTGAAGCCACTATGGGCGACCACGAGGGTAGGGATGCTGCACAAAGCGGTCTTTGCTCTGATCGGTATCCTCCTGCTCCCTGCCGGTGCCTGGATATTCCGGGTAGACCGAAACGTGCGAGTCGTCCCTATCAACGTCGAGAAGATCGAGGAGCTGGACGACAAGTGCGTCACCAAGGCCGACGTGGAGGGGCTCTCGACCCTGACCCTCCAGGCCGCGCTGCTCGAGCAGGATCTGAAAAACCTCCATGTCTCCATCACGGATCTCCAGATCATGGTGCGAGACATCCTACTTCGTCGTCAAATCGACGAGCCCCGAGAACAACCATGAAGCTCATCGCACGTTTCTGCGAGATCACCATCATCGCCGTCTTGGTGACCATCACCATGATCGCCGTCCACGGCTTCGCGTTCGACCAGACGGAGAGCGCGAGCCCACAACACGAGATCGTCTCCTCCACACAGCTCACGGACCATCGAATCGAGGTCTTCGCTATGTCGAGCAGTCTGGACGATCTCCAGATGGAGCTGATCCAAGCCTATCCCGACGCGCTCGAGATCGATCCGTGCTCGTCTTGTTCCGACTCCAGGCCAAGACGCGGATCTTCACAGCAGTGATCGACTCGTAGGTCAGCGCCAGCACGCCGACGAGGCCGAACCCGTGGACCCAGCTCGGCCAGGTGGCCGACGACGGATCGTCGCACAGCGCCATGCCGAGCATGGACGAAAGCCACAGCGCGCCCCAAACCGACGCCAGACCGCTCGAGAGCCTCACCAGCCCTGCCAGGCGTTCCAACGACTGCGGCTTGGCTGCGTGTCCCTGGACCCACTCCAGCAGCGGCAGACCCACGAAGATGATCCCCATGATCATAAACATGGCGTCCGTGATCACCGGGACGAACAGCCGCCAACCATGGATTCGCCAGAACCTCTGCTCGAGCAGCTTGTTGCCCCCCCGGTAGCCCATCATGCTCGAAGCAGAGATCATACCAGCGAAGTAGGCGAGGCGCGAGGCGACGTACCAGGAGAGCGCGGCGACGATCCAGGCGGTGGTGGTCACGACTACTTCTCGTTCCTGCCGAGCACGCCACGGGCGGCGCGTTCGTGGGCGCGGGCCTTGATGTAGTCCAGGGCTTCGTTGAGCATCCGCAGCACCTCGGCGTTCTCGGGGCACTCGAACGGCCCAGCCTGGAAGCACTCGTAGCGGTGGATGAGGATGGCCAGCAGCGCACCGTCCAGGGTGCCTGGGGTTGAGTCGGAAGCATTGCGGGGACCACGCTGGAACTGCACTTTCCCTGCGTTGAGCCTCTGACCTTCTTCCCACGGGATCGCGCCAAGACGCCTGTCTCCAACCGCCTCGCGCTCATCGTCTCGAAGGTTCAGAGCAACCGCGTCCTCCTTCGTGATCTTACGCTTGAGCCAATACTCGTGATGCGCTCCATTGACAGGATGTGGTTGGTCCGCGACCAGAACCAGACACAGCTCGGTCAGGCCCAGGCCGTCATGGTGATGCTTCAGCTTGATCATCGTCGTCTCCTCTGCGCCAGCCTCCTGGCGCTCTCTCTGTCGTTGACGGGTTTTTCGGTACGCATGACGGCCCAACCTGGCTCGACCTCCTGAGCCCATCCGCCAGCGAACCACCAGAACACACGCACATTCGGGATGATGTTCCCATCGGAGCCCCGCTTGTGCTGGAGGTGTCCCCAGAACCAGCGGTCGTCCTTGTGGACCTCGACACTCTCACCGATCTCGAGCGGTTTTTCGTTCAACGTCAGGTGTCCTGTGGAGTCCTGCTCCACTCTCGAGACGACGTTCATCGTGGCATCCCATCGCACGAGCTGCGGTCGGGGAGTACGCTCCCGATCAAGAGGATCGGGATCAGGACCGGCGACCACAGGATCGGGTGCCGGATCACGCTGTCCAGCAGGAAGGCTCCGACGTAGTAGCCAGGTCCGAAGATGGCCGTGGCGACCTCCTCTCGCACGGTGGCCGCCAGACAGCTCCCGCTGCTGAACGGGCGCGGCTCCCGAGCACAGGTCGGTTCGACCCCAGGGGCTGGCGCTGCGCCCTGCTCCATGGTCGTGGCGCTCGTCCACCACCAGTGGCCGCCGTCGAAGTCTGGACCCGCGTAGCGGGGGTAGCGGGTCGTTGACCTGCTGGAGCTACAGCTACGCATCTTCGGCCTTCTTGGTCCCCGGCACGCTCTCGAGCAGATCGATAGCCCACTGCGGGAGAGCCCGATAAGTGTCGAAGTGGCAGAAGTCGCACCCCTGCATCCCCTGCTCGCTCCACTCGACCGCGAGCTGATCTCCCTTGCTCGCCTCTGTCAGCAAGCGGTTGATCTCCCGCTCGAAGGTGATGTCGGTGTAGAGCAGGCCGTAGCGGTCGATGTACTCCGCGTCGTAGCCCTCGAGCTTGACCTCGATGTGGTAGTAATAACCACCTTCGAGAGCGTACCTGCCAGCGGCGCTGGGAAACAGCCCGCTGGGCAGGCGGCGGGGGGCCACCCTCACCCACGAACGCTCCACCAGCCAGACGGTCGCGTCGAACTCGATCTTGCCGTCCCTCACGGCACGGATGCACTCTCGACCGGCACCGTACCTCACACGCCTGGCCAGCGGCACATCGTTGGCGTCCACTCGCGTAGCCCACAGGCAGCTATCGTCTTCGTAGGCGGCCACCGTCCCCTGCGTCAGCATAGTCTGGATCTCTCGACCGTTCAGCTCGACACCTCGAGACGCCTTGGGCCTCTCGTCCGCAAACCGCTTCGCCTTGGCGAGCTGCTTTTCATGCGACGCCACCATCACGACCTCCTATCGAATCTTGTCCACGGTCCAATCCTTGGG
>ERZ890953.1834-NODE-1834-length-10091-cov-4.272718_pt1 | contig 10091 bp, 5 predicted proteins | sample MGYA00521264_ERZ890953 | MGnify/ENA primary metagenome ERZ890953 (study PRJEB32303, sample SAMEA104408629) | aquatic metagenome | biome: Brackish water; feature: Chemocline; material: water | place: Baltic Sea | collected 2014-10-26T21:54:00 | depth 200 m ... | reverse complement strand
CTTTCCCCTGAAGCCGTTACGCGTCAGAAAGAGCATGATGAGTTGCAATCCCTGTTTGATTTTGGTGATGATCTAGAGAGTCTACCCCTTATTACTCAAATTCTTGATAATGTACCATCTCCGAACCCCATGGGTGCAGCATCTGAATCGAAGACCAGAGCTCCTGTCTCCACCCCAGCTGGAGAACGTTCTATAACTGATGAGCCAATGCCTCATCCCTTCGAGCGGACTCGGCCATCGACACCAGTAAATTACCCGGTCAATTCTACGAGGGAATCTTCTCCTGCCATGCACATCAGTGATATAGGGGGAGCAAACGTCATTGCGGAGGAGACGCGTAATATCTCACAGCCACGAGAAGATGTTGATTTGCCAGCGACGCGTGTTTCGAAAGCTATATCGCACTCCGCAACACCGATGCATTTGAATGATGCCGATCTGGCGGCAACGCGTGTCTCGAAATCTACACCGCACCCGCAAAATCCGATGCGCATCAATGAAGTGGATTTGGCTGCGACACGTGTTTCTAACTCGCAACAGGGGGATGATTTAAAACTGGAAAAATTATCTCCTGGGCGTCCCCACTCGATTACGGAAGTAGCAGGGCGTGTTTTGGCAGAACCCTCCTCGGCTGGATTGTACGATCTGACTTATGCTTGTCTGCTTCTGCCGCGTTTTAGCCTACATCATCTGACGGGTGATTTGGCAGAAGGGCTTTCAACATGGATGCCAAATATTAGTGTTGCTTTTGGTTGGCGGTTGGAATATATCTCTGTGCGCCCGGACTATTTGCAGTGGGTTATCAATGTCCCGCCGACAGCTTCGCCGGGCTATTTGATGCGTATTATCCGCAAACAGACCTCCGAGCGGATTTTTGACGAATTACCACGTTTGAAAAGAGAGAATCCTTCGGGCGATTTCTGGGCACCTGGCTATCTGATTATGGGGGGCAGTCAGCCGCATCCATCGAAACTCGTTAAAGACTATATTCAACGCACCCGTGAACGCCAGGGTACGCTTTAGCCTTCTCTTTTCCCCGTTCCTTTTGAAAGATAAATATTTCTATGCCTGAAACCCTTTATTTAATTGATGGTCACGCTTTAGCGTATCGTGCTTATTTTGCTTTAAGTGGTGCCAATCCCGATCGCTGGCAAACCTCCTCCGGTGAACCGACTGCCGGTATCTTTGGTTTTGCCAGCGTTTTATTACGTCTGCTCGAAGTGGATAAGCCCGATTATATGGCGGTTGCTTTCGATGTTGGCAAAACCTTCCGTGATGAAATTTTCCCCGATTACAAAGGCACGCGCGAAAAGATGCCCGACGACCTGCGTTCGCAGATCGAGCGCATCCGTGAGATGGTTGATATCTTTCATTTGCCGCGCCTTGAAATGGAAGGCTACGAAGCCGATGATGTGCTCGGCAGCGTCGCAAAGCAGGCAGCGGCGCAGGGTTTGGGCGTCAAGATTATTACTGGTGACCGCGATCTGCTCCAGCTTGTGGATGAGCGCATTATTGTCAATCTGCCCGGGCGTTCGATGAGCGACGCGCGCGATTATTATCATGCCGATGTCATCAAAAAGATGGGCGTGCGCCCCGATCAGGTTGTTGACCTGAAAGCCCTGATGGGCGATAGCTCCGACAATATCCCTGGCGTTTATGGGATTGGACAGAAGACAGCCGAGAAGCTGCTTGGGGAATACGATACTCTCGACAACATCTACGCCCATTTGGATGAAATTCCGAAACGCTTCCAGACCAAACTTGCTACCGATAAAGATGCAGCCTACATGAGCCAAGATTTGGCGCGCATCCGCACCGATTTACCCGTGCAGTTGGATTTGAAACTCGCCCGCGCCAACAAATTGGATGTAGCTGCCACGACAGAATTTTTCCGTGAATTGGAATTTCACGCGCTAACCAACCGTTTGCTTAAGTTGGTGAAAGGTGTACCTGAAGCGGTGCAACCTGCCAATGGGCAGCTCTCGCTCTTCGGGGCGGGGGAAGCGCCGAAAATTGTTTCGCCGAGCCAACCTGTTTCCATCGCCACACAAATTGTGGTCACGAGCGAAGCGTTGGTGGAACTTGTCCAAAAGCTCGAAAGCGCAGAAATGATCGCGCTGGATACTGAAACAACATCTACCGATGAGATGCAGGCGGATTTGGTCGGTATCTCGCTGGCAGTCGAAGAGGGGAGAGGCTATTACATCCCAACCGGACATAGCCAGGGTGAGCAACTCCCGCTCGATGAAGTATTGGATGCGCTGCGCCCTGCGCTGACCAACCCGAATATCCAAAAAATCGGGCATAACCTCAAATATGATGTCATCATGCTGGCGCGTTATGGTTTGCAGGTGACACCACTTTCGTTTGACACGATGATTGCTGAGTGGCTGGTTGATCCGGCATCGCGCAGTTTGGGCTTGAAGAAGCTGTCCTTTGTGCGTTTAGGCGAGCAGATGACCGAGATCGAAGCCTTAATTGGCAAGGGCAAAAACGAGATCAGCATGGCAGATGTGTCGATTGACGCTGCCGCGCCTTATGCCGCCGCAGATGCGGAAATTTGTCTGCGTCTTTACCCGCAACTGAAAGCCGACCTTGAGCGTGTGGGTGGGATGAAGCTTCTCGAAGAGATGGAGATGCCGCTAGTCAGTGTTTTGGTGTCGATGGAAATGGAAGGTGTGTTACTGGATGTGCCTTTCTTTACAAAGATGTCTTTGCAGCTGGAGACACGCCTTGCCGAAATTGAGAAAGAAGTAACCGAATTGGTCGGCAAAGCCTTCAACCTGAACTCGACCCAGCAGCTTTCGGACGTGCTCTTTGGGCGTTTGGGATTAAACCCGCCCGACCGTACAAAGAAAACCAAAAGTGGACATTACTCGACTTCGGCGGATGTGCTGGAGAATATGCGCGGGGTTCATCCAGTGGTGGATTTGATTTTGGAGAACCGCGAACTCTCGAAGCTAAAATCAACCTATGTGGATGCGTTGCCTGCGGCAGTCAACCCGACTACGGGGCGCGTGCATACTTCCTTCAATCAAACTGGTTCCGTAACCGGGCGTTTGGCGTCGTCGAATCCGAATTTGCAGAATATCCCGATTCGCTCAGAGTTGGGGCGCAAGGTGCGCAAGGGCTTCATTGCCGACGATGGGAATGTGTTGGTTGCAATTGACTACTCGCAGATTGAGTTGCGCATCGTGGCGCACATGGCGCAGGATGAAACGATGTTGGCGGCATTCAATTCCGGACAGGATATTCATGCCACAACGGCAGCAGCCGTCCACAACGTGCGTCTCGAGGATGTCGATAAGGGGATGCGGCGTGATGCGAAGGCGATCAATTTTGGCTTAATCTACGGTATGTCGGCTTTTGGCCTGACGCGTTCTACGGAACTGACGCTTGCAGAATCAGAAGATTTTGTCGCGGCTTATTTCGAGAAATTCCCCGGTGTGAAACATTATCTGGATAATATTCGCAAAGTGGCAGCTGAGCAGGGCTATGTTGAAACGCTGCTGGGACGCCGACGTTATTTCCCTGCTTTGAAGAGTGCGACAAATCAAAATTTACGCAACCGTGAAGAGCGCGAAGCGATCAATGCGCCCATTCAGGGTACAGCTGCTGATATTATGAAAATAGCAATGTTAGCGGTTGCAAAAGCGTTATCAGAAGCAGGGCTGCGTGGTAAGATGTTGTTGCAAGTGCATGACGAAGTGATTGTTGAGTGTCCGCAAATCGAATTAGATGATACGATTAACGTGGTCACAAAAGCAATGGAAGAAGCCTATCCGCTTGATATTCCATTATCCACCGAGGCTCGCTCAGGCAAAACATGGGGCGAGCTATAGTCATTGATTTGAAAGAGAAAAAAGCCATGGCAGGACGTGAAGATATCTTCCAAAAAGAAATGAATAAAGGTCACTCCGCAGCTTGGGACCAAATGTGGGATAAAGCGGTCTCTGCCTACCGCGCTGCGCTGACAGAAATGCCTGATAATCCCAAAGCTTTATCTAGCTTGGCATTAGCGCTTTATCAATTGCTGGAGTTTGAAGAAGCCTTACAAACCTATCGGCGTTTGGCGCAAATCTCCCCTAATGATCCGATCCCGTTTGAGAAGGTCGCGCAGATATCCGAACGCTTGGGGAATTTGGATGATGCTGTGAATGCAGCCATCAAAGCCGCTGATCTTTATCTCGCCCAAAAAGATGTTGAAAAAGCGATCGAGAATTGGGCACGCGTGACGCAATTAAAACCTGAAAATGTTTTGGCGCACTCGCGTTTGGCATTGGTACATGAACGCTTGCGCCATCCACAACGGGCGGTCACTGAATACCTTGCGTTGGCAAGTTTGATGCAGCGCTCTGGTAAATTAGATAAATCAGCAGAATTGATTGGACGTGCGCTCAGGTTGCTTCCGGGTAATCAGGCGGCAGAACAGGCGAGAGCGCTGCTTTCTAGCGGGCAGCTTTTGCCAAAACCGATTCGTCCCAAGGGCGGCACGGGGCCATTACGCATGGCACAAGTTAAGAGATTGAGCGAGTCGAAAAAACAAGTTTCAAGCGGACTCGACCCCATCCGCGAAGCACGTAAAAAAGCACTGACCCTTTTGGCAGAAGTTCTTTTTGAATATTCAGACGAGAGTGAAGTTTATCAAGAGCGCAAGGGATTGCAAGCGGTTATGCACGGTACTGGCGAGCTTTCCCTTCAACAGGTTGCCCAAACCAAGATTATCATGCATCTGGGACAAGCTATTGATGCCCAGTCAAAGGGACAGGAAGAAGTGGCTGCCGAAGAGTTAGCGCAAGCACTTTTATCTGGATTCGAGCACCCAGCGCTTTACTTTAGTTTAGGAATGTTGCGCGTTGAAGGTGGACGCGAAGATAACGCGATCAGCCATTTGCAACATGCCGTCAAGCACGCCGAATTTGGGCTTGCTGCCCGTTTGTTATTAGGACGCAGCCTCCGAACGCTTGGTCGTTTATCCGAAGCTGCAACAGAGTATCTCGAAGCCCTTAAATTGGCGGATGGGATGCTCGTTGTAGAAGATCAGGTAGATTCTCTGTATCAGCTTTATGAGCCCCTTATCGAAGCACAAGCTCGTGAAGGTGATGATCAAGCGAACGAGCGTTTATGTGATAATGTCGCTGAGATGCTTATCCGTGATGATTGGAGAGAATACCTTCAAAAAGCACGAAAAGAGTTGCCAGAAGCAGATGGGGATGTCCCATTGCCGCTTGCTGAGATTTTAATAGAAGCGCAAAGTGGGCAAGTGCTCGGAGCAATATCGCGTGTTCATGGACTAGCAAGACAAGGCTTTATGCGATCTGCGATAGATGAGGCTTTCGAAGCAATTACTTACGCGCCGACCTATCTTCCACTACACTCGTTAATCGGCGATCTACTTATTCAGGATGGACGCACAGAAGATGCCATTGCAAAGTTCGGTATGGTTGCAGAATCTTATAGCGTGCGTGGAGAAGTCAATCAATCGACAGTTGTTTTACGTAAGGTTATCAAGCTTGCACCGATGGATCTTTCTTCGCGTACCAAGTTGATCGATCAATTCGTAGCACATGGGCAGATAGATGAAGCTATTCGTGAGTATTTAAATTTGGCAGATATTTATTATCGTCTCGCCGAGTTGGATATGGCGCGCAAAACCTATACAACCGCACTCCGAGCGGCGCAGCAAGGTTCCGCCGAGCGCTCGTGGAATGTCCACATCTTGCAGCGAATGGCAGATATCGACATGCAGCGCCTTGATTGGCGACGTGCTTTGCGCGTTTTCGAGCAGATCCGAACTTTGCGCCCCGAAGACAGTGGCGCGCGTTGGAACCTTATCGACCTTAACCTGAAGATGGCGAATCGAGTACAGGCATTAAAAGAGCTAGATAGCTTCCGAAGCTATCTGAACGAACATCCATCTAAAGAAGCAGATGTGGCTGGTTTGTTGGCAGAGCTGTTGGTAGATCATCCTTCGATCGTTGAATTGCACAGAGCTCTTGGCGAAGAGTATGTAAAACAAGGTAAAGTGGAGGATGCCATCCAGAAACTTGATCAGGTAGCCGAGCTTTATCTGGAAATCGCCAATAAAGAAGCTGCGTTAGAGGCTATTGCGCGTATTCTGAGCCTTAATCCGCCAAATCTTGCTGAATATCAGAAGGTGCTGGCAGAAATTCAGGCATCCTAACGTTATTTGAGTTTTTCATTAATAGAGCCGCCAAGTTTTCAAAACTTGGCGGCTTTTGTATGAAAGCTAAATGAAGATAAAGCCATAAGTAATCCATGTTTTTTGTCTTTCTGGTACACTCTCGCCATGTCAAAAAAGAAAATACTCAGCATATTTTTTGTGCTTTTGTTACTGGTAGCTCTATTGTTGCTCATTCCCCGCGTCCGCTCCGCCGTAGCTTGGCGTGTTGAGAAGTCGGTTCTTTACATTAATAATGTTATCGACCCGCCCAAGCCGGTTCCGACTGCGCTGCCTTTTACTCCAAAGCCTTCACCAACACCAATCGCGTCACGAACGGCAACGAGCACGCCGCAACCTAAACGCCTGACACCAACGCCAACGAGTCCGCCGCTCCCTACGCAAGTCTTACTACCCAGTCCTCCTCATGAGCAGCAGACGCCCAATAATTGCGGTCCCGCCACGCTCTCGATGGCGCTACATCTTTACGGCTGGGAAGGCAATCAGGCTGAAATTGCCAAGCAAGTAAAACCAGTTGTTCCAGATCGCAATGTCAACCCCGAAGAGCTTGCCTATTATGTGCGTAATTTTGCAGGCTGGCTCAATATCGGCTACCGTGTTGGCGGAGATTTACCCACGCTCAAAAAATTGCTCGCGGCCAACTACCCGGTTATCGTCGAGAGCGTCACCAGTCTTGATCCTAACGATGCCCTCGGGCCGAATGACGACTTGTGGGCGGCGCATTATCTCCTTTTAACAGGATACGATGACAGCGCTGAGACCTTCACCATTCAGGATTCCTATCATGGGGCCGATTTGACGATTTCGTATGCGCAATTGGAAGAAGAATGGGAACCCTTTAATAATCTGTTTATCGTTATCTATTTCCCCGAAGACGAAAGCGAGCTTGCATCACTACTTGCTACCGATTGGGATGTGGCTGCTAATCGTGAGAAGAGCCTCGCTAACGCCCGTGCTCAAACAGAATCCAACCCCGAAGACGCCTACGCTTGGTTCAATCTCGGTAGCGATTTAGTCTACTTTGAGCAATATCAGGAAGCTTCGATTGCTTACGACAAAGCCCGTGAATTGGGCTTGCCCTTACGCATGTTCCGCTACCAGTTTGGTCCCTTCTGGGCGTACTTCCATGCTGATCGCATCGAAGATTTGCAAGTTTTGACGGATTACTCTCTTGGCATCACAAATATGTCTGAAGAGACCTGGTTCTGGTATGGTTGGGCACTTTATCGCCAAGATGATTTTGAAGGCGCGAAAGCAGCATGGGAGAAGGCACTTAAAATTAACCCATCGCCTTATGCCGATGCTTATGATGCGCTTCAGTATGTTCAATAAAAGCGAAACGCCCGAAGAAAAATTTCTTCGGGCGTTTCTTGTAAAACTCAATCTTCTTGAAAACTGTAGCCCCCCGGTGAAGTTTGGATCATATATTCACGTTTGTTGCCCAGTTTCTTGCGTAAACGGTAAATCACGTTTTTGAGGGCGGTCTGGTCGTTTTCGCCGTTGCTACCCCAAACTGCACGGATAATCTCGTCATTTTGGAAGATGTAGCTAGGCCGGCTCATTAATAAGCGTAAGAGTCGGAATTCCAAATGTGTTAGGCTAATATCCTTGCCCGAGGCTAGAATGGCAGATCGACGGGCGGGGTCGAGAGTCAGCTTTTTGGGTGTAACAGTCTGAAGGAGGGGCGTTCCGCTGCGTTTTGCCCAAGCGCTGATTTTGGCTAAGAAGATCGCTGGGCTGATCGGCTTGACGATGCACTCATCCACCCCGGCTTGGTAGGCTTCGATGATTTCTGTCTCATGATGCGTTGGGAGGAAGAGTAAAATCGGATTTTGGGTAAATGCGCGGTATTTCTTAATGAGCATCATTCGTTCCGCATGTTCTGCGTGAACATCAACGACAACCAGTTCAGGCATCAAGTCTGCGGCGCGGCTAAGTGCCCGCTGGACAGATGTCTCGATAATTGCATTCAGACCTTTCTCGCGGATCATGTAGCCCAGTAGGGGGGCGGTGTCGCTTTGGTCGCAAACAATCAAAACACGGATGGCTTTTTCTTTTGATGTCATAGTTTTCTCTTTTAGGTTTTTGTTATTATACCTTCTTTGGTCGTGAATAGTCGCAAAAAGATGTTTTTTTGTGACCATTGGGTGATAACAAAATCACCCCCATCTCACTATACTCGGGGCAACTTTACTCTCAATCAAGGAGAAAAATAAAATGAAGAGAATGATCCCTGTTTTGCTTGTTATGGCGTTTTTTATTGGCGCTTGTGGTGGTGCGGGCAATGCCGAGCCGACGCCGATCCCTGTAAACACTGCTATGCCTACGGCTTTGCCTGTTGAGAATAACACGGCTGGCGATTCGGTAGACGCTGATACTGAGGCGGGTGCAGAGCGTGTGACACCTGCAGATGGTATGACGCAAGTGTTTATCCCTGACGGTACTTTCCAGATGGGTGGCTTGGATAGCAACACCGATCCTGACGAATTACCGCCACGCAAGGTCACTATTTCCGCTTTCTGGATGGATAAGCTGGAAGTAACCAACGGTATGTATATGGGATGTGTAGAAGCAGGCGCTTGCGACTTGCCTTCTTCTTTCGAATCTGAAAAGCATGCAAATTACTTCAACACCGAGGAATATACTGATTATCCCGTTGTTTATGTTTCTTGGGGCAACGCAAATGATTACTGCGAATGGGCTGGAAAACGCCTCCCGACCGAAGCTGAGTGGGAATATGCTGCGCGTGGTACGGATCTACGCCTCTTTCCTTGGGGTGATGAGCGACCTGATGCCTCGCGTGCGAATTTCAACCGCGTCATCAATGATGTCACTCGTGTGGGGAGCTTCCCGGCTGGCGCCAGCGCTTTTGGTGTATTAGATATGGCTGGTAATGTTTGGGAATGGGTCTCCGACTATTATGCTGGTGATGCCTATGCTCTCGGGGCAGGGGCTAACCCAACTGGACCGTTGGCCGCTGTTGGTGCAGGAGAGCGTCACGTAATTCGTGGTGGCTCCTATCAGGATGTCGAAGATGATATTCGTCTTGCCAATCGTGGCTTTGCGAGTGGTCCTGACTTGGAAGCAGATCTGGATTCACCTAAATATAAAGGTGAATCTTCATCTAAGATTGGTTTCCGCTGCGTAGTTAGTAATTAAGTTGCTTCCTTTATCTAAACTGTTTTCCGGTAGAGAATTTTCTTCCTGCTAACTTTCACCGCGTCGTTGCAAAAGCAACGACGCGGTGCTTTTAAAGGAAGTAAGTCAGAATACAGGTGTGTTTCAACGTGCTGGGTGAAGGAAGTGTGTTTTTTATACCCCTAATCATGATTGTTTTGCGCTATGTCGTCGTTTTCATTGACATCTTAAACTCTTCTTGACGGCGCTCGATGCGCGTGATAAAATCCCTTTTCGTTGCCCAAAAAGCGCAGATAGCTCTGTGTATTATGAAACGAGGCCATCATTGGATTTTTGATGGTCTCGTTTGTTGGCAAAAGATATTGTTTTGATCTCAGTATATTTGTTTGGAGGCAAGCGTGCCCACGATTAATCAACTGGTCCGTAAAGGCCGTAGTAGTAAAAAAGCGAAAAGCACAGCTCCGGCTTTGCTCTACACTTATAATTCGATGAAACAGCGTCGTATTCGTCAGCCGGAGGGTGCACCGCAAAAGCGTGGTGTCTGCACGGTTGTTCGTACTATGACGCCTAAGAAGCCGAACTCTGCTTTGCGTAAAATCGCTCGTGTTCGTTTAACCAATGGTCTCGAAGTGACCGCCTACATTCCTGGTGAAGGTCACCAGCTGCAGGAGCACTCTGTTGTCTTGGTTCGTGGCGGGCGTGTAAAGGACTTACCTGGTGTGCGTTATCACATCGTACGTGGTTCTTTGGA
>ERZ890953.1833-NODE-1833-length-10096-cov-8.168708_pt1 | contig 10096 bp, 9 predicted proteins | sample MGYA00521264_ERZ890953 | MGnify/ENA primary metagenome ERZ890953 (study PRJEB32303, sample SAMEA104408629) | aquatic metagenome | biome: Brackish water; feature: Chemocline; material: water | place: Baltic Sea | collected 2014-10-26T21:54:00 | depth 200 m ... | reverse complement strand
TAACCAATTTCATAATAGTATAGTTTTCCTATTTATTTAATTTTTATTCCTTAGTTCAATAGCTACCAATAAGCCAATCAGCCTGAAGAAATTTTAATTTGGAGATAGACGCATGAATAAGTTAATACAGTTTTGGGATAATCTTCGATCGGGTTTCTGGTTTTTGCCTTTTCTAATTGTCCTGGCCAGCATTATTTACGCGGTAGTGTTGATTCAGGTGGACTATGCCGGGGGTTACCAATGGCTGGCCCGTTGGCCACGAGTATTCGGGGTGGGCGCGGAAGGCGCGCGCGATATGTTGTCGACGCTGGCAAGTTCGATGATGTCCGTTATGGGTATCACCTTCTCCATGACGCTTTTGGCACTGGCTCTGGCTTCGAGCCAGTACACGTCTCGCATTCTGCGCAACTTCATGCGTAGCCGCATCACGCAGGTTACGTTGGGAACCTTTGCCGGAATTTTCATCTATTGTTTGATCGTGATGCACACTATTCGCACTGGTGATATGCCATTCGTGCCCAGTGTGGCGGTATTTTTTGCCTTTATTCTAGCATTTGGCGGCATTGCCGTCCTTATCTTTTTTATTCATCATATTGCCTCGTCTATCCAGGCTTCCACCATTATCGCCTCGGTTGCCCTTGAGACCAACATATCCATTGATCGGCTACTGCCAGAAAAACAGGATTATGAACCCGATGAAGATGGAGGCCAAAACCCGATAATCGATTCACTCGATGAGCGAACCTGGTATCCAGTGCCTTCAGCAGTGAGTGGTTATATTGAACTCGTAAATTACGACGTGCTACTGAAGCTAGCGGAAGACATTAGAACCATCGTGCGTACTGAGCACGGTATCGGTGAGTTCGTAGTGCGAGATACGCCTCTGGTATCGCTCGCCCTTACTTACCCGCCAGATAAGAACACCATTGATTCGCTTAACGCCGCTTACAGTATTGGCCGTCATCGCTCAGTTGAACAGGACCCGGCTTTCGGCATTCGACAGATCGTGGATATGGCCATAAAAGCGCTTTCTCCCGGGGTCAATGACACTTCAACAGCGGTGATGTGCATAGACTATCTGACGTCAATTATGGTTCAACTTGCCGATCGAAAATTCCCCTCATCGCGCCGTTACGAGGGAGAAACCCTGCGCGTGGTGGCGATCGTTCCCAGCTTTGAGGGTCTATTAGCCGAGGCCTTCGATCAGATTCGGGGTAGCACGCAAACAAATGTCGCCATACTGGCGCGTATGATTAGCGCCTTTAATACTATTGGCGGTATGACGATTAGGCTCAGCCACATACGAGCGCTCAAGGAACAGCTGCGGTATATCGAGGAGGTGGCTAATCGCTGTATCGAAGCCAATCATGATCGCGCACGGCTCGAAAAGCGCTTGTCTGAGGTTCGCGAAGCACTGCAAAGACAATCTGCGTCGCTCACGGGAAAAGTAAATAACTCATACAACGGATAAGTGGAGCGTAAGAATGATTACACTTATTCTGATTCGTACTATCCAAGGTAGGCGGCTATAAAGAGCCGTAGACAACTCTCCAGAAAATAAAAGGAAAAACATTATGAATACGAAAGACGCGTATAAACAAAAAATAGAGGCTGAGTTGGAATTAGTAAAGGCCAACCTAGAGGTGCTGAGTGCTAAAGCAGATGATACGAATTTAAAATATATCAAAGAAATTCATGCTATGCAAGATGAGTATGTGATTGTAAAATCTAAGATACATGAATTAGGGAAAGCTAGTGAAAGTACTTGGGAAGATTTAAAAATAGATACAGAGAGTGCCCGGAATTCACTAAGCTCTAACGTCAAGAGCGCCTTTGCAAAGCTCAAAGAGTAAATAATGCGAGGAGTATAAATGAAAACGTTTTTAAATGGTCTTGGTCTGGTGATACCTACCGCCCTGATTTTGTATATTTTAATATGGATTTTAACTCAAACTGAACTTTTCTTTAAAGATATTTTACTAATATTTACGCCTTTTGAATATTATATAACTGGAATGGGATTTCTTTTTGGTTTGATTTCAGTTTATATTATCGGAGTTCTTTTAAAATTTTGGATTATTCAAAGTATCAGAGTCTTTTTTGAAAAATTAATAGATAAAACTCCTATACTCAGTGGTCTATATGGCAGTATAAAAGATTTTTTTAGATTCTTATCTAATATGAAAAAAAATGATAATAATTCAATAGTATTAGTTGAATTCCCATCACTTGAAGCGAAAATGATTGGTTTTATCACTACGGACGATTTGAAAGATTTTCATAATCTTGACATGGAAGATCCCGTTATGGTTTATCTTCAGATGAGCTATCAAGTGGGTGGATACGCTCTTTTTATACCTAGAAAAAATCTTACTCATCTTGATATGAAAATAGAAGACGCTTTAAGATTTGTGACAACTGCCGGTATCTCGAATAATAATGGAGATAAAAATGAAAAAGGTGAAGACTAATGGAAGGACAAATAGTTATTAAGAGTATGAACTATATGCTTAGTTTTCACACATTTCCCCTCTGGCTGAACTTAACGCTATTTTTTTTAGCGGGTGTCGCCGTATGGTTGTCCGGCACGCGTTTGAGTATATACGCGGATATTATCTCTGATCGCAAGAATTGGGATAAAGCGAGTATGGGATTTATATTTTTAGCGCTTGCTACGCAACTCCCCGAGATAGTAACAAACACTACAGGTGCTCTACATGGAAATGGGGAACTTGTTTTAAATGCTATGTTTGGTGGCATGACGATGCAAACAGCGGTTCTTGCTATTGCAGATATTTTTGTTATTGGCTCGATGACTTTAAGTTATGCAGCTCGTAAGTCTATTAACCTACTTCAAGGAGTCGTTTTAATCTTACTGCTCTCATTTGTTTTAGTAGCCACAATGCTAGGTGATACCATTGTCTTTTGGCACATAGGATTAAGTCCTATTCTGTTAGCCTTGTTTTACATATTTTCCATCTTTGTATTTTTAAACTATGGTAAAAACAATGGTTGGAGCGTCGCGAATATCCCTGATGACATAAAGCAAAAAGCAAATCCAAAAGAAAAAATGGAAAAAAGCTCACACGCTACAAAAACGCTCTATTTATACAGTGGGTACGCAAGTTTGACAATACTTATTTCAGGCGTAATACTTGTACAAACCGCGGAAGCCATAGCGACGCAATCAGGATTGGGTTCAAGTTTTATCGGAGCGACTCTGCTTGCTAGCAGTACCTCTTTGCCAGAGCTGAGCGCAAGCGTCGCAGCGGTGCGTCTTGGCTCGCAGAGTATGGCGATATCAAATATTTTCGGAAGTAATCTTATTATGATATTTTTGCTTTTACCAGCGGACATGTTTTATCTCAAAGGAGCCATACTCAATAGCGCGAACGACTCGGCAAAATTCGCTCTCATCTCAGGCATAGTCGTCACGGCTATTTACGTCATTGGACTCATTGTAAGAAAAAGAAAAACTTTTCTAAAAATGGGGCTTGACTCCATAGCCGTTTTAATTATATACATAATCACCCTCTACATACTCTATACGCTTAAAGGTACTTAAATGTCAACTGCAAAACTAAATCGCTCCATATCGCTACCCATACTTATCCTTTATGGATTAGGAACTATGATAGGCGGAGGATTTTACGCCTTGCTTGGAGAAATTGCTGGCGAAGCGGCTCTTTTCACTCCTCTGGCTTTTCTGCTTGCAGGCTTGTTGGCGTTTATAAGCGCGACATCTTTTTCTGAGTTGTCTTCACAATTTCCTTTTAGCGCTGGAGAAGCCCGTTATACTCAAGAAGCATTTTCAAATAAAAACTTTTCCACTCTTGTTGGTTGGTTGGTTATATTGACCGGTATTGTCTCCGCTGCAACTATAACGGTCGCTACAGCTGGTTTTATACAAGACTTAATATCTGTCCCTCAAACACTCGTTATACTTCTTTTAGTACTAAGTATGGGAGCAATTGCAGGATGGGGCGTTGGTAAATCCGTTGCTTTTGTTGCCGTTATAAGCGTCATACAAATAGGAGCGTTAGTTTACATTGTCTTTGTCGCGGGAGATAGTTTGTCAGCGTTACCAAGTAGATTCCAAGAGCTCTTTATCCCGACAGGTAACGCTGTTTGGCTGGGTGTGTTTTCCGGAGCCTTTTTAGGCTTTTACGCTTTTATAGGTTTTGAAGATATGGTAAATATGGCCGAAGAGGTAAAAGACGTAAGAAAAAATTTACCTATCGCCATTTTAGTGAGCATTTTTCTGACTACCATTATATATGTAGTCGTGTCTACAATCGCGGTTCTAACAGTATCGCCAGAAGCGCTCGCAGCTAGCAACACACCCGTCGCGGAAATTTTGCGTGGCCATGGAGCTTTTTCTATGAAAATGATGGGAATTGTCAGCATTTTAATCATCAATGGAGCGTTGGCGCAGATCATTATGGCTTCTCGCGTCGTGTACGGTTTGTCCAAAAAAGATCAAGCGCCAACTTTTTTAGGAAAAATCAACTTTAAAACCCAAACGCCGCTTCGAGCGACAGCGCTCATAACGCTCATTGTACTCGCGTTAGCGATATTTTTTCCATTGCAAACCTTAGCGGAGTCTACTAGCTTTATAATACTCATAATTTTCGCCATAGTGAACCTTTCTCTTTGGCTCATCAAAGGAAAAGAATATAGAGATACCAAGCAGAAAATCTCATTTCCTCGCTGGGTGTCGCTCTTTGGTTTTGTAACGTCCATAGTCGTCTTGGGATTTCAGGCATGGCAGAAGTTTTTTTGAATTTCTAAAAGGAAAATAAATGCTACATCAACATCTCACGGAAGTTATGGCGTCAATACTTATAGTTGGCATTGCTTTGCAATGGATAGGCTGGCGTTTAAAAATACCAGCGTTAATACTCTTGATAATTGCGGGCTTTATTATGGGACCAATAACTGGATGGATTAATCCAAAAGAAGATTTTGGAGATATGCTACACCCAATAGTCTCGCTCAGTGTTGCAATTATTTTATTTGAAGGTGGTTTAAATTTAAAATGGCATGAATTTAAACAAAATTCACAAGTCATAAACCGCTTAATAACTTGGAATGTTGTAGCCACTTTTTCACTTGGAGCAATAGCTTCACACTACTTAGTGGGTCTATCTACGCCTGTGGCGTTAATCTTCGGAGCTATCATTATAGTAACCGGGCCTACGGTAATCGTACCGCTATTAAAGCAAGCAAATTTAAGTAGAAGACCGGCGGCGCTATTACGCTGGGAGGGGATTATAAACGATCCTGTTGGCGCTTTGCTCGTGGTGCTGATTTATGGCTATTATATGTTATCCCAAAGCGAGACTTTGGTGATTAACATAGTTATGGGGCTGGGATTAAGTCTTGTCGTGTCCTTGATGCTTGGCGTTGGCGTTGGTTTTATGATGGCGGAAGCTTTTAAAAAGGGAAAAGTTCCTGAACATTTAAAATCACCTCTCATTTTAATCACTGTTTTTCTTGTTTACTCCTTGGCAAATCTTGCGCAAAGCGAAGCGGGACTTATGGCGACGACCATATTGGGAATCACCCTCGCAAACCAAAAATTGAACTCGTTGGGCGAATTAAGACGATTTAAAGAGTCTGTGACGATACTCCTGGTTTCATCTATATTTATTATATTGACGGCGGAGATAAAACCCGAAATTTTACAACGATTGGGTTGGCAAAGTTGGTTGCTTCTGTTTTTAATAATCTTCGCGTTTAGACCGCTGACTATCTATTTGTCCACGATCAGAACCGATATTGACTGGCATGAGCGACTATTGATGGCCTGGATCGCGCCAAGAGGCATTGTGGCGGCGGCCGTTGCCGGTTTGTTTAGTCCTCAACTTATAGAGAAGGGCTACGCTGGCGCTGAATTATTGCTTCCTTTAGTTTTCGCGTTGATTATGCTCACCGTTGTTTTGCATGGCTTAAGCATTGGCTGGTTGGCAAAAAAACTAAATTTGGCGTCTAGTCACCCTGATGGACTGATGCTAATCGGCGCGTCGGATTGGAGTATCGCGCTAGCGAGTGAATTGCAAAAAAATGAAATTCCAGTATTGTTAGTCGATCAACATTGGGAAAATTTAAAACCCGCTAGAATGCAAAACATCCCTACTTTTTACGGAGAAATTTTAGCGGAGAGAACCGAAGAAGTTTTAGAACTCTCACACATTACTAAACTCCTCGCTTTGACCCCAAACAAATCCTACAATACTTTAGTATGCTCACACTTCGCCCCGGAACTTGGCCATAACAACGTTTATGAAATAGGATGGAAGCAAGTAAGTGAAAATGAAAATAAATTACCAAGCGAAGCGATAAGAGGAGATTCTCTTTTTGACTCGGAAGCGTTTTATGGTGATTTTATTAGTAATTTTAATAAAGGATGGAAATTTCAAACAACTTTGTTGTCTGAAGAATTTACTTACGAAGACGCAATAAAGAAAAATACGGAAGATGCTTTGCTTATTGCCGTTATAACAAAGAGTGAGCGTATATTTCTTTATCCTTTTAAAGAGGGTGAACTAGATAAAGAGTTAAAAAATCTTATATTGTTCACGCCTCCAGAAAATATTGAGTAAACTAATGCAAGAGGTTCAATATGGAAAATGAAAATTCTATCACAATCACAGCATGGAATGACCCCAATAAACGATATGCTTTTTAATTCACTGAACTGTCCATAAGGAGAATGCAAATGGATGATTGGCTATGGACTTGGATACAAACGCAAGGCTTGTTTTTACTGGAAAACATTGGCTGGTGGATAGTTGCGGTTTGGGTGTTGCTTTGGATATTTTTATGGCGATTTGCGCGAACAATACTAAGACTCTTACAACATATAATGACATCCTGGCAATTAGACGCATTGCCTTTTCCACGACTCGCGCGTTTATTGAGCTCGCGATTTGACAATCAACGTTTAACGGGGTTGCCATTAACCCTCGCCGCTATCACTTTTCTCGCTTTTGCGCTATTACTCTGCGGCGTAGTGGAAGACGTAGTAGAGAGAGACTTTATAGTACGGTTCGATTATTGGATGGCTACGGTGATGGCGGAGGCGCATACAAAGTCCATCGTGTCCGCGTTCCATTCTATTACCATGCTAGGCAATGCTAATGTTGTCGTACCGTTATGGATTATAGCCCTTATAACGCTTAGCATGTTTGGAAATCGCTTCTGGGCTTTACCATTGTTCATCAGCTTTATAGGCAGTATAAGTATGGCGGCCTTGGGTAAATATGGGTTTGCTCGCCCACGCCCAACGGAAGCCTTGTTTGTTTCGCACACCGCCTCTTTTCCAAGCGGACATTCAACGCTCGCAATGTCATTTTACGCCGTACTTTTTTATCTGTGGTGGCGGCGTACGAGTAGTTGGAACGCTCAGGTTTGGATTGTATTCGCAGGGGTGAGTTTTGCGTTGTTGCTGGGAAGCAGCCGAATTATTATTGGCGTTCATTACTTCAGTGACGTCCTGGCGGGTTTATTGTTAGGTGGTTTGTGGTTTATTCTCGCGATTAGCTTGTATGAATGGCTCAATATAAAACAATATATACAATTAAGCAAAGATGATTTAATCATTAAAGTGAAGTAAATCAAGAAAACTTATCTATGCGCTATAATGACTCTTAAGTGTCAAAAAAGGAAATATTTTTGAAAAATGACCAAAAACAATATGCAGATTTAATTAAAACTGAAGATTCTACTTTGTCATTAGAAAATATTGAATCTAGCATCCATCACAAACATGTTCAAGCGCGTCTTGAAAAAAAATATGGTGAAAAACTGTACTCTGAAATATTGCTTGTGCTGACCCATGAAAGGTATGAACCTGAGAAAGCTAAATTACTATGGAATAAAATAACTTTACACCTTGATACTTTGACGAAAATGCTTGATAGAAACCCTGGTATTGTTGTCGCTACGCTTGATTATCTTTCAAATTTTCAAAATTCATTATTATCTCCCGTTCTTGTTCAAGAAGATAAAAGTGATTTTATATCTGAGACAACAATTAGAGACGGATTAACGCAACTCTATCTAAAAAGTGTATTTAGTTTCGCACTAGAAAAAGAGTTGGAAAAAAGCTTTCGAACCAAAAATAATCTCTCTTTGCTGATGATTGATATTGATGATTTCAAGAAAGTAAATGATAATTACGGGCATTTAGAAGGGGATGAAGCGTTAAGAACAATAGGAGAGTTGATAAATAAAAACGTTAGAACTATGGATATTGCGGCACGATATGGTGGAGAAGAGCTTGCCATAATCGTTCCAGAATCAACACCTAAGGAGGCTGTGTTACTCGCGCAAAGAGTTCGAAAAAAAATAGCAAAGATAAAATTCTCCAGTTATTCAGTGACGGTTAGTATTGGCGTATGCCATTTGTCCTCAGATATACAGACCACAAATGACATAATTAGTGGGGCAGACGAAGCACTATATGAAGCAAAACGATCTGGGAAAAACTGTGTCGTTGTATTCAATAGAAGTAAAGAATGAAAAATCTGATTACTATGATAAATAAAAATTCTACCACGATTACGCCACTCAAAGACGGACCACTCCTCGTAGAAGGTCTCAATGCATTTGAGGGCGTCGATGGCCAAATCGAAATCACACAGGAGATGGCTCTTTGTCGCTGCGGCCAGTCAAAGAACAAACCGTTCTGCGATGGTGTGCATGTAGCTTACGGTTTTACAGATGAACGGGGTGAGAATGAGGATGACGAACGCCTGGTTTTTCCCGGTGATCCGATCACAATCTATGAAAATGTTGCGATTTGTTCACATGCGGGTTACTGCCCAAATGGAAAGCCGGACAAGTGGCGACCAAAGACAAAGAACGGCGGATTCACCGATGAAGAGCTGATTGAGAAGATTTCGAAATGTCCTTCCGGGACACTCAGCTATGCCCATGGGACAACCGAGCATCGAAACCCCAAAGCAGGTCGTCCTCGCAAGATACGAATGAGGAAGGATGGTCCCTTTGAAATTGAGGGAGGCATTGAATTGCAAAACACGAAATGGGGAGAAGGCGCGTCGCGCGAACACTACGCGCTTTGCCGGTGTGGTGCCTCAAAGATGAAACCTTTCTGCGACGGAACACACGACGAGGTTTGGAAGCACGGCGAAGAGGATTACCAGCCAAAAACCGAGGCTCAGGCGGCAAAATCGACTCCACTGGAGCCATATATTGCTTTCATTCATAATTTGGCGCGCAAGGGACTCCAAGGAGATGACGGGGTCGGGACTGAGGGACCAATGGGCGCCATGGGAGTGCCGCGCACAAAGCTTCCGACTTGGGATCACATTCAAATCATGACCGCGCAGCTCAATCCTGCACCGCTAGCTCAGGACGCGGAGGTCGGCACCGAGCTCATAATTGGTCCCAAGGCCAAAAAGCCTCTTCGTCTGAGCATGCCGATCTTTGTGTCGGACATGAGTTTCGGTGCGCTTTCGCAGGAGACGAAAGTCGCGCTCTCAAAAGGAGCCGAGTTGGCACAAACGGGTATCTGTTCAGGAGAAGGTGGTATGCTGCCTGAGGAACAAGAGGCTAATAGTCGCTATCTCTATGAGCTTGGTTCAGGAAAACATGGCTTTAAAGAAGAGCATCTTCGTAAAGTACAGGCTTTTCACTTCAAAAGTGGACAAGCTGCGAAAACAGGAACCGGTGGACATCTGCCAGCCAATAAAGTGACGGAAAAAATCGCTAAAATCCGTGGGATTGAGCCATGGACTGCCTCTGAGTCGCCGCCGACTTTTACAGATATGTCAAGTGTTGCCGACTTCCGGAACTTCGCGAATCGGGTGCGTGAGATGAGTGGGGGAATTCCCATCGGGTTCAAGATTTCTGCCAATCGTCTGGAACAGACAATCGACTTTGCCTTGGAGGCTTCGGCTGACTACATTATCCTCGATGGTCGGGGCGGTGGCACCGGAGCGGCGCCTCTAATTTTCCGGGACAATATATCGATACCGACAATCCCAGCACTGGCTCGGGCAAGAGAGCATCTAAATCGCTTAGGAATAAAAATTAAATAAATAGGAAAACTATACTATTATGAAATTGG
>ERZ890953.1832-NODE-1832-length-10099-cov-4.886599_pt1 | contig 10099 bp, 9 predicted proteins | sample MGYA00521264_ERZ890953 | MGnify/ENA primary metagenome ERZ890953 (study PRJEB32303, sample SAMEA104408629) | aquatic metagenome | biome: Brackish water; feature: Chemocline; material: water | place: Baltic Sea | collected 2014-10-26T21:54:00 | depth 200 m ... | reverse complement strand
CGAATTTCTGGTTGATGTACTTGCTCTTAAGTTAACAGATCTCGGCGAACCAACCACAATAGCTATACATACTTCCTGTTCTGCCCGACGCGAAATGCAGGTTGCAGATCGTATTGAATCTCTCGTTGCTCAACTTGTAAATGTCAAGGTATTACAGCAGGACCGTAAGGCAGAATGTTGCGGTTTTGGCGCGACTTTCAGTGTTAAACAATCTGATATCTCTGGTGCGATGGTGACGGATAAAACGAACGCTATTCGTAAAACCGGCGCTCAACAGGTAATCAGTCAGGATTGCGGGTGTCTGATGAATATTTCTGGAGCATTCGAAAAACAGGGCAATCCACCTGATGCTAAACATATTGCTGAATTTCTATGGGAGCGTACCCATGAATCAAACTGAAGCTTTTAGCCAACGTATAGACAAGGCCTTACACAACGAGCAGGCACGCAAAAATTTTCGTACCACGATGAGTGGTTTAATGTCGAAACGTGCAGAACAGTTTCCTGATAACGAAGAATTACAACAGATCCGCGATCAGGCGCGTGCCATCCGTAGCCACTCCTTAACTAACCTGCCTGATCTACTGGAAAAACTGGAACGGCAACTGGTCAAAAATGGTATTCAGGTGCACTGGGCAGAAACGGCTGAACAGGCGAATGAAATTATCTATCAGATATTGAAGACTGCTAAAGCTAAATCTCTGGTCAAAGGCAAGTCGATGGTGTCAGAAGAAACCGAGATGAATCACTATCTTGAAAAACGCGGCATCGAAGTACTCGAATCCGATCTTGGTGAATTCATCATTCAGCTGGCGCATGAACCGCCTTCTCATATTGTGGCACCTGCCATCCATAAAAACCGTCAGGAAGTCGCTGAGTTATTTCATAAATTTTTCCCTGAGCTGGGCTACACAGAGGACATAGATAAGATGACCCTGATGGCGCGTCAAATTTTACGTGAGAAATTTGAAAAAGCAGATGCTGGAATATCCGGGGTTAATTTTGCGGTCGCTGAAACAGGAACATTATGCCTGGTTGAAAACGAAGGTAATGGTCGGTTAAGTACCACTTCTCCGAATATTCATATTGCAATTACCGGCATTGAAAAGGTGGTAGAAAAACTATCTGACATTCCCCCGTTACTCAGTATATTGACACGTTCTGCGACCGGTCAGCCAGTGACGACATATTTCAATATGATTAGTCGACCTCGACAGTCAGGCGAAAAAGATGGGCCTCAGGCAGTGCACCTGGTGTTACTGGATAATCGTCGCTCTCGTATCCGCATGGATGAAGAATTGCTCGATACTCTGCGCTGTATCCGTTGTGGTGCCTGTATAAATCACTGTCCGGTTTATGTACAACTCGGAGGACATGCTTATGGCACCGTTTACCCTGGCCCCATTGGTACGGTACTTGAACCGCAACGAATGGGGCTCGATAAAATTGGTACACTGACTTCAGCCTGCTCCATGTGTGGGGCCTGCGGCGAAGTCTGCCCGGTGCGTATTCCCCTGCCTAAATTGATTAATAGACTACGTGCTGAATCGGTCAATGCTGAACGCTCAGACGCGCAGATACAGGGAAAAGGCAGCCTGCGCAAACTTACTGAAATGAATGGCTGGAAAATATGGAAGATCATATATAGTAACGCGCTATTTTATAAAGGTTTTTGCTGGTTTGCGACTCGTTTTCGTTTCATCACTCCCCCCGGTATTTCTGCCTGGACTAATTATCGAACAGCCCCCAAACCGGCTGCAAGGAGTCTTTCTGAATTAGCACGTCAGGAAGGGTTCGAAGATGAGTAAATCACGCGAAAACATACTCAACTACCTACGTAAACAACGTTCTTCTGTGTCGGAGTCACCCGATGTGTATCTTCCAGTACATAACTGGTCACAGCAGGAAAAAACATCTCGTTTCATAGAATGTATGCAGGCAGTACGAAGTGAAGTACATCAACTAAAAGATGGTGACTGGATCAGTTGGCTAAATAAAGAGTTACCTGAACGTAATTTACACAATGTTCTGGTGGGGCAGAATGAGACAGGGGAAAAATTCTGTCAACAGGCCACAAGTTCTTTAAAAGTTCAACAATATGAAAAACACATCGAGCTGTGGAAACATGAATTATTCCAGAAGATTGATGTTGGAATTACCACCACTCGCGGCGGTATAGCCGAAACAGGTAGTCTTATACTATGGCCTGATAATGATGAACCAAGATTGATGTCGCTGGTTCCACCGGTACATATTGCTCTGTTAGAAGCCGGCCACCTGTATGAAACCTTCGCTCAGGCTATACACGAGCAGAACTGGAGTAGTCAAATGCCTACCAATGCTCTGTTAATTTCCGGTCCGTCCAAAACTGCTGATATAGAACAAACTCTGGCTTATGGAATACATGGGCCGAAACAATTGATTGTTTTAATTCTGGGTTAACCCGTAACTTCATGCCAGTTTTTGGAACAGGCAGTTAATTACACAGTGGTAAAAAACATTCACTAAACCTGTCTACACCAGGGGCTGATAAAGTCGTCCACAGGTGAGGCACCCGGCCTGGAGCACCAGCTTTACAGCTATTACTAATAGAATGGCCATTCGCTGAGAGCAATGTCCTGTTCTGACTTTATCCTGAAGGACTGAATACGATATACATTGTTGCCGGGTAAATAACAGGCAGAAGTTGAAATCAGGGTCTATTATTACCCTGAAATGTCCTTGATTTAATGTGAGAGATTATGTATTCGGAATTTACCCAACAGTTAAATGTTCGCGAGCTGGAATCAATAAAGGATTCGCTTCAAATATCTACAGCAATTCATGTTCGCTGGATTTCAAAAATCAATCAATCGCTGGTTTGTCAGCAAGAGCATAAAGAATCACAATGCGCTGATAATAATCCTCCACACAGGAATTGTTCTTTCACACGATGGTACAGCAGCATTACCAACCAGTCTGTTTTGGACGATCCGTCATTTATAAAATTAATATCATTGCATGAACAGTTGCACCTAAAAGCCTGTGAACTGGTCGCCACTCTGAGCGCGAAAAAGTTAATTAGCGCAGATGAATACAGTAAATTTTCAGAAATAGAATATGAATTTTTTAATATTCAATCTTCTATTATCGAGGAATGTACAGAATCGCTTGGTACAGTGGATTCACTTACCAAACTACCAAATAAACGTGCCCTTCACGAAATCTTATTGCAGGAAGAAAATCGAATTAAGCGTAACAAGTTTAGCTCGATCATTTCGATTGTAGGAATAGACGACTTCAAAACGGTGAATCAGGAATATGGGTACATTGCCGGGGATCTGTTGTTGATACAGCTGGCTGCATTATTCAAAAATTCTTTGCGCAACTTTGACACTGTTGCACGATATTCCGGTGATAAATTTATACTTTATCTTCCTGAAACTGACTTGATGTCAGCTGAAGTAATTCTGGAACGCTTCAGACAGTCAATCGAAAATACCAACTTTGAAATTTCCGCTGGAATAGGAACAAAAATTACCTGCACATTCGGCTTAAGTCACCTGGATTCTGAGTTAAGCACAGAGCAGGGTTTGTCTAATGCATGGGACTCGTTAAACGCGGCAATATCAAAAGGCAGGAATAGCGTAGGTGCGGATGGCTCCAATGAGTAGACTCATGCCACTTCCTGCCCAAAGAAATTTATTTGCTGGTAACTGATATGAAACCGCCATTTTTTTTATAACAAACCTGAACGATAGATCAGCATGCTAACCCGTATCCTGCAGTTGCGGCAGTGTGACCACCAGTGTCGTTCCTTCCCCAATTTTACTGTGAATGTGTAATTCTCCAGCGTGGGCTTCGGCAATCACTTTGCATAAATAAAGTCCGAGTCCATAACCACCTGTCTGGCGTTGTCTTGAAGCATCGGTGCGATAAAATGGTTCCATCAGATGTGGAAGGTGTTCCGCCTCAATACCCGGGCCAAAATCCTGTATGCTTATCGTTATCAGGGTATCTTTTTTGTGCAGGGTTAATAACGGTGGTTTACTGCCTTGTGGGTTGTGCTGCAAAGCATTCCCGAGGATGTTTTTTAGCAACAGTTTGATGCGCGCACTATCCACCATGATGCTGATGATTTCACCCGGCATTTCAATAGTTACCTGCTGACCGCAAAATTGCTGTTCAAGTAATTCATTGATCAATTGCTGTAATAACGTCTCAGTCCTGTTCAGAATATGATGTCGGCTACTGAGTCGTTCAGTTTCCAGAATTTCTTCAATTAACGCTTCCATTTCATCCAGTTCGCGCTCAATTTCATGTTGCTGGGAGCTGTCATCTATCATCGCAGCAGCAACTTTTGCCCGCGTGAGGGGAGAGCGTAATTCATGGCTGATGGCCAGCAGTAGTTGCCGCTTGGCTTCAAGCATCTGTTCAATATCATCGGCCATGTCATTAATGCTGTCGGCCAGTTCGCCCAGTTCATTGCGCTGTTTGATATTGAGACGGTAGCTCAAATCACCGGCTCCTATGTGTGAAATGCCCTGTTTAATTTCACTGATGGGAGCAAATAATCGTTTAGTGGCGTGATACAGTAATACCAGCAATAGCATTATTGCTAGCAGCGGGATAAATCTTTTTAAGCCGGATCTGTCTCGTTGAAGTATAGAAAAAGCAAGGGTGTAATCCGGGTGTCGAGTTATAAGGTATTCACGGTCATCGAGGTAGCCAAACCCATATTCCACATCCTGTTGCAGGAACTGGCGGTGATAGTTAATTTCATCCAGTTTTATATTACTGTTATTGCTGCTCCAGTGCTGGTTTTTACCGGCATAGTGGATCTCAACATTTAACTGTTTTGACAGGATCAGGGCTTTTTCACGGTCTGGTGGCGTTCCGATGTCGCGCTGGATGTAATTTAGATACTGCGTCAGGTGAGGGCGGATATTATCCTGGAAATGGGCACGAAATCCCGAGCCAATAGTGATGCCGACAATGATTAAAATAAGGATAGTCATGCCAAGAAACAGCATCACCAGTCGACCTGACAGGGTGTGTCTTCTTTGTTTCCATCGGTCGATCATGATGACTTGCCGACGAAACAATAACCCAGGTTACGGACAGTACTTATATACTCTTCAGGCTTCAGCTTTGTGCGTAGACGACTGACCAGTATATCGATTGCACGGGAGTAAATTTCTGTTTCGGTGCCGCGCATCTGGTTCATAATTTCATCCCGGCTAAAAGTTTTTCCCGGATTTTTGACGAACAACTCCAGCAACTGGTACTCGCCACTACTGAGTTTTAGCGGTTCATTAAAAAGTGTTGCCTGGCGTAGCCCGGTATCGACACAAAGGTTGCCGAAACAGTGTGGGCTTTTATTGCTCGCTGGCTGGCTGCTACGTTTCAATACGGTCTGGATGCGTGCTACCAGTTCACGCGGTTCAAACGGTTTAGGCAGATAATCATCAGCGCCCAGCTCAAGGCCGACTATTCTATCCATCACTTCACCGCGGGCAGTTAGCATGATGATCGGAATATTACTGTCTCGACGGATGACCTTGCATACTTCAAAACCATCCATTTCGGGCAACATTACGTCCAGGATAACCAGGTCAAAACTTCCGGTTGCCAGTTTTTTCAGGCCATCGCTGGGTAAGGCGGAACTGTCAAAACCAAGGTCATAACGTTCAAAAAAACGCGCCAGTAATTCTGCCAGTCGCTCATCATCATCTATCAGAAGAATTCGAAACATAAATCCAGTTTATCTTTTTTTGTGTTTGATCACCAAGCCCATCTTTTCCATGTTTAAAAAAAATGGGCTGGTGGGGTTAATGGTAGCAATGTCGATGTGACTGGTGACCGACATATTGGTAAAGTTGCTGTCGTTGCTGTGGATTCAGGTTATCGATGAAATCAGCAAAGTTATCGACCATACCGTTTACCGTCTGCTGCATCGATAACAGGCTGTCCTGTAATACAGATTTAAGCTGTTCGCGATCTGTTTTTTTTCATCGCTGCCTGTCTGCAGTAGTAAGCTTAAAACCCGGTTACGGCTATTATTTCTGGTTTGTTCTATATCCCCACGATCACGCTGAAATTGATCGATAAAAGCCGTTAACTGGTTTTGTTGAGTATCATCCAGTTTGAGTTTTTTGCTGGCTCGTCTAATAAACCACTGTTGTTTATGTTGCCGGCATCCACCGAATATGCGTTGTAAAAATCCTGCTGTATTCATTTTATTTCTCCTGTTTAATGATGCCATCCATGAGAATGCTCTCTATGATCCTGAATTTTTTCGCGTATTTTAAGTTGCTGTTCAGGATTGAGACTGTCATAAAATTCGGCAAAGGCTGTAATAATCTGTGGAGCCTTATTGTTGATAGTATCAATCTTGCTTTGCAGCAATTGCAGTACACGTGGCTGGTCTAATGTGCTTTGGCTGAGCAGCTCATCGATTTCAGTAAACATAGAGTTACGATCAGACTGCATTGATTGGCGAACATTCATAATTTCATTTTTTAACTTTACGAGCTGTATAGTTTGGGCGTCGTTAAGCTCTAACTTACTACTGATTTTTTCAACGGCATACTCTGCCCGTGCCTGCGGGTTGCGATGATGACTGCACGCAGCTATGCCGCTGATTAGAACCAAACCACTGATCACAGCAATAATTATTTTGTTACGTTTTTTCATGTTTTTCTCCTATTGGGTTAACGGAGATTACATAATAATGCTGTATTGCTTTTGTTACCTTTCGCGCAGGTAACGAAATGTTTCAGTTTGTAACAGATAGAAAAAGTGTGCACCAAAGCTGACATTTATTGCCCATCAAAAAGTAAAAGTTATTGAAACTACTTAAAATTAGCTGTTCAGTCGGATGGATAAGTTCACTTCTTTCACGTTATGATGTCTATCCTTCAGCTGATATATAAAACTACAACAAGGTGACGCCGATGTCCGATTCAAAAAAGCTACCATTCAACTTTTCAATGACTATGAATACGCAAGACGGGGTGAGTGGTGAGCCATTACAGGAAAAGCGTGATAAGCCTTTTAGTATAGCAATGATGGGAGATTTTAGCGCTCATGCGGACGACGCTGGACAATCTACTATTGCTGATCTTAACTTTATAGAGATAGACCGTTACAACTTCGACGAAGTGTTTGCGTCGATGGCGCTTCAGTTATCACTGTCGCTTGATCAGGGTAGCGCTACAGTTGAAGTACCGTTGCAGCAGTTAAAAGATTTTCACCCCGACAATCTGTATAAAAATGTTGAAGAATTTAGCCAGCTGAGTGACCTCAGGAATCGTTTGAACAACCCGAAAACGTTTAAACAGGCAATTGAAGAGTTAGGTTTGCCGGTGCAAGAAGAGCCGGCTACTTCGCAGGATGAAGTCGTCACTTCAGAGAAATCGCAGATGACATCGAACACTGTTGAACTACCACAGGACCTATCCGGTGGTGGGTTGCTGGATGCTATTCTGGGGGAGACCGAAAATAACGCCGGCATTAGTAACAAAACATCAGCGGCTAACACTGTTACAGATTCAGCGAGTAAATCTCTGGTCGATGCCTTAGTTCAGCATATCATGGCGAATAAACCCGATACCGTGTCGCGTGATGCACGTCAGGATGAACTGGTTGCTTCCGTTGATGAAAAAATTACCTTTCTGATGCGCAGTGTATTACATCACCCCCAATTCCAGGCACTGGAAGCTGCGTGGCGCGGTGTGTACTTCATGGTGAAACGTATTCGTGATAACAAGGTAAAACTGTACCTGCTGGATGTTAGTCGCCATGAACTGACGAAAGATCTGGATAGAGATGATGTCACGCAATCACAATTGTATAATCAGTTTTGCGATACCGCGGTCGGTGATATCGACTGGAGCCTGATTATTGGCGATTATCGTTTCGGAGTTGATATTGATGATATGCTGGAACTGTCGCAACTTGGTATCATCGCCCAGCAGGCAGGTGCCAGTTTCATTGCAGCAGCCGATGAAAATCTGGTAGGTTGCAGTTCTTTTGCAGAAACTCCAAAAGCTGATGACTGGCAGTATGCAATCAGTGAACCGGTGGCTGAAGCCTGGGAAATACTACGCAAGTCTGCTGTGGCTAAAAATATTAGCCTCGCATTACCTCGATTTATGCTGCGTATGCCTTATGGCAAAAAAACGGCTAAGGTGGACGCATTTTCATTTGAAGAAATGACTGATAGTCCGCAACATGAGGATTACCTGTGGGGAAATCCTGCTTTTCTGAAAGCGGAGCAGATAGCAAGGGCGTTTTAACTAAGTGGATGGGAAATGGAATTTGCAAAGGTTATGAATACGGAAGATTTACCGTTGCACTTTTACCCGCAAAACGGTCAGACGGTTGTTAAACCCTGTGCCGAAATTTCACTAACTGATAATGGGGCCAGCAGGATGATTACACAGGGACTGATTCCGTTATGGTCGGTAAAAAACAGCGATAGAATTCATTCAGGTGATTTTCATTCGATTGCTGAGTAACTCATATTCAGGACATAATAAAGTTTTTATTTTACAACGTGACGGCTAAATGAATTCCTGCAGATACATGTCTCACAGCTAAAGATGAACAGCCATAAAAAAAATTGAATTCATTTTGGTTGTGAAGCACTGTTGACTCTAAAGTAACGACTTTTTAGCAGGTGAAAATTTTTTTCAGGTTTATCTACACCCAGAAACTCCTGGTTCTCAATCTAATTTGTGGTGATTTTAAAAATACAAAAAAGCTGTCTGAAATTTGGATTTACAAAATAAAAGTGAAATAAATCAACCTTAAAGTCAATATAAAGCAACTTTCTAAAAACTGATTAGTGGTAAAATAAATAGTCGTAAATTGATTAACCTTAATTTTATTTTACAGGGAATAAAAATGAACTACATAACCAAAATTATAATAGCAGTTTCTACTGCATTGCTGCTCAGTGCCTGTGGTACTAAAACAGTAGAGCTTGAATCGACAGCCGTGTTTGATAAATACAAATCGATCAGCGAGTTAAACCAGTTATTAGGCAAAGCTGAAAAAGCCGGCACCTCCTATCTGGCACCAAAAGGTTTCGAACAGGCTAAAGAAACCTATAAGGCTGCTTTTGATAAAGCGACTGCGCAACAGGCAGGTGCTAACGAGTTGGCTGCATCTGGTATCAAAACGCTACAAACAGCTATGAAAAATACTGAAACCAGTAAAGTAGTATTTCGCGATGTACTGGATGCCAGAACTAAAACGATGAATGCCGATGCACAGAGCATCTTTCCGGATCAATTTGCAAAACTTGAGTCCCGTTTAAAAGACGCATCGATGGATGTTGAAAAAGGAAAAATTGAAGATGCCAAAGTACAGCGTGCCAGTCTGATTAAAGATTATTCGACACTTGAATTATCGGCATTGAAGACCAATACGACGCAAAAAGCGAAAGCTAAAATTGCCGAAGCTGAAAAAAATAAGGCAGATAAATATGCACCTAAAACATTTAAGCTAGCGCAGGAAGAACTGTCTCTGGCACTGGAAGTATTAAGTGCTGGCCGCACACAGACTAATAAAGCACAGGAGCATGCGCTACTGGCTGTATATTATGCTGATAAGAGTATGCAAATTACCGAACTGGTTGTTGAATTTGACCGTCGTGATTTTAACGAAGAAGATACCCTGTTGTGGTACCAGGATCAGCTGGAATTGATTAACAAACCATTCAATAAACCTCTGTTGATGGATAGACCTAATTATGATGTGGTAGTCGATGTACAAAACCGGATTATCGGTATACAGGATGAGGTTAAAACCTTAACCAGCACAATAGCGCAAAAAGATAAGGAACTGACTTCAGCCAGTGAAAATATTGCGATGCTTGAAGGTCGTATTGATTCAATAGGAGCGCAGAGTAAAAAAGTTAGCGAGGAAAGCCAGAGGGCCGAAGCGAGATATAAGCGAATTCAGAACATGTTCACTGAAGATGAAGCTTATGTATTCCGTCAGGGTAATAATGTGCTGTTAGAAACGCATGCCTTTAATTTTAAGATAGGTGGTAGTGAAATTGATTCGGGTAACTACGGCTTACTGGAAAAAATCATGGATGCGATTAAGG
>ERZ890953.1829-NODE-1829-length-10104-cov-5.350284_pt1 | contig 10104 bp, 5 predicted proteins | sample MGYA00521264_ERZ890953 | MGnify/ENA primary metagenome ERZ890953 (study PRJEB32303, sample SAMEA104408629) | aquatic metagenome | biome: Brackish water; feature: Chemocline; material: water | place: Baltic Sea | collected 2014-10-26T21:54:00 | depth 200 m ... | reverse complement strand
GCCTGCAAAACCAGCTCATTCAGATCCATGACCCGGAAGGGCTCTTTCAGCCCGGCGGCCTTGCGCGCATCCTCCAACATGATGAGACACAAGGGGCACGCGGTGATGAGAATCTCCGCGCCGGTGGCTTCGGCCTCCCGGATCCTGACCTCACTCATCTTGATCTCGCCTTGCAAGTCTTGCCACATCCTCCCGCCGCCGCCTCCGCAGCAGAGGCTGTCGGCCCGATGGTGGGCCATTTCCACCAGCTTGACCCCGGGGATGTTACGAATGATTTCCCTTGGCTCATCGAAAATCCGATTGTGTCGTCCCAGGTAGCACGGGTCATGATAGGTAACCGTTGCCTCCACCTTTTTTGTGAATGGAAGCTTCCCATTGGTCAACAATTCCTGCAAAACCTGGGTATAATGGCGGGCCCTGAATGAGGCTTCCGGGTATTCATTCTTGAAAGTATGAAAACAGTGGGGCGACGAGGTCACCACCTCCGTAATGTCGTATTTGTCAAAAACCTCCTCGCATCCGTCCTTTTGTTCCTCAAACAATCCCAGTTCTCCCACACGGCGTGCAATGTCTCCGCAGCAGGGCTCTTTCTTTCCCAGAATACCGAAATTCACACCGGCAATCTGGAGAATTTCTGAAAAGGATCGAGCAATTACCTGGGCTGTGTCATCAAAGGAGGTGGTGCATCCCACAAAGTAACAGAGATCGGCTTCCGCCCCTTTTTTGGTGAGATCGGTCAGTTCCAGTTCGTCCGCCCAGGCACCCCGTTTCCGTTTGGAGGACTCCCAGGGATTGTTGTATTTGAAAAGTTTCTCAAGGGTCTGGCTCAAAAGCGTGGGGACGAGGGTTCCTTCCTCCACGGCCAACACCCTTTTCTTGGTTACCACCTCGAAGGCGGCCCCGTAGACCGGGCATACTTCCAGGCACGCCCGGCATGTGGTACAGTACCAGAAGTTCTCATTTACTTGGTTTGGTTCGTTGCGGCTCATGAACCGGATATCTCCCAGCGGAAAATTTTCCTGCCACAATGCGTGCCGCATGGCCTGGACAAAATCCCGGGGCGCAAAGGGCTCACCGGCGCCGGCTGAAGGACAGGACGTAACGCACCGGCCACACCGCATGCAGCCGTCAAAGAAAATCGCGTCGCCCAGATCAAATTCGCCTGCCCCTTCTTCCAACCCCGGAATTTTGGCTTCAGAAGCGCCCTGAAAATAGATAGCCGCGGGCGCCCCCAGGATATGAAACAGTTTAGTATAAGGAATCGCGGCAATGAAGCTCAGGCAGAGGAGTGTGTGCAACCACCAGAGAGATGGATAGAGTACTTCAGCCGTGCCGGGTGAAAAAAGGCCGCTTACCCACCAGCCCACAAAGGACCATGCAGCCCATGCCGGTTGCTGCGCAGATAACCTCGATCCTTCCAGTACGAAACCCGACAGTACAATCAGCAGAAGCCACAAGGGAACGATGGCATCCTCCAGCCGTCTTTCAAGTCGGGGAACGCGTTGGAGGTATCTGCGAATGAGCGCCCATAGTATCCCTGCCAGGAGCATGAGGCCTGCCAGCTCCATGATCATGGAAAAGGCCAGGTAGGCCATGCCTTCCAGAAATGAAAAAAGATAATGGTGGATGGCCAGTACGCTGGTGCCGAAAAAAAGGATCAAAAAACCCCAGAAAATGAAGAGGTGCATGACCCCCGCAGCCACATCTCCCTGAAGAACACGTCGCCCCAGGAAGACATCCAGGATCATTTTCTTGAGCGCGTCCCCTGAATAGGAAGCCTCCGGCGATTTCGCGGTCTTTTTCCAGACCTGGAGATATGCAAACAGACCTGCCAGAAAAAGTCCTGTGGCCAGGGTCGCCAGTAAGTAGAAGATCCAGACAGGTTCGATCTGCCAGAACATGTTGCGATGGGGTGTCATAGGAGTCATTTGCGATTTCAGATTTCGGATTTCGGAATTATGGAATGAATAATATCACTCCATGTCATGTGGAATTGGATATCATTATCGTTCTTTTTCTTATTGACTTGTCAAAGCAATTGTTTTTATAAAGGCATAAGGTTTTCTTATGCTGTAAAAGATATGCTTATGGGGTACGTGATGCGAATCAACCTGAATCAGCTCCGATCTTTTTTCCTGGCAGCCCGGGAAAAAAGCATTACGAAGGCCGCCGAGGCCCTGTATATCACACAGCCCGCGGTCACCATGCAGATTAAATCCCTGGAACAGGATCTGGCGTTGAAGCTGTTTACACGGTATGGAAAGGGGCTTGAGCTGACCGATGCGGGCAAGGTCCTTTTCGGCTATGCGGAACGGGTATTTGAAATCGTGGAGGAGATGGAATACGTCCTGAAAGGCCATGCCGATCTGTCCCATGGCTCCCTGACCATAGGCACCACGAGAAGCTTTGCAAGGCACCTCATGCCGGGACTTCTTGCGCGTTTTCAGGGAAAGTATCCCGGCGTTAAAGTCTTTCTCAAGGTGGGCAGCTCAACAAAAATTGCCGACGGTGTGATGTCCTATGAATACAACCTCGGGGTCATCGGTCGAATCCCTTTTCGAAGTAAATTGAGTGTGGTTCCCTATTCGAAAGAAGAGTTCTGCCTTGTGGTTCCGACCAGTCACCGGTTCGCAGGCATGAAGGAGGTGGGTTTTCAGGACCTGAAGAACGAACCCATCATCATTCGGGAAGATGGATCAGGGTCCAGATATGCCATTTTGTCCCTGCTCAGTTCCCACGGGATAAAGCCGTCGGTCTTGCTGGAAGCGGAAAGCGTTGAGTTCATTAAAGAATATATCATAAAAGGGCATGGCATATCCTTCCTTTACAAGCCGGAAATCCGTCTGGAAGCACAACTGGGGCTTCTCAAGCCCCTGACCATGAAGGAAGGTCCTATTCACATACAGACCGATGTGGTTTTCCCCAGGGAAATCGATCTGACACCGCCGACCAAGGCGTTTCTGCGCCTGTTTGAATAAATAGTTTTTGGGACGCAGATTTCCGCAGATACGCGCAGATAATGATGAGAAATAAAGGCACTCTTCATTGCCTGGTTCCCATGCTCCAGCGTGGGAACCCATATGGTATGCATTCCCACGCTGGAGCATGGGAACGAGAACAAAATGCATCATGACGTATCTTATTCAAAAGAACCGGGCAAGAATGGATTCGCTGAACCTAAAATTCACTACCAGGATATTTGAATAAGACACCTTTTTTCCTCTTTCGGGAGAGGACTGCAGCCATACATTCAACGGCCCGGGACAGTTCCCGGAATACGGGAACCCCAAGGTCTCTCGCTTCCTTTTGAAAGGCTTCAGCTATATCCTTTTTACCGAGCAGCCAGAAAAAAGTCGGTTTGCCTGCCGCCCGGGCAGCTTCGATGGCGGATTGAAGGTTGAATTTCAGTGCCAGGCCTCCCAAAAAAATGTGAAAGAGAACAGCATCTACCCCTGAGTCGTCACAGACAGCCCGGATGGCCTCTCCGTAAGCCCTTTCAATCCCTGATCGCTCTATGGCCGGCCAGAGGTCGATCGGATTGGACACCGGCATCCATTCGGGATACACCCCTTTTAAAAGCTTGCGGGCGTTTTCAGAAAGATCGGCCAGTTCAAGTCCGTACCTGTCCATGAAATCGGCGGAGACAATCCCTGCAGCCCCGCTGAATGTGACGACGGCCACTCGGCCGGTTTCCCGTTCCAGAGGTTCGGGATGGATTGCCAGGGACCTGCCGAGATCCATCATCTGGTTGAAATCGTCAGCTCTTACCACACCAGCCTGGTCCATGGCGCCGCTCCACACCGCTCCGTTTCCGGAAAGACTGGCCGTATGGCTCATGGCAGCCACGGCCCCCTTTTCACTTTTCCCTCCCTGAAGGAGAACGATCGGCTTCCTGGAACTCCTGCAGGCATGGAGAAACCTTCGTCCGTCTTTGATCGATTCAATGTAAAGGCATATGGCACGGGTGTCGCTATCTTTGATCAGGTATTCGAGAAGATCGCATTCATCCACGTCAGCCTTGTTTCCGATGGAGCAGACCTTGCTTACCCCCATGATGCCGTGAGACATAAGGTCTATAAGAAAACCTCCGGACAACATGCCGCTTTGAACCACCAGCGAAACATCTCCCGCCGGGAGACCGTCGTCCCAGATGGCGGGGGAGACAAAGGAAAATACGTGTCTGCTGACCGCGTCCACCACCCCCATGCAGTTTGGCCCCCAGATGCGTATGTCGCTTTCGCGGACAATTTCGGTGAGTTCATCCTGCAGTTTTTTTCCTGTTTCCCCGGTTTCGGCAAACCCGGCGGACTCAATAATAACCCCGGGAATGCCTCGATCCACGCAGTCCCGTACCACCGGTAGCACCATGGGGGCAGGCACAAAAACGATGACCAGTTCCACCGGATCAGGTACGTCCCGAACGGAAGAATAACAGGGTTGCCCATCCAGTTCCGTATAACGGGGATTGACCGGATAGATCGGACCTCTGAAACCGGTTTTCAAGTTATGCCATATGGAAAATGCCCCCTTGTTTGGATTTGCCGTAGCACCTACCAGGGCGATCCCTTTTGGTTTGAAGAAACATTCCATTTCGTTGGACTTCCTATTTGACATCATGCGGTTTCCTTTCCAGTGTCACACGACCTGGTATACGGTAATCGGCCTGGAATATCCTTTGACCTGTTGTGGAGGCTGTTCTTTCAGGTTGAAGGGCTCTTGGAGCCGTTTTACGGTTTCCTCGCTTATGAGGATATCGCAGTGGAGCGATTTTGTCAGATTCTGCATCCTTGAAGCCAGATTTACCGTATTGCCGATAAGGGAATAGGACAGCCGATCTTCACTTCCGGTATTTCCGGCCAATACTTCACCTGTGCAGATCCCTATTCCGTGCGCAAACGGAGGTTTGCCCCGGGCAACTCGCAGTTCATTCAGGACTTCAAGAGCTTTTCTCATCTCCAGGGCGGCTTTTACGGCCTGGTCCGGGTGCCCTTCGCATTTCAAGGGAACCCCGAAAACCGCCTCTATTTCATCCCCCACGTATTGAAGCACCAGCCCCTGCTGGAAGCGGATGGCTCGCTGCATGGCGGTGAAATAGGCCCTCATGCTCTGGATAGCCTCTTCCGGATCGTTTTCTTCCACGTAGGTCGTAAAATCACGAAGATCCGAAAAAAGCAGAGTCGCTTCTGCTTTTTCCCCATTCAAGGGAATTTTCCCGGCGAGGATCTGATCCCTGATTTCGGGAGTGACATACTTTCCAAAGGTATCCTTTATCCGCTCCCTGTCCACGAGGGCGCGAATCATATCATTGCCCACATCGCCCAAGATTCCGATTTCATCGTTGGACAGGACCCTTATCTGCTGATCGAAATGCCCGTCCTTCAGTTTTTCCACCACATTCAGCATCTCTTCGAGAGGCTCCAGGATCGAATTTCCCACAAGAACGTTTAGTCTCATGGCGAGGATGATAAAGATGACGCTCAAAACCGCTGTGAACAGAAAAATCTCCCCGGCCAATTGAGACGCGGAAATGGCGCTGTGTTTGGCTTCTATCGCAATGAACAGAAGCGTCACCAGGAGAAGGAGCATCGGGTTGAGTGTTCCAGCAAGATTGAGGAGTCTGATTCTTCGCAAAATGGAAATTTTCAACGTTCCGGGAAGCCTTGCCAACCTCCCTCTCGGAAAAAACAACGGGATCAGGTGTTCCCGTGAAAATTTTTCCAGCAGAAAAAAGGAGAGTCCCGCAGAGATTAGACCGATCATAAAGGACCTGAAAAACAGGAAAAAGCATATGGTTAGAGAGGCATAAAGAAAAAGATGAATGGCCAGGATCACAAACAGGGGCGCTACAATGTAGGTAGCTACATTGATCAAGGTGAGTATCAGGGGAAGATTGATGAGACTTTTTTCCGCTTTTTCCCTGAGTTCACCGGGAATTCTCTCCTGCCCGGTCAGGATCAACCGGGACGCGCGGGAAATGGGCTTTTGGATCCTGGATTGAATCAAGAGGATCAATAGCATCACCAGCGGATAAATCAGAAAAAAGAGGGGCCAGCCCTTCTCTTCAAAGAGAAGAACCCTGGTCTCATCAAAAAATTCGAGGGGAGTAAAAAAGTTCAGAGCGAAAATGGTCAGAAATCCGAACAGGTTCGCACTCAGGTTTCGAAGATAAAGCCCCGTCATCCTGGATTGAAAGACTTGCGGCTCTTTCAGGTTATCTCTCCTTGTCTTTAACGGCATCTTTCTCCCCATTCCCTGACGAAAATCTTCCTGTGGATTTCTTTAAAATTACCGTCTCTTCAAAAAATATGGTAGGATATCTCCATTGGGTATTTTATTAACGGTTTTCTCATTTAAAAACAACCTTTTTGAGGGGATTGCCTGTGGAAGGGAAGAAACCGGAAGCGGTCCGCCTGCACGATTAAAAAAAACCGAATGAATCATGAAAATGAGCCTGGAAAATCCATTATCTCTTGAGAATGTCTGCGAGAGCCTTCTGAAAAAGGGGCTCATATCCATGGTCCAGAAAGAGGAAATCGTTCTCGATAAAACCGCGTTGCGTAAGAAAGCTGATCGGACGCGGCGCCTTTCAGGTTTGTCTAAAAGCGGGAGCTTCAACCCGGTCATTATCATCGACCAGATTGCCGCGCTCAAAATTGCCAGGTGGGACGATCCTGAAAAAATTCTGGACGAAGATACCATCTACCAGTCCCTTGCAGAGGGATGGGGAATCCCCTACAAGAAAATAGATCCTCTCAAGCTTGATCTCGACCTTGTGACAACCACTCTGCCCCATACCTTTGCCAGAAGACACCTTGCCCTGCCTGTTCTTGTAAAGGACGGATGCCTGTTTGTGGCCATGGCCAATCCTTTCGACGTTGAAATCCTCGATAATATTGCCAGAGTTGTTCATATGAAGGTAAAACCCGTGGTCAGTTCCCGGTCCGATATTGTCAGACTTCTTGACGAATTTTATGGATTTAAAAGGTCTATTACCGCGGCAGAAAATGAGTTTTCGGGGTCTTCGGTTGATCTGGGCAACCTGGAACAGTACGTGCGTCTCAAAACCGCGGAAGAGCTTCCTTCCAACGACAAGCACATCGTAAACGCCGTGAATCATATCCTCAGTTATGCTTTCGATCAGCGGGCAAGCGATGTCCATATCGAACCCAAGCGCGAAGTAAGCCTGATAAGAATACGGATAGATGGGGTCCTGCATCCCATCTATGATTTTCCCAAAAAGGTACACTCGGCTATCGTGAGCCGCATCAAAAGCCTTGCCCGGCTGGATATTTCCGAAAAACGCAAGCCCCAGGACGGCAGGATCAAAATGGATAAAGGGGGTGTGGAGACCGAAATAAGGGTCTCGACAGTCCCTGTGGCCTTCGGTGAAAAGGTGGTCATGCGAATCATGGATCCGGAAATCCTCTTCCAGGACCTGGAAAACCTCGGATTTTCCCCGGAAGACCTGGCCTCTTACAACCAGGTTATCCATATGCCGCACGGCATGGTCGTGGTCTGCGGCCCAACGGGCAGTGGAAAATCCACGACCCTGTACTCAACGCTTCGAGATCTCTCTTCACCAGGAATTAATATTACCACGGTGGAGGATCCGGTGGAAATGATTCATGAAGGGTTTAACCAGATCGGGGTTCAAACCGCCGTCAACGTAACCTTTGCGTCAATTCTGCGGAACATCCTGAGGCAGGACCCTGATATCATCATGGTGGGGGAAATGAGAGACCTGGAAACCGCCGTCAATGCTGTCCAGGCCGCCTTGACCGGGCATCTGGTTCTTTCGACCCTTCACACCAATGATGCCGTTTCCGCCATCATACGGCTCCTTGACCTGGGAATTCCGGCATTTCTGATCCAGGCAACGATGATCGGAATCCTTGCCCAGCGGCTGGTGCGTAAAATTTGCGTGTACTGCAAGGAAGCTTTTCAAATGGAAAGCGTGGAATTAAGGGCACAAGGCCTGGATCTGGGCAAAGAAGGACCTCTGGAGCTTTTTCGAGGAAAGGGATGCTTGAAGTGCCGGGGTACCGGTTATTCGGGCAGGATCGCCATTTTCGAATTTCTTCCGATCACGGAAACCATAAGAAAGTTAATCAAGGCCGAGACGGATACGGAGACCCTGCGCGCCCGGGCATTAGAAGAAGGGATGTTCACCCTCCGGGAAAATGCCGTAAGAAAACTCCTGGAAGGGAAAACTACCTTTGAAGAGGTTCTCAGAGTAACCTGGACGCATACATAGTGCCTGAACGAAAACGCCGTTCAGGCACGGTTTTAGGTTTTAAGTTTTAAGTTGAAAAAAATTTGATGAAACGGAGGTTAGAAAAATGTCTGTTTTTTGGTTTCGGTCTTTTGGGGGCCGGCATGCTTTCCGGTCTGCCCTTTTGGTAACGGTTCTCTTTTTGACAGCGTCTTTCTGTTTTGCAGACAGCCAGGGCGATAATATTGTGTCTTCATCCGTGGTGATTGAGAGCAAAGGGGATGGAGGCATCAAGATCGGCGGCCGGAAATTCCTGGTGACGGAGGCAACCCGGATTTTTGATCTCCTTGGAAAATCGATCCCCATTTGTGATCTCCCTGTTCCCAGTGAGGCGGTGGTTGAGTATATTGCCGTGGACGATAAGGAACCGGAGTGCCTGAAAATTGAGGTCACCAGACTTTTGCGAAATTCCGATATCGGCCCCAAGTCAAAAGATTCGGATTGAGGATGACACTGCCATAGGTCTATGGCAACGATTGAAAAGCGCAGAAGGCAGAGGGCAGAGCGGCAAAACACCATGCGCCATGCGAATAGATTCACTTTTTTAAAGACTCTATAATCATGCTTGTTCAACTCAATATTCATGATTTTGCTATTATAAGGCATCTGGAACTTTCTCTGAGGGAAGGGTTAAACATCCTTTCGGGAGAGACCGGCGCCGGCAAATCCATTATTATTAACGCCATCAACCTGATATTAGGGGGGAGGTCCTCCCTGGATCTCATTCGCTCAGGGTCCGGAGAAGCCGTGGTGGAAGCCTTTTTTGAATTTCCCGAGAATAGGGAACTTCGAGAACACCTGAAGGGCCAGGGGATCGCCTTTGATGGAGAACTGCTCATCAAAAGGAGTATCTCTCGCGAAGGTCGCAACAAGGTTTTCTTAAACGGCGCCATGGTCACCCTGCAGATGCTCTCCGGCCTTGGACCCCGGCTGATCAGTATTTCGGGTCAACATGAACACCAGATGCTTCTAAATCCTGAAAATCATCTTGGTCTCCTGGATGACTTCAGCGGTCTTACCGGCGACAGGGATTCTCTTCATCAGATGTACCGCAGTTACCAGACCTTGATGGAAGAAATGGAAACCATGAAAAAGGAGATCGGGCGGCAGGAGGAAAAGAAGGAACTGGCCCGGTTTCAGATGCAGGAAATCGAGCAGGTTGCCATGGTTCCGGGAGAAGATAAACAGCTCCTGGAGGAAAAAAAGAGGCTTCAACATGCGGAAGAACTTTTGGAAATCGTTACACACGGGTACCAGGTGCTCTACGAAAGCAACGATTCGGTCGTTTCTTCCCTGGGGCGCTGCACGAGGCAGATAGGAAAGGCCGCACAAATTGACAGGGATCTGACCCGGATTGAGGATGTCCTTAACGGAATCCAGGCGGGACTTGAAGATGCCTCTTTTGCGCTCAGGGATTATCGGAAACGGATCGAAATCGATCCCGCCCGATTGGAACAGGTCGCGGAAAGGCTGGACACACTCAATCGGCTCAAGCGCAAGTATGGGCCGGAACTGGAAGATGTCCTGCGTTTTAAAGAGGAACTGGTTTCTCAGATGTCCCAGATGGATATTCGCGGGCAGAGATTTTCGGATCTGGAAGGGGCAGCCCAACGGTTGGAAAAAGACCTGCGTCAGAAAGCAATAGCCCTCTCCGCAGAACGAAAGAAAGGCGCAGATCTTTTCAAGGAAGTCCTGGAAAAAGAGTTGCACCGGCTTCACATGGACAGGACGGAATTTCAGGTAAATTTTCAAGAAAACCTGCCGGGAGAAGAAAAGATCAGGATAGGACCGGACGGTATCGATCATATGGAATTCATGATTTCTCCAAACCC
>ERZ890953.1828-NODE-1828-length-10113-cov-5.388447_pt1 | contig 10113 bp, 7 predicted proteins | sample MGYA00521264_ERZ890953 | MGnify/ENA primary metagenome ERZ890953 (study PRJEB32303, sample SAMEA104408629) | aquatic metagenome | biome: Brackish water; feature: Chemocline; material: water | place: Baltic Sea | collected 2014-10-26T21:54:00 | depth 200 m ... | reverse complement strand
GCTTCGCTCTACCTCCTGCATCCATGCAGTCGTACGCGGGCATGACGACAAAAAACCTTAACTTACCGGCATTGGGAATGATGCCGTTTGTAGACAGAATCTATCTACATGATTTTTCTATAGAGCCATTTAATAGATTTACCTGTTTACAAATTTTATTAGCCTAATAATTTATACATGGTTCCACAATATGGACACCTTGCTTCACCGCCATTTTCTGCCACAGGGATATAAACCTGTGGATGTGAATTCCACAGACTTGAACCCTCAACGGGGCAATGTACAGGCAGATCAGCAGCTTTCACTTCAACGGCTTTTTTCGCATTAGGCGTGGAAAAGTCCTGCTGGTGTGCAGCTGTATTCGGGTTAACCATAAAAGTATTCCTTAGTTATTTGACAAAGGTGAGTAGATCAAGATGTTTTTCATTTCGACCATGAACCAGGTCAAAATAAGCGGTCTGTAATTTTTCAGTTATCGGGCCGCGACCTCCATCACCTATTGAACGATTATCCAGTTCGCGAATAGGAGTTACTTCAGCGGCTGTACCGGTAAAGAAAGCTTCATCGGCAATATAAACTTCATCGCGTGTGAGTCGTTTTTCAACTATTTTTAGGCCCATATCATCTGCCAGTGTAAAAATAGTTTTACGCGTGATGCCATTGAGTGCTGAAGTTACTTCAGGTGTGTAGAGGATACCGTCTTTGATGATGAAGATATTTTCGCCACTGCCTTCAGCCACATAACCTTCTGGATCAAGTAGCAAAGCTTCATCATAGCCATCTTTGAGTGCTTCCTGTAATGCCATCATCGAGTTGATGTACTGGCCGTTAGCTTTTGCTTTGGTGGAGGCAATATTTACGTGATGCCGTGTGTATGATGACGTTTTAATGCGAATACCTTTCTCCATACCTTCCGCTCCGAGATAAGATCCCCATTCCCAGGCGGCAACGATGACGTGAACCTTGAGATTGTCTGCGCGTAATCCCATTGCTTCAGAGCCGTAAAAAGCCATAGGACGTATATAAGCACTATCAAGGTTATTCTCTTTTACAGCGGCTAACTGAGCATCGTTCAACTGTTGTTTAGTAAAAGGCATGTCCATACCGAGGATCTTGCAGGAATCGATCAGGCGGTTAGTGTGGGCTTCTAATGCAAAAATTGCTGTACCCTGATCTGCGTGATAGGCTCTAACACCCTCAAAAGCACCCATGCCATAGTGCAGGGTATGGGTTAGAACGTGTATATTGGCTTCGCGCCAGGGTACCATTTTTCCATCAAACCAGATGAAACCATCACGATCAGACATCGACATCAACTATTCTCCAGCTAATTCTTATTAAAATTCATTAAAAGTATAATTCCAACAGGTTTTAACCATATCGATTTCGTCTCTGACCAGTTCAGAGTCGATCTCAGCAGATTGGTTTTGTAGCACCCGAGCGTGTAACCACTTGTGAAATGTTGGATAAATATCACGCAGTTGCAAATCCTGATCGGTTATTAAGCCTAGATGATGCAACTCGCTTATCAGCGCGATATTATCAGTGCTTTCGATCAGGCCGGCAAATTTATTTGCATGTTTTAAAACCCAGTACTGCACCAGGAATTCGATATCGACCATGCAACCCCTGGAATGTTTAATATTGATGGTTTGACCTTCAGGCGGTTTTTTAACCTGATACATTTTCTGGCGCATCTCGATAATGGCTTTTTGTAAATCTGTTTTGTCACGTGGTAATGAAATTACCTGTCGTCGAATGCTTTCAAAAGGTTTCTGAATATCCCTGTTTCCCGCAATAAAACGCGCTCTGATGATGGCCTGATGTTCCCATACCCAGGCTTTTTCGAGCTGGTAGTATTCATAAGCCTGTAATGGAGATACCAGCATACCGGATGCACCATCGGGTCGAAGCCGGGTATCTATCTCATACAGTTTGCCTGCGGCCGTCAGTAAACTAATTTTTGAAATTATTTTTTGCGCGAGTCGTGAGAAAAAGACGGCATTATCGATACACTTGATACCCGAAGTGTGTTGTTTTGTACCAGCTGAGTTATGCAGGAATATGATATCCAGATCTGACTGGTAATGCAGTTCATAGCCACCCAGCTTGCCATATCCTATAATACTTAGTGCAGGGCTGAACAGTTCATGGTCCACCACACATTGAGGTTCACTGTATTTCTTGATTAAACTTTTTAATGAGAGCTCGTAAGCAGCCTGCAATAGAATGTCTGCCAGTTCTGACAGATACCTTGATACCTTGTTAGTATCTATTTCCTGGGCAATTTCTGCGGTTGCGATAACAATGGTTTGCGCACGTTTAAACTGACGTAAAACATCCAGCTCCAACTCTTCATCATTGGCGACGTTTTGCAGTTGGACCTGTAATTCATGTTGTAGTTTTCGTTTATCGAAGCGCTCTGCGAGATGCCCTGGATAAAGCAGCGATTCCAGCAACATCGGATGGCGAGTAACTTCGGCGGCGATCCAGTTACTACTATTAAACTGATAAACCAGTTTTACCAGCAGCGGTATGTTTTGATACAGTAATTCAAAATAGATACTGCGACCGGCGATGGAGGCCAGTAATACCAGCATTTTGTCTAATAGCTTTTGTTGATTTTCATGTTGAGAAATCTGCTTTAATAATTCCGGAAAAAAAATATGAAACCTGTTCTTTGCTTTTTCAGACATGAATAATAGAGAGTGGGAATGATAAAATTGTTGTAATTTGTCATGGATTTTCTGCGGTTGTTTAAATTCCAGTTTGTGGATAGCCTGCAGATGCTGTTGTTCACTTAATTCATCCAGGCTTAGAGTGATTTCAGTCTGTTGAGAATCAGGGTGCTGAATAAATAGTGTTGAAAAAATATTATTTACCCGGGTCTGGTGTCGGGCTAACTCTGCTTCCAGTGCTGACCAGTCTGCATAGTCGAGTAGCAGGCTGAGTCTATACTGAGAATTTGTGTTTTGCGGTAATTCATGGGTTTGTTGATCATTCAACATCTGTAACCTGTTTTCCAGCAAACGCAGAAAACAATAGGATTCGTGCATGTTATGAAGAGTCTGAGGATCGGTAATTTCCTGCTCAGAAAGATGATTTATTGCCTGAAAAAGACTTTGTGTCTGTAACTGGTGATTACGTCCACCTTTTAATATTTGAAAGGCCTGTACAAAAAATTCGATTTCACGAATACCACCTTTTCCTGTCTTTACATTACAACGTGTGCCCTTGCGGTTGGCCTGTTGATCAATTTTTAACTTGAGTTGAGCCAGGCCGTCAAATACACGGTAATCGTGATAACGTCGATAAACAAATGGTTTTAGTATCGATTGCAGATAGCTCTTATCTGTTTCGCTGCCCGTTACAACACGCGCTTTGACCATCGCATATTGTTCCCATTCTCTACCATGCAGTTGATAATAATGTTCAATGGCATTATGACTGAGGACTAATGGGCCTGCATCGCCCCAGGGGCGAAGGCGTAAATCTACCCGGTAAACAAAACCGTCGGCTGTTGTCTCATGCAGAAATTGTTTCAAAAGTTTAACCACCAGTGTGAAAAACTGTGAATGAGAGAGTTTTCCATAGCCGTCTAATTGTCCGTCATCGCTATAGCAGCAGATTAAATCTATATCTGATGAAAAGTTGAGCTCTCTGCCGCCGAGTTTACCCATAGCAATAATATTGAGAGACATGTCCTTACCCAAAGTATCTACGGGTTGGCCGTGTTTAGCCGAGAGTATCTGTTCAGTCTTTTTTAAGGCCTGCTGAATTAACAGATCGGCCAGTTGACTGAGTTGCAGTAAGGTATTTTCGATTGTTTCATGTAAACAGACATCAAGATAAATTATTTCCAGCAGTTTTTGATGTCTAAAAACTCGAAGTTGTTGTTTTATTTGAACAATATCACTGCTTTCTTCTAATACTTTTATTAATTTATCAGCTTCTAACTCGAAATGTTGATAGTGCTTCAAATGTATTATTAAAGCAGGGTATTTGCATAGTTGATTGATGGCGTAATTACTACCAAGTGCGAGTTTTTGTAGTGATTTCATTAAAACAGGATCTTCTGTAAGACCCTGTTGACTCAATAGTCCAAGTAATTTTTGCCAGTGCAGGCTATCTGGTTCAATTAAATTCTCAAATTGCTTCATGGTTAATAAATAGCTCTACTTAAATGTAAATGAGAAAGATTATTATTTACAACAAATGAAATATTGCTTAATATCCGCTTTAACATTTGTTTATCTCTTTAAAAATTATATAGGAGTCATGGTAATGAATCTAAAGCATCTTGCTGGTGTGTTGATATTTATGATGTCAGCTAATGTTCTGGCATCAGAAGTAAATGTGTATTCCGGTCGTAAAGAAAACCTCATCAAACCATTACTGGACCGTTTCACCGCTCAGACTGGCATAAAAACAAACCTGGTAACTGCATCAGCGGATAAGTTATTAACCCGTTTAAAGAATGAAGGGCGTAATACACCAGCAGATGTCTTTATCACCGTCGATGCCGGTCGCTTATATCGTGCCAAGCAGGCAGGAGTTTTTTCTTCGGTAGACAGTGAAATATTAAATACAGCTGTACCAGACCATTTACGTGATCCTGATGGACAGTGGGTAGGCCTGTCTCAACGTGCCAGAGTTATATTTTATGCCAAAGACAGAGTTAAACCGGAACAGCTCTCAACTTATGAAGACCTGGCCAGTGATCAGTGGAAAAGAAAAATCTGTATTCGCGGTTCGGACAATATTTATAATCAGTCGCTGGTAGCCTCCCTGATTGCAGCTGATGGTGCTGAAGCCGCTCAACAATGGAGCAATAAACTGGTGAGTAATATGGCTAGACCTCCGAAGGGAGGGGATCGTGATCAGATAAAAGCTGCCGCAGCAGGACAATGTGATTTAGCGATAGCCAATACATATTATTATGGTGCCATGTTAACCAATAAAAATGACCCTGCGCAGGTGAAAGCGGCACAGGCGATGGGTGTATTCTGGCCAAATCAACAGGGGCGGGGTAGCCACGTTAATATCAGCGGAGCCGGAGTAACCAAATATGCAAAAAATCCGCAAAATGCACTTAAGTTATTAGAATTTCTGGTTAGTGAAGAGTCGCAAAAATGGTATGCTGAAGTGAATTTCGAGTATCCTGTGAGCGGTTCTGCTGAAATCAGTGAGCTGGTTAAAAGCTGGGGATCATTTAAATCGGATAAGCTTAATCTGGATGTTCTCGGCAAAAATAATGCTGAAGCGGTTAGAACTATGGATAGAGCCGGCTGGAAATAATGTCTGGAAGAAGGGGGATTTAGTCCATCAAAAGGGCAGGCTAAAGCCTCACTTCCTGACATTAGTGATCAATAATAAACTGAGAAACTCTTGGCAATTTCAATAGGTAAGCTATGGCAACCAGCTATCATCCTGGTTGCACTGGTATTAAGTATCCCGATTTTAACCATTGGCGGATTTGTATTCGAGCCATCCGGTGATAACTGGGAGCATTTGAAGCAGACTGTTTTGCCCGAATACCTGCGTAATTCAGCATTACTGGTATTAGGTGTCAGCATAGGCACCTTATCGATTGGCGTGTCTACCGCCTGGTTAACGGCTATGTGCCGGTTTCCGGGTAAAAAGCTGTTTGTCTGGTTATTATTACTGCCACTGGCCATGCCGGCCTATATTATTGCCTATACCTATACCGGGCTATTTGATTTTGCCGGTCCGGTGCAAACCCAGTTACGTGAATGGACTGGCTGGGGATATGGCGATTATTACTTTCCTGAGATTCGTTCATTAGGGGGCGCCATCAGCATGTTGTCGCTGGTGCTATATCCCTATGTCTACCTGCTGGCACGGGCGGCTTTTCTGGAACAGTCAATCTGTGTACTGGAAGTCAGTCGAACGCTGGGCTGCGGAGCCTGGTGCAGTTTTTACCGGGTAGCGTTACCACTGGCCCGGCCTGCCATTGTAGCCGGTCTCTCGCTGGCTTTGATGGAAACCCTGGCCGACTACGGCACCGTTTCCTATTTTGGATTAGGCGTCTTTACTACCGGTATTTTTCGCACCTGGTTCGGTATGGGAGATAGTGTCGCTGCCGCTAAAATGGCTGCCCTGTTACTGATGTTTGTGTTCACTCTGGTGGTGATAGAAAGGGTTTCCAGAAAACAGGCCAAATACCATCATACAACGAACAAATATACACAGTTACCTGAATACCAGTTACTCGGTTTTAGAGCGCTACTAGCCTTTTTTATCTGCCTGTTACCCGTGTTGTTCGGGTTTCTGGTACCGGCGGGTCAACTGACATCCTGGGCTCTGCTGACTTATCAGGAAATGCTTAATGAATCTTTTTTCCGGTTAACCGTGAATACGCTGTTACTGGGTTTATCTGCAGCATTCCTTTCAGTGTTGCTGGCGTTGTTTCTGGCTTATGGAAAACGTATGCTCGGGGGGCGTTCAGTATTAGTGTCGATTCGAATTGCGGCGATTGGTTATGCGATACCCGGAACCGTGGTGGCAGTCGGCATCATCATTCCATTCGCCTGGCTGGATAATACTATCGATGATTTTATGCGACAGCTGTTTGACTATTCCACCGGGCTACTGCTCAGTGGCAGTCTTTTTGCTGTTATGTTCGCCTATCTGGTACGTTTCCTCGCAGTCAGTTTACAAACGGTAGAATCGGGACTGGGTAAAATTAAACCTTCAATGGATGATGCGGCCCGTTCACTGGGTTATCGTCCACGCGAAACCCTGTTTAAAGTACATATGCCATTAATGAAAGGTTCGCTATTAACCGCTTTACTGATCGTTTTTGTGGATGTTATGAAGGAGTTACCGGCGACTTTAATTTTACGACCTTTTAACTTTAATACGCTGGCAGTGAGAGCCTTTGAACTGGCTTCGGATGAACGTCTGGCTGATTCCTCGACGGCAGCACTAATGATTGTCGTAGTGGGCCTGTTACCGGTCATTTATTTAAGTAAGAGTATTTCACAGTCTCGTGCAGGACAGAGTAATCATGAATGATAGCGCCAGTATCAGGGTAGAAGTAAACAATATAGATGTCTGTTACGGTAATAAACAGATCATAAACCAGCTGTCTTTTACATTATCGGAAGGCAAAATAGGGTGTTTGTTAGGCCCCAGCGGTTGCGGTAAGACAACGGTTTTAAGAGCTATCGCCGGCTTCGAGCGTCCGTCCAGTGGACAGGTGCTGATAAGTAATCAAATAGTCAGTGACCAGAAAATTAACCTGCCTCCTGAAAAACGTCATATTGGTATGGTATTTCAGGATTTTGCCTTGTTTCCCAATTTGACGGTACAGGACAATATTGTTTTTGGTCTAAAAGGATGGCCAAAAAAAGATCAACAGAACAGAGCGATAGAGTTACTTGCGATGATTGGTATGCCAACTCTGGCCAGGGCTTATCCGCATCAACTGTCCGGCGGTCAACAGCAACGTGTGGCACTGGCCCGCGCTATGGCACCTAAACCATCTATTTTGTTACTGGATGAACCATTTTCCAGTATGGATGTAGAGCTTCGCGAGCAGCTGGCCCGAGAAGTCAGGCAGCTATTAAAGCAGGAAAATGTTACTGCTATTCTGGTCACCCATGACCAGAATGAAGCCTTTGCCATGGCAGATGAAATTTGCGTGATGAATGAAGGTCAAATTCAACAGCACGATACTGCGTATAATTTATATCATAAACCGATAAATCGATTTGTCGCAGATTTTATCGGTGAAGGGGTTATAGTACCCGGCATGGTAGTGGGTGGAAATACGGTTAATACGGAACTGGGTAATATCCACGGACTGGTGCCGCAGGGTTGTAAACCAGGTTGTCAGGTCGATGTACTTATACGACCCGATGATATTATTCATGATGATGATTCTGCTGAAACCGCCATCGTGGTGGAACGTGCATTTCGTGGATCAGATTTTCTGTATACCCTGCGTATGCCCAGTGGTATCGAAGTACTGTCGCTGGTGCCCAGTCACCATAATCATGAAATTAATGAATCGATTGGTATTCACCTGGAGTTTGATCATCTGGTGGTATTTCCCAGGAGTCACTGAGTTAAAAATAGGCGCAGGTAAACAGCTCAATTAGATTTGTCTGTATCTTTCCCGGTAACAGGCATTTATGTTAGGTTAATGTTCATTGTTTATATCTATAATGTTAAAAGTTGAAAACTGCTAAGCAATAAAATGGAAACCCTTTTATCCTCAATTCATCCCAGTGATCCTATTTGGATAGCAATAGCTTTTGTTTGCGGTTTTCTCGTTAAGTTAATAGGACTACCCCCTCTTGTAGGGTTCCTGTTTGCTGGTTTTATACTTAATGTACTGGGTGCTGAGGGTGGAGAGTTTTTAAGCACTACGGCAGATTTGGGCATAACACTTCTACTTTTTACCATAGGCTTAAAACTCAAAATAAAATCTCTCGCCAGACCTGAGATATGGGGTGTGGCTTCCATTCATATGGTTCTGGTTACTCTGTTACTCTCAGTAATTATTATTTTATTAGCAAAATTCAATATTTCTCTGTTTCATGATATCGATTTTAAAACAGCCTTGTTGATTGGCTTCGTTTTATCATTTTCCAGTACCGTATTTGCTATAAAGATACTTGATGAAATGGGTGCAACTGCATCTGCTCATGGCAATATTTCGATAGGTGTTCTGGTTATTCAGGATATTGCTGCAGTAATATTTCTAGCCGTATCTGCAGGTAAAATTCCGTCAATCTGGGCCGTCGGTCTGTTATTGCTCATACCTCTTAGACATTTACTCAGAAAAGCTCTTGAGTATTCTGGGCATGGAGAGTTATTAGTATTGTTTGGAATTGTCATTGCTCTGGGTGGTGCTGACATATTCGAACTTGTAGGTATGAAAGGAGATGTAGGCGCACTTGTATTGGGTATGTTGTTAGCTAATCATCCAAAATCTAATGAATTATCCAGGGCTTTATTGAGCTTTAAAGATTTATTTCTTGTTGGCTTTTTTCTGAGTGTTGGTATGACTGCTCTACCTGGATGGGAAGAGCTGTGGGTTGCACTGGTATTCTTGCTTTTTTTACCCATCAAAACCGCCATCTATTTTGGATTGTTTAATATTTTTCTATTAAGGGCCAGCACCTCATGGAGGTCTTCATTAAATCTTGCCAACTATAGTGAATTTGGACTCATTGTCGGTTCGCTGGCAACTGCATACGGCTGGCTTCCTAAAGAATGGTTAGCAGTTTTTGCGATAGTACTTTCTGCTTCTTTTATTCTTTCGGCTCCACTGGTTTCAATTCGTGATCACCTGTATAGAAGATGGCGATATAACTTTAAACGCATGGAACGTCGACAAAGACTAACTGGTGAAGAAAACCTGGATTTAAAGCATATAGAAGTTGTAATTTTTGGAATGGGGCGAATGGGTAGCGCGGTTTACCAGGCTATTGAGCCAGATTTAAAAACCCGGGTGGTTGGGGTAGAAATTGATAATGACAGGTCAATAAAGCATCGGCAAATGAATCGTCAGGTTGTCACCGGAGATGCAACCAATCCAGACTTCTGGTCGAGGGCACCAGGTCTGATTGATAGATTGCAGTGGGTATTACTGACATTGCCGACACATAATGCCAATATGTCTGCCGCATTACTTCTTCAAGAGATGGGGTTCAAGGGTAAAATAGCTGCCACATCTAAATATGATGATGAAGTCGATCAACTAAATAAAATTGGAGTTGATTGTTCATTCAATATTTATGCCGAAGCCGGGGTGGGTTTTGCAAATGATATGAAACGCCGTTTAATTCGTACATAAAAAAACGTCCTGGGTCGGCATAGAAATCGCTATGAAAGTCTCTTTAGAATAATGACAGTCTGAGGGTGGTCATGAGGTACCATGCAGATATGACAGGAAAGACGCATTCATATCTTTGACTGGTCACCGGTTATTATCCCAGTCAATACTGGAATAGCTTGTTGATAAATGAACCTGATTCAAATCCAGAAAATCCGACTATAACTTCTTAGATTCTGATGGAAAAACAGTCCCGAATTCAACTCATAAGTGCAACTTAACCTAGCTGCACTGTTAAGGAAAGA
>ERZ890953.1827-NODE-1827-length-10115-cov-4.405666_pt1 | contig 10115 bp, 4 predicted proteins | sample MGYA00521264_ERZ890953 | MGnify/ENA primary metagenome ERZ890953 (study PRJEB32303, sample SAMEA104408629) | aquatic metagenome | biome: Brackish water; feature: Chemocline; material: water | place: Baltic Sea | collected 2014-10-26T21:54:00 | depth 200 m ... | reverse complement strand
GACATCGCGGCGGCCGACCAGCGGGCGACAGAAGAGATCGGGACTCAAGATGCTATTGTCCCAGACTCTGATGATAGCCGCGTCGAAGCCGAGGTGGCGGTGTGCCAACCGCAATGCGAGGGCAAGGATTGTGGCCCTGATGGCTGCGGTGCCAACTGCGGCCAGTGTGGGGGGCTGCAGGTCTGCTGGGACGGGGTTTGCTGCTCCCCGGACTGTGACGACTTTGACTGTGGTCCTGATGGTTGTGGGGGGAGTTGCGGCCATTGCGACGAGCCGACGGTCTGCCTCGACGGTCTCTGCTGCGAGGCCGACTGTGATGGCAAGGCGTGTGGCCCTGATGGATGCGGTGGCAACTGTGGTAGTTGTGGCCCAGCCGAGTTTTGTAATGAGGGTCTGTGCAGTGCCCCCGACCAGGACTATGACGGCGTACCTGATGTTGCCGACCTCTTCCCACAGGATCCGAACTTCCCTGGCGTAACAGCAGGCAGCACCGTTTACGCACATACTTCAGATACCCTCTATTCAATGGACGTCAAGCTCTACAAGTTGGACGAAGTCGGCCTCTTTAAGTGGCCCGATGACGGTGCTACGCACAAGATGACTGACATTGGCATCGACAGCTATGGTGTGCTCTACGGCACCAGTTTTGAGTATCTCTACACCTGTCATCCGCAGACCGTGGAGTGTCATCTGGTGGCCAAACTGCCTAGTGCTTTCAACGGTCTGACCATGGTCCCCGCCGGTCTCGTCGATCCCCATGCCGATGTCCTGGTGGGTATTAGCGAGGAGGGGGGCTGGTATCGTCTTGACGTCGAAGATGGTGAGTTGACCTCAACCAAGTTGGGTGGCTATGGCAACGGCTACGCCAGTGCCGGTGATGCCTATTCGATTACCGGCGTCGGCACGTTCGCTGCAGTCCACAAGGATGGAAGCGAGGACAACTTGCTGGTCTCCATCGACCCTGTGACCGGCCACGTCATCGAGGACATCGGCCCAATCACGGGCTACGACGGCATCTTTGGACTGGCGGGTTGGACTGATAAGGCCTTCGCCTTCGACAAGACCGGTGCAGTGCTGCTCATCAATACCAACACCGCCGAAGTCAAGCTCCTCCACGATACCGAAATTTCCTGGTGGGGAGCTGGCGTCAAGGCCAAGCTGGACTGAGTCTCCGCAACGGTGGCCGCCCCTTCACCTGCGAACACAATTCCATTCAGCCGCCCTGGGCAAGGTTGAATTCCTCAAGCTTCCCATGAGTTTCTGTCTGGCATAGGCAGAATAACGCGCGGTTCCTGGAGAATATTCTGCAGTTTCCCGACCGGAGAGGGTGTGCGGGCATCAGGGTTTCGAAAGTTCCACCATGGTTGGAGCCGTCACTTGTGCAGGTCCGGAAGGTTGGTGCTTGCCTCTTGCAGGCGAAGGGGCGCTTGGCACACTACTTGCTACTCTAATGGCTCGGCGAATGCGTTCTTGCACGAGGTCTTCCATGAATGAGAAGCGTGAAGATGCGGTAGAGACGACGGACCGGACCGAAGTGGCCAGTCCCCGGGTTTCGTTGGCCACCCGAGCCTGGTCGGTCATCGTCACTGCGTCCAGATGGCTCTGGCAACGCGCTTCCGTGGCGCTTGTCTTAGCGGCAATCATCGGGTCCTTCTTTCTTGGGATGCGATCCGGCGGCGAGGGTGCTGACGGACATGAAGGACATGGTCATGCGCAAGCTGCACAAGAGGAAGAGAAAGTGCAGACATACACTTGCGCCATGCACCCCCAGATCAGGCAGGATGGGCCGGGCATCTGCCCAATCTGCAACATGGAACTGGTTCCCGTGAAGGAATCCGGGAAGGACGTGGGCGAACGGGAGTTGGTGCTTTCGGAAGCGGCCCGCAAGCTTGCGGAGATCGAAACAACTCCGGCTGAACGCAAGGCGGTGGATGTGGAGATCCGCCTGGTGGGAAAAGTCGACTACGATGAGACCCGGGTCAAGACCATCGCCGCCTGGCTGGACGGTCGAATAGTGAAGCTGCACGCCGACTTCGCCGGCGTCCAAGTCGATGCCGGCGCGCCGCTGGTTGATCTCTATAGTCCTGAGTTGTACGTCGCCCAGAAGGAGCTGCTGCTCGCGTTGGATGCTGAATCTCAGCGGGCAGAACCTGAGGGAGAAGAAGCGGGCGAGCTTTCCATCCATGGGGCGATGCTGGTTGCAGCCCGGGAGAAACTGCGCCTCTGGGGCCTGTCCAGTGAGCAGATAGCAGAAGTTGAGCGCAGCGGCGAAGCTTCCGAGACCCTCACCATCCTGGCCCCGATTGGAGGCACCGTGGTCAAGAAGCAGGTGCGAGAGGGGATGTACGTAAAGGAAGGTATGCCCCTGCTCACTGTTGCTGACCTTTCTGTTGTCTGGGTCAAACTCGATGCCTACGAGTCAGACCTGGCCTGGCTGCGCATCGGGCACAAAGCCGCTCTTTCAACGGAAGCATACCCCGGGGTTCCGCTCGTGGGCATCATCCGATTCATTGACCCATTCGTCGATGCCACGACGCGCACTGTATCCATTCGAGTCGAGGTACCCAACCCCAATGGTATGCTGAAGCCGGAGATGTTCGTCCGGGCCAGGGTATCGGTTCCCATCGCGGAAGCTGACGGCAATTACCTGCCATCGACCCCCATCGCCTACACCTGTTCGATGCATCCGGAGGTCGGGAGAGATCTGCCGGGAAGCTGCCCGATTTGCGGCATGGACCTGATTGAGCGGGAAGGCGATGTCGTTTTGGATGAACCGGCTCAGCTGCTTCCCCTGGTAGTGCCCAGGACGGCTGTGATGTTGACCGGCAAGCGGGCAGTCATCTATGTCGCAGTACCCAACTCAGACAGTCCAAAATACGAGGGCCGGACAGTGGTCGTTGGGCCGCGTGCAGGCGAGTACTATGTAATCAAGTCCGGGCTTGAGGCAGGCGAGCGGGTTGTCGTGCAGGGGAACTTCAAGATCGATGCGGCCCTCCAGATCCTTGCTAAACCCAGCATGATGAGTATGCCGAGCGAGAACATCGAGGAGGCCATTCCGGCGGAATTCCGCGACTCTTTGGACCCGATCTACAAGGCCTACTTCATCGTCTGGCAGGGACTGAAGGACGACCAGGCCGACGAGGCGGCGAAGGGTTACGGACAGCTACATGAGGCCCTGGTGGGAGTCGAGTCGAGGCTCCTGAGTGCGGCCAGGCGCAAGGACTGGAAGACCATTGGTGACCAGTTGATGAAGCGGTCCATGGCGGCTATGAAGGAGTCAGAGATCGAGGAGCTACGAAAGCACTTTGAGGCGGTCTCCCAGTCCGCCCTGGCACTAGAGCGGATGTTCGGGCACGCCGGCCCGAAAGCGCACTACGAAATGTACTGCCCCATGGCCCTGGAAAACCGCGGCGCATCATGGATGCAGGAATCTGAGGAATTGCTCAATCCGTACTTCGGGGCCAGCATGCTTCGTTGCGGCGAAGTCAGAGAAACATTCACTTCCACCGGCCCGGGCCTGCCTGCCTTGAAGCCTGCAGGCGGGGGCGGGCACGTGCATAACAGTGCTGATACGAGTCAATAACAGGGGACCTGGATGCTCGATGGATTGATACGGTTTTCGTTGGAAAACAAGCTCGTCGTCTTCCTCGTCCTGGGCCTGGTCCTCGCCTGGGGACTACTGGTGGCTCCTTTCGAGTGGGACCTTGGCGAGTTGCCCAGGAATCCCGTCCCCGTCGATGCCATTCCCGATATTGGCGAAAACCAGCAGATCGTTTTCACCGACTGGGCCGGGCGCTCCCCCCAGGACGTCGAGGATCAGATCACCTACCCCATGACCGTCGCACTGCTGGGGATTCCCTCAGTCAAGACCATCCGCTCCTATTCCATGTTCGGCTTCTCCACAATCTACGTCATCTTCAACGAGGATGTCGAATTCTACTGGTCCAGGTCTCGGCTTCTGGAGAAGCTCAACAGCCTCCCGTCGGGAACCTTGCCGGAGGGCGTAACGGCGCGGCTGGGGCCCGATGCCACTGCCCTGGGCCAGGTCTTCTTGTACACCCTGGAGGGGCGCGACCCGGAGGGGAATCCCGCGGCAGGGTGGGGTCTTGACGAGTTGCGGTCAATTCAGGACTGGACGGTTCGCTACGCGCTACAGTCGGCCGAGGGCGTCGCCGAGGTTGCCTCCATCGGCGGTTTTGTGAAGGAATATCAGGTAGATGCGGACCCCGACCTCTTGCGTCACTACGGCGTCACTCTGGGTCAGTTGGTAATGGCTGTGAAGATGTCCAATCTGGACATCGGTGCCGGCACCATCGAGGTCAACAAGACCGAGCAGGTCATTAGAGCGGTCGGATTCATCAAGGATATCTCGGACCTGGAGCAGGCGGTGGTGGCGGTCCGCAATAACGTCCCGGTCCTCGTTGAACATGTGGCGAACGTCACCTTGGGGCCCGCCACGCGGCGAGGTGCCCTCGACAAGGAGGGGGCCGAAGCCGTCGGGGGCGTGGTGGTGGTCAGATACGGTGAAAACCCGTTGGCCACAATCAATAACGTCAAAGGGAAGATAAAGGAGATCGCCAACTCTCTGCCCAGCAAGGAGCTTGCCGACGGGACGCTCTCCAAAGTCACGATTGTGCCGTTCTACGACCGGACTGGATTGATTTACGAAACACTTGAGACCCTGGAAACTGCGCTGACCGAGGAAATCCTGGTGACCGTCATCGTGGTCATTGTGATGGTCATGGACTTCGTCAGTGCGCTGTTGGTCTCGATGCTGCTGCCGATTGCGGTGCTGATGACCTTCATCGCCATGAAAGTCTTCGGAGTCGATGCCAACATTGTTGCGCTCTCCGGGATCGCGATTGCCATCGGGACCATGGTGGACATGGCGATAGTCCTCTCCGAGAACATGCTCAAACATCTGGCTGAGGCACCGCCCGACAAGAAGCGCCTCGAAGTCATCTTCGAGGCAGCCTCCGAAGTCGGTTCAGCGGTCCTCACTTCGGTCATGACCACCGTCGTCAGCTTCCTGCCCGTCTTCACGCTGGTGGCTGCGGAAGGGAAGCTCTTCAGCCCTCTTGCCTACACCAAAACTTTCGCCTTGATTTCCGCACTGATCGTTGCGCTTCTGCTCATTCCTCCCCTGGCTCACATGATGCTGGGGACTCGGGTTCGAAATCGGCGACTTGGCCAGCTGGTGAATGGCATGCTCATCGCCCTCGGTCTTGGCATGGGCATCTTTTGGGGTTGGTGGTGGGCGGCCGCGGCCTTGATCGTGTGGGGCATCTATCGAGTGGTGAAGCCGTTTCTTCCCCGTTGGGCACCGAAGGGGGCCTCCATTTTCGTCAACTGGGCGGCGGTGATACTTGTCACGGTGGTCCTTGCCACCCACTGGATGCCCTTGGGGCACAAGGATGGCGTCATCGCCAACACGCTCTTCGTCGGGGCAATTATTGGCAGCCTCCTCTTCATCTTCTACCTGTTCCAGCTTGCCTATCCCTTCATTCTGGGCTGGGCCCTTCGTCACAAGTTCACCTTTCTCAGTATTCCGGTGATGTTTGTGGTGCTGGCGGTGACCATCTGGTTTGGTTTTACCAACACATTTGCGTTCATCCCGGGGGTCAAACCCGAAGTGAAAGCAGGTGAGAAGATGCCCGAGCGGGCCCCTGTCGTGGAGCAGTTGTCCGAGGCCTTTCCCAAACTCGAAAAGGAGTTCATGCCCGCCCTCGATGAGGGTTCCTTTTTACTGATGCCAACGACCATGCCGCACGCCTCCATCGGGGAAGCCCTAGACATACTCTCCAAGCAGGACATGGCCATTCGGGGTATTCCCGAGGTTGAGTCAGTTGTCGGGAAGATCGGCCGCGCCGACAGTCCGCTGGACCCGGCGCCGATCTCCATGGTCGAGACGGTCATCAACTACAAAGCCGAGTACCTGATCGACGAGGAGGGGAATCGCATCCGGCAGTGGCGGGACCACATTCACTCTCCCAATGACATCTGGGATGAGATCCAGGCGGCCGCCGAGATTCCCGGGTCTACCATGGCCCCGAAACTGCAGCCCATTGCTGCCCGCATCGTGATGCTCCAGTCGGGGATGCGGGCCCCCATGGGGGTCAAGGTTAAAGGCGACTCGCTCGAGCGGATTGAGCGGGTCGGATTACGCATCGAAACGTTCCTCAAAGAGGTTGAAGGGGTCAAGGGAGGGGCCGTAAACGCAGACCGAATCGTGGGGAAACCATATCTGGAGATTGAGCCCAATGTTGAGGAGATAGCGCGGTATGGGCTGAGCAAGATAAGCGTGATGGAGGTTATTCAGACGGGCATCGGCGGAATGGCCATCACCGGTACGGTCGAGGGACGGGAGCGTTACCCGGTGCGGGTCCGGTACGGCCGCGAACTCCGGGATTCGCTGGAGGCCCTGGGGCGAGTGCTGATCGCTGCCCCGGACGGCACGCAGGTGCCGTTGGAGCAGCTCTCCACCATTCGCTATGTGCGCGGTCCCCAGGTTATCAAGAGCGAGGATACCTTCCTGGTGGGCTACATTACCTTCGATAAGCTGGATGGATTTGGCGAAATCGACGTTGTCGAAAACGCCAAGGGCTATCTGGGGCGTCAGGAAGAGGTCTATCGTGGAGCCTTGGCTCACGCTCGGGCGGAGGCGGAAAAGGAGGGGAGGGTGCTCAGCAAGGCCGACCTCGAGTCCTTGCCCGGACTCAACGTCGAAGGCACATCCTACGTCTTCGCCGGCAACTACGAGAACCAGTTGCGGTCGGAGAAGACTCTCCTGGTTGTCCTGCCGCTGGCGCTGGTGCTGATCTTTATCATCCTTTACCTGCAGTTCCGGTCGGTGGCAACGACCCTGATGGTCTTTTCGGGCATTCTTGTGGCGACCTCGGGCGGCTTCATGTTGCTTTGGCTTTACGGCCAGGGTTGGTTCCTTGATGCCACCGTCTTTGGCACCAATTTGCGCGAGCTTTTCCAGGTCAGACCCATCAGTCTCAGCGTTGCGGTCTGGGTAGGATTCATCGCGCTCTTCGGAATCGCCACCGATGATGGAGTCGTCATCGCGACCTATCTGAAGCAGACCTTTGAGAAGCGCCCGACCGATAGTATCGAGGGGGTGCGCAAGGCAACTGTGGAAGCTGGCGCTCGACGAGTCCGGCCTTGCCTGATGACCACTGCCACCACCCTCCTGGCACTGCTCCCGGTCCTCACTTCCACGGGCCGCGGTTCTGACATCATGATGCCCATGGCATTGCCCGCTTTTGGCGGGATGGCCCTGGAGCTACTGACGATGTTCGTGGTTCCAGTACTCTACGCACTGGTGGAGGAGAGCAAGGTCAAGGCGAGGGCTCTGGCTGCTCGGTTGGCGGGGCCAAGTGAGGAGGAAGTCCATGCGTAGCCGACACCTCTTACTGATTTTCCTGCTGCTGACGGCGCGGACTGCGTGGGCACAAGTGGCGGCGCCGGTTACCGAGAAGACGGCCGGGCCAGAAGCCCCTGACGTCTCCTTGCAGCAACTCCTCGAAGAGGCCGCGCTCAACAACTCCACTATCAAGGAAAGTCGGGCACAGTTGGAAGGAGCGTATGCCCGGACTGGACATGTCGGCGCATTGCCCAATCCCCAGGCAAGTGCGACTCTGTTCCTCCTGCCCATTGAGACCCGGGTTGGACCACAACGGGTTGCCATCGGCCTCTCCCAGGGATTCCCCTTCCCTGGCAAGCTGTCGAAGCAAGAAGAGATCGCGACCCACCAGGCCGAAGCCCGCAGCGCGCTGGTCAAGGCCCGCATCCGAGACGTCATGACCGGGGTGAGGCTGGCCTACTATGAACTGCACTACTTGAGCAGGGCAGTGGAGATTGTCCGGGCGAATCAGAAGATCGCACGCACCATCGTGGAGCACGGTAGTGGAGCATTCGGACGTGGTGAGATTCCCTACTATGACCTCAACCGCGCCCGCGCCGAGTTGGCACGGCTGGCCTATGATGAAGCGACGCTACAGGACCTCATGGGCGCGCAGTGGCAGACGATCAATGCCCTGGTGGAGCGTGACGATGTCCCGCTGGGGAGACTGCCGGGACTGCCGGCCTTCTCCTTGGAGACGCCCCTCGCCGAGCTTGAGGGGTTGGCCAATGAGAATCGCCCGGAGATAGAGGCCGCGCTGCGCATGGCCGATGGGGCCAAGGCCGGTGCCGAATTTGCCGAAAAGAGCTATTGGCCGGACTTCAAGGTGGGGCTCACCTGGCTGGTCGTCGAGGAGCAGGGGCCGGCGACGGACGCTGGACAGGATGCTCTGGGGGTCACCGTGGGCTTTGAATTACCTATCTGGCGCGGCGCCATCGGTGCACAGGTCGATGAGGCTCGGGCCAACGAACGGGCCACCGAGCACCGGGTACAGGTAGAGCGGACGGGTATCCGGTCGCTTCTGGCCGACCGGGTCTACGACTTCGTCAATGCCCGCCGCCTCCTCCAACTCTACGATGGGAATCTGTTGCCGCAGGCCGCGGCGGCGCTGGACAGCGCAGAGGAGCAGAGTCGGTCCTCTGGTAATCTGGGGATGCTGTTGGAACGCCGGGCGATTTGGTTCCAGTTCAATCTCGCCCGCGAACGGGCGCTGGTGGACACGTACAAGTCGCTGGCTCGCATCGAGCAGGTCGTGGGAGTGCCACTTGAGGTCAGAGTCGGTGGCAGCCCCGCCGGGCCGGCCGGCGATATCGTCGCACCTCCCGCCTCGCAGGAACAAGTCGGGGCCGAAACGCCACCGGGAGATGTCTCTTCGCCGGACGAGTTGAAGACCAAACCGGAAGGTCCCGGGCATGTCGCCCACGGGGAGAGCTGGCGAGAAGCACAGGCTCTGGCCAAGCGATTTGGGCGCACTGAGGCGCTCAAGAAGCAGGTCACCGGGGACCTCCTTGTCGCTACCGTGCTGCGACGTAACTCCGGCATCAAGGAGGCTGACGAAGCGCTGAAGGCAACCTATCGCCGATTCCCGCAGGTGGCCTACCTCGACAATCTGGTGGCGCAATATGCCGATATTTCTACCGGACTTCGACCCGCGCAGGGGGGCATGGCTCCAGCGCCCATGAATCGCGAAACTTACGCTGGCCCGGGGACGCTGGCCATCAAGAGCAGTATCGCCGCACTCGAAGTGCGTCAAGCGGCAGTGAGAACCGGGCTCGTCAGACGCAAGGCGGTTACGCAGGCGCGAGTGGCCCTGGCGGACTACCGCTACGCTGCTGCAGCCAGGGTCATCATCAAGGAACTCCTCGACCTGACTGGTCAGCTCCGCGCAGTTGCCGCCAAGAGAGTCGGCGCGGGCAGTGCCAAACTCACCGATGTGCTGCAGGCGGAGATGCTCGTTGATGAGCTTGACACTCGCCTCAAAAACCTGGGTGATCTGTCGCTGCGGGCAGCGGCGCGCATGGCGACGCTGGCCGACCTGCCCGCCGATTTCTCTTTTGGAGAGGCGTCAGGAACGGTAAGCACTTCTCTGCCGAAACTCGACGAAGTTCAGCGTCACGCCGAGGCGCGGCATGAGCTGCGCCTGCTTGACTTGAAGATTGAACGACTTCACCAGACCATCTCGCTGGTGCAGGCTCGTTCCTATCCCGAGCTATCGACCGGCCAGAGCGAATTGCGGCAGCCCCTCGCCAAGGATGGCAAGATGGCCTTCCCGAGCGGTCCGACGGTCAAGGAGGATATCTACACTGGGGGCCGGCAGGCGTACATCGACGAGTTGCTCGAACGCCTGGCTGCGCTCAAGAGTGAGCGAGAGGAGCTGGCTCGGACAGTAGAGAACGCAGTGGTCCAAGCGCATACGGAACTCAAGGTGGCTCGACGCAATCTGAAGCTGCATGCTGAAGGCTTGTCCGTCAAAGCTCGGCAGGTGTTGGACCTGACGTTCTCTTCCTACCAACAGGGCAGAGCCAATTTCGTGGATTTGCTGGTTGCCGAGCAGAACTACATCTATCACAAACTAGCGGCCCTCGAAGCGGCGCGCGATGCTGAAAAGGCGTTTGCCCGGTTGCAGGATGCCGCGGTCTGGAAGTAGCGGTGGTGGACGGGGTGGACGGTGGACTTGGTGGACGGTGGACTTGGTGGACGGTGGACA
>ERZ890953.1826-NODE-1826-length-10116-cov-4.138952_pt1 | contig 10116 bp, 9 predicted proteins | sample MGYA00521264_ERZ890953 | MGnify/ENA primary metagenome ERZ890953 (study PRJEB32303, sample SAMEA104408629) | aquatic metagenome | biome: Brackish water; feature: Chemocline; material: water | place: Baltic Sea | collected 2014-10-26T21:54:00 | depth 200 m ... | reverse complement strand
CCAGCGTGTTCTCCCCTGCATACAAAGGAACTCGCACGGTTTCCCTTCCATCCACGGAAGACACAGAGATGATCGAGCCGACGACCTGCCGATCCGTCTCTTCGTTGTGGAGAATGGGCTTGGCGTAGTCCGGGGTCTCTGCGCTGGGCTCTGGCTGCTTGAGGTTGTAACCACACTCTGGGCAGAACCGGTCCTTGACCCTGACGGGAATAGCACACTGCGGACACGGCTGAGTCTCTTCGGCGGGGGCTGACTCCTGCGGAGCGGGGGCAACCTTCCGAGGCTTTTTCTTCTCTACTGCAGCCGGTGACTTCTTGAGTTCCTTGCCACAGTGCAGACAGAATTTGAAAAGGGGATCGGTGTCACGTCCACAATGGGGACAATTCATCACATTCCTCCTGATATGCGCCGAGACAGAATACAACATGGTGGGTGCCAATTCAAGGGAAAGGAGGGCATATCACAAGGGGTTTGGAGGGGAGAGAGGACTGGTCTGCCGACCTCTTGAAGCGGGGCGTTTCCAAGCCCGTTTGGAGGGCACCGGGCGGGCAAGAGGCAGGGACGCTTGACGTCCAACCCTGGAGGTGGTTATGGTTGCGCCCATGAAAACGAACCGCAAAGTTCGAATCGTGACCTTCGGCTGCCAGATGAATGTCTACGATTCTCAGCGCATGTTGCAACTCCTCCAGGATGAGGGCTATACCGCCACGGAGGAAAACTCCGAAGCGGACTTGATTGTCATCAACACCTGCTCTGTGCGGGAAGTTCCCTCAGAGAAGGTGTTCTCCCTCCTGGGGCGCCTGAAGATACTCAAAGAGGAAAGGCCGGACCTGTTGGTGGGTGTGGCGGGGTGTGTGGCGAGAGAGCAGGGACAAAGCATCGTGGACCGGGCTCCCTGCGTGGACATTGTGTTGGGTCCAGACCACGTGGGAGAGATTGGGAGGTTGGTGGAACGCCGCCTGACCACCGGTCGCCCCGTAGTAGCAGTGGAATTCGAGGACGATCTCGAGCGCATCTTCCCAACAGCCCGTCCGCTGGAATCAGGAAATTGCACAGCCTTCGTCACCATCATGAAGGGGTGCGAACAGTTCTGCACCTACTGCATCGTTCCTCTTGTCCGAGGTCAAGAACGCAGCAAGCCGTTGGAGTCTGTACTCCAGGAAGTCTCCGGCCACCTTGACGCCGGGGTGGCGGAGATCACCCTGCTGGGGCAAAACGTCAATCGATATGGAATTCGAGAGTCGGGTTCCGGGACATTTCCAGAGTTGTTGGACGCCGTCCACGACCTCCCCGGCTTGAAGAGGCTGCGGTTTATCACCTCGCACCCATCCGATTGCAGCGACGAGCTCGTGGAGAGGTTCTCGTCTCTTCCGAAGTTGACGTCCTATTTCCACCTCCCCATCCAAAGTGGCTCCGATCGGATTCTCAAGGCCATGAATCGCCACTACGATTCGGCGCACTACTTCGACAGGGTAGATCGCTTGCGACAGGTTCGGCCGGACATCGCCCTCTCCACGGATCTCATTGTGGGTTTCCCGGGGGAAACCGATGAGGACTTCGAGTTGACCATGGAGGCAGCAAAGCGGGTTCGATGGAGCATGGCGTATAGCTTCAAGTACAGCCCTCGGCCGGGAACTAAGGCTTCCAGGCTCATAGACGACGTACCAGCAGAGGTCAAGGGGGAGCGCCTTCAGCGCCTCCAGGAAGTCCTTCGAGGGACCATCAAGGAGAGCATCGAAGGGCACATTGGGAAGGTGGAAGAAGTGTTGGTAGAGGGCGCGTCTGTCCGAGCATCTCTAGGAGTGAACTCGGGACAGCTTGTCGGTAGAACAAGCACGAACATTATAGTAAACTTCGATGTGCCCGAGGGTGGCAACGTGTCGGTGGGGGACTTGGTTCTGGTGAAGATCCTGCAAGCCCACACCCACTCCCTCCTGGGGAAACTGGAACAATAGGACGAGGGAAGGACCATGCCCATAGAAGTCAAGGTAGCGGGTCTGGCTTTGGACGAGAAGACTAAGGCCCCGATAGTCGTGCTGAAAGACGAAGGGGGAGACAAGGTGCTGCCCATCGTCATCGGGATCATGGAGGCCAGCTCCATCGCCGCGCAACTGGAGGGGGTGGATTTCCCTCGTCCCATGACCCACGACCTGATGGTGAAGATGCTGGAGGAGCTGGGGGGGAGTTTGGTGCGGGTGGAGGTCACCGACGTCGTCAACGACACCTTCTACGCCAAACTGTACATCGAAACCGGCGACACCACCGTCGTTCTCGATGCACGCCCTTCAGATTCCATTGCGTTGGCCCTTCGAACCGACGCGAAGATCACAATCCACGAGCGGGTGTTCGAAAAATCGAACCACCTACCCCCCACACAATCTCCTGAGGACGACGAAGCGTTGTCAGAGATTCTTGAAGGGCTCGAAGACGACGCTTTTGGCAAATACAAAATGTAGTTTTCTGCCCCTTCTCCCTTTGTTATTGTCGTTTTGTTCCTTAAATTCCGCCGAAGCACCGTGTCTAGAGCCGTTGTCCACCTGAGGAGCGCATTGATGAAGGATCTTCCCCCCCTGGAGTTTGCCCGAGACCTCCAGCACATCTTGATTGTCGGCGCCGGTGACACCGGCGTGGAGCTTGCACGGAGAGTCCCTGGCGGCTGGGACATCACGATTGTTGACGTGGACGTTGCACGGGCTCGTTCTTGTGCCGTAGAGCCGGAGAGGGGAAAGTCGGTGACCCTGTTTGAAGGGGACGCCACCTCCCGCCTGGTGCTGGAGAAGGCGGGGGCTCGGAACCTGGATGCGGCGGTCGTAGCGACGTCTCCGGACGACGTTTCACTGGAGGTCGGTCGTCTCCTGAAAGACGTATTTGCTGTTCCCCGGGTGTGGGTTCTCGTTCGAAAGACCGAGAACGACCTGAAATTCGCCGATCTGGATGTGGAGCTCATTCACAACCACGAATCTTCTGCGGCGATGCTGGCCTCAAAAATCACCCGTGGAATTCGCCTGGTACCGGGAATCGGGCAACAGCGAGGGGACATCATGGAGACAGATATCCTCTCGAATTCGTCGGTGATCGGAAAATCGCTGAAATCCTTTGAGCCCAAAGAATGGTTGATCGCCTTGATATATCGAGGCGATCGCATGATCATCCCCCACGGAGACACGATCCTCCAAGCTGGCGATCGCTTGATCGTCACGGGGGAACCCAGGATCCTCCCGTCCATCTGTCGATTTCTTCGAAGCGGTCACTCGGAGTTCCCCCTCCACTACGGCACCGGGATCGTGGCACCGCTGGGGTCTGAGACCTTCGACATGTTGCGGGAGATCTCCTACCTGATGGAGAACACTCGGGCGGAGTTCCTCGATCTCGTGACATGCGGTTCGGAGAGTCCGTATCGAAAAGAAATGGAGCAAACCCAGGAGCAGTTGAACTACGACATCAAGCTCTCCTTCATCTCGGAGGAGCGAAAGGATGATCTGCGTTGCTGGGAAAGTGGCAGGGATGTCGGCTTGTTGATTCAGCCGCCGGAGCCCATGAGTCTGTTTGCCCAGTGGGGAATCACGAAGTCTCCCCTCATCAAGCGACTCAAAGATGTCCACTCTCCTGTGCTGATTCCCCGGGGCACATTCCCGTACAAGCGAATTCTCTTTGCCATCAACGACTACAAGTTCTCTGCGGAAACGACGACACTGGCAGTGGACATCGCCCGAATCCTGTCCGCCGAGTTAACCGCGGCCATCGCCATGCCACCTGAGATCGTCTCTGGACCGGAGATGCTGGATCAGATGCGTCGAATCCTCGAGGAGGTTCGAGATCTGGCAAGCGCTTACGGGATGCGAATCAACGGCAAGCAACTCCACGGCAACCCGATTCACTCACTGCTTCTGGAGGCCAAAGATTACGACCTCGTGGTGGTCGGCTACCGCAAGGACAAGCGGCGCAACCTGATGCGGCCTGGGGTGGAATCGCACCTGCTGCATCGCAGTGGCTGCTCGGTACTGTTGCTGCCTCACGAAGGGATTTGAGATGGAAATCGAACACGCGTCGTCCCTGCTGATTTTGACTTTCGGCGCCTTCTTCGTGCCGTTGCTGTCAGAACGTATTCGGATTCCCGCTGCGGTGGGTGAAATCCTCTTTGGCATCCTCATCTCCCCGTATGTTCTGGGTATCATCGAACCATCCAGTTTCACCCGTTTTCTGGCCGACTTCGGCTTTGCATACTTGATGTTCCTCGTGGGCCTCGAAATAGACTTCTCCAAGATAGAGCGGATGGGAAAACGCCCATTAATGCTGGCCGGGCTGACTGCGGTACTCTCGTTCACCCTCGGTCCCCTGGTGGCCCTGGTGTGGACCGGTCAGTGGTTTCTGGGAATGGTCCTCAGCGCCATGAGCCTGGGACTCGTGCTGGTGGCCCTGCGAGAGAGTGACCTCACCTCTTCTCGATTGGGACAGTTGGTGTTGCTGGTGGGTTCCATCGGGGAGTTTCTCTCCATCATTTTTTTAACGGCCGCGGAGATGGTTCACCAGCATGGAGTCACAACAGAGCTGTGGTTTGCCGGTGGAAAGTTGACTCTCATCTTTGTCCTTGCCTGGTTGATTCTGGTGGTCATGCGAGTGTTGGTGTGGTGGTTCCCCCATCACTTTGAGCGGGTGGTGAGAACCCACGACACATCGGAGATTGGGGTTCGTCTGGCCTTCTCCCTCATGCTGGGGTTCATCGCCACGGCAGCATGGGTGGGGGTTGAGTTTATCCTGGGGGCCTTCATCGCCGGTGCGCTGTTCTCTTTTGTATTTCGAGCCAAAGAGCCCGTTGAATCAAAGCTCTCGTCCTTCGGATTCGGCTTCTTCATCCCCTTCTTTTTCATCGATGTCGGGGTCTCCTTCGACTTTCTATCGGTGCTCGCTGGAGACGTCTGGGGGATGCTGGGGTTCCTGGTCCTGGGCTCCTTGTTCGTGAAGGTGTTGCCGGTCACCCTCTTGAAGATGACCGGCCTGAAATGGCGGGAGATCTTTGCTTCCGGCTTGATTCTTTCGGCCCCCCTGACCCTCCTCATTGCGATCTCGAAGGTGGGCCTCAACACCCACTACATTGACGAAGAGACCGCCGGCTCCATCGTCCTGTTTGCCATCGCAGGTGGGGTCTTCTTCCCGGTGCTGTTTCGGGTGATTCTGGGCAAAAAGAAGGCTCACGAAACTGAACCGGAAGCTCTGAAATAGGCAGGTGGGCCTATTCTCCTCGGTGGGCCTGGGTCCGAACGTAGCGGAATGCAGACACTGTGGTGAATATCAGGGTAAGGCCGCTCAGCACCACGGCAGCGACGTGGGGAGATTCCTGGAACAGCTCACCAAACATGCCCTGGGCTAGGGGCACGGAAGTTTCTGCTCCAAGCGGCAGTCCCGAACCGGCCATGCTCACTGCGTGGTACTTGATGGTGAGGACATGGATGTCAAAAGGAATCTGAGCAACCACCGACTCCCAGAAGAAGATCACCAACAACCCCACTGCCAGCGGTCGGTGAGTAATGGAGGAGATGACCGCAAAAAGGGAGACATAAGCAGCGGCCCCAAGGAATATGGCCGCTTCCCCCCGGAGGAGGAAAGAGAAGCCGACGTCTCCCCCCGAAATCCATGCCGTGATGTTCACCACAGAGACCAGGACGAACACCGTGAGCACGGCGCTCAACCATCTCCCAATGAAGATCCCGTGGCGCTGGAGGGGACGGCTGAAGAGGTATACGGCGGTTCCTGTCTCGAACTCGTCGGAGATGGCCGCAATGGCGTAGAACAAGGCAGTAAATGGGAGCAGAAAGCTGAAACACCCGGCGTACATCAAGGCGCCATATCCGGGCGGCACCCCCTGGTTTGCCATGGCGTAGTGAGTCAAGATGGTGATGCCCACCACAATGAGCGTCAATAATCCGAGGAAGAGGGTCTTTCGAGAACGAATCACGTCGCGAAAGAAATGCACGGTCATCAGGCCGGCTGTTTGAAACATCTGGCTCACTTTCCTCCCTCCACGAGATATCGAAAGACTGCTTCCAGGTTCGCATCCGGATTGGCCATTTCGGTGACATCGAACTGTCCAGAGGCGATGACCTCCGGAAGTCTGCTGTAAAGCTCCACAGGAGCGCGAGTGCGGATGTCCACGATATCGTCGCTTCGAATCTCGCTGGATACGACAGACGCTTCCTTCAGCAAAGTCGACCCCAGGCGCCGAGGATCGTCGCATGTGAATCGCACGGTGTGGGGGTGCTCGTCCATCAAGTCTCGAATGGACGATACCGATCCAGAAGCGAGGAGGCGCCCTCGAAGAAGGAGAACGACTTCGTCCACCAGATCTCCCAGTTCATGGAGGACGTGGCTCGAAACGATGATGGCCGTGTCTTCCGCTGCCAACTTCCTCAGTTGCGTTGTGATCTGGTGGCGACTGAGGGGATCAACGCCGTTCAAGGGCTCATCAAGAATGAGAAGCCGGGGATTGTGGATCATGGACTGCGCCAGTTTCACCTTCTGCCGCATCCCCTTGGAGTACTCACGGACCGGGCGATAGGCCGCCTCGGTCATCTCCAACTCCTCCAAAGCTTTCTCAGTGCGCTGCCTGGCCTCCTTCTTGCCCAAACCGGAGCATATCCCCAGCCAGGAAACGAAGGTGAATCCGTCCATCCAATCCCACACCGCTTCGCCATCCGGGCAGAACCCTATTTGCCCTCGAACCGGGGTGTCGGCGATGGGATCTCGGCCAAGCACCCGAACCAACCCGGTGCTGGGTTTCAAGAGACCGGTGACCAACCCCAGAAAGGTGGTCTTTCCAGCCGCATTTGGACCGATGAGGCCGGTGATCCCAGGGCCAATCTCCAGACTCACGTCGTTCAAGGCCAACACCGACTTGTACCGTTTGGTGACTCGCTTAAGCTCTATAATCGGTTCGTTCATGCCGACACCGCCGTTCTCATCATTCGTCTCAGTCGCCACACAAGCAGAACCCCCGCAAGGAACCCGATGCCGAGCAATACCAGGGGTGCACCGATGGCATCGAGGCTGGGATTGAGTGCCCAGTCCATGGTCCCCTTGAGGAGCCGCTGAAAGGAAAACCAGTCGCTGTAGAAGGCGTGGTTCGTGGCCTGTCTCACGGCGTGAGAGACCACGTCGGAGAAGAAGTAGAGAGCAATCCAGGCCATCCCGATGTAACCACTCCGATTTCCCAAAGAAGACAGCGCCATGACCACCACCGTAATCACCGCCATGGCCCCACCGCCGCTCAACACCACCGCAGCCATGATCTTCAACAGAGCCATCCCCGAAAAGGAAGGATCCACCAGGGCCTGCAACCAGGAAAGAACCAGGGCCGGAACCCAGAAGACGATGGAGAGCAATCCCCAAAGGGCCAACCCCTTTCCCCAGGCATACCGAGCGGGAGAGAGCGGGCGGGATAGATAAAGAACCAGCGACCGGGACTTGCGATCTTCGGCGATGACCCCTGCTCCCGCCGAGGCAGCAAGCAGCGCCATCACGGTGGCCTCAATGCTCATCAATTGGATGATGGGATTCACCGGCAAGTTGAAGCTGCCAGCGCTTGCCAGAACCCCCTTGAACAGCGCAATGGCCACCATGACGATGAAGGGGACCGAGGCCAGGTACAAGAGTCGCCGGGTCCACTTTCCACGCAGCATCCGCAACAACTCTTCAGATGCGACAACGAGAAATCGAGTGCGGGCCGGGTACAATGGACCGGAATACTCTCGGTAGCCTTCTTTGTAGATTCCCATGTTACTCCCCCTTTCCCAGAAGACGAAGGAACGCCTCTTCGAGGGAATCCCGTGAAGGGGTCAAGCAGCGAATCTGGACACCATGCTCCTTAGCTACAAGCCACAGGTTCCTTCTCGCTTCGACATCTCGAAGGCGCACGGAGTATCCCAGACGCGTCCTCTCCACCCCGGGAAAGAGGCGTTCAAGAGCTGCCATGAAGGGCTCGTCTTCATTGCGAACTTCCAGCTTGTAGTACCCTTCCTGAGCCTTCTGCAGGGTATGCAACGGGCCGGAGTAGAGAAGCTTTCCCCGGTCCATCATCAAAACATCCCGGCAAAGGGTCTCAACATCCTTGAGCACATGAGAGGATAGAACCATGGCCACTCCAGAACGGGTGATACCGGCCAGCAACTCCATCATCTCGTCCCGAGACCGGGGATCGAGCCCTGACATCGGCTCATCAAGAAACAACAGCCGGGGTCCGTGAACCACCGCCTGCCCCAGCTTGATCTTCTGCTTGAGACCTACCGAGTACTCTGAAACCCGTCGGTGTCTCACCTCGTCCATTCCCAGATAGTCAAGCACCTCGTACGCCCGTGAGAACGCTTGCTCCCTCGGCATTCCAGAGAGTCGGCCGGCGAACACCACCGACTCCAGGCCGGTTCGCTCTGGAAACCATGTCTCGTTTTCCGGCATGTAGCCCACCCGCTGCCGTGCTGCCAGAGGAGCCCTTGTGGGAGAATATCCCAGCACCTCCATGGTCCCGGCGGAGTGGGGAAGAAACCCCAGAAGGGTCTTCAAGAGGGTCGATTTGCCCGCCCCGTTAGGGCCGAGAAGTCCGGTCACAGACCCTGGAACCAACTCAAAGGAGACGTCGTCGAGGGCCTTGAACGCTCCATAGTGTTTGACTAGATTCTTTGCCATAACCACCGAAGTCGCTTGGGCGTTCGTGGCCGCTTGTGTCATCTGTTTTCCTCCATGGAAGAACCGACGTCCAGACGTTGCAGTTGTGCTGCGTAGGCCGATAGAGCCCACGCTCCGCCAGTGTGCCAGAAGAGGTTGGTCCCCACCGACTTACTCTGGTGCAACTCGGTCTTCATTCCCAAAAATGCCTTGCCGGTGTAGACCGGATCCAGAAGGGTGCCGCTGGTGCGTGCCACCCCACCAATGAGTTCAAGGACTTCTCTGGACGCAACAGCATACCCTGCTCCGCAGTAGCCGTCCACGATGTGAATTTCGCTTCGAGTCACCCCGTGATGGACTCCCAATGCTCTGAGTTCCTCGAGAATTCCCTCGATCCGGCTCACGAATTCAGATGACTCGGTTGGCTGAACATTGATGCCCACGACCTCAGTGGATACGGAGCGAGCCCGGAGTCCCGCCAACAGTCCAGCGTAGGTGCCCCCACTTCCCACAGCGACGAAGATTCGGGTGATGCTGCGTAGGTCTACTTGGGACGAGAGCTCTTCTATCGCCTCGAGGTATCCCAGCGCTCCAATGCCATTGGAGCCCCCTTCCGGGATGCAGTAAACCCGCCTTCCGGTCTTTTCGAGAGCTTGCTTGTGGCGTTCGTATTCCGCCTCAATGTGGTCCTTTTCCAGGTCGACCACCGGGACGATGGTGGCCCCAAAGAGTCGGTCCAAAAGGAAATTCCCCTGGGATGGCTCGCCGGCTTCTCCTCGAAGAAAGAGCACCGGTTTCATTCCCAGTTTTACAGCGGCCGCAGCAGTGGCTCGAGCATGATTGGATTGAATCCCGCCACAGGTGAACACGGTGTCTGCACCCAGGCGTTGGGCTTCAGCCAGGAGGTATTCGAGCTTGCGGATCTTGTTTCCACTGGTTTCAAGTCCAGTGAGATCGTCCCGTTTCACCCACAACTTCCCCGGCACGTCCAGTCTGGAACACCATGGGGACCAGTCCTCCAACGGTGTTGGGGTGTTTGCCAACGACAGTTTCATTCATCCCTCCCGAACGTGAAGAAAGGACAGTTTCGCTCAAAAGGAAGGGAAGGACAAGGAGGAGGGGACAGGGACGCAGGGTGAAGGCACCCAATTCGCCGGCGACGGCCACGGCCACGGCAACGGCGACGGCCACGGCCACGGCCACGGCAACGGCGACGGCAACGACAACGGCTACGGCGAGTTCAGGCGTCTACACCCCCAAGTTCACACACCTCTCCCTCGGATTTCGTCTGGTATTTGTTCGTGGGCTGTTTGCGGGTGTCTGTGCCCCTTCCCTTCTTCCTTTCCCTTCCTCCTGTTGACAGAGGTCTCCCTTGAGGACCTCCAGGAATCTTGTGCTGGGGAGCAAAGGAAGTCAGTCCTTCGTCACCCTGAAGTTCGCACACCTCTCCCTTGAGGTCATTTG
>ERZ890953.1823-NODE-1823-length-10128-cov-18.182468_pt1 | contig 10128 bp, 8 predicted proteins | sample MGYA00521264_ERZ890953 | MGnify/ENA primary metagenome ERZ890953 (study PRJEB32303, sample SAMEA104408629) | aquatic metagenome | biome: Brackish water; feature: Chemocline; material: water | place: Baltic Sea | collected 2014-10-26T21:54:00 | depth 200 m ... | reverse complement strand
TGAAGTACGAGAATATATACTAGCTAATCAGCAAGAATTCCCACTGATAGGTGGAATAGAACTAGCTTCATGGCTTCATGTTGATACCCGAGCTAGAAGAAAAGGTAGAATATTTATGTTTGATACTAACGGAATTCAGGTAAAATATGAGTAAGAATTACATATGAAAGAAAGTAAGGCACTACGGCACTACTGAAATAATATAAAGATAATATGGTATAATAAGGCCAACATAATAGGAGTCAATTAATGAATGATGAAGCAGTAGAGTATCCTAAACTAAGTAAATGGAAGAATGAACCTACCTACACAGACTTAAATAAGGATAGAACAGAAGCTGATACTACACATTCTGCATTCCTAGAAAGACTTGAAGACTACAGGCTAACACGTAAAGGTGGTCCTGAAATTCTAGCTCGTAAAAATCGTAGTACAGTAAGACCACTGTTAGTACGTAAACAGAATGAACTTAAGTATCCAGCACTTGAAGGACCATTCCTTAGTACAGATGATATGTTCAAAATACGCCCTCGGACAGCTGAAGATCAAGCAGCAGCACATCAAAATGAATTAATGCTAAACTATTATTGGGCTACAAAAGTAGATAAGGTAGCATTAGTTGGTGAAGCAGTAAGACGTTTAGTAGATGAAGGTACAGTAATAATCAAGACTGGGTGGTACTCAGAATATAAAGAGTACACAGAAAAAGAAAAACAACCAGTATTTGGAACAGCTGAAGATAGCTATAACATTATAGCAGGCTTAGTAGAGAATGGTAAGATAAGCCCAGAAGAAGGTCAAGCATTAGTAGAGACTGGTGAAGAAATGCCAATTAGATTTGAGACTGTTGAAGTCACAAAAACTAAATTAGTAGAAAATCATCCTACCTATGAAGTATGTTCAAATGAGAATATAATAGTAGATCCAACGTGTGAAGGTGATTTAAGTAAAGCACAGTTCATTATACATGAATATGAGATGGACTTAAGTACATTAAGAGAACAAGAGTATGATCCAAAAACTGGACAAGGCTTATATAAAAATCTTAAAGAAATAGACTTTGAAACTGATCATAAAGACCAAGAGAATAATGCAGATAGTGAGGCAAAAGCATTAGCAAGTAACTTTACATTCGCAGACAAAGCAAGGCGTAAAGTTAAGGTAGTTGAGTACTGGGGTGAATGGGATATTGACGGTAATGATAAAACCACTGCAATAGTTGCTACATGGATTGGTAAAGTTATGGTACGTATGGAAAAGAATCCATTTGCACATGGTAAATTACCATTCAGTTCTACGACATATATGCCAAGAGCTAAAGAGTTTCATGGTGAACCTGATGCAGCACTACTCAAAGAGAACCAAGAGTCAATTGGTAAAATGACAAGAGCTTATCATGATATTACAACAACGAAAGCAATTGGGCAGAAATTAACTCGTGGTGATTTATTCCAAACTCCTACTGAATGGGATACGTATGAACGTGGTAATGATGCTAGAACAACTCCCGGTGTAGATCCTAAAACAGCAATACATCAAATGAATGTTGAAAGCATAGATCCTGCAGTATTCCAAGTTATTCAAATGCAACAACAAGATGCTGGTGAATTAACAGGTTCAGCAGATGCTAGTGGTGGTGGCGGATATGCCTCTGGAAGTGTAGCTGGAATGAAGAGTACACTAGATGCTAAGTCAAAACGTGAGATGTCAATCCTACGTAGAATGAGTACAGAGCTATTCCAACACATGGCAAGACTTACAGTAATTAATATGCAAGCGTACGCTAGTGATGAAGAGACAGTAAGAATAACAAGTAATGAGTTCATCACAGTACGTAGAGATGAGTTACAAGGTGAGTTCGATTTAATAATCGATATATCAACACCTGAGAGTGATGCTGAGAAAGCACAACACTTAACAATGCTACTGCAAACGAATAATGCAAATATGGATCCTAAGTTAAGTGCAATACTCCTTGGTAAGATTATGAGACTATGGAAGATGCCTGATGTTGCTAAACAAGTAGAAGAGTTCAAACCAGAACCTAATCCACAACAAGAAGCATTAGTTAAATTACAAATGGAAAATGCACAATTAGAAAATGATATGCTGAAATCACAAATGGCTAAAATTGCTAAAGGTATGGAAGAGTCTGATAGTAAAATTGAAGAACGTGCTTCAAGAGCAGTTGAGAACAAAATTGATCAGTACATGAAAGCAGCAAGAGCAGAAGAACTTAAAGCAAGAGCTGGTAAACTAGAAGCTGAGACTGATATACTTGATCAGAAATTCCTTCACATGCAAGATGGAACTGATCGCAGAGAGAAAATGGAAGATCTAGTTTACAAAGAAGAAAGTAAACTAGAAGGAATAGCGGCAAAAGCACTAAATGGCTTAGATAATTCATTTGACACTAACCCAATATTTAAGGGGTAAGTATAAACTACCGTAGTGGTCTCCAGTCCCCATGCTGGACCACACACTAATCTTGCTCCCGCGAAGCGGGTAACACCTTGTTAAACTACAAGTTCGTAGAAATGTAAGGGATAACAACAAAATAAATAATGTGGTATAATTAGGTAAATAAAAAGGAATTAATAATGAGAACAACTCACCAAGGTATGTACAATGTTGCGGCAGAAGATGGTAGACGAGAAGTATTAGCAGGACTACAGCAGCAGCAACAACAAAATGACGCTGTAGGTCAAATGGTTGCTGGTGCTAGACAAGAAGCAGGGCAAGAAGGATTTGCAGCTGGTGAACAAAGTGGCGCAAACAAAGCAATGAATGCAATACTTGCTAATCAACAAGCAGGTCTTGGTAATCAACAAGGTCAACCTACTCAACAACCACAGTTCACAGAACAAGATGTGATGCAGATTGCGCAAGGACTTCAAAGTGGTGAAATCACTGAAGAAATTGCAGCACAGATAAAGCAACAAATGCCAGGTGCTATAGAAATGGCAGTACAGATGTTAGAGCAATCAGCACAACAGCAGGCTCCGCAAGGTGCTCCTCAGGCAGGATTAAGATAACAGGCTGTATAATGTGAGCAAAGATGGCCAGATACTGATGCCATCTAAATCAAAGCTGATTAAATAAATTATATGCGTGCAATGTCGAGAGACACCATAGCAAAAGGGAATATAATGAACGAAGTACACGAAGCAGAATTAGTTCTGACACCGACAGAGATGGAAATTCAAAAGTCCATTGATGCAATAGCTGCTGCAGAAGTAGCAATACAAGACTTGAAAGACTTAAATGGTTTAAAAGACGATCCAAGATTCATTAACATTATGTTAAAGAAATATACGATAGTCGAACCACAGAGAATACTTACAAACTTGACAGCTGCTAACTACTTAACACGAGAGGAAAGACTCGATTACGTAGATGAGATTACTGCAATTAGTAAAGTAAGTGCATTTTATAGTGCGATTGAAGCTGCTGGGCATAATGCACACAGAATAATTGAAGCTGAAGAATACAGAATTGCTGAGCTAGAGAAAGGTGATGCATAATGATTGAAGAACTAACTGATGAAGGTATGGATGATATAATCAACGCTATTGAAAATGGTACAGTTGGTAATAACATAGATGCTGCAAATAATATAGCAGACCTTGAGGACACAGAAACTACAGATAAAACTGAAGTAACTACAGACACAGAAGATGAAATCGACGCAGATGATTCAGACACTGATAGTAAAACAGAAGATGGTGTAGATGGGGAAGACACTCAGGATATAGAAGATGACGCAGACTCAGAAGATGAGGATGACGTGGATGGAGACGACGAAGAACTAGATGATACTGATGGCGATCAGTCGGATGGTGAAGACGACGAGGAGATCGAAGGCGATGAAGAAGATGAGTTAGACGAAGATGAAGTAGATACTACTGAAACTGAAGATAATGAGCTTGATTTGGCTGCCAGAGAATTCTATAGACAAGCTGAAGAAGTAGAGTTTATGGTAAATGGTAAAAAGGTAAAAGGCCTTGGAACTATTGATGATATGGTTAAAGCCCGACAAATGTCAGGTGGACTTAATGAGAAGTTTAAAGCTATCAAAGAGTTAAGACCATTTCTACCAGCACTGAAAGAAAGAGGGATGATTGAAAATCCTGATAAGTTTAACTTAGCTATGCAGATAATTGATGGTGATAAGGAAGCTCTAAAGCAGTTCATGCAGAATAGCGGAATTAATCCATTAACTGATGAAGATATGGATATGGATAACATAGCATATGAAGCTAAGAACACACTTGCTAGTAACGAAGAGATAATGTATAAAGATACACTCTCAGTTGCAAAGCAATATGGTGTGGAAGATAGGTTTAACAAAGTCGTGCTCAATGATTGGGATAGCGCAAGTTTGGCTACGTTCTTCGAGACACCTGAATCAGCAGCTGCAATTGGAACACAATTGTCAACACAACTTCAAAATGGAATCTATGACCAAGTTATGGGTGAAGTAGCGAACTTAGAAAGTACAGATGTAAATGGTACGTTTGCAGCAAAATCGGATATTGAGAAATACAATGCTGGGTCACAAATTGTGAATGCTAAAAATGCTGCTAAAGCACAGTCTGCGCAAGAAGTTGATAAAGTGGATAAGATTGATACTGATAAAGTAGCAGCTGCTAAGAAGAAGATTGAAGATAAGCGTAAAAAAACTGCCTATGCTAAGAAAGTAGAGGAACAAAAAACTAAGGCCGATGCTGCACGAGCGAAAGCTACCAATGCATCGAAGAAGAGGACTAAGACGGCACCAGCTAAAAAAGCTGATCCCTACAGTCTAGAGGGTGAAGACTTAGATCAATTCGTAGATGAATTGATGGGCTTCTCTCGCTAAGGCTGAGGCCTTAAGTTACAAAATATAAAGGACCAATAAAATGGCTGATTTAATTACAAAGTATACACAAGAATGGAAAAAAGACGAGAATGGAGTAATCCTAATTCCCGATGAGTTTTTACAAAAAGTTGCTGTTCGTGAAGCTGCACTAGATACTACATATACACAGTTAGGTGACAGATATACACAACCAAAGCATAAAGGTGACAAAATGGTGAAGCGTGTTGACTTCCCAATCTTACACCCTGAAAATAGAATTGATAATGGTATTAATGCTAATGCTGCTACATTCCTTAAAAACGTTTGGTACGCATATGATGCATCTAATGTACTTACTGGTAATCCAGAAGGTTACGCAACTCAAGCTTTAGCAGATGCTGCTGGTGTGGCTGCAAATACTAAGTCTGGTACAGGTAATGTTTACTATGGTACTGCTGATTACAACTCAATTGTTAATGGTGTTCCATTACTAGGTGAAGAAGGCGGAAACGTTAATGCTGTTAACAGTACATCTAAATATGTAAGTGCTAAGATTCGTAAACGTGGTATCCACCGTAAATGGACTGTAGACGCTGCTAACAAAGACAACCGTCCAGGTTTACTAATGGAATATAATAGAGAACTTGCAGAAGCTGCAAAAGATCTACGTGAAGCTGAAGCTCAATCTGACCTTATTGCTCAATCAGAGTTAAACGTTATGGTTCCATATGGTTCAACTAATGCAAAAGCTACACTAAATTCACAAGATGAATTAACTTATGCAACATTAGAAGCGTTTGAATTAGCTCTTAAGAAAGCTCGTGTTCCTTTAGATACTAAAGTAATTTCTGGTTCGACTAAAGTTGACACTAAAACTATTGATTCTGCATGGTACATTTATGTTCCACAAGAAATTGTTCCTACATTACGTAGAATGCAAGACAATGGTGTAAACGTATTTGTTCCAGTAGCAAAATACAAAGATGCATCTAAAATGAATACATTGAAAAATGAAGTTGGTTCAATTGGTAGATTCCGTTTTGTTGAGCAGTTCAATGCGCAACGTTACGCTGGTGGTGGTGCTGCAGTTGGTACTGCAACAGGTGCTGGTCTTGCTGATGAGTTTACTGCTTATGAGACTGGTGATGCTTATGATGTATTCCCATTACTATTCGTAGGTTCTGATTCATTCGCAACAATTGGTTACGAAGGTGCTTCAATGGCAATTAAAACTGCTATGCCTAAAGCTGATGCTAACAATGATCCATTCGGAGAGAAGGGATCAATCGCTATTAAATGGTGGACTGGATTTTTAGCGTTCAGACCTGAGCGTATCCGTCAAATCATCTGTACCATAAGAAAATAGTCAGGTAACTTACTAACCCTCCGGGGTTGGTTTAATACATACTCTATCATAAGTAAACAAGAGGGAAATTTATGATAGAATATACAAAATAAAAGGAGTTCAGAAATGGATTTAATTAAGATGAACAAAACACAATTACTAGAAACATTTGAGAAACATAGTATTCCAGTACCAGAAGGTATAGATGCTGAGAAAGGCCCAACTAACAAAGAGTTAATTGCTGCGATTGAAGCGTACAATGCTGAGAATGCTAGTGAGACAGATCCTGCTCCACTACCAAAACGTGAAGCTGATAAGAAACCAGAAGTGTTTAGTAAAGCTGCACAATTCAAAGCTGATATGACTCGGGCTGAAAGAGTAATTGTAACAGATACTCAAAGATTCCAATCGTTAGATGAAGATGCACCAATTAGTTGGCCGGTAAGCTTTAGTAATGGAATTATTAGTGAGGGTATGCTTGTATCATTAAGTGGTGACCCACAATACATTCCAAGATGTTTAATTGCTGTACTTAAAGGTGTTGAGTTACAAGAATGGACTCAAGAAGGTGATAGTGCTAGAGATATCCGTAAGATTAAACGTAAGCGGTTCGTAGTAATGCCAGTTGAGGGTATGACAGATGCTGAGATTGATGCACAAAAGAAACGTGAATTAGCGAGAGCTGGTCAATAATATATTTGAGTCAGCTTTTTAAGCTGATTCTGATATAATATTATTAATAAAAATTAAAGGTGTGTAAATGGCAACAGTGAACTTAAATACAGCAGTTTCTTTTGAGTACACAGTACCACTATCAATAGACACTCCTACTGAGGGTATGTTTGGTATTGAGGTACTAAATCCTGACTCGTCAAGAATTATAAAACGTGCTTCGGATATACTGTTCACGTTTACTGCTAAAATCGATTATGTTGCTCCAGTAGCATATGTAGCTCCTTCAGTAGACCCAGTTGTTGATGAAGTGTTAGAAGTTGTGGAAGTACTTGAAGTACCTGCAAAACTAGAGTTTCCATACACATTCCCCTTAGTAGGCTCGTACAGAATGAACGTATTATTAGATGACACTACTTCAATTACTACACTTATTACGACTCCAGTGACGGTAATTAACTCTAGTACTATAATAAAAATGAACTAAAGGCGTATAGATGGCAAACTTTACGATACCAAATAAAGGTGACTATACATTCACTATTAAAGTCATAGAAGCTGACTCATTTTTGGCACAAGACTTAACAAATATGACTACTGCCACATTGGAACTAATAAAATTAGATACACTGGAATCAGTTGCTACAGTTACTGGAATTACGCTTGACGCTGATTATGCTTTGAATGGTAGAGTACAATTTACTATTCTAGATGCGACTACATCTGCTTTGGTATACGCTAGAGGTGACAAAGTAGATGACTACTACAATAAACCGACATACAAAGCACTTGTAAAAGTTGCTGGTACAGACTTCACGGATATAAGTGCAACAATAGACACAGTGTATGTAACACCAGTACAACCAACACTTGTGGTAGTTTAGTATAATGACAACTGAAGAACTAGAGCTTGAGTTAGCTCAATTAAGAATAGCCTTTAATGCTCTTACGAGTTCTGTAGCAGCAGATAAACTTACACAAAGCGGTGTAGATACTGCTCAAGATGCGGATTTAGTTATACTAAATGATAGTGTAGCATCACAAGCGACTGCAATTAATACACTAGACTTAGAAACTACAACAAATACAGACTCAATCACTGCGCTAGATACTAGTGTAGCATCAAACATAAGTAATGTTGCTGCGCTAGCAGAAGTAATACAAGCTAATGTTGAGAATAGTGTGGTTAGCATACGACAGAGTGAAACTTCAATAAATCCTGATAACATACTAGATATATCTGGTCAAGATGAAATATCAGTACAACAAGGTGATGTAGCCCTTGAGATAATACCTAACAGTTATGTACTTAGTTCGGCCGGTATGTATGGTTCAGGGTTCAGCGGTGCTGGAATACCAACATGGTTAACAGATGCTATACAGGTACAGCTTGATAATGGATTATCTGCGTATGGACTAACTAGTGTAATAAATGCATTGGTAGCTAGTGTAGAAGAAGGTGTAAATCAACGTATTGTACATATAGAGCAAGATGGTGGAGTTATTGATGCTAAGATAGATTCTATTAAAACTATAGTTGATCAAAATATGGCTGCTGCAGTTCAAGTTGTACAAACGAATGTGGATGCTAATAGAGCTATAGCGGCAAGTACATACGTACAAACTGCAAATTTTGGCATATTAGCAACGAGTAACTTCCTAAATAATGTAACATCGTATGCAAGTGATATAACCGCACACACTAATCAAATTACAGGAATGCAAAGTGCATTGACTACGTTAGATGGAACGTCAAGCGCAAATGCCACATACCTACAAAACATATTCTCTTCTGTCGGATTAAATGATGATGGTACTCTATGGTCTGGAGCTGGTAAAATACAAGAAATTGAAGCATCAGTAGATGACGTCTCAGTTAGATTGACTACTGAAGAAGCAGTCAGTGTGGGGACTCATATATGGGTACCTGGAGAGCAGTTACTAATAGGTATGCGAAAAGAAGAACCTGCAGCAAGTGGGATATGGTTTACATATCTCGGTGGTATACTTGGCTGGACAAAAGATACTAATATTGACTCAAGTGATGCCTTACAGGCTATATCAAACCTTGAATCTTCCACTGGTATCAGTCTAGCTGCTCTACAATCACAAGTGGATGGTTCATTAGTTACGTGGTTCAAAGATGGTAGTCCTGAGTACTCAGCAGCAGATGCGGACTTCCTATCCTCTGATACTGAAGCTGTAGTTATAGCTGATCATTTAGTATTCGACACAGTTTATGGGCGGATGTATGTGTATACTGGAACTAACGTTGCTCCTAATACTGTAGACTTGAGTATAGTCACGTTTGAATCTTCAACTGTATTCGATCGTGTTTACAAGAGCCCGGAATTTGAGTGGACTGCCGTAGATGCTGCTAAAGACGATGAAAAGCTAGCAGCAGATCCAACTTATACTGGAAAAAGCACTATAGAAAGAACTGCTCACGTTGGTGATTTATACTATGATAAACTAACTGGATATGGGTATAGATTTGCATACGAAGATATAATTGATACTCCTGACGCAGGTGTAATATACAGTTGGATACGTATAACAGATCTTGATGTAACTCGGGCATTAGCGGATGCTGCTAAAGCACAAGATACTGCTGATGGTAAAAGAACTATATACTATGACGGCACTATTCCAATACTCAATGGAGAAGGAAAGGCACTAAGTACTCTTGATAATGGTGACATGTGGATACCATCTGCTGACGTGGATACATTCCTGAAAGGTGAATTGCATAGATATGTACATCCATCTTGGGTAGTTGTAGCTGAATCTGCTACAAACCAATGGTCTAAAGGACTTGCTGCTGGTACAAATAGTATAGACTTATCAAATCAAGTTGACAGTCTAGGATGGGGAACATCTATTGGGCAATTTGATACTGATATAGCATTACTAAAAGTACAGACTGATGGGGAAGTTGCATATCATTTTCATGCCACAGCTACTCCAACACTGCTAAATCAACCTGCGGTTGGATGGGAAACTGACACAGTTCGTAATGAACATCTCGGGGATATATACTATGAGAGAGATGCTAAAATCACGTATAAATATACACTCACTGGAACCACTTATTCATGGGAAGAATTAGACACACAACCTGAGATACTAAAAACAATTTTGGAAACAGAAGCCGTCAGTACTGTTGCTAACTCAAAAATAGTTACTCATATAGGTACTGTCGCTGGATTAGGTGCAAAAGCCGCTGCTTTAGTTACGCTCGGTAACTCAACCGGAGACTTGTACATATCTA
>ERZ890953.1822-NODE-1822-length-10133-cov-4.726533_pt1 | contig 10133 bp, 9 predicted proteins | sample MGYA00521264_ERZ890953 | MGnify/ENA primary metagenome ERZ890953 (study PRJEB32303, sample SAMEA104408629) | aquatic metagenome | biome: Brackish water; feature: Chemocline; material: water | place: Baltic Sea | collected 2014-10-26T21:54:00 | depth 200 m ... | reverse complement strand
TACAGCCACACGCTTCCCCAGGCAATCAGATTCGCCAACGGGATGCTGCTTGCATCCATAAAGGCGGCTCCCGTGTAGGATTCGCCCAACAGTGCCCGTATCAGTGTGTTGAGCACCATCCCCAACGGGATGATCACGCCGCCCACGCCGATCAGACTCAACGCATAGAGAATGCCCATACGCAAGTATGAATATTGCTCTTCAGGCTGCATCAACGATTTCCGTATCACTTGCCAGCTCAATGCCCAAAGCGGAATCCCCATTAAGAGGAGCGTGATTCCATTTATCAGACGCTCGTGCAAATTGCTGCCAAGTACCTCGCTTACGATAAAAATAAACAACCCAATTTGGATTATGCCGCCGATGACGAGCGCCAGACTGTACAAACCCCAAAGATAGCGATAAAGGCGACGCGTTTCTGGAAAGGCGTTCTCGGAAGGTTTATTCTGCCAGTTTTGGCGGGTGATATTTAAAATATAGGCGGCAACCAGGGCATTGACGAGCATGGCAATTAAATTATCGACCCAATTTTGTGTGCCTCCAAAAATCGCTCGATTGACTGGAATTTGAACCATGCTCAGACCGATGCGATTGAGCAACGCCAGGCCATTTTGTACCACTGGAATAAGGGTGCCCAACAGAGCGCCATACAAGAACCAGGCCCGAATGCGACTGGAATATTCTAAGTCGTCGGCAGCCGCACCGCGTTGAGCAGGAATCCAGTGCGACAGAAAAACCGGAATCCCAACAAAGATGAGTGACAACGCTCCGGCCAGTTGACTTGCCGAACTTCCGATGATTTCCCCGGAAAAAGTAGTCCGCACCAACTGAATCAGCCCCCAGATCATCACTTCCAGGCTGATGAATGCGACAAGATAGCGGTATAAACGACGGATGGTTTGCATAATTTTTCTCCAGATTTACGATTGAGTATCCTGATACCAATCCCAGCCCCAATACGGGGAGGGTATGGAAGTAATTTTCCATTCGCCATCTTGCAGGCTCAACCAGGCATCGTTGTTCTCATTCCAGGCGCTATCAAACGGAGCTGTTCCTCCGTGGATAATCGTCAGGCGTACAATGGCTTCGCCATCATGAATATCCACCGCGCCAATTTGCAAGCCAGCACTATTCATTTCCCATCCAGAAGAAATAAAATTCTGGCGGAATTCTGTAAACGTTGGCTTGTAGTCTGCATCCTGTAAGTAGGTATAGGCGCGCTCATAGTCTTGCTTGTTAAGCGCCAAGACATAGTTACGCACAACTCCTTCGGGTGTATCTTCCGGGCCATATTTCTGCTCCCCACCACGCATAAAGAAAAGTCCCAACGAGACGATAACAAGTAAAACAATTACCCCTAAAATGCCGAATAGCACGCGGTCTTGTTTCATTTTGGACTCCTTAAACGAAAACTCCAAAAAGGAGTATAAACACTTACGCCCCTTTTGGGTGATTTCTTAGGCGTTGGTGCTACGGGTATATCCCGGTTGGCACCAAATCACTAAAAATGGGCCGATAATCGGTAAAACTAAAGCTACTAGCCCCCAAAAAGTATAGGCGAAAAGCGATAACTGCCGCCGACGCAGGTAAAACGCCGCCAGTATGGCCATGCTGCAAATACCGATCAACAATAGCCAGTACATGGTGGTTTGAGAAAGCAACATGAGTAAATTGTAGCCGCTTTTCAGAACCGTTGCAACTGGCATTAAATAAAAATAGAGCATGATCTAAAACCCATGCTCTATTTTTCAATTTGATAATGCGAATTCTTTTACAGCCAGCCGCGCAATTCCATTGCTTTTACAACTTTCTCTATGGCGACCATATAAGCGGCATCGCGCATATACACATTTTCACGCTGTGACATTTCCAAAACATCGTGGAACGCTTTGGTCATCTTGTCATCCAGTTTGCTGAGAACCTCCTCACGGCTCCAATAGAAGTTCATATCATTCTGAACACTCTCAAAATAGGAAACCGTCACACCGCCCGCATTGCATAGGAAGTCGGGGATATTGAAGATGCCATGCGCTTTGAAAAATTCATCCGCTTCGGGTGTAGTGGGGCCATTGGCACCTTCGGCGACCACCTTTACTTTGCCGCTGATCTTCTGCACTGTCTCGGCGTTGACCTGTCCTTCCAGCGCTGACGGGATCAAAATATCAGCTTCTTTTGTAATCCAGGCTTGCTCATCTTCGATCACATAGCCCGAATCACGGGCTTTGTCTTTGTCAATCGTACCGTAGACATCGGTAATTGACTGCAAGAATACCGGGTCAATACCATCTTTGCGACTGACCGTGTAAGGCTTCTGATCATCACGATCCCAATACGAAACACAAGCCACCCGGCCGCCAATCGTATTCAGGCCAATCGCAGCATACTGGGCCACATTGCCAAATCCCTGAATGGCTGCAACGGCGTTTTTTGGATCCATATTGAGGTGCTTCAACGCCTCACGAATGGCATACACCACACCAAATCCGGTTGCTTCGGTGCGTCCCAGGGAGCCACCACCGCCAATCGGCTTTCCAGTGATCACGCCGGGGGTGAACTGACCCACCAACTTCGAATATTCATCCATCATCCAGCCCATCATGCGCGGGTTGGTGCCCACATCCGGGGCGGGGACATCTTGACGCGGGCCAATATTACGATAAATCTGCTGTATCCAACCCCGGCAAAGACGTTCCTGCTCATTTATCGACAAGGAAGCCGAATCAACTGCCACACCACCCTTGCCACCGCCCAATGGAATATCCGCCACAGCTGTCTTCCAGGTCATCCACATCGCCAACGCCCGCACTGTATCCAGTGTCTCCGACGAGTGGAAACGGATGCCGCCTTTGGAGGGACCACGCGCGTCGCTATGTTGTACGCGATAACCAAAGAACACCCGGATCGAACCGTCATCCATTTTCACTGGGATCTGAAAACGGAATTCACGCGTAGGCCAGCGCAATATCTCGGCAGCTTGCGGGTCGAGGTTGAGCATATTGGCAACATTATCAAATTGGGCCTGCGCCATCTTAAATGCGTTGATTTGTTCTGTCATGCTAACTTGTCTCCTGATAGAAATTTAAACCTATAGAAATGATACGCGGGCACCATACGGTGCCCGCGTTGTTTCAGAAAACACGAAATTCTTCAAATTGTAGGACGAGAACGCTCATAGTTTTGTCTCTCCTGGCAATGCTACGCGAGGGTAGCAGGCGGGCTAGTCAACGTCAAGTGACTTTAATATACGCTCCGAGTGAATAAATTCCCATCCGATTACTCTCCCAACTGGCGCTGCAACTCATCCCGCACAATCTGCGGATTAGCCTTACCCTTCATCGAGCGCATCACTTGCCCAAAAAACCAGTTCAACAAACTCTCTTTACCTTCCTGGAATTGCTGTACCTCGGCGGGGTTTTCCGCCAGCAGTTGCGAAATCGCCGCCTTGATCGGTTCCTGATCAGAAATTTGACGCAAACCGCGCCTTTCCACAATCGCATCAGCCGACTCGCCACTCGCGAACATTTCAGATAAGACAGTCTTGGCGGTACTGGCGTTGATGATGCCATCTTCGAGCAAAGTCAGCAACCCCGCCAGGTTTTGCGGACTTAACCTGGCGCTGCTGAGGTTCACCCCGGCCTGATTCAGCAACCCGAAGAGATCGCCCGAAATCCAGTTAGCGGCCAGCTTCGGGTTGATCTTTGGCCCGGTGACGAAAATTGTCTCAAAATACTCAGCAACTTCCTGTTCGGCCACTAGTACATCGGCATCATACGCGCTGAGTTGATACTGTTCGATGAAACGCGATCGTCTGGCTTCAGGCAGCTCGGGTAAATCAGCATGAATCTGCGCCAGCCATACCTGGGAGACCACCAATGGCGGCAGGTCCGGCTCCGGGAAGTAACGGTAATCGTCTTCCTCTTCCTTGCTGCGCTGCGAAAACGTCACTTGACGCGCCTCATCCCAGCCCATAGTTTGCTGAATGACGCGCTGGCCCTTATGGTGCAACTCGCTCTGGCGCTCGATTTCATAGAGCGTAGCGCGCTCCAAGGCGCGGAAGCTGTTCAGGTTCTTGACTTCGGTGCGGGTGTTAAAATCGTCGCTGCCCACCTCGCGCACTGAAATATTAGCTTCAAAGCGCAGCACACCCTTCTGCATATCACCTGAATTGACCGCCAGATAGCGCAATAAATTTCGTAGGGTTTCGCCATAAATACGCGCTTCCTCGGCGCTGCGCAAATCCGGTTCGGAAACGATCTCTAACAATGGTACCCCCGCCCGGTTGAGGTCAATCAGGCTGTGCCCATCACCCTTTGTCCCTCTCCCAGTGGGAGATGGGTTGGGGTGAGGGGGTTCCACATGAGACAGTTTGCCGGTATCCTCTTCCAAATGCACGCGCCGCACGCGGATTTCACGCTCCCCCTGAGAGGTGCGAATGCGCAGCCGTCCATTTTCTGCTAGCGGCTGCTTATACTGTGAAATCTGGTACCCTTTGGGCAAATCGGGGTAGAAATAATTTTTACGGGCAAAAACACTCACCGGGGCAATCTCGCAGCCCAGCGCCAGCGCCACACGGATGCCGAATTCTACCGCCCGACGATTGGCCACCGGCAGCATACCCGGCATTCCGGCACACACTGGGCAAACGGCACTATTGGCCGCCGCGATGGTATTATCTACCACCGGGCAGGTACAAAACATCTTTGACTGCGTGGCGATCTCGGCGTGGACTTCAAGCCCAATGATGGGTTCGTAAATCATCGCCAGCTCCCGTCTTTGCTCTACCGTCATATCTTCACTTCGGAGTTGTCGCCCACATTCAGGCTGTTCACGCCACCATCAACGACTGTATTTTCACCAATCAGTGAATATTCCAGACTTACGCCTGAAACTTGCGTATTCTTCTCGACAATCGTATCGCGCAGCACGCTATTGCGAACGGTGCAGCCAGCACTCACAGACACAAAGGGGCCAATTACTGACGACTCGATGGTGGCGTCAGGGTGAATAAATACGGGTGGGATTAACGCCACACCATTGCCCAACACCAGCGAATCTGAATTATCATGGCCGTTTTTCAGTTTGTAGCGGTTGGTTTCCAAAACGGCATCAGCGGTGCCCGCATCCAGCCAAACTTGCACGCGCTCCGTGCGCATTCTCGCCCCATGCTCTAGCATAATGTTGATCGCATCGGCCAGGTAATATTCGCCCTTGAGCTGGCGATCTTGTTTCATCTGTTCTTCGATGGCGGCGATCAATGCCTCCGAATCCTTGAAGTAGTAAAACCCCACCACGGCCAGATTATTAGCAACATCTTTAGGTTTTTCGATCAGGCGCTTCACCCAGCCATCCTCACCCACTTCTGTCACGCCGAAGCGACGCGGGTCGGGCACCGGTTTGACCCAGGCCACCGCGTCGGCTTCCTCGTTCGCCATAAAGGACAAATCGGTTTCAATCAGCGTATCGGCAAAGACCATCAACATTGGTCCGCTAAGGTACTCTTTGGCCAGGTAGATGGCGTGCGACTGGCCGCGCATTTCGGCTTGCTGAACGTAGCGCACTTTATATTCGGGGTGGTTCTCATGCATATAGGCTTCGATTTTATCCCCCAAATACCCCACAATAAAAATATATTCCACATTGTCGGGATCGGGTAGCGTAGAAAACATATCCATAACATGCGCCAAAACACTCTTCCCCGCCAAACTAACCAATTGTTTCGGCCGGCTCCAGGTGTGCGGGCGCAAACGCGAGCCAAAACCGGCCATTGGAACAACAACTTTTAATGTATTCGTCATACGGCACCTTCTCTTTCCAAATAATGGGGATATATTATACCGTTGAAGGGGATTCGTGCATCCAAGAAAGAATTGGCTCTTTAGGAACTGCCGTGAGAAACCCCAGATTTAGGGGTATAGGGCGTGCGGAGCACGCCCTATACCCCTAAATCTGGACTACTACCACGGGGATTCCCAGTGACCCAAAGAATTGGGGCCTGGGGGATAGCTGCGAGTACCCCACGGCAGTTCCCAAAGAGCGATTTCGTTCTTTGGGATCCTTCGTGGTTTTCGAGGTAAATATTATTCGATCCCTACTATCCACCCAATTCCAAGATGGTGCGCTCCAGTAGATTCACCGCATCGCCCAGGGTTTGGGCGTCGAAAGCCAGGCGCGCACCCGCGGCGGCATACAACTCCTTGATAGTGGCTGTGCCGCCCAAGGCCAGCGCGGCGCGATAGGCCGCCAAAGCACCAGCCTGATCTTCGAGGGCATTCGCCCAAATCTGAATCGCACCCAGTTGCGATAGACCATACTCAATGTAATAAAAAGGATAACGGTGAATATGCGATTTGCGATGCCAGCCGGTCGCCAGAACGTTATCCAGACCACTCCAATCGAGGGAGGGCATAAAACGCTTGTTGAGCGCGCTCCATTGGGCGTCGCAATGTGCCGGATTGCAGCTTTGCATCGGGTTTTCATATACCCAGTGCTGGAATGATGAGACGATTGCCATATATGGCCAGAATAAAAGCGTATTCTCCAGATGTTGCACGCGCGCCCGGGCGGCATCCGCCTCGCTGAAAAAACCACCCTTCGATTTGGCAAGATAAGGTGCGGCCAAAAATTCCATGGCGGTGGAGGCAACTTCGTTAAATTCCATATTGGCGCGCCACTGATGATGATAGGGCAATCGGCTGCGCTCAAACATATGGAAGGCATGCCCGGACTCATGTAACAGCACACGCACATCGGTTTCCATACCCACTGCATTCATAAAAATGAAAGGTCGTTGTTGTGTGGCAAAAGAGGTGCAGAATCCGCCTGGAGATTTGCCGGGACGATTTTGCAAATCGAGCAGGTTCTCGCGGCGCATGGTGGCGAAAAACTCGCCCAATTCGGGGTCTACTCGCTGGAAGACTCCTTCGGCGATGGCATCGAAATCTTCGGGCTTCTCATACGCTTGAATGCCGGGAAAGCGCATCGTAGATTGTTCGCGCTCCAGATCCCAGGGGCGCAGCGAATCCAACCCCAGGCGCTGACAATGCCGGGCATACACACGTTGTGCGGCGGGAACCGCGACTTCGGCGATGGCATCAAAAAAGTTTTTGCTATCTTCGGGTGTATAGTCGAAACGGTGAAGTTGCTGCCACTGATAGGCGCGGTAATCGAGCAGGTCGGCGTTGGCGGCAACTTGCTGGCGCAAATTCATCGCCTGTGCCCATAGATCATTTATCGCCTCACGATCCTGCAATTGACGCTCGGCGGCCAAGCGCCATAATTCTTCGCGCGTGGCACGATCGGGGGTATGCAATCGTGCCGCGGATTGTTGAAGTGTGAGCGTTTCGCCCTGATATTGAATGCTCTGTTTACTCGTGATTTTGCTGTATCGGGAGCCAAGTTTGCGCTCTTCGGTCAGCAGGGGTAAATTTTCGTCACGGAATATCTGCGCTTCGGCACGCATACGCATCAGGGGAACACGCATTCCATCAGGTTCGAGTCTGCTGGCGAGCAATTTCTCCTTGAGTTGCTGGTCGGCGGCCTGGAGTTTGGGATACAGATTCTCCAAAAAGCTATAATAGCGCTGCTCGGCTTCGACATCCGCCGTATCCTGAAAACTGGCCAACTGCAAACGGGCATAGGTTTCATCCACCAACTTGCGCAGTTCCGACCAATCGGTGAGACAGACCGCAACGCTAGCCGCGTCCATCGGACGTTCGAGCAAACCCTGGTAATAGGGTTCCAGGTCTGCCCAGGCTGAGATCATAAATTTTGTAATGTTTGGGGGAGCGAATGTCATATGCGGTCCTTATCAATTCACGCACTACTGGCACACAACGTCGCAAAAGATACACGGCGCATACCGCTTTATGCCTTTGCGATATTGCATGAGGTCATTTCGCTGGAAAAACGCTCCGCTGGGGCGGATTCCAACACATGAATGATTTGTAATAAGCTCTGGTTGACCGGTGTAGGGATATTGTGCTGTCTGCCCAACTCGACCACAGTACCGGCAAATAGTTCAAATTCGGTTTTGCGCCCGGCTTCGATATCTTGCAGCATGGATGTTTTCCCGTCCGCGGAAAGCTTGTTGAGAAAGCTGTACCACTCGGCGATGGCATTTTCGTGCAGATCAATTCCCAGATGCTCGGCCATAGTGACGGCCTCACGCATTAGGCTTTCCATCAAGGCGCTGGCATCGGGGTTCTCACGTAGCATGCCGTAAGTGGCTTTCATGGCGGCCGAGGCCTGGTTGGCGCCCACATTGACCATAAACTTCCACCACAGGGAACGCAGCATATCAGGCGGGGTTTCGTGCGACAGACCAACCCGGCTGAGGGCGGTCTGCAGGCGGCGCAAGCGCGGGCTGGGAGCAAGATTATTCTGCGCTTCACCAATTAGCAGCTTGCCGGGCGTGGTATACGTGGTGCGGTTGCCTTCCCGCACGGCATCCATGCCGACCGCCACACAATAGAGTACATGCTCCCAACCATACTGCGCCGCAAGAATATCTTCGCTGACGATACCATTCATCACCGAGATGATTAACGTATCCGGGCCGATAAAATTTTTCAGCAGGGGAACAGCCGCGGGCATATGATGGTGTTTAAGCGCTACAATGATGAGGTCGCCGGGCGTGGCTAGCTCGGGGGTGGTGACCGGAAAATCATAGTGCCTGCTGTTAACGAGGATGCCCTCCTGGCGCAAACGCGTAGCGCGCTCACCACTGGCAGCCAGTTCTACATCGAAACCGGCTGCATAAAATTTGGTGGCATATAACATGCCCAACGCCCCCGCACCTAAAATCGTGATTCGTTGAATTTCTGACATAAATATTTTTACCACAGAGACACGAAGAAAACTTTATTAACTCCGTGTCTCTGTGGTCATTTGCATTAGCGATGACCCGAAACCGGGTGCGGCTGGTAACGCTCTTCCAAAAAGTGGATTTCGTCTTCACTGAGTTCAATCTCAACCGCGGCAAGCGCCTCGTCGAGGTGCTTCATTTTACTTGCCCCAACAATGGGAGCGGTAACGCCATCTTTGTGCAGCAGCCACGCCAGAGCGATCTGCGCCGGGCTGTGGCCGCGGCGCGCGGCGAGTTCCCGCAATCGTCCGATCACATCATAATCTGCCTGATCAAATCCATACAAATTACCCCCTACCGTATCAGTTTTGGCGCGCAGTGTTTGCGGCCCTGTCTGAAGTTCGCGATTGCCTGCCAAAAGACCGCGCGCCAGCGGACTCCAGGGGATGATACCGATGCCCTGGTCGAGGCAGAGGGGAATCATTTCGCGCTCTTCTTCGCGGTAGATCAAATTATAGTGATTCTGCATCGAGATGAAGCGCGTCCAATCGCGCAGATCGGCCAGGTAAAGCGATTTACTGAACTGCCAGGCGTGCATGCTGGAGGCGCCAATATAGCGCACTTTGCCCGTCTTGACCAAATCGTGGAGCGCTTCAAGAGTCTCATCAATGGGCGTACTGTAATCCCAACGGTGAATCTGGTACAGGTCGATATACTCTGTTCCCAGGCGGCGCAGCGAATTTTCTACTGCCCGCAGTATATGTACACGGGAAAGACCGCCCTGATTAGGCCTGTCACCAGTTGGAAAGAAGACCTTGCTGGCGATGACAACTTCATCGCGGCGAGCAAATTCGGTCAGCAGTTTCCCGGTGACTTCTTCGCTAACTCCAGCAGAATACATATCGGCTGTGTCGAAAAAATTAACCCCCGCTTCAAGCGCTCGGCGTACAAATGGGCGGGCATCATCGCCGGGCAGCACCCACTCGCGCCAGTTGGGGTCGCCGTAGGTCATCATGCCCAGGCAGAGCCGCGATACTTTCAATCCGCTGCGGCCTAGATTGGTATATTGCATGGGGTTGCCTCCAAACTCAGGTTTTCGCTACCGCGGGCGGGAAACCCGAAAAACAAGGGTAGGGCTACTAGCTCTCACCCCTGCACCCCTATTTTTTGCCACGATCTCGATGTGCTGCGACAATGTCATATGCATAAAAATCTCCGAGATTTGGCTTCTTCGCTTTGTTCAACGTGCTTCACGTAAATCTCGGAGGTTTGGTGTTTAGGGTCTCTGAGATTTCGCAAGGTAAAGCCCAGATTTGGGGGTGTGGCGGGT
>ERZ890953.1821-NODE-1821-length-10133-cov-6.998512_pt1 | contig 10133 bp, 23 predicted proteins | sample MGYA00521264_ERZ890953 | MGnify/ENA primary metagenome ERZ890953 (study PRJEB32303, sample SAMEA104408629) | aquatic metagenome | biome: Brackish water; feature: Chemocline; material: water | place: Baltic Sea | collected 2014-10-26T21:54:00 | depth 200 m ... | reverse complement strand
AATCTTTAATATCTAATGAGTACATGTTTGACGAAGAAGGAGATATAGTTTAGAATTCGAGATGATAACAATGAACTTACATCAGATAAAGAGGTAGCAGAATCTTTAATATCTAATGAGTACATGTTTGACGAAGAAGGAGATATAGTTTAGAAGCGAAACCCCATATATAAAAATTCATAAAATACATACTTTAAATACACATTACAATGATAGTAAAATTTTACTGTACAATAGATAATAAGGAAAGCTATAATTCAATAAAGAGTAAGATAGTTTTTCAGAGGGGAACCATTCTACGAGAGATTGTCAGGGACCTCAAAAATGATTTCCATGTTAAACTAGAGGTTGTAACATCAGGAAGCTTCCTATACAATGATATTGAAAAAAGCGGATTATGTAAAACATTACAATTAATGCCTAGCTCATAAAACAATGGATGACACAACAAAAGAGACATTGTTCAGGTGGAGCAATGATGGTTATGACCTATTAGAAAAAGGGAACGTTGATCTACTTAGAAACATTATGGGCGATGCTGGATGTAAAAGAGCTATCAGAAGGATGCTGGCAATATTTACAGAAAGTGAGGATTTCGAAAAATGCTCAACAGTTCAAAATATATTAAACAATAACTTTAAAGGGAACGTAAGTCCACTTTATGATTATATAGACGACTTCATATGAAAAATAGAAAAGGACATAGTACAGAGAGACCGTGTAAGACATGCGGTAGAATAGTAGAAAATGCAGACTCAGAAGCAGCTTCTGTCACATGTTTTAGATGTGTGGCAAGACTACTAAGTCCGGGAGCAGTATTTTCTGATGAATTATCACCAGAAGAATTCAATAGAGTATTTTTAAAAAATAAATAAAATGGCAGAAGATCAAAAAACAACAAACCTTAAGGCCAATTATAATCAAATGGTTACAAGTGTGGCAAGAAACGTTTATCTCAAATTACACGAATCTGTAAGAGACCTCAATGAAGCGAAGATTCGTGATGAAGACAAAAACGAGATTCGTCTCTATATGATAGGCATGATAGTTGGCAAGTGATGAGAATTTGTAAGAAGCTTATCTTGTGGAATGGAAACAGGAAATTAGGTGGGATTGGGGCTCGCTACGAAGCAAGGATACTTAGACTAGAAAAGATAAGGGAACATAAGGATTCCATATTAACCGATATTAGAGTCGGTCATAATGTAGGGGATTTTGTTTTGGATCCACCCGACTTCAAACTGGCTCTTGTCCTGAGTAAATACTCTTCTTTGCATGAACTTACTTATCTACATCAAAAATATAGAGGATACACCAATTGAGAATATAATTTGGATATATAGTTTTATATTTCCCAACTTTCCAAAAAGGAGCTCTTTTCTAAAAAGGACGCTCCTTTTACTTTGTTGTATGGAAACTTATATTATATAAATCCATATAAATACTGAGGATTATTAAACTTAGTAAAGTTCTAAGATTCGTTTTTTTATTGCGTATTACGGTCTTATATTTGCACTGTAATCAAACTTAAAAACTAGAAACCATGATCAACTTCATTTTCAGAATTTTCGTATTGTTTTTAATGCTTTTCCTCTTAAGTCAATTCCCAGGAATAATCAAATTGGCTATTTTACTAATTCAAACCGTTGGTGGTTACGCCATAGCGTTAATTTCGGTATATCCAATTATGTTCGCAGTAGGAATCGTTTTAATTTATGGACTATCAAACGCCAAAGCAAAATGAGTAAAGAAATAAAAGTAAGTGATGAATATAGAACTAACCCACTTAGTCATAAGCCAGGTGGTAGTTTAGTAAAAGTCTATAAAGCAGACGGAACAACTCTTGTCTATGATAAGATAAAATATCCAAAGATGTATGTTGCCAAACTTGCTTTCAAGGATGATATTGTACAGGTAGATGTAAACGGATCCATTCTATGGAAAACAGGATATCAAACATCTTTTTGGTAATAAATTTTTTTACTACGTAAAATAAATATTAATTTGCAGAATAATGAAAATGAATTTTTTAAGGGAGTGGCTTAAAACAGGACTACTCATAATCGGAATAGGCGGATGGGCTTCGCTGATACTATCAACGATATTATTAATGTTTATTATCAACCCATTCTTATTGATAACAGGAATCAAACTAATGGGCTTTGATATAGAATATACTGTATGGACATTTATAGGTGCGTACATTTTCATGACATCAGTAAGAGGTGGAATAAAAGTAGCAGACAATAAAATTAAACAGGATAAAAAAGAGCATGAATCAGAAAACAGTAATATTCAATCTGGATGGTACTCTGGTAAAAATAGATAAGAGGAGAGAGCTAGCTTCAGTAAACGAAAGTAGATTTAACTGGGCAAAATTCCTTGACCCCGAATATTTAGTTCTTGATGAGCCAAATGTTCATGTGATCTCTATGTTCAAACATCTTAAAGCTGCCGGGTATAGAATGGTTATATTTTCGGGAAGAAGCGAAAGAACAAGGGAAGCTACGATAAAGCACCTTAAGTCTCTTGGAGTTGAATGTGATCTACTCCAAATGAGACCTGAAGTAGTTCCATACCAGTTTATGAAAGATTACCAACTTAAGAAAGAATGGTTGCATAAATATTTTCCGGGAGAGAAAAAGAATAATATTGAATTCATATTTGAAAACAGAAATCGTGTTATTGATATGTGGAGGGAAGAAGGACTTACATGCTTCCAGGTAGCATCTGGGTGATTCTAATATTGGTTGATTACGGGGAAACGAGGTATATTACATATCTCGTTTTTTTATTGCGTAAAGTTGTATTACTCTTATATTCTAAATAGAAAACTATAAATGGGATTAAAAAAAGACATAGATGAACTTTTCCAGCTAATTTGTTCTTTAGAAGAAAGACAAAAGAAGGGAGAAGAAGCAACCAAAGCTGAGGTTGATAATCTAAAGAGTCTTACCCTTACCTATGAATCGATAGCTGAATCGATGGTACCTGAAAAATAATTTACAATTCATTTTTTTACTACGAATTATAATCATATATTTGTAGCTCAATATTATTGTAAATTTAAAATTATTCGTATGATTACAAAAATTAAACCAGAATCAATTAACCAGAGATGGAGCAAAGCAGATGACCGCATGCTCGTAGAAATGGTAAATGCGGGTCAAAATGGTTCGCAGATTTCTAGAGCTCTTAAGAGAACCAGATCCTCTGTTTACACAAGAAAACATATTCTTGGTGTATCTAACAAGATCAACAAAGCACCAAGTGGAGAATCACTTCCATTGAGTTACCGAAGACGAATAGCGTCCCAGGAGGCAGCTAAGGCTTCTTTTGATACGGTTAAGATTTCTACAATTGCTGTACAACCTCCAAAAACCAAACCTTCAAAAGGAAAATCCAAGAAAACCACTACTTCTAAAATTGATGTCAAGAAAACCCATCAAGAAAAGAAGCATGGTAAGAAGAATAACAAGAAGAAAAGAGCAAATGTCGAAATGACAGCAGAGCTTTCAAATAAACTTGTTTTCTTTAATCGCAGAATGAGAAGAGGTGATATTGCTACAATATCAAGAAAAAGTAAATCAAGAGTAGGCCTGGTGTCTCTCATATTACTTGGAAATGGTGTGAGTGAAAAGATCATCAATATCGCGTACAAATTGGCAAAGGATAGGGAAACCAATGAACTATTATTGAGAAAAGTATATTCAATAATTAAGTAACCACGTGGATTGAGCAAGGGAGCGACCGCTCCTGTTAAAGGGGTCACTGAGCATGGCCCCTTTTTTGTGGGCATTTTTTTACTACGGTGGTATGCCATACTTTTGCATACTAAATAAAACATATTAACATTTTTATTAACAACATCGAAACTATTAAAATGCACAAAAATAAAAGAAACGATACAGCAAAAGATTTATTCAAGAATGGTGACGGAAAGCTAATAAGCTTCGTCAATTATCATTTTGGTCCAATCAGGGATTTATATTTTATCATAGTAAATGTAAACGAAAAAGATTTAAAAAAATACCTAATTAACCAGCCAGTCTCCACAATAGATTCTATTTGGAGTAACACCCTGATAGCAACAAGAGCCATTGAGCTTCCTATGAAACTTCTCAAAGAATTAAACGAAGCACCAGCAATCGTTAACTCGTTTGAAGACGGGGAGAAAAGGATACTGGAGCTCGTTGACAGAGGGAATCTATCAGGTGACCCATTCTTTTTCAGATCCTTCATATTGTAAAATATTACGATATATAGTATATGGAAAATCTAAGAGAATTTGAGAGTTATAATCTCAACGAAAATTATTACGACAGGGATAGACTATATAGTAAGGACTTCATCGTTAAACAACTAAGCAAAGCCCCTGCAGATATAAGAAAATGTATGGAAAATCTACCAACAATACAATGTAAGGATTCTGCTGGAAATAACAAGGAATGTACAAAAATTCCTGAGATCGTTTTCAATTGGTTATACGGGAAAAAGTACTAATATATAATAATATTTACATAAAACGAAACTTAGAAAAATACTAAGTTTCGTTTTTTTTTGTGCGAGGGTTTGTATTACATTTGCTCCTGTAACCAAACAAATAATATCTTATGTCAATTATAGAAAATCTATCAAATTTTAAGGGATCACAAATCATCGGAATCGATACCTTCGTTAAGGTAAAACTAACAGGAGGAAAGAAAAACCCAATGCAAGGAAAAATCACCAAACTTACTGAAGGTAACGTTGTTATGTTATTTACAAGTGGAAAGGGATATCGCAACATGGTAAATCGTAGATTAAAAAAACAACTTGATGACCTCGAGGTGTATGTGATGCCAACAGAAGAACTTTTTGAGAGAATCTCAGTAAATAACGAGTTCACACCAGCCAATAGGGTTTGGGGAAAAAGAATTACAGATACACCTTTTATCGAGCACAAGGATAAAAAATATCTTGAGTGTATTTTTCTTAAAGCTGGAAAGGTAAAATATTTTTTCGATGGTGTAGAAATTGCCAAAGAAGAAATTGAAGGATTAGCAATCAAAAATAATGGAAACCAAGGTGGTTTGGAAGATAAGGTAATTATCAGAACATTTTCTCTTGATTCTATAATCAAAATTAGAAAATCTAAAAAAGAAATATTAGGACCAGGCTTATTAAAAGCCTAGTCCTTTAAAAATATTAAATATGTTGAAAATCTTTTCTCTGAAAGAATCCCAGGTCAATGCTTCAAAAGCAATGTATAATGGGAAGATAATAAAATGCTTAATCGATCCCCATCATAATCTGGATGATGTAACTAATTATATAGGGAATGGATCTCAAGGAAAATTATACATATTTCCTGAGAATAATATGAGCTTATTGGATACCCAATTATTTATAAAAAACCTGGTAGATTCTGAAATAAGCGAACCAATTACGATTATTACAGCTAACCAAAATATCATTATGGATATGATTGGGGATTGTGTTGGTATTTTGAATACAGATTATTCAGTTTCTGAATGCAACAGTGCAACCTTATATGCAAACTTATATGATATTCAAAGAATGTGTGGACTTAAAAGATGCTCAGTTTTTGCAGCAAACAAACTAAAAGAACTTATTGACGCAGTAGCAATATTCGAAACTGACAGTACGTTAATAATAACTTCTGCTGAGTACACAGAAATAAAAGAATCTCTAGATATTATTGGAGATGAGGTCTTTAAATTTATGATCTCAAATAAATTGGAAAAAATCAAAAATCGATAAAACTATGAGTGAGACACAAGAAAAAGTAAGTGTAGAGGGAGAAGAGCTCGAATTGGAAGAGCATTCACTTATTATCTATAATGATGATGTGAATACCTTCGAGTGGATAATCGCAAGCTTGGTTATGATTTGCGGACTTTCAGAAGAGCAAGCAAAAAAATGTGCAATGACAGCACACACAGACGGGAAGAGTGAAGTTATGTCAGGATCCTTCGATGATCTACAACCGTTACAGTTACGATTACTTATTAGAAATGTGGAGACAACTATTAAATAAGTTAGAAAAAATCTAATTTTCTTTTTTTTACTACGCATTAGAGGCTTACTTTAGCTGTGTAATTAAAACCGATATACATTATGAAAGAAATGGACATGGGATCAATAGACAGAAAACAATTAATTTCTATGGTTCTAGGAAATGCACTTGCTATTTCAAAAATAGCCAAAGAAGCTAATGATCCTGGCTTAGAGTTAATCTCTAGAGGAACACTATTAGCTATAACTGCAGATGACTTGAACATGCAGGAGGAGTTTAACGAGCTCATGAATAATTTCATGGAAGCTTCTAAGAGTGCATTATCATTGAGAGTTCTGGAGATGCTGAGCTCTGGTGTTGGTGAAGAAATCCCAGAAGAAATCAAAGATATCATAAGGTCCAGAGTAGAGGAAGAACTAATAGAGTATTCTGAATTACCTAATAGTCTTCAAGATGCTCTAAGAGCAATGAAAATAAAACCAAATAGTAACTAAATAACATTTTATCATGAGAAAAAGAGATTCGAAAACAGGACGTTTTGTAAAAAGTGAAGTTAAAGAAGCAAAAGTTGAACTTGAAAAAGTACAATCAATTGTATCATTGAGCAAAAGAACACTCAAGGTAAAAACCGGTTCACATCTTAAAGTTTTTAGCACAAAAAGAATTGAGGAAGGATCTCAATCAAAAATGCGACCAGGTGCTGATGTTATCATGGACTTCCTTGATTCCACTGCTCCTAACGGAGAGCAACTCGTAAGAGTTCGAAAAGATGGTTCAACAAGAACCTTTTATACAACTAGTAAATTCGCCCAGGAAGTTCTGCCTTAAGCTTCCCTTTCAATACCTTAGAAAAGCGCTTCACTAAGCGCTTTTTTGGTTGAGTATGAAATCATAAAAAATATTACTATGTCTAATTTTGTTCAACGGATGCTAGGAATCCTGTTAATGTTAATTGCGTTTATAATTATAGTTGCTGCAATTAGGTTTCTATTAACCTATTTTCTAGTTATATTTATTGCTGCTCTCCTTATAGCGCTATATTGGAGATTTAGTAAATAAATGGAACCTTAGTAAAGTTCTAAATATATTTTTTTACTACGTAAAATAAGTATAGTCTTGCACCAAATTACTAATGATGGAAGACAGAGAAAATAAACTATGCGACCGAATTTGTAGGCTATCCCAGGATATCGAGGATGAGAAGGATGCATACAAGGAATGGGAAAAACGTTCCTTAAGAAAAGTTCTTCTTATTGATCTACGACAGATAATGAAAGATGCTGATTTTAAACAGTGGGTCAGAGAAAAAATATTACTCCAGACATAATTACATTCGTTTGTTTCTAGATATATAGAAAAACTAATGTATGATATGAATATACAAAATTTTAAGAATTTCCTAAATGAATCCGACGACAAGCAATTGCTACGCGATCTCGAAAATATTGGGATGAAAGATAAAACTTTTTCAGAACAGCAAATCCGCGATGCATTTTCTTTTGCAAAAATAGAAGAGAACTTTGATACAGAACTTGTTGATGTTGGTTCAGTTGAACTTGAGACTTCAAATTCAACGTCAGATGAAATCACTATCAATGCAAGTTACACCGGTAGAATACAGGGTACCTTTGATACTGCTGAGATATGGAAAAACTTTTTTCTTAAACTAAATTCATATGAACCTGAGGATGATTATAAGATAAAAACATATACTCCCAAAGAAATAGAGGATGCATTTGATTATATTAACTGGGATTCTTTTGCAGAAGCAGCTATAGAAGATGGTGATGTAATAAGTGATATAGAATACAATTTTTCCTCGTATGAACAGGATTCAAATATGATAGTAACTGCTTCAGCCTCAGTAGATTCTACTGGTAATCCATCATTAGGGGATATATTGGAAGATCTAATATCTAATTTATAATTCATTTTTTATTTACGCATATTATATGTAAAATAGCGCAATTAAATTTACACAAGAGATGCCAGCAAAGATTGATAAAGAATCAGAGGAAAGAATCCAGAAAATAGAGGAGGCTATACGCTCAGTATATCCATTTGAGCCACAAAGAAGAGCAGAAGCAGTTAAGATTTTCTTGGATGATAAACAATATGGTGTTAAATTCGAAAATCGGTTCGAGTAACTTAGAATTTTTCTATGTTTTATTTTTTTAGTACGTAAAGCTGTATTATATTTGCTTTTGTAACTAAACAAGATTATATGAAAACTACTAAGAGTGAATTTGATAAGATCGTAAGAAAAGAATTAGCAGGATATAACTCCACTGCACATTCAGAAGACAGACTGTCTTTGATTGATTGGCTAGGAGAAATGAATTCATTATATTCAGAAAAATATGGCATCAGCTACGATTTTGACGGAGGTGAATATCACTATGAAACATCAAATGAAAATTTCAAAGGAGACGATATGTGTGATGCGTGTTTCTGCCAATGTGAAGCAAATGACGAAGGTCTTTGCCCTGATTGTGCTGATATAGAAATCGTAGATTAGAAAATATGAATGGATGACAATGAAAAGAAACAGTATAATACTAGAAGATGGGTGTTCTTGTTGGTCACACGATTTCTGGGCTGACCGAAAGGGATCTAGCTGGGAGGATGGATATTCTATTTTTAAACCATAATTTCATTTTTTTACTACGCAAGATAACCCTACTTTTGCTTCTGTAACTAAACAAACAATCCTATGAAAATCAAAGAAATTTTAGATGAGCTTAATCTTGAAAACGGCTCAAATTACAAGATAAAAACTCTTGGAAAATACACAGATAACGACCTTCTAAAGAGGGTTATTTATTTGGCCAGTTCACGTCGTGTGAAATTTTACATCAAACAAATTCCAAGCTACATTCCATTTTCAGCATCAGGAGACCATTCATTGGAAAACGCACTTGATAACTTATCGTTATTATCAACAAGAACTGTTACTGGTCATACTGCCTTAAATGTACTGAAATCAACTCTCCAGCTTTTAATGACAGAAGATGCTTATATCATTGAGAGAATCATCGAAAAAGACCTCAAGATAGGAATGGGAACGACAAACATAAACAAAGTGTTTCCAAAGCTCATTGAAAAAACTCCTTATATGGGAGCTCTTCCTTTTGATGCAAATCTGGTTAAAGAATTATTTGCCAATAATAAAAAAGCAATTGTTCAATGTAAAATGGACGGAAGATATTCCAATGGAATCATCAGATCAGGTGACATTGAAACAGAGAGTCGTCAGGGTGAATCCACTTACTTTCCAGGTGCTAAGTTCCTCAAGGAAATGGGAACATTCGAAGATTGTGTATTGAATGGTGAATTAACCATGGACGGTGTATCACGTTACATCTCTAATGGGATGATTGCTTCAATGACTTCGATTGGAGAAAAAATGAATAACCTGGAAAATGTTGATTTGGAATTATCAAGGTTCAGTGATAAGCATGGAAAAACTTACGAAGAAGCTTTAGACCTTATCGTTTATACGGTGTGGGACGTAATCGGAATAGATGAATACTTCGAATTCAAATCTCCAACGCCATACAGTGAAAGACTTGAACTACTCAAGGACTTAGTAGCTAGACCAGGAATCACACAGATTAGATTGGTTGAAGGAAAAATCGTAGATAACTACGAAGAGGCCATTGAATACTTTCAGTTTCTGCTGAATCGCGGAGAAGAAGGTGGAATCATAAAATCTCTTGATGGAGGTTGGGTTAATGGAAAGAAAAAACATCAATTAAAGATGAAACTTGAATTAACAGTGGATCTTGAGATTACCGGGTTCAACTATGGAACTGGTAAAAACTCCGACGTAATATCCTCTGTTAATGCGAAGTCTTCCGATGGTATAGTTAAAACCGCACCAACAGGAATCAAGGAAGATGAAATGATTTATATTACTAACCATCAATATGATTTACTTGGAACAATCGTAGAATGTAAATGTAATGGTTTATCTGTTAATAGTATCGGTGAATATTCCTTATTACACCCTGTATATGTAAAAAGCAGAATTGGTGAGAAAACAATTGCAGATTCATTCAAGGATATTCAGGACAATGAAAATATGGTAAAAGGCTTAAAATAGTTTTTTACC
>ERZ890953.1820-NODE-1820-length-10134-cov-13.281079_pt1 | contig 10134 bp, 9 predicted proteins | sample MGYA00521264_ERZ890953 | MGnify/ENA primary metagenome ERZ890953 (study PRJEB32303, sample SAMEA104408629) | aquatic metagenome | biome: Brackish water; feature: Chemocline; material: water | place: Baltic Sea | collected 2014-10-26T21:54:00 | depth 200 m ... | reverse complement strand
CTTACCCCACCAAATTTACAAAAATCGAAGTCTTTATATGAGAGAAGAGTAAAACCATTCATTGGCGATAAAAATATTTTAGAAATTACAAAATCAGATATTACAAATATTATGACTAATTTAACTGACGAGATTGCAAATAGAACTATAAATATCGTAGTTGAAAAAATATCTACTATTTTCAACTATGCCATTGATGAAAAACTATTTATCGGGGCTAATCCAGCAAAATCAATAGAAAAATTATCTGCCAAGAATGATAGAACAAGGTATTTGACAAAAGAAGAAATGAAATCACTTATGGAAGCGGTAAAAGGAAATGATATTTTATATCTATTCACTTTTATAGCTTTAACAACAGGCGGTAGATTAAATGCTATTTGTAGTTTAAAAGTTCAAGACATAGATTTTTCACATTCAATTATAAATTTGTATGACGATAAAAATAAAGAGAGATACAAGGTATTTTTAAAAAATGATGAATATTTTATTGATTTGCTCAAAGAACAAATAAAAAATATGTCACCAACTGACTTAATTCTTGGAGACAAGACAGTTGTAGGGCATAAAAGGTATATTCAAAGAGAAATGTCTAAAATTTTCAAAGAACTTTTTAACAAACAAGTGTCTAAAAGAGAGAAAGAAGATTCCGAAGATAAAAACTTAAAAGCAAAAGCAAGGTTAAACAAAGTTGTTGTTCATACTTTAAGACATACTTTTGCATCTCAATTAGTAATAGCAGGAACACCTATATACACGGTTCAAAATTTAATGAACCACAAAGATATAAAAATGACTATGAGATATGCAAAATTAGCACCAGATAGTGGAAGAAATTTTGTTGATGATATTTTTTGATTGAAAGAAATGAATAAATATAGTATAATATTAACTATGAAATTAAATAGTTAATTTAAAAGGATTTATAAAATGGTTAAATATGCTCAAAATGAACTCTTTTCGATTACCGACTTTACCAAACAAATTGGCAGTGTAGTTGGCAGTATCAAAGAACATTCTCTTGAAAAGATAGGAATACTAAAAAATAATAGACTTGAAGCAGTTGTAATTTCAACTGATGAGTATGAAAGACTAAAAGAATTGGAAGAAAGATTTGAATTAGCAGAACATGCGGAGATATATAATATCGTTCAAGAACGAAAGAAAACTCCACTATCTGAATATATCTCAATGGAAGATATGGCTAAAAAATTTGATATAGATTTAAAGACACTTTAATCTATGTATGAATTAAAATACCATCCACTTTTAGAAGATGATTTAAAACAGCTCAATAATTCTGTTCGCATTGAAGTTTTCAAAAAACTGAAAAAAATTCAGCAATCGCCTGAACTTGGTTTGCCTCTTGGCAATAAAAATAATATGAATTTAACTGGGCTCAGAAAAGTCTATGTAGTAAAAAAACAAGTCAGAATTGTTTATGAAATTATAGACAATATTTTAATGGTTCATATTATTGCCATTGGCAAAAGAGAAGAGATGGAAGTTTATAAGCAAGCAGAACAAAGAAGATAAAAGACTTTACAAAAATTAATCAAATTTCAATGTTCTACAATTTAGATGCAATAAATCATCTAAGAAATGATAATCTGGGTTATTTATAGTATTATAGAGAAGCTTCCACTCTCTCTTTTTAATGCTAATAATCTGAGCAATCTTTTTATTTTTACTTTCAGTGTCAAAATCTTTAAACTCTAAGAAAAGTTTTTGTCTAATCTCTGTTAGATATTTACTATATTCATTAATGGAACCATTTTCTAAAAAAACTTCACTTGTTTCAAGCATTTCAAAATCAGTAAATAACTCAATTGCAAGCTCTTTTAGTATGCAATACTCATTCTCTTTTTCATTATCGGATAAGATACCATCGAGTAGAACATCGAAATAACTGTTCCATTGCATAGTTAAAGAAGATGCCCCCGCTCTTACTTCGTCTTTGAGTGAAGTATCATAAAAAGTTTCTTCTTCACTTGGATGCTCGTATTCTTGTTTATGGTGTTCAATTGCTTCTTGTCTATTAAATTCTTCTTGAACGACATCAACATCTTCAATACTCAACATATTTTTATTGTAATGATTTATATATTTGAGTGCATCTTTGTAATTTTCAAAATTTTCCATACCATATTCAGATTGAATCTCATAGTTGTATGGTCTGTAATTTGGGTGCTTTAGGTTCTCATTTTGCTCTTCTAAATATTCGTATTTTAATAATTCTATCGCATCATTATATGCTTCTTCTGCATCTTGTCAACAGCGGAGTTAAATTCAGCAGATTTTCGTAAAAAAATTACGAATTGTAACCTTAAGCGACGATGGTTTAATTTACTCCTTTGATTGATTTTTTGGCTTTAAACTTATACAAGTCTGAATCTACCATTCCCTCCTCTTTTTTCTCTTTCAATCGATATGAATCTCCAAGTATATTTATAACATGAGAATGGTGTAAAAGTCTGTCAAGGATAGCAGTAGTTACCACTTTATCATTTGCAAATATTCCGCTCCACTGGCTGAATACAAGATTTGATGTAACAATTGTTGCCCCTCGTTCATATCTCTTTGAGATAACTTGAAAGAAGTGATGTGCATCTTCTTTGCTCATTGGAAAGTAGCCTATTTCATCTATTACAAGCAGAGATGGTGTCATGATAGACTGACGGATAAAAGAGTCATAGCGTTTCTCTTTTTTGGCATTGCTCATCTGCATAATCAGGTCAGAGATTGTGATAAATCTGGCTTTGATGCGTTTTTGAACAGCTTGATAAGCAAGTGCTATTGCTAAGTGAGTTTTACCAACTCCAGACTGACCAAGCAATATAATGTTCTCTTTGCGTTTGATGAACTCAAGAGTGGAGAGTTCTTCTATCTGTCTTCTATTAACGCCAACCGTAAAATCAAAGTCAAACTGCTCAAGTGTTTTTATAGTTGGAAATCCTGCCATTTTTGTGAGGGTTGCACGAGAACGAGTAGCTCTGCTGTCTGCTTCGAGTTTGAGTACTTCATAAAGATACTCACTATATTTCCATCCCTCTTTGGCTGCACGGTTTCCAAGCTCATGATGGGATTCATTTAACAGCTATAAACGGCACACCTATTTTTACTATTCAAAAACTCATGAATCATAAAGATATAAAAATGACTGCGAGATATGCAAAATTAGCGCCAGATAGTGGATTAGATCAAATACAAAGTTTGTATCAAATTTAAACTAGCCTATATATTAGAATTAGTGCGTCAAATTAAATGTTTTAATAAACTTGCAAGACTAAAGACTATACCAACTCCAACTATCTGAAATAGTTGTTCTTTATGGTCTAATTTCAAATTAAAAATTGTTCTTCTTTCTCTATTTATTAATGTAACAGCCAACATAACTACCCATAATGGCATAAAGAATCTAAGGTTAAATTGTGTTGTTAAAATACCAAATGCAATAGCAAGTGTTGAAAAAATCATTATAAATCTTAAATCTTTTTCATTCTGTTTGTATCTAAATATTTGATAATATATATTCAAAAATACCAATAACCCAACTACCCCCAGCTTAACAAGAACACTCAAATATTGATTATGTTCATGCGATGCACTATCTGTATTAGCTACCCATTCTTTTGGAGCGTTTTTTAGAATCTCATTCATAGAATCACCAGTACCTACGCCAAATAATAAATTTTCTTTTATAACATCAAATGAATAATAGTAAATACCCACCCTAATACCAAGTGAAGTGTTAAAATTTTTATCTCCACTTAATAGTTTAGAGACACTAGCTTCAGTTTGCAATACTTTTGAATGAAAAACGGAACTAAAATTATATGCGATTGTAAAGACTAACACAACAGCTATTAGAGCAGCTACAGCCCATTTTTTCAAATAAACAATAGACAGGACAAGCATGAGCATAACAAACGTAATATAGCCTGTTCTGCCTCCGGTCACAAAAATATTTGTAGTAGCCGTTAAAATAAATATGCTCATAAATATTTTCATCATTAGATTATTTTTACTAAAATATATTTTTTGCCCAAGGAGCATAACTGTTAAAGCAAGAGCCACTCCATAATGTATATGATGTAAAAATGGAGATGGATCACCAATTTCGTAAGCAGTATAAAACAGAATGTTACCTAGTTCAAGTTTCCATGGCATAATTCCAAATATCATGCCATATGAAGTAAGTTCGCTAACAAGCATTCCTAATATAAATGCTCCAATAACTTTATCTATATATCTTCCATCAACTATACTATAAAACAAAATAAGATATAAACCATATTTTACGTTTTTAACAGCGCTTATACCAGATGCTATATCTTCAGTCCACAATAATCCTATAATATACACAATAAAAAGATATACAAATGATCTAACAATCGGATTAGCTAGAGACTCTTTTATAAATTTTAGAACATTGCCTCTTATTAAAAATAAAATAACTATAATTGAAAAAACTGTACTTTTAATCGTTTGAGATATTGGAAGTAAAAATGCATACAGCATTAAAAGATTATTCATCCATAGTGTTATCAAGTCTTTGTTTTGCCTATAACTATTTAAGAATTCTAAAAACTTCATCTTGCCCCGACTTTACCTAGAACAACTTTTATAGTTTTTAAGAATATAACAAAATCCATCCATAACGACCAGTTTTGAATGTACCAGGTGTCTAGCTCTACTCTTTTTTGAAATGTCAAGTTATTTCTTCCAGTGACTTGCCAAAGCCCTGTAATACCAGGCGCTACCTTTAGTATGAGTTCTTGGTTTAGCTTACCTATCTTTTCACTCTCTTCATACATATAAGGTCTTGGGCCTATTAAGTTCATTTCACCTCTAAACATGTTGTAAAATTGTGGTAGTTCATCTAATGAAGTAGCACGTAAGAACTTTCCTACTCTTGTTATTCTAGGATCATTTTCATACTTGTGGTAAAGCGCATAATTTTCTATTTCGTGAGGATTTGATTTTAAATACTCTCTCAACATTGTATCTGAGTGTTCATACATGCTTCTGTATTTATAACATGAAAACAGCTTCGAGTTTTTTCCGAGTCTCTTTTGTTTAAAAAGTATTTTACCAGGGGAATCAAGTTTTATAAGGAGAAATACTATAAGATGTATTATCAAAACAAAAGGTAGAACTAATAAACTGAGGATTCTCTCAAGAATAAACTTTAAAGTAATATTTTTAAGGCTTAAGAGCCTATTCTCAAGATGAAATGCTGAGAGTCTTAGGTTTGAATAACTCACCATCTCTGAATGAGAAAAGTCTATGTTTTCAATATATGGGATAATGTAAATATCTTTTGTAAAGTGTGTATATTTTTTAATGATAGTTTGAAGTTTTTGAGCATCATATTTTTTTGAAGATATTAGAAGCATATCAAATTTAGTTTCCGATATTTTGTATCCTAAATACCAGTTAGTTTCTACCTCTTTTTGTAAGATTTTGTACTTTTCATCATCTGCCAGAACTTTCACATAAAATTTAAAAAAGTCATATTTGAACAAAAAGTTTTTTGTCAATCTTTTTGTAAGAGGTAAGAGTACTCCCGCTACAGTAAAAAACAGAAGAAGAAAAAGTCTTGAGTAATCTACTGAAACTTTAGCAAGGGTTATGAAGGCAAGAATGGCAAAAAAAGCATATAACAATGATTTAAAGATTTTATAGACATCAGCCCAATAATCATATCTTACAGTGTATATCTTCTCGTAGGCAAATAAAAACAAGATAATTAGCAGTATCCAAAGATAATTATCTTTAGAAGCATGCTCAAAACTTGGTAATTGAACAAATAACTCACTTCGAAGGTAAACAGCTATCTCTAATGCTAACAATAAGACTAAAGAATCTACGGTTATTAATATAATTGGCAATAAATATTCTGAGAGATTAAAAGTTTTTTTTTTCATAAACAAAATTATACTTTAAATATTATTATTTGCGATTAAGTTTGCTATTCACAAACTCTTTTATTTCAAATTTAAATCTATCTTCATTAAAAGAGTTTGCTAACTGAGAGATTTGCTCATGGTCAAACTTCATAGTTTCAAATCTTTTTACTGCATCTATAACGCTTTGTGTAGTTTGCTCATTAAAGTGCACTCCATTTACTCCAGACATAACTGTTTCTTTAGTTCCACCTTGATTTAAAGCTATCACTGGTGTTCCACATGCCATTGCTTCTATTGGTACTATTCCAAAATCTTCTACTGCAGCGTACACAAAAGCGCAAGACCGTTGCATATTGCTTTTTAGCACATCGTCGCTTTGATAGCCTAAAATTTGTACATTTGCCTTTGCTGTCTTTTTAATCTCTTCATACTCTTCACCACTACCAATAACAACAAGTTTTTTATCTGGCATATCGTTAAAAGCTTCTACTATAAGTTTCGTTTTCTTGTACGGCACAAGCCTAGAAGCTGTTAAGTAATAACTCTCTTTTTCATTATGAAGTGTAAATTTATCTACAGCAACTGGCGGGTATATAACTATTGAATTTCTATTATATGTTCTTTTTATTCTTTCTTGTACAAACTTAGAATTTGCTATAAAATAATCTACCCTATCAAGAGTATCAATATCCCATTTTTTCAATCTTTTTAAAGTCAATTTTACTAGTAGCTTCTTCAAGCCTTTTAAACTTGAAGTATATTCATCGTACAGATCCCAAGCATATCGTACAGGGGTATGACAGTAACTTACATGTAACTGATTACTAGTAGCTTTAACACCTTTGGCAACTGCCCATGAACTACTTATAATTAAATCATATGAACTTAAATCAAAACTCTCAATAGCTTTTGAAAATAATGGTAAATAATTTCTAAAATGTTTTTTAGCAAAAGGTAATTTTTGAATAAATGAAATTTTTGCAAATTTACCATTTAAGACAACTTTTCTATCTTTATCACTTAAAAAATCAACAAGCGAGTAAACATCTGCATCTGAATATATATCTAAAATTGCTTTTAGAACCTTTTCTGCTCCAGCATCTGTTACTAACCAGTCATGCACTACTGCAACTTTCATTGATTTAACACCTTATTAAAGACAACTAAATGTTCCGTACTTGCTTTTTCCCAGGAAAACTTCTGAACATGAATCAGTCCCTTATCTATGAGAACTCTTTGCAACACTTCATCTTCTAAAACTATTTGTAATTTATTTGCAATATCCTCTACATCATATGGATCTACATACATGGCAGCATCTCCACACACTTCTGGCATAGACGAAAGGTTTGATGTAATAACAGGTGTACCACATGCCATAGCCTCAAGCAGTGGCAATCCAAAGCCCTCATAAAAAGAAGGGTAAATAAATGCAAGCGCTCCAGAATAATAGCTTATAAGCTCCTCATCGGTTACTCTGCCTAAAAACTTAATTCTCTCATCAGTAATCACGTCAATGTGCTTGAAAGCGTTATTTTTATCACCTATGATATAGAGTTTAATGGATGGATGATTTAATTTTAGAAAAGCTTCGATCAAGCCTTTGAAATTTTTTCTGGCATCCAAAGACGAAACGCCTAAAAAGTATTCTTTTTCAGTATGCTTATTTAAACTAGTGTGGAACTTTTCATCTATACCACCATTTATAACAGCTATCTTATCGGTTGAAAGAGCATAATAATCTATAATTTCTTTTTTTGAAAACTGACTGACAGTAATAATTTTATTACTTGTTTTTAAAATGATGGGTATCAACACTTTATACACAAATCGAAACCGCCAATCAAAGCCACTTGGATATTTTACAAATGCAATATCATGGAGAGAAACAATTTTATTTCTATAAAAAATTGGTGCCATATTTGCTGGATTAAAAAGTAAAGGAGAACCAATACTTTTTAAATACAATGGTAGCTCAATCTGCTCCCAAAAATACCCTGTGCTATTACCAATGACTTCAATACCTAACTCTTTTGCAACGTCTACATGTAGAATATTCCTAGGAGCCAAAAATTTTATTTTTGGCTTAAGTTGTTTAAGACTTTTTGAAATTTCTATCGCATATCTTTGCACACCCGTGAGCTTTTGCGTGAGGAAACGTGCATTGATTACGATTTCATAGGATTTCAAAAGATTATTTTTCCAAAAATAACAAGCTTTGATTTAGCAAGCTTCTTAAGCTCTTTTGTTACATTTTCGAGCCTATGGGTTCGATCGATCAAATCTGTACGAGTTTGTTCAAGCTCTTTTGTTACATTTTCGAGCCTATGGGTTCGATCGATCAAATCTGTGCGGGTTTTTACTAAGTCTTCTGTTCTCTCAGTAATATCATTCCTAAGTTGATGTAGCTCATATTTATAAGACTCGCTTTCATTTCTGCAACTTATTACATCTTGCGTAACTCGTTCATATTGAAACAAAAATGATTTTTGTAAGTTGTCATGGCTACCATCTCGCAGCCTTGAATCTCTTTGTAGCAAATGAATACCATTTGCACAACGAGCTATCCAATCCCATGCAAGAGTATACTCTCGAATCCCATCGCCATGATCAAACAAATTTGGAAACTCAGGATTGATCAAAATATCTTCAAGAGAAGCTTCTTGAAGTTTTCGTCCAAACTCCAGACCATCTCTCCAATAGTTTCTACAATTTTCTAACTCACCAATTGTATAACTCAGCTCACCTGCATGGAAAAATGCTTCAGTTACTTTTGTAGCTAAATGAACGCCAAAAGAAAAAATATTTTTTGTATGACATGCACTAAATGACAGAATAGCCTGTTCAAAATTACCAATTTTTTGCCATAACTTAGCTTTCACAAACGACAGTGAAACAAACCAACGGATTATTTCTGGTTCATCATTACTTAAAGAGTTAACAATTTTATCAATTTCGTTTATTATAAGTTCTATTGCATCTTGTTCAACCTGCTCATTGTCAAGTGTTTGGTATGCTTTAACCGTTAATGCTGCTGATTGTTCCAATATAGAATAGCTACTGTCTTCTAAAACTGTTTCACATAGTTTTAGTAATTCTTTTTTATTATTCATACGCAGTCCATATGTCACCATCGAATGCTGCAGCCACGGATTTCTATAGGATGTTCTATAGTTTAAAGAAGAGTGGTTTGATTCAGCTATGTTACTCAAGACTCGTTCTTCATAAGGAACCATTTCGTGATTTAGAGGAGATTTCATTGCAACCATCAGCCACCATTCACAATCAGGTTTAATCTCTGATTTTAAATCAACTTTTTCTAACGAGCGTGGTCTATATTCCCAGATATTACCCAAAGATGCCACTTTGCATCTCGATGCTGTTTGTGAATATGCTTCTTCGACGATAAAATGTTCAGACATCTCTAAAAAAAGCTTCTCCCATGTATAAACGTGTAAATGATGAGGATTTGGATCTTCTCCAGTCTCATCACTCCAATCATTAGGAACACTAACAACAATACGGCCGCCAGGAGTTAATACTCTACAAAACTCTTTTAAGAGTTTTTGAGGATGCTCTACATGCTCCAAAGTTTCAAAAGAAACAATCGTATCAAAGGATGAGTCAGGGTACTGCGCTAATGCATCTGGTAAAAATCCAACAGAGTAATGTATTTTATTATTCAGAACACCAAAGTTTTTGTCAGCATAATCAATAGCATAATCACTGCCATCTATCGCTACTACTGAGTCAATATAACCAAGTGAGGCAAGCATATTACTTCCATATCCAAGTCCGCATGCAGCATCCAACACTCTACTGTTTGGAACTATATATTGACCTGCCCACTGATAGCGTATCATATGGGCATCAGAACGTTCTCCACTCATCCGTGTCATATCCATATGAAGATTTCTTTCTTCCTCTAACGCGCTCAGCGGATATGCAGCCAGTGCTTCTACTGGGATCTTTTCCATAATAATAGCAATCTGATATGAGTCTTCATTTAGTGCGGCATAATCATTCACTTTATAGTAAAGAGAATGCTTTCTAAATCCAGCTTCAAATAATTTTGTTTCCCACCATTCTCGACCTTCAATTGTTAAGTGCCAATGGCCATCTCGATCAGGCCTTATTGCAACACGGATATATATATTTTTTTTTGAGATGCTCCCGCCACTCTCATCCGGACACCCAGCCGTTTTTCAATCGGACACTCAGT
>ERZ890953.1819-NODE-1819-length-10137-cov-5.234775_pt1 | contig 10137 bp, 8 predicted proteins | sample MGYA00521264_ERZ890953 | MGnify/ENA primary metagenome ERZ890953 (study PRJEB32303, sample SAMEA104408629) | aquatic metagenome | biome: Brackish water; feature: Chemocline; material: water | place: Baltic Sea | collected 2014-10-26T21:54:00 | depth 200 m ... | reverse complement strand
GAGATGTAAGTATATTTCCAACCGTATCATACGAACAGGTTTCGAAGCTATGGATTTCCCAGCTTCCACTTTTAAACTCTTTTACTAAAGTACTCTCCTTAAATCCATCCAACGAATATGTATATATATATTGTTTTGGATTACCAAATACCGGATAATTAGTGGCTACATTTAATAAATACAGCCAGTCATTATCTCTACTTGAAATAATTGGGGCATTAATTTTAGATACAGGGTCAAGTTTTTGTTTATATTGATCATGAACCAACATATATTTTGATTCAAATTGTCGTTGCCCCTGATCATTTATCTTAAAAGAAATCTGATTGTTTTGACTCACTGCAGACAAACTTATACTGTATAGCAATGTAAGCGCAAAAACTAAACTAATGAATTTTGTAGTTATTTTCATCATTTACTGTAGGTTAGAGGTTAAGAACACCTATCTAAACAAATTTTTTGTTTAGATTTTATAATATGCTCAAACTCGCCAAATATAACACATATTCCGTTAATAATCAAGTTAATAATCTGTTAATTTTTAAAACTTTTCCAATCTTGAGTACAAATGTACAAAACTATATAGCGATGTATTGGAGAAAATTTACCAAACACCATGAAATTTAGATAATTACTTATATGTAAGTATATAAAAATTGACTAAAAATAATGTAAGTACATAAGCAAGAATTTCCATTAGCAGTTTTATTATTATTTTAGAAATATATTTTTACATCGTATTGATTACTACTGAACTATTTATTAACAGTTTATTAACTTTGTGTGTTTTTTACTTTTTCATGCAAAATGTGACTGTTAATTCATTACTCCTTCTTTAATTTCACTAACTTAATTAGATATTTAGCTCCGCTCAATATGACAAAGTCAATGTCTTCTAACCAGTTATCTAATTATCCCTGCCTTTGCCGGCAGGCAGGCAATTACTAATTATTCAATTTATATTTTTTGTTTGCAAGAGTTAAGAATGCCTCAGTTTCATTAATCTATTTAATATGCCGAACTATCCCCTTTTAATAATTTCACGATTGTTAAAAGAACAATTTTAATATCAAGCCAAATTGACCAGTTCTCAATGTAGGCAATATCAAATTTTATTCTTTCTTTCATATCTTTTATTTCTCTTATTTCTCCCCTATGTCCATTAACTTGAGCAAAACCTGTGATCCCTGGTTTTACAGAATGCCTAATCATAAATTTATTTACAATTGCTTTATATTCTTTGTTATGCTGGTTTATATGAGGACGTGGCCCGGTTACCGACATGGTTCCGATTAACACATTAAAAAACTGAGGAAATTCATCAATACTTGTACGTCGCAAAAATTTTCCAATCCTGGTGATTCTCTTATCGTCCCTAGTAGCAGGTACTGTGTCTGAAAAACCATTTTTCTTCATTGTTCGAAATTTAACAATTTTAAAAGGACGATTTTTAAAACCAGATCGTTGTTGAACAAACAACAAACCTTTTTCACCAGACACCAATTTTACTAAATAAAGAATGGGTATTAGCCAACTCAATACCAATATAATTACAAGTAATGACAAAACAATATCAAAAATCCTCTTAAGCACCCTGTTATACCACTTATTCAAGGGACGTGGCTGAATTTTTAACACTCGTACCTTATCGTAATTAACTAAATGGGGTTTCTTGTATGAAAAATCGGGTAATTCCTCATTATCTATATCTATAAGTATTGAACCAAAGGGAATATACTGAGCTGGCTTTTTTGAAACATATTCCATATTTTCTTTTTTTATTATCCTTGTTGATATACAGAAAGGAAATGAATCTACTGATTATAAATCTTTGAGTTGAATTATTATTGTTGAATTAACAAAACTACAAAAAAATAATACGAAGTATTGGAGAAAATTTACCAAATACGATGTGTTACAGACTATTACCTACTTATAAGGAAAAGAATAATGGATTCTTTACTCTCATACACCATATTTCTTACTGTAATTTATAGTTTATTCTTCAGGCTAACCTTAACCTTATACCATTTGCATTTTCGTTATCGAAATAAGTTTTAGGTGAAACTCCCGAAAAGCTTTTAAAATCGTTAATTAAATGTGCCTGATCGTAATAGTTACATTCGTAGGCAACTTGTGGCCAACTCAAATCCTTTTTTCGGTTTTGAATTGTTTCGATTACCCGGATGAATTTATTAAGACGCTGTATGAGTTTTGGTGATAATCCAATTTTTTCGTTAAAAAGAGTGATTAAATGTTTATTCGAAATATTTGCTGTATTGCATAGGTTTTTAATTAATGAAGGAGAGCCGTTTGCTTTTACCTGTTTAATGGCAAAATCCACAATATCACTAACTCCCGTTAACATATCAACCTTTATCAGTAAATAATAGTCGAGAACTTTTTTTACTTCTTCCGAACTTATTGCATCTACCAGAAGCCCTCTTAATTTTTCAGATTCCCCATTTAAGACATCGTGCAGATTGATTATTTTATTGCTAAATTTCATCATCGGGATTTTGAAAAAATGATATGCCCCTCCCTGCTTAAATTTTATTCCAATTAAATGCGTGTCTTTTGTTTCGTCGAGTAAGTAATACTTTTTGTGTGTACCAACTATCAGATTATCCGAGAGTCCCTTATGATATCCGTTGGTATCGGTAATACTAATGGAGCTACCCATATTAAAAATAATACTTGTTGTACCATCAGGTAATATTTTCACACTACTCCTGCCGTTTTTTTCAATCCAGTAATAATCGACAATTTTGTCTAAACATGGATGTGGTGTAATCTTAGTAATCATAGCTCAAATTTTTTAAATTCGATGTGTTCTACTTCCTTTCTTCCAACTCTATGCCACAACTTTTATCTAACTGAATTACTGTCTTTTACAATGCATACACGTTCATTAATATTCCCTTGACGGGAAATAATGGTGTGCTTCTTGGAAAAATTTAACCTCTCATTTGACAAGAAAATGAGTAATTCAAGAATGTTTTACCAGAAAGGATATTGAGTTATGCAATAACAATAGCACTATCGGCTGATAATGATATTGTTATATGAACAAATAATGAAATACTATGAGATGTCGTTTTGATTGTGAAACCCTGGTTTAAATCATTATTAGTATTTCTTTTGGACAGTTTTAACCAGTACATAGATTCTATTTATATCTAGAATCATCCATATCTTATAAAGAAGCAATTTAAATTAAATAAGCTAGCAACTACTGAAAGCAATAAAGCGTAAATTTGGCCGTAAATAAAGGAAAAAATTACTTATTAATTTATAGATATGAAAAAAACAATTATCGTAATCATCATAATTATGGGCTTCGGCCAGCTTCAATCAACGGCACAGGAAATAGCCCAATGGAGAGGTGAAAACAGAGATGGTATATACAATGAAACCGGCTTACTTAAACAATGGCCAGTAGATGGTCCTAAACTTCTTTGGCATTATGACGAACTAGGCCCGGGTCATGCTTCAGCTGCAGTAACTACAAATTTTGTTTACACAGCAGGAACCACATTGGAAGGTATTGGATTTGTTGTTGCATTGAGTCACTCAGGCAAAAAAATTTGGCAAACGGAAATTGGCGAAGAATGGATGGATAACTTCGATGGTACAAGGTCGACACCTATAGTTTATGATGGCAAACTCTATATTATGAGTTCATATGGCAAACTATTATGCATGAATGCAGATGATGGTAATGTAATATGGAATGTGGAACTATTTAACGACTTTGATGGTAGAAATATAAAATGGGGAGTAACCGAGAACTTATTGATTGACGGCAACACCTTGTTTGTTACACCCGGAGGAACAAAGGCAAATATACTTGCCCTTGACAAAGATACCGGCAAACTAATATGGGAATCACCAGGAATGGAAGAGTTAAGTGCATATTGTTCACCACGCATAGTTGAAATACAGAACACTAAGCTTTTGGTAACACAAACATCTGCTTCCATACTGGGATTAGATGCCGGAACCGGGGATGTACTATGGTCATATCCACATCCAAATAAATGGTCGGTTCAAGCTAACACACCCATTTATAAAGATGGTAAACTATATTGTTTTAGCGGATATGGAAAAGGTGGAGTCATGCTTCAGCTATCCGAAGAAGGAAAAAAGGTTGATAAAGTATGGGAAAATACATCACTCGATTCAAAAATGGGTGGGGCTGTATTACTGGATGGTAATATATATGGATCGGGTGATGCCAACAAAAAGTGGTTCTGTGTTGACTGGGAAACCGGCGAAGACTTATACTCGTCAACAATGTTAAAGGTTGGAAATATAATATATGCCGATGGCTTACTGTATTGCTATGGAGATGGTGGAAATATTGGAATTGTTGATCCACTTACAAATGATTACAACCTCATTAGTTCGTTTGAAGTTCCTTACGGAGAAAAATATCACTGGGCACATTTGGTAATCAATGATAAAAAACTTTATGTGCGACATGGTACTTCGTTGATGGTTTATGATATTGCAGCGGAATAATTTCCTGGTGTCAAGTCAATCACATAATAACGTTTTGAGATTGCGTCTTCCTCGTACCTCGTCATCGCAATGACGTCACTTCGAGGCAGTATGACGAAGCAGTCTCTCTGCCAAAAGACACTTGACTTGACACTTTTCTATATTTGAAAAAGCCTACAAGCTCAGTATTTATTTATTGAGCCTTATTTTGAAATCGAAAAGGACAAGGCACTATGCCAACTTCGAAAAATGAAAAATATGTAATTCTAATTTCTTTAACCATTGGAATATTTCTGATGGGTTATTGGTTATTCTACAATCCTGTTAAGGATTTTAAAACAAGCGTGCCCGGAATGGATAACCGTCCTGATAGTATTGCCGGATCAAGTGAAGTAGTTGTAATTGGTGAAACATTTGTTCGATTTACAGAAGATACAACCTCAAAACTATCTGGAAGCTGGACACGTTTCAGAGGAGCTGATTTTGATAATATCAATAAAGAAACGACAAAACTAATTGACAAATTTCCCGAAGATGGGCCAAATATCCTATGGGAAATCAATCTTGGTGAAGGCCATGCCGCTCCGGCTGTGTACAATGGCAAAGTTTATATACTTGATTATCTTGAAGAAGAAAAAGCCGATGCCCTAAGATGTTTTTCTTTGGAAACAGGCAAAGAATTATGGCAACGTAAACACGGCGTTCATATAAAACGAAACCATGGAATGTCGCGAACAATACCTGCTATTAATGATGACTTTATTGTAACAGTTGGACCACTAGGCCATGTTATGTGCTGCAATCCTAATAATGGAGATTTCTATTGGGGAATAGATCTTGTGAGAGATTATCATACAGATATTCCATTTTGGTATACAGGCCAATGCCCACTAATTGATGGTGACACAGCAATAATTGCCCCCGGTGGAAGTTCATTACTTATAGCTGTAGATTGCAAAACAGGAAAAATTATTTGGGAAACACCAAATCCTGACAATTGGGGAATGTCGCACTCATCAATAATGCCAATGATGCTAGATGGAAAAAAAATGTATGTTTATGCAGCCATTGGTGGTATTTGTGGGATAAGTGCCGAAGGAAAAAATAAGGGAAGTATACTTTGGAAACTTACTGATTTTAATCCCAACGTAGTGGCTCCTTCTCCGCTTATACTTGAGAATGGAAAGATTTTTTTAACCGCAGGATATGGAGCGGGGTCGATATTATTTAAAGTTGAAAAGGTTAACAACAGCTATACAACTACAGTTCTTCAGCAGTTTAAACCAAAAGATGGGATAGCATCTGAACAGCAAACCCCAATAACTTTCGATGGCCATATATTTACAATATTGCCAAAGGATGCTGGCTCAAATAGAAATCAGTTTGTGTGCTGTAGCACAGATAATTGTGAAAATATACTTTGGACAAGTGGAACATCTGAGCGATTTGGACTTGGTCCGTATGTGGTTGCCGACAATAAATTTTTTATCTTAAAAGATGACGGAACCTTGTCGATTGCAAAGGCATCCACGAAAGGATTCACTTTACTGGATAAGAAAAAAATTATGGATGGCCATGATGCATGGGGGCCTATTGCTATTGTTGATGGTAAACTACTAATGCGCGACTCAAAAAAAATGTTGTGCCTTGATATACTACATAACTAAAATACAGAACTAATGAAACAAAATAAACTAATAATTTCTGTAGCAATATTATTCTTATTGGCAATTGTTGCTTTTATGACCTGGGACTTTTTTGGAGACACTAAACCGGAAAAAAACGTCTACGAATATAATCTTGATAATTATAATAAAGTAGACACAAATTTGATAGACTATACAGAAATACAACAAATTAACCCTGGCTTAGAATTTCTACAGTGCGTTTCAATTGACTCTGATGACAATATTTATGTTACCGGAGATAATGTCATAAACATCTACAATAGTGCCGGTATTTTAATTAACGAAATATTGACTAACTCAGATGCCACATGTATAACTGTTGATCAGGATAACAATATTTACATGGGAGCTAAAGATCACGTTGAAATATGGAATACCAATGGCTCTCGAAAGAGTATATGGGAACCAATGAACGAAAAATCAATTATCACAAGTATTGCCATTAGCGACTCAAATGTTTTTGTTGCTGATGCAGGAAACAAAATTATTTATCATTACAATACTAACGGTGAGTTTATTAATGAAATTGGAAGAAAAGATTCCATCGCCGGGATTCAGGGTTTTGTTATACCAAGTCCGTATTTCGATGTTGCCATCGGTCGTGATGGTGAAATTTGGGCTGTAAATTCAGGAAGGCATCAATTTGAGGCTTATAAGCCTGATGGCAGATTAATCTCATCTTGGAAAAAAACATCAATGGGATTGGACGGTTTTAGTGGGTGTTGTAATCCTTCACATATAGCATTGCTCAGTGATGGATCGTTTGTAACGAGTGAAAAAGGATTAGTTCGCATTAAAATACATAAACCCAATGGAGAGTTTAGTTCTGTAGTGGCGGCTCCAAATCAATTCGAAAAAGGAACCAGAGGACTTGATTTGGCAGTGGACTCAAAAGACCGTATAATTGTACTGGATCCGAAAAAGGGAATTATCAGAATATTTCAACATAAAGATAATTAGCTGGTATGTTATCACGCAAAGATTTTATAATAAAGAGTTTGAGACTTGCTTCGCTTACAGTAATTGTATCAACAACAGGATATTTACTGCTTCGTGAAGAATCTGATGAAAAATGCACCCTTGATCTTGTTTGCGGTAATTGCAGTAGATTTGAGAAATGTGTGTTGCCCGAGGCAGTGGAGAAGAAGACGGAAGACCGAAGTCAGAAGTCAGAAGTCGGAAGTAAGGAGTCAGAAGTTGGGAGAAGAAATAGAAGTAAGAATTAAAATGGACAGCAGGAATAATGATAATAAGGTAAATCGGAGGGATTTTTTAAATCGAGGTTTAAGAATTTCTGCTGGTATTGCTTTAGGGGGGGTTGCAGTATATTTAGGGAAAAATGCAAGTGCCGAAGACCTTGTTTGGCAACTTGATCCAGCTTTGTGCATTCAATGTGGTAAGTGCGTTACAAATTGTGTTATCACACCTTCGGCTGTTAAATGTGTTCATGTTTATGATATGTGTGGATATTGCGATTTGTGTGGTGGGTATTTTAGAGCAGATGCAAAACAATTAACCACCGGCGCCGAAAATCAACTTTGCCCAACTGGTGCCATTGAACGCAAATTTATTGAAGATCCTTTTTTCGAATATAAAATAACTGAAGACCTCTGTATAGGATGTGGAAAATGTGTAGCTGGTTGTAGTGCATTTGGTAATGGATCACTTCAATTACAAGTTCGCCACGAACTATGCGTTAATTGTAATCAATGTAATATTGCCTTACATTGTCCGGCAGATGCTTTTAGCAGAGTACCTCGAAGCAAGAGTTCGCTTTTTAAAGGATATAGTGGCAATTCATTTTTAAACAAAACATAGTTGATTGAATATCAATAAATGAAACCAATTATAGCAAACATATTGAACCTATCATTTGTGTCTAAAACGCTTGTCATTCTGAACGCAGTGAAGCCTGCCTACCGGTCAGGCAGGAATCTCAAAGTATTCAGATACAATTATTTTGGAGATCATTCACTTCGCTCCAGTATGCCAAAGACTAGGTATTCCAATACACTATTATTGTTATTTGTTCTTATTTTTTCATTCCAGATATTTGATGCTCAAGCTCAGCGATTTCCCAAGCCTGAATTTGAATCGGGTTATATACAAGCAGAAACCCAAATTCCGGTTCCACGCTCTGATGCACTTGAATATATGGATGTTCTTGTTTTGATACTGGCGCTATCATTAGTTACATGGCTGGTACTTAAAAAACGATCCAGGTCCGGTGTCTTTTGGGTATCCATTTTTTCGATATTATATTTTGGGTTCTACCGTGAAGGCTGTGTTTGTTCGGTTGGCTCACTGCAAAATATTGCGCTGGCCTTATTCAATCCGGGATACAAAATACCGCTCACGGTATTGGCTTTCTTCATTATTCCGTTATTGTTCTCACTTTTTTTTGGAAGAACTTTTTGTGCCGGAGTTTGCCCATTGGGAGCCATTCAGGATATTTTTGTTTGGAAGCCTATGAAGTTAAGCACCTGGGTTCAAAAACTACTAGGACTTATACCGTTCATTTATTTAGGACTGGCAGTATTATATGCTGCCACAAGCACCGACTTTATTATTTGCAGATATGATCCTTTTGTTGGAATATACCGACTAAATGCTGAGTTTTCGATGTATATACTTGGCGGTATATTTCTGGCCACAAGTATTTTCATAGCCCGACCATATTGCAGATTTTTCTGCCCATACGGTGTACTATTAAACTGGGTTAGTAGAATTTCAGTATATCACATGACAATCACTCCATCAAAGTGCATACAATGCAGATTATGTGAAGACTCATGTCCTTTCGGAGCAATTGAAGTGCCAGAAACAGCCAATATTAAAGAATCTAGAAAAGAAACAAAAAAGCGATTTGTAATACTGATAATAATAATTCCCGTTTTGATATTATTGGGTATTTGGACTGGGTCACAATTTCATGAAAATCTGGCAATGGTTAATCCGAAAGTAAGGTTGGCAATTGATATCTTTGAACAGGAAAGTGATCCTAATATAATTGCAGATCCAACGTATATTGAACCAATTGAGATTGAAGCTTTCAGATCATCAGGGAAACCTGTAGAGCAATTGTATTTGGAAGCTAACGAATTAATAGATGAATTTCATACCGGCAGCATGTGGCTTGGAGGTTTTTTAGGGTTGATATTCGGGCTTACTTTAGCAGGATTATCTGTATTTAGTTACAGAAAAGATTATGAACCAAATAAAGGAACATGCCTCAGTTGTGCAAGATGCATGGATTTTTGTCCTGTGGGAGACGAAGAGGAGTTAATTGTTAAAAGTTGAAAAGTATAAGCTACTTAAATGGGAGATAAACTATCAAATATTAAATCATGGACAAGGGCAGCACAAATAGCTGGTGCCTTTGCATTTGTTATTTCAATATTATTGATCGTTAATTATGTTCAATATAAGAGAATCGACCCCGTTGAAACTGAGTTAATCAACAATCTGATCACAAGGTTAAATCAAAACCCCGATGATTTTCAACTTCGCGAAGAAATCAGAGCTTTGGATTTACTTTCGAGAAAAGCGTATTTTACAAATCAATGGCAGGTGCGTACTGGTGGATATTTATTGCTAATAAGTATTGGTATTCTGGTAATTGCAATGCAAATAATTAAGGGTAATTCCGGAAAAGAAATTACTATAGGCGATAAGGAAAACAATTTTATTGAAAAGAAAAATGCCAGAAAATGGATATCAATCGGGGGAACAATAATAGTTTGTACAGCATTGACTTTTGCGTTTTTAACGCATAATGATTTATCAAAGATACCTATATCAGAAGAACTAACTGAAAAATTGGCTGAAAATGTGAACATTGCAGAAACTGATAATGATATAATAATTACTGAACAAAAAAATGTCAATATAGTAGAACAGGATGTTGAACTAATAGAACCAAATAATAAGGAACTATCCGATTCAG
>ERZ890953.1818-NODE-1818-length-10137-cov-10.187860_pt1 | contig 10137 bp, 7 predicted proteins | sample MGYA00521264_ERZ890953 | MGnify/ENA primary metagenome ERZ890953 (study PRJEB32303, sample SAMEA104408629) | aquatic metagenome | biome: Brackish water; feature: Chemocline; material: water | place: Baltic Sea | collected 2014-10-26T21:54:00 | depth 200 m ... | reverse complement strand
TACTAAACATAAGCGCTAGACGAATCTCATCATAAGAGACTTCATTGTTTAGAGCCTCAAAAATTGGCTTTAATTTAAGCCTGCCACCTTCTGTGAACTCTTCTTTATTGTTATCTAGCTTTATTTTTGAAACAATGGCGTTGATTTTTTCAAGTAGCTCGTCCTTAGGTCTAAATTTTTCAATGTCCAAGGGGATATTCTCCGCTCTTAATTTGTCAAAGTGTTTTATGATTGTACCCAAGGTCATTCCTCTAAGGCTAACAAGCTCTTCAACGCTATTGACCTCCTTCACGCACTCCAAAGTTTGTAAATGATTTGGGACTTTGCTTTTTACTTCTATATCTTTGATTGCCGAGAGTTTAATCTTCTCTTTTTCAATCTCAGTAATTTCAATCGTACCGCCTAATGAGCGTATGTAATCAGTAAAAATATTTTCTCTCTCCTGCGTAGAGATGGCTTGTATCTCCGAAGACGCGTTTTTTGACGCATTCTTTATACGGTCGTCTATGCTTAAAATAAGGGGATCGACTCTAAGAGCCATATCGTTAATGCCCATCAAACGAAGTCCTTGAAGGCTTTTGATACGAGAGAGAGCCACATAGCCTTGTCCAGACTCAAACGTCTTTGAAAGATCGATTTCAGCGGCGTCTATCGTCATGCCTTGTGACTTATGTATGGTGATGGCCCAAGCCAAACGAAGAGGGAGTTGAGAGACTTTAGCGCTTACTTCCCCTTTTGCGTTCTCTATCATCCAGTTCTCATTCATGACGGTGATGGACCTATTGCTTGAGAGCTTCACTATAGGCATTTTATTCTCTTTGTCAAATCCTGTAACGACTCCCGTCGTGCCGTTAACGTATCCAAACTCTTGATTGTTTTTAATAAAAAGAACAAGGGCGTCTTTTTTAAGAGTTATCTCTTGGGAGACTAAAGATGTTTTAAAAATCTTTTCTACGTTTGCTTGAGAACCTGAGTCCTCACTCTTAAATACATGAGCAAGGCTTGGCAAAGCAAGCAACTCTTGCTGATTGATTCTATCTACGTCCATATTGTGGGTATAAAGCTTGGTTGGAGTAAATTCAATCGCTAGTGTTTGTTGAAAACGAGACTCTAAAAGCTCATGAGTTTTTTGGGTACTGCGTCCGGATCTAATCTCATCTAAAATTAAAATGATGGGATCGTCAATCTGACGAAACTTTTTTTCCAAATAGCAGGTTCTTAACTCAAGCTCTTTCCATGAGGGAGATTGCCATGAAAATCGCTTCCCTTGGTTGTTTTTTGAAACGGGGGGAAGTTGAAAAAAATCTCCCGACAAGATGACTTGAATCCCTCCAAAGGGCAGAGTGGAGTTTTTAAAAGCTTGTAGGATAAGGTCCATTGCCGTAAAAATCGTAGGGGCAATCATTGAAACCTCGTCAATAATCAATACCTTTAATTTGGAGAACTTAGTTTGTAGGTTCTTTTTGTTGAGTAAGGAGTCTAAAAACTCTTGGTCGACTCGCTCTCTTATTCCAAGAGAAAAAAAGGAGTGAATGGTCTGTCCACCAAGGTGCGAAGCCGCAATCCCCGTTGGCGCCAAAATAGTTGGATAAACCTTTCTCTCTTTGAGATAAGCGATAAATTGATTTAAAACATAAGTTTTTCCCGTTCCGGCGGAACCCGTCATAAAAACGTTTTTACCTGATTTTAATATTTCTAGACTGGTGGCTTGTTCCATGTCGCTTCCTTGTTTATTTTTCCTATTTTATCTTTTCTTTGTCTATCGGTTGTGAAGGATGCCAAAAATAGAATATAATTTCTTAAAATAGAAACAAATATTCATTGAAAGTCACATATCAACCTTGGGTTTGCTCATAGTTTACTTACATATCTTCTTAAGAATGGATCTGTAATAATATATTTATTAGATTTTTTTTCGATAACGCCTGTAAGAAGAAGTGTTTTAACAATAGCATTCGCGTTCTGTCTACTCACACCATGCTTCTCAAGCTCTTGAGTATGATTTTTACCTAGTGACAATGCTTTTAATGTTGTCATGTCGTGCTTTTTACCTCTGAACTTACTTAATTCAGCCGCGAAATAACTTTGCTCTTTTTTAAATACTTTGAGTGCAGCGGCTCTGATTGAAAAACAGTATGTGTTCATCTCTCCTTTAAGAAGAGCGTCAATTAGTACTTGCTGCGCGACTCTCACCATATAGTAAGGTATTCCTTGGCTTATCTCTTCAACTAGTTCTGCAAAGTCACTTGGAATTGACACCTCTTTTGCATAAAACACTTCTTTAAATTTTTGTTGGAAATCTTTGGCTTTCATTACAGGAACTTCAATTTGAACAGCGAATTTATGAAAAGCTGAGTCTTTGTCGATAAATATTTTTGTCATTAGGGCATATTGAGAACCTGCAAATATAAAGAGAACGTTTTGCTGTACTTGAAAAACAGTTCTCATTGTTTCTATTAATTCATTTTTTGACTGAAGCTTGTCTATCTCTCCAAACTCGTCAATTATAAATAAAAACTTTTGTCCAATCTTTGCAGCTATCTGTTCTGGTAATTCAAGAGCATACTCTAAAAGTTTATCTTCATTGGTTTCTTTTAGGAGTTTATCAGTTGTTTCAATAGAAATGTCATCTATTGTTAGTTTTATGCTTGTTAAGTGATTCATGAGTGTTTTAAAAAACTCTATACTACTCTCTTGTAACTTCTTAATAATACCTTTTATTCCAATGGCCCCATACGCTTCATCAATTATATGTTCAGCCAAAGCTCTTTTGCTATGAATTTTCATTATATCTACAGAAATTATTTTCAAATGATATGTATTTCTATTGACAATCTCTGCGATAATTGAACTCTTGCCATATCTTCTAGGCGCAGTAAGAACAACAGATTGGGACATGCCTAAGTAAGAATCAATTTCTTGGATGATTTTTTTTCTTCCTAAAAAATCATTGCCTATCGCTATCTTGCCTGTTTGTAATGTTTTCATATTTATCCAAGTACTGAGATCTTTCATTACAAAATTATATTTTACAAGTATGTAATGAAATATATAACTACAATTATAGCTAATTACTTATTTGTAGTCAATTGTTACACTACAAAGTTAACTCAAGGGCTAATATATACGCAATGAAATTCATTATTTTCTTTGTCAAGCAAACTTCGCGTAGAATCCTCCTGGAATGGAGAAAAGCGGAAGCACATTGTCAAAGAATAGTGTCACTTTGTTAAACAAATTGATATGACAAATTAAATTGTATATTTATCTATTGAAGTTCAGTACTATAAAATCAAGATTTGAAATAAATAAAATAACCTTACCGTCTTGAGTTTGTTCAACCACTACAATAGAGTTTTTTTCTAGCGAGGTTTCTCTTCTTTTGACATTGCTTTCATCGGCTTTGATTTGATTATTTTCAAGATACGCTCTCTTAAGATGTAAATCTTCTTGCTAGTATTATGTGTTTCGCATTTGAAAAGAGAGGCTTGTTGATGATGGAGGCGTAGTTGTCATCTTCTATTGATTGTTTGTTTGTTGAGATTGTAGTTGTTAAGTTAAGAATGTTATCTTTTTTCTCGTATAAGTATGATCTCTTTTTTTACACTAACTAAACTGTTTATGGTATGAACTCATGCGATAGGGATGATTCATAATATTTCTAATTATCTCTTTGGTGGTGCACTAAAAATTATAAAAGAGAGTTGGTGATTCGTATTGGAACAGGCTGCGTAATAATGGTAAATGTACAGATGGTGGTTTTAAAAATTTGCGCAAAAGCATCAAGAAGTTATTTATTGGTGGCTTTATTTAGATGATTAACTTTAGATAAATCATAATAATATCTATGATAATTCATAATATATGATATAATAACTCATAATTATGGAGAAACTATGTTTATACAAAGAAATATTAAATCCTTTATCTTAGAACTGCTAGAGTCCTTTAAAATTGTTACCATCGCTGGACCGAGACAATCTGGCAAGACTACTCTGAGCAAAGAGATAGCTAAAGAACTCGGGTTTTCATACTACACGATGGATGACGAAACAATATTAAAAGCCGCAAAAGAGGATCCTATAACGTTTGCTAAACAATTAGCGAAGTCACCTGCCGTCATAGATGAGATACAGATGGCGATAGAACTGGTAAAAGCGCTAAAAATGGTAGTGGATGAAGCAAACAGAAATGGGATGTTTCTTTTAACGGGGTCTGCCGATCTCTTTAAGATGAGCGCCATTAATGAGTCCCTAGCGGGGAGAATGGTAAGCGTCAATCTTTTTCCTTTTTCGCAGTATGAGTTACAGCGAAAAAGCGATAACTTGATAGATACGTTATTCAGCTCAACTATTGCAGATGTAGATTTTAAAGCTATTGGTGTTGAAAATCAAGTTGACGTTATGGTTAGAGGTGGCTTTGCCGCCGTATATGACAAGTCCGAGAGAATATCTAACGCTTGGTTCGAGAGTTACATAGCGGCTCGCATAGAAAAGGACTTAAGTCTCATTAAACGAGTGAGTCAAGAGAACAAATCTGAGATATTTAAACTACTCGCACTCTTAGCGCATACTAATGCAAATCTTTTAAAATACAACTCATTATCTCAACACTTAGCCATAAAAGACATGACAGTTAAATCAGACATAGAGATACTTGAAGCTCTTTACTTAGTTAAAAGAGTAAATCCATATTTTACAAACAGAGGCAAACGAGAAGTTAAAACTCCTAAAATTCATTTTACAGATACAGGTTTAGCTTCACATCTTCTTGGCGTAGACAAGGAGGCGCTCCTTATAACGCAAAGGGAACAGCTAGGGAATCTAGTTGAAAACTTTATATATACAGAGCTTTTAAAACATACGACGTATTCTAAAAAAACTACTAAGATTTATCACTATAGAGACGCTGATTATGAGGTTGACTTTGTGCTAGAGCAGAGCAATACAAATATAATAGGAATAGAAGTGAAATCTTCCACAAATATAAAAAGCTCAGAGCTAAGAGGACTTGTAAAACTTGCCCAGAACAGCGGAGATTTATTTAAAGGCGGGTATATTTTTTACATGGGTGAACATATAGTGCCGATGCAAAAAGATGGTTATAAATTTTTAGCGTTGCCCATTTCTGTTTTATTAAATTAGAGACATAATCAAAGAATGGGTGAAATAAGTAAGTCTCAAGTATTCGTAGCTGTTTTAGGAGGTAGTGGATATAAGTTTGTACATGCAGTTGACACTAGTCAACTCACCTCTTCTTTCAGCCAGAGATGAGAGTTTGCGTTTTCATTACGACGAGCAGCTAATATGAGAAATGCCAGCGATTTCAAAGAATTCAGAAGGCTTTCCTCTATAGTATTTCTTCTCTATTTCAGAGGAGTGCTCAGCGTATGGGTTCGTCATGACTTCTTGCAACTCTTTAATGAGCGTATAATCTCCCTTTTGAGCCTCTTTATACGCAGGCACAAGAAACCACTCTCGTAGCGTGTATTTTGGGTTGACTTGTTTCATCTCTTTTGAGAGCTTTTGGCGGGATTCTGGAGTAGCTACGTCAATAAGTGATTTCCACATTTGTAGCCACTCGGACCAGCTATTTAAAATTTTCTTATCATATTTTGAATTACCGTAAAAGCTTTTAGTGATAGCAGAGATATCATCAGGTATGTGTGATAGTTCACGAAAAAAGATAGTGTAATCGACAGAGGTTGCCATCATTAGCTTTATAAGTTCATTGAATAGAGTAGCGTTAAAACTTAGTAAACCTAGCTTTGAAGCCCACATCCGTATCATTCTGGTTTGCATGACCTCGGAGAAGCCAGCTTTAATCTCATCTAGTTGCTCTATCTCCTTCTCATATGAGCGAAGTAAGGGTTGCAGAGCTTTACAAAACATAGCAAAGTTACGCTCGGCGGCTTGAGGTTGATTAAGAAATGAGAAGTGAACTCCGCCACCCGTCCACGGCTGATATTTAGGATCGAACATATCTATGAATCCAAATGGACCGTAATCGAGAGTGAAGCCGCCCGCCGCACAGTTGTCGCCGTTAAAATTCCCTTGGCAGTAGCCAACGCGAATCCAATTCGCCACAAGCGAGGTGAGGCGATCGCGAAACTCACGAGCTAACAACACCACTTTTTCATGGAGAGTTAAATTTGCGTCAATGACCTCTCCATATTCGCGATCAATTAAGTGCAAGACAATCATCTCGAGCTCTTCCATCGCTTTAGGATGCTCGTTTTTACGCGCGCGGCGACCAAAAAGCTCAAGCTGACCTACTCGAAGAAAAGATGGCGCTACCCGCGTCGTGATAGCGACGGCTTCTTCTATCATAACTTCGGGATCCTTGGAATATGAACCGTTTCGAAACCATGGTCGTCTGACTTTTTCTGTTTGTGATACGTATAAACTCAAAGAGCGCGACGTTGGAACTCCGAGAGCATGCATATGTTCCTGAGCCAAAAATTCTCTAATGCTTGAACGAAATACCGCGCGACCGTCAGCTCCACGACAGTAAGGCGTTCTACCACCGCCTTTAAGCTGCATTTCCCAGCGCTTGCCATTTATGACAGCTTCAAGGATAGATATGGCTCGACCGTCGCCGTATCCGTTTCCCGTTTTAAAAGGACACTGTTCGTAGTATTCCGCGCCATAGATGGAAAGAGCGTATCCCGTCGCCCAACCAATACGACGTAATGGCTTGGGTAATTGCGAGGCATCGCCGGAGAAGAGTCTCATAAAATCCTCTGACGTTGCCAGATTATCGCTTAAGCCAAGCTCTTCAAAGAAGTTCTTGCTATGCGCAACGTAAACGGGAGCTTCGATTGGAGTAGGGTTTACCGGGACGTAATGCCCACTAAATACTTCTCGGGGCAAGTGGTCCATACCGTTTTCTGTAGCGTCTGGATCAGAGTTGAGCGTGTCCGTTAGAGAGTAGTTTGCCAACTGCGCTAGATCGTCGAGCGTTTTTATAGTCTGAGTGGTTTGTTTGATTTCTCGCATATGTCTTCCTTCTTTTAGAAACATAACATCTTATATCTCAACTACCTTTATAATAAATAAATTACTGAAATTATATGAGTGCAACCGAAACCCCCGCACTAATTCACCCACACATCTGAGCATCCCCAATAAATTATCAACAACTCCAATATTATTGGCATAGTTTTCTTTCTGCTGCCAATCTCTATATTGGCTATTCTGTAAATAACGTCATGAATATGTTCTTTAGATTTTATGTCTCGCAAATACTCCTCAATCAAATCGAAAATAGCTTTTTCATCCGCTTCATCAATTTGTTCTTGTTTAATGAATTTGTTATCGTTCATAATGGAGTGCATCTCAATGTTTTGCATAACAAGGATTCATCTTCATGTTTATAAAATTTTTCATCACTTTAATTGAATCCTCAAGATGAGAAAACACTCTCTTAATATTGCACTAATAAGCAATGTCATACCTAATATTCCTACCTTGCATTCCTTCAACTTGATAGAGGCAACCATACTTTAGAAGTTCTTGTATGTCTCTTTTTGCGGTTGCTAGTGAAGTTTTTGTCATCGCTACATATTTTTTAGTTGTAAGACCACCTTGAAACTCACCTTCATTGTAGTCCAGTAATTTAGTAAGCACTTTTAGTTGGCGTTGATTTAAAGTAATATGTCGCACCTTATCCCAAAATTTCGTTTTACTCATTATCCTGTTTATTGAAGCTAATGTCTCTTGAAGTGAGTAGTTATATCTATCTAAATACCATGCTATCCAAGACGTGCAATCTAGGTCTGGATTTTCTATTAAATTTTGAGTCATCTCTAGCTTGTCATAATAATTTTTACGATCATTTGCAATGGCTGAAGAAATAGAAAAATATTTATACTCCAATCCAAAACTTTGAGATACAACATAATCACTAATTATTCTAGCTATCCTTCCATTTCCATCATCGTATGGGTGTATCGTCACAAACCATAGATGAGCGATTGCGCTTTTAATATATACATCGTCATCGCTATTATTAACATATTTTAGTAAAGAATTTATATCTTCGCTTATTTGTTTGTGGGGCAGTCCTACATAATGAACTTTTTCCTTCCCAATAGGACCAGAAACAATTTGCATGTTATTATAGTCTCGAAACACTCCAAGTCGTATATTAGTAAAGTTACTTGGAGTGTGGGAGGGCAGAGCCATGTGCCATTTATGCATGTGTTCTAACTCTAAAGGTGTTACGTTTAATAGAGTGTCCATAAGTATATCGGCGAGCGCATCGGTATGATAGGTGGATTTATCATACTCCTTATCAAATTTTCTATCTATTTTTTTTCTTATTGAAGACCTTACGCTCTCTCTTGAGAGATGCTCTCCTTCGATGACGGATGTAGAGACTATGTCACTCGTAAAAAGATCTATCTTGATTCTATTCTGCGCTTCTTTATCAAGGAGAGTTATAAGAGCTTTTACTTGACCAACGTTCTGGGCTATTTGCATCATCTTTGGAAGTAGTTCTTGAATGTTATAGTGAAATTTTGGATAATCTGAATGCTGCCAAATCCATTGCTGTTTTTTCTTCATTGATGCCTCATGAGCTAATTAATTTAATAATCGTATCATTATATGAGCTACTTGTCAATTGCTAATAGCTCATACGGAGCAGAATTAGAAAAAGTGTTTCGTTGATAAGTGCTTTAATAGATTCTGAACAAGTAATTTTTCAGTTTTAAGATTATTTGGAATATCCCTTCTTTACTTTCTCAGCAACCAACTTCTCAAACGCTTTAACGCTATCTTCTTTATGGGAAAAGTACTCTTTAATGACTCTAGTAGGTTTTTTGTTCTTAACTCCACCAAACGATCTTATAAGCAGATACTCTCCAAATAGGGTAGGAAGTATCTCTATGGAGTAGTATCTTACTTTTTCATTAACGACTCTGTGAAGAGTGACTTTATAACTCAAGAAGTGATTTAATTTCTTCTGAGGCATAATAAGATTCTATCGCTTTGTTGATTACGTAATCGAGCTTTTTCTTTTCATTTAAGTTATTTAACTCGTCTTCTAGCAGAGCTGAAATAATCTTCACTCTTTTGATATTTTTTACGTCTAAATTAACTCTTTTGCCTACAACTTCCAACTCTTCCATTTTATTGCCTTTTTGTTCTTTTATTGATTATATTATAGTTTAAAATGCTTAATATATTACTTTTTTGCTTTTCAACCATTAATGCGGACAGAGCCATTTTATTTACTTCCAATAAATGAAAATAGCCAAAGAGGTATTTTTTTATCATTTGAAGTAAAATCTATGTCAATGGCCAAATAGCTGTTATCTAAATCTTTTACTTGCGAAAAATTCTTATTTTTGCCACCAACTTCAAATATGTTTCCATTCATGGTAAAATCTCCTATATCGCTATAAAATATATTTTCAAAGCAGTTTACAAAGTATGTTTCTCTTATGGTTCCAATATCAAGTTCTGAATTAATTTTATCTGCGAAGGCGTATAAAATATTAGTATTTGAAAAAAGCAGTTTTTGAGGTTTTTTTGAAATTTTCGTTGATTGTTTTCTCATAGATTTAAATATACCTGTTTTATCAAGTATTTCAAGATAAGTAGAGAGAGTAGGTTCACTTATGCCAAATTCACGAGCTAGTGAAGCTACGTTTACGCCAAAAGGTTTATTTGATGAGACCACAAAAAATATCAGTTTTTCAAAAATGGAGATATGGGAATAATCAATTTTATTCAATGACGGTATATCCTCATGAATGATTTTATCAAGCGCGTTATAAAGCTTTTGGTTAAAACCATCAAGACCTTCTAAATAGAATGGATAAGCTCCATATTTAAGGTACTCTTTAAAGTAAGAATATAGATCTTCATATTTAAAAACCAACTCTTTAGATATGGCACCACTATTATTCAATATCTCTTCTAATGAGTAAGATTTCAATTTTATATTTTTTGTGATTTCAAAGTATTCTTTGAAACTAAGAACAGGCATAGTGTAAATCAGCAGTCTTCTACTTAAATCATATTTTTGGTATAAAATATTGAGCATTGATGAACCACTGATTCTAATTATTAAGTCTGGAAAACTATCATATATATTTTTAACCTCTTGTGACCAGTTATTATATTTATG
>ERZ890953.1817-NODE-1817-length-10141-cov-7.111442_pt1 | contig 10141 bp, 6 predicted proteins | sample MGYA00521264_ERZ890953 | MGnify/ENA primary metagenome ERZ890953 (study PRJEB32303, sample SAMEA104408629) | aquatic metagenome | biome: Brackish water; feature: Chemocline; material: water | place: Baltic Sea | collected 2014-10-26T21:54:00 | depth 200 m ... | reverse complement strand
ACGACGGCATCGACAGCGACTGCGATGGAGCCGACGACTTCGACGCCGACGCCGATGGCCACGCTTCCGGGCTCTACGGCGGCGACGACTGCGACGACGCCGACGACGCCGTTCACCCCAGCGCCCCCGACACCTGGTACGACGGCATCGACAGCGACTGCGATGGAGCCGACGACTTCGACGCCGACGCCGACGGCCACCCTTCCACGGTCTACGGCGGCGCCGACTGCGACGACGCTGACAGCGCTATCCACCCCAGCGCCCCCGACACCTGGTACGACGGCGTCGACAGCGACTGCGATGGGGCCGACGACTTCGACGCCGACGCCGACGGGTACCCCTCCGCGCTCTACGGCGGCGCCGACTGCGACGACGCCGACGGCTCCATCCACCCCAGCGCCTCCGACACCTGGTACGACGGCGTCGACAGCGACTGCGATCGAGCCGACGACTTCGACGCCGACGCCGACGGCTACAGGTCCTCGAGCTACGGCGGCGACGACTGCGACGACACCGACCGCACGGTCCACCCCGACGCCCCCGACACCTGGTACGACGGCCTCGACAGCGACTGCGACGGGGCGAACGACTACGACGCGGACGGGGATGGCTACCCCCGGGACCTGGACTGCGACGACACCGATCCGCAGATCAACCACGGTGCCCCAGGGACCTGGCACCAGTGCTCGCCAGAGGTGGAGACAGGCTGCTTCAGCACCGGGCGCCGGCCACGGCTCGGGCTGCTCTCGCTGGCGCTGCTGGCGGTGGTGGCGGGGTCACGCCGAGAGAGGGTGTCGGGCAAGCTCGACACATAGCGATCCTCGACCGCGTCGGCGGGCACCAGGGGTGAGACGTTAGGGGACCCATGCGCCACGCTCCCTCCCCTGCCCTCCCGACCCAGGATCGCTCACCATGACCACACGCTCCTGGCAGCGCTTCGCCACCCGCTGGGGCCTCGAGCCTCGCCCCACCGGCGCCCGGCCAGTCTTCCTGCTGGCCAGCGGCTGGCGCTGCGGTTCCACCCTCCTGCAGCGCCTGGTGTGCTCGTCGGGTGAGCTGCTGATGTGGGGGGAACCCTACGGGCGCGCCAACCTGGTGCCGGCCCTCACCCGCGCCGCCATGGTGCTGCGCGAGGACTGGCCAGGCCCCGGGCACTACCCCGCCGACCACGTCTTCGAGCAGCCGGCCGAGCACTGGATCGCCAACCTGTTCCCGCCACCAGCGGCCATGGTCCAGGGCTACGCCGCCATGATCGACGCGTGGCTGGCCGAACCTGCGCGGGCCCGCGGCTTCGAACGCTTCGGCATGAAGGAGGTGCGGCTGCAGGCCATGGACGCGGCCTTCCTCGAGTGGCTCTACCCGGACGCCCGCTTCCTGTTCCTGGTGCGCAACCCCTGGGATGCCTGGTCCAGCTGCAAGGGCGCCACCTGGTACATCCAGTGGCCCAACCAGAAGGTCACCACCGCCGCCGAGTTCGCCGCCCTGTGGCTCCGGATCGTCAAGAGCTTCACCACCTGGCCCACCGACAACGCCATGCTGGTGCGGTACGAAGACCTGGTGAAGCCCAGCTTCGATCTCGAACAGGTCCGCCAGCACTGCTTGCTCGACGCCCTGGACCCCGCGCCTCGGGACAAGGTCATCCGGGGCATGGCCAAGCCCCCCATCCCCCTCGACCCTGCCGAGGTCGCGCAGATCCGCCAGATCGCCGGCGGCTTGGCAGAAGCCCTTGGCTACACGGGTCCATCCCCCGGACGCAGCTGACGCAACACGGCCAGCCGGGCCAGCACACGCCGACGGGATAGGCTCGGGGTCCAATGCCCAGCCGCCTCGCCGATCCCCCGTGCTACGCCGTCGCAGGTTCGCCCATCCTGGGCAGCCTGAGCGCCCCCCTGTACCGCATGCTGTTCGCCCGCCTGGGCCTGCAGGCCCAGTACACACGCCTGGCCGTCTCGAGCGCTGAGGAGGCTCTCGGGCTCGCCGAGGACCTGGGGCTGTCCGGCTTCAACGCCACCAGCCCGATCAAGCAGGCGCTCCCTCCTCTGCTCCAGCAGCTCAGCCCCGCGGCGCGCGCCGCAGGCGCCGTGAACACGGTCGTCCGAGGTGCGGACGGCTGGTCCGGTGACAACACAGATGTATCGGGTGTCAGCGAGACCCTGGCCATGCGCGGTGTGTCACCCGGGGCCACCCGTGTGTCGGTCCTGGGGGCCGGCGGCGCGGCCCGGGCGGTCCTGGTGGCCCTGGCCCGCTCAGGCTTCAGGCAGGTCGAGGTCTGTAGTCGAGCCTCGGAGAGATCCCGCTCCATCGAGCGCGACCTGGGCGTGCGCTGCGCGGGCCTGGATCGACTCGAGGCCACGCTGGCGGCCAGCGATCTGGTGATCAGCTGCGTTCCCGGCGATCCTTGCCTGGTGCCGGCGGCCTGGCTGCGGCCTGGCATGTGGGTCCTGGACGCCGACTACCGCGCCAGGGGCCTCGAGCGCGCGGCGACCCTGGCGGGCTGCCGACTGATCCCCGGCAGCGACTGGCTCGCCCTGCAGGCTGGCGCCAGCTGCGAGGCCTTCCTCGCGAGCCCCATGGACTCCGACACCCGGTCGTGGCTCTGCGCCCTGGCAGCCCAGCCTCGCCCAGTCCCTCGCGGTCCCGTGGTGCTCGTGGGCTTCTCCGGTGCGGGCAAGAGCACCGTGGGAGCCATCCTGGCCCGCTTGCTCGGCCGGGCCTTCGTGGACACGGACCGGGAGGTGGAGCGCCAGGTGGGCGTGGACATCCGGGGTCTGTTCGCCCAGCAGGGAGAGGCGGCGTTCCGCGTCCACGAGCGACGTGCCGTAGCGCGCGCGCTGTCCCTCCCCAACGCGGTGGTGGCCCTGGGCGGAGGAGCGCTGCTGCACCCCGACACCCTCCACCAGCTCGAGGACCACGGGCTCTGCGTGCTGCTGCAGGCCCCCCTGGCCACCTGTGTGGAGCGGGCCGGCGACGGCAGGCGCCCAATGCTGGCAGCGCCTGGTGATGCACCGCGGCTGTGGGAGCAGCGCCGGCCTGGCTACCTGGCCTGCGCCGAGCTGGTCGTGGCCACCGCAGGTCGAAGCCCCGAGCAGGTGTCGCGGCTCCTGGCCTCCGAGCTCGAGGTTGCCGGCTGCCTGGATCACCCCGCTCGCGCGCACAGCCTGCAGCCGGGTTCCGCCCAGGAACACTCGCTCCGAGCACCGCGCTCCAAGAGCCACGGCATCCGCCTGCTGTGCGCAGCAGCCCTGGCGCCAGGCCGCAGCGTACTGGAGCGCCCCCCTGGTTGCGCGGACTTCCGCGCGGCGCTGGGCATCTGCGAGGCCCTGGGCGCTCGCATCGAACACCGAGAGCACAGCCTCGCGGTGTACGGCACAGGGGGCGTCGCCCCCCCGCGTCTCCAGGGCACGCCCACGGTGCTGGACTGCGGTGAGTCCGCCCTCTGCCTGCGCCTGTTCGCCTGCGTGGCGGCGGCGCTGGGCGGCCCCTTCCTGCTCGAGGTCCGTGGCAGCCTGCGCCGCCGCGGCGTGGGCTCGCTCCTGCATGCCCTGCGGGATCTCGGGGTGCGCTGCACCGCGGATGGAGACCGGTTTCCCCTGCGCATCGAGGGTCCCATGACCCGAGATCGTGTCCTGCTGGACGCCAGCGGCAGCTCCCAGGTGCTCACGGGCCTGCTGATGGCCGCCCCCCTGGTGGGCCGTGCCTTCGACATCCAGGCCCGAGGCCTCGTGAGCCGTCCCTATGTGGACCTCACCCTCGAGGTCCTTCGCAGCGCAGGCGTCGAGTTCACCGTCAGCCCCGCGCTCGACCGCTTCACACTCTCGGCCGGTCGCGGCTTCCGCCCTCTCCACGCCACCGTGGACTGCGACTGGTCCGCCCTCGCGTTCCTGCTGGTGGCCGGCGCCACCACCGGCCGTGTGCAGGTCCAGGACGTGGACCTCGCGTCCAGCCAGGGGGACATGGCGGTGCTCGAGGTGCTGCGCTCGGCCGGGGCCGAGCTGAACACCAGCGAACGCACGGTGACCGTAGGCAAGGGCTCGCCGCGGGCGTTCCGCTTCGACGCCACCCACCACCCCGATCTCTTCCCTCCCCTGGCCGCACTGGCCGCCGCATGCCCCGGCCGCTCCGAGCTGCTCGGCGTGGGACGGCTGCGCAACAAGGAGAGCGACCGCGCCCAGGCGCTCCAGCAGGAGCTTGGCGCCCTTGGGATCCTGGTCGAGCTGGTGGGAGACCGGATGTTCGTCACCGGGTCGCCCGTCCAGGCAGCGGCGGTGGATGCCCACGGCGACCACCGCATCGCCATGGCCCTGGCCGTGGCGGCCCTGCGTGCTACGGGTCCCTGTGAGCTCACCGGCGCCGAGCACGTGAACAAGTCCTACCCCCGCTTCTTCCACGATCTGAGCACTCTCTGCGAGGGCCCAGCGTGAACGCCGTCGGCCGCCTGTTTCGGGTGGGCATCACGGGGACCTCCCGGGGCCCCGGGGTGGGAGCATGGATCGAGGGATGCCCGCCGGGGGTGTGCATCGATCTACACGCGCTGCAGCAGGCGCTGGACCGACGCCGAGGGGGCAAGCTCGGGACCACCTCACGGGTCGAGCCCGACACGCCCGAGCTCCTCTCCGGCGTACACCATGGCTTCACCACGGGCCAGCCACTGCTCATCTGGCTGCGCAACCGGGACGCCCGGTGCGACGGCCAAGAGCCACAGCGCCTGCCTCGCCCCGGCCACGCCGATCTGGTCGCACAGCAGCGCTACGGAGGCTTCGCGGACCCCCGCGGAGGTGGCGCGTTCTCCGGCCGCCTCACGGCAGCCCTGGTAGCAGCGGGGGCCGTGGCCCGCGCCATGCTGCCGAGCATCGACATCCAAGCCCAGGTGCTGTCGGTGGGTGGCCGCCCCGACATCGATGCGGCGGTCGCCGACGCCGTGGCGCAGGGCGACTCCCTGGGCGGCCTGCTCGAGTGTCGCATCCAGGGGGTCCCCGCAGGCTGGGGCGAGCCCCTGCTCGACCCCATCGACGCGCGCCTGGCCCAGCTGTGCATGAGCATCCCCGGCGTGCGCAGCTTCGAGCTGGGTGCCGGCCTGGGGTTGGCGGAGATGCGCGGGAGCCAGGCCAACGACCCCATCCTGAGCGCCCAAGGCCTCACCGGTAGCAACCACGCCGGCGGCGTCAACGGCGGCCTGAGCAACGGAAACCCCCTGGTCTTCCGGGTGGCCACGCGCCCCACACCCAGCATCCCACGGCCGCAGCCCACGGTGGATCTTCACAGCGGGGCCCCCGCCGTTGTCTGCAGCACCGGTCGCCACGACGCCTGCTTCGCGCTGCGCCTTCCCGTGGTGCTCGAGGCCGCAGCCGCCATCGTGCTGGCAGACTTCATGTTGCTGGCCCGAGCCTACCGACCACTGCCCTGACACCCGGGTCGGTTCAGGGGCCCAGCACCTGCATCTGGCAGCGGGCGCAGTCGAACCGGAGCTCCAGGCGTCGACCCTGGGGGTCCTCGATGCTCCAGGGCTCGAGGGGCGCGGCGCCTGTGTGGAGCCGCGGGCAGCGCTCGAGCTCGTAGCGCAGGCAGTACCGGGTGGTCATCACCGGCCGTCCGGAGAGGTCGGCGCCCGCCTCGGCACCAGGCTCGATCTCGGCCACACCGCAGCGCTCCAGCAGGGCGCGGGCGTGGGCGTTGATCACGTTGCCCCGGTAGTCCAGCCGCGCCCAAGGCGCCTGGGCCCGGTCGGGGCGGGGGGGCGCCTGGGCCCGAGGGAACGCTTGCAGTCGCGCCCGACGCAGGCGGTCCACCAGCGCGCGACGCAGCTCGTTCCACGCCGAGCGAGACAGATGGGGCACCGCTCGCCCAGCCAGCTCCCAGGCCTGGGCGCGGAACTCGGTGTCGCCCAGCTTGCACAGCTGGGCCTCGGCCACAGCGGCTGCGCGCGCGGGGTCCCGCGCCAGCTCTGCGCCGCTGGGCAGGGGCACGAAGACCTGCACCCCGTCCTCATCGACGGCGCACAGAGAAGAGTGCCCCCCCACGGCATCCAGCCGCAGCTGCAGCGCGATCCAGCGCCGCGTCCCCGCGGCCTCCAGGGACCGTTCGAAGGCCCGGTCCCGGTTGCGGGACACCGCGACTCCCGGCGCCAGGCCGGCCATGGTCGCGGGGCGAACCCGCCCTCCGAGCACCTGCTCCACGCCGACCCCTCTGAAAGCGCCGTCGGCTCCGACGAAGCACAGCCCATCCCCCGGCTGCAGGTCGTGGCGCCGGTCCAGCTCCAGCCAGTCCCCGTCCACCAGGGCCACACAGCCGAGGGACTGGCCGGTTGACTTGGGGCTGTGGGGCGTGCTCATGCCCGCCTCACGCCCGCGCAGGAAGTATGCGGAGCCTCCCCTGTGGAAGCTCCTGGAAGGGTCGGGCTCGAAGCCGAGCTCGACCCGCCCGCTGGAGGCCTGCGGCAGCCCCCGCGCCGCGAGCACGCCATCCAGAGCGCGTCGGTAGTGGCCCACGACGTTGCGCACGTAGCGCTCGTCCTTCAGGCGCCCTTCGATCTTCAGAGAGCCCACGCCCAGATCCACCAGCTCGGCGAGCCAGGCGCTGCGGTCCATGTCCTGCAGGGACAGCAGGTGCCGCTGGTGAGCCAGCACTACACCCGCCCCATCCCGCAGGGTCCATGGGAGTCGGCAGGGCTGCGCGCAGCTGCCCCGGTTCGCGCTGCGCCCCCCCAGGGCGCCGCTGAGATAGCAGCGGCCGCTGTAGCTGACGCACAAGGCGCCGTGGACGAAGACCTCGAGGGGCACGCAGGTCGCGGCGCGCACCGCGCGCAGCTCATCCAGGCTCAGCTCTCGCCCCAGGATCACCCGAGAGAACCCGAGCTGCTCCAGGAAGCGCACCTTCTGAGGCGTGACGCTGTCCAGCTGCGTGGACGCGAACAGAGGCACGGGGGGCAGGTCCAGCTCGAGCAGGCCCAGATCCTGGATGATGACGGCGTCGACGCCCAGTTCCCAGAGCCGGTGGATCAGCTCACCTGCCTGGGGCAGCTCCCCATCGTGCAGCAGGGTGTTGAGGGTGACGTAGACCCGCGCCCGGTAGCGGTGAGCGTAGCGAACCAGCCCCTCGATGTCCTGCAGCGAGTTGCCCGCCCTCTCCCGGGCGCCGAAGCGGTCAGCGCCGATGTAGACGGCGTCCGCACCGCTGTCGATGGCGGCCCGTCCACAGGCGGGGTCCCGCGCCGGAGCCAGCAGCTCGATGGGGCCTGCAGCGGCCATGGATCAGTCCTGGTGAAGCGGCCCCAGGCCGAGCAGGCCTGCCAGGTGGCGGGGGGGCGGAGAGCCGTGGGCGAGCAGCTCGTCGTTGAAGCTCAGCAGGTCGAAGTCGTTACCAGCCCGGGCCTCGTAGGCCTGGCGGATGGCCATCACCTCCAGCAGGCCCACCAGGTAGGTGGACAGCTGCGCCGAGGTGAGCTGAGCCCGCTTCCACTTACCCTCGGCCTCACCCTCTTCCTGGAAGCCACGCTCCATCATCAGGGCCAGGGCCTGGTCGTGATCCATGGTGCCAGCATGTACGCCGTGATCGAGGATGGCGTTGAGGCACAGGCGCAGCACCATCTTCTGGCGCTGCAGTCGCACCGCGGGGCCGCCGAAGCCCTGCTCTGCCATCATCCACTCCGAGTACAGGGCCCAGCCTTCGACGAAGGTGCCACTGGAGAACACGGCCCTGACCGGGGAGTCGAAGCGCGCGTCGTGGGCCAGCTGCAGGAAGTGGCCGGGCATGGCCTCGTGGATGGTCAGCTCGTAGAGCATGGCCTGGTTGTACTCGCGGTAGAACGACTCCCGCCGCTCAGGGGGCCAGGCCAGCGGTGGCGGAGCGATGGCGTAGAAGGTCTCGCGGGACTGCTCGAGGGGGCCTGGCGCGTCGCAGTAGGCGATGGCGACACCGCGCTTGAACTCGGGCATCACGATCACCCGCACGGGCTCGTCCGGCAGGGTGACCAGGCGATGCTCAGCGACGAAGGCCGTGGCCGCCTCGAGGGTGGCCTGGGCCTGGGGGATGATGGTGTCGTCGTCGGCGTGTTCGTCGGCGATGCGGTCCAGCACGCGGCGGATCAGGGCGTCCCTGGAGGCGCTGTCGGTGACCTGCGGCACCGGCTCGCCCGGGAACAGCTCGGCGTGGTAGGTCGCCGCATCCACCGCCATCTGCTCAGTGGTGCTGTCGAGGAGGGCCCAGGCGCGCTGCAACACCTGCTCGGCCGTCAGATCGGTGTCCAGGGAGTACTGGAGCTTCTGCTCCCACAGCTCCCGCCCGATGCGGAACTCGGGGACGCTGCGGGGCAGCAGATCCTGCTCGAGGAAGGCCTGGTAGTCGCGCAGGGCCTGCTCGGCGGCGTCGGCGGCCAGCTCGAGTTCGGCCCGCTGAGCCTCAGGGAAGTCGGCTCGCAGGGGACCGTCCACCCAGCTCACCAGGGCCGCGACCTGGTCGATGGCGGTCTGTGTGTGGACGATGGGAGGCGCATCCAGCCGTCCCTGGGCCTGCGCCAGGAAGGCAGGCAGGGCCTCCAGCCGGGCCTGCAAGCTGGCCATGCGCTGCTCCACGGGCGCGAACTCCCGGGAGACCAGGCCGTCGAGGCCCGAGCTGACCGTGTAGACGGCGTACAGGGGGTTGCGCTCCCAGCCCCGCAGCTGCTGGGTGTCGAAGACGCCCGAGTCGAGCTGGGTGCCCAGGATGGCGGCATCCACCCGCTGCTCGGGCTGCAGAGCGCTGATGTCCAGCGAGCTGAGCTCGGCCTGCACCTCGCGCGCCCAGTCGAGCTCCCGAGCCTCCGACTCGAGGGACACGTCGGGCCACTGCCCGTCGAAGCGATGGTCGCCCAGGTAGGTGGCGGAGACGGGGTTGCGGGCGAGCCACGTCCCCAGGAAGGACTGGCCGAGCTCCTCGAAGCGCTCGGACGCAGGTGGGGTCATGCTGGGCTCCAGGTTGACGGGATGGTGGCACGACGCCAGGACGAGGGCCAGGCTGGCCCAGCGCAGGGTGAGGCTCATGGTGTTCTCCAGGCTCAGGGGCCTACGCCGCAGTAGTCCATGGCGTCCTCGTCCCAGGCGTACAGGCCCTCGAGCGTGAAATCCTGAACATTGCCATCACCGAAAGTGGCGCTGGAGAGGTAGACCATTTCCCGCCAGACCGCGTAGACGTGCATGGTGCGGTCGGTGTCCATTGGGAAGTAGATCTCGAGCTGGTAGTCCTGAAAGATGCCCCTGGTGTCCGAGTCGCCAAAGGGTGCGGGTTCGTCCAGGACACCGCGCGCCACCAACACCGGGCCCCCATACTCGTGGTCATCGAGATCGGCGACATAGCGCAGCCCGCCGTTGATGGTGGCCGAGTAGTTGGCGCCGAGGCCTTCTACCACGTACCGCGACTGCCACTCGAGCCAGTCGTTCTCGCGAGCTTCGTAGGCGTCGCGATCCGTGGTGTAGACCCGGTCGTAGCTCACGTAGGTAGAGGGATGCATCTCAGCTTGGTCGGGCGAGTAGATCTGGTACTCGAGGCCTGCAGTGGAGCAGTCCATGTCGTTGGCGAGGATGACCCCGTACACCTCGGCGTTGCTCTCATCACCGTGGCCCACCAGCCCCAGTTCTTCAATGCTGAGGGTGGAGATGGTCCCGTAGAGCGGGCCCTCGAAGCTCGCGCCATCCAGCGCCGCGTAGAGGTTGACCGCACCCTCCTGCAACGCCGCCGAGTCCTCGTCATCCAGGTGCTGCCAGAACCAGTGGGCCAGCCCGTCGAGATCCTCGGGAGCTGGCTCGACCTTGCAGGCAGACAGCAGAAGGGAGACGGCGAGACAGAGGGTGGCCATGCGAGTCATCATGGCCTGACCATAACCTCTGCGTGGCGGGCTCAGCGGCTGGAGTAGTAGCTGACGTAGTACTCGCGCAGCTGGGCGTACCGCGCCTGCAGCGCCTGGTCGTGACCGCTGCTGCGGTACTTCTGGGACCACCAAGCGTTGACCCGCGCCCAGTCGTGGTCGCTCATGCCGAAGTTGGCCAGCAGCTGTGCGCTGTCCCAGCCCTTCTCCTGGCCGACCTCGAGGGCCACCGCGACCTCGACCCAGCGCTCGATGGGCGCTGGCTCGGGGCTGGCCGGAGCCACGGCCGCCTGCTGGGCCGCCGCC
>ERZ890953.1816-NODE-1816-length-10143-cov-4.857157_pt1 | contig 10143 bp, 3 predicted proteins | sample MGYA00521264_ERZ890953 | MGnify/ENA primary metagenome ERZ890953 (study PRJEB32303, sample SAMEA104408629) | aquatic metagenome | biome: Brackish water; feature: Chemocline; material: water | place: Baltic Sea | collected 2014-10-26T21:54:00 | depth 200 m ... | reverse complement strand
TGCGTCTCTCCCGCCGCTGACATTGCCTTGTTGGTCTACAGTGATGGCCAGGGGGCAGCGGCTGGCCGTTTCCTCGACCATGAGCAGAACGACCTGCTGGGCGAGCCCTTCCCCATCTCTTCGCTGGAGGCGGGGCTGTTGACCCAGGCCACGTGTGCCGGTCTGGCCGATGGCACTTTCGTGGTGACCAACAGTGAGTGTGACGGTCTCTACGATTGCGATACCACGCTGCAGTTGGTGGATGGCACTGGCGGGCTGGCAGGTGCTGATATCCAGCTTCACGTCGACGATACCGGTGAGCAGCTCCCTGTTGCAGGCCCCGTAGTCTTCCCCGATGGACGATATGTGGTCATCTACCACGATGACCCCTTTGGTGGCCTGGCGAGCCAGGTGAAGACCCGTACCTACACTACCGAGGTGCTGCCTGTGGGGGCGGCTGCGAAGCTGTCTCTGGACGAGAATGTGCCCAACTCACACCCGGTTGGCAAACTTGTGGCCGGCGACCTGGTGGTCACCTGGCTGCGCAAGTACCTGGGTGAAACCAACGTTGTCTTCCGCAAGGTAGATGTTGACGGAGAGCCGGTGTTTGGTGCTCCCGAGCGCCGGGGAAACAGCGTTGTCAACGGGGCGCAGGAGGCTGGAGCGGGGGTCGAGTTGCCCGGAGCGCACTACGCCCTGGTGTGGCAAAGTGAAGCCATGAGCGGGGGACTTGAGCACGATATCGTCCTGCGCATCTTCGCTGCGGATGGTGCCCCGCAGGGGCTGGAGGAGATTGTCAACACGACTCTCGTCGGTGACCAGATGGACCCCGGTGTTGCCTACCACTCGGCCACCGATTCGTTGCTCATCACCTGGACGCACCGGAACCCCGACCTCTCGACGGATATCAAGGGACGTCTCTTCACCAGCGCTGGCGTGGCCAAGTCTGACGAGTTCCAGGTGAGCTTCATCGCTCAGGACCCTGAAGACGAGTACCGCTCGGTACCGCTCTTCCTCGACGATGGCTCTTTCGTTGTGAACTACACCGGTTGGACCTCGCCGGGCTATCTTGAGGACATCTTTGCCCAGGCTTTCACTAGTGACGGAACGCCCCTGTTTGCGCCCGGAAAGGTGCGTGTAAACTACCAGCGCCCGGACCGGCAAGACCATGTCGCGGCGGTTGCCGTGGGCGGCAAGTCCTATGTTGCGGTTAGCGCCCAGTACTCGGAATCCAACTGGACTCCGCTGAACATCACGCTACGCAAGCTGACCCTCACGATGGATGGCGAGAGCGGCCTCTGGTCGCTGGTCGGAAATCCGGACAAAGGTGACACGCTGATTACCAACGGTGGTTATCCTGAGGCCCCTGCCATCGCCTTCGACGGCAGCAAGCTGCTGGTCTGTTGGAAGGCGCTCGTCCATGTGAACTGCCAGCTCCTCACCGTTGACTTGCAGTTTGCCGGGGCTGCCTTCACGGTGGAGAATCTGGGGGACCCCGAGTATCCGACCCTGGCGGCCCGGGAGAGCAACCACTTCCTTCTAGCCTATGACCAGTTGGCCGCCAACGGCGATGGCGACTTGCGGGGTGTGGTGCTGCATCAACTCGACGGAGTTGGCAACGCTTTGGTCCCCGCAGTAATGGCCAACTGGACGATTGCCGGGGCGCAGTCCGGTCCATTCCTGGTCCCCGTCACGCTGGCCGAGTTGACGGTGGCGGGCTGGACCAGCCACGGCCAGGATGGCGATGGCGACGGCATCTTCTTCCGGATTCTGGAATAGCCTACTTCAGACGAACCACGAATGAGTCTCGGCCCTGGTAAGTGGCCAGAGGTCCGGTACCCGGGTCCATGCTGCCCGCGGGCGGAGGTGCGCCGTCTGCACTACCGTTGAAGGAACCGGCGAAGGCGACGACGCCGCTGCTTCCCACCGAGACCCAGTAGGCGACATCGTCGTCGGCCCCCCCCAGCGCCTCTGACCAGCGATGGCTCCCATCGAGGCCATAGGCGGCGACAAAGACTTCGGACAGGTTGGCCCCGGGCCCCCCCCCGGCCAGGGGCTCACCGCCCAGCGTGATAACTGGGCTGAAGAAGGCGCCCACCATATAGAGGTTGCCTTCCTGGTCCAATGCCAGGCACTTTGAGAGATCCCAGTCGACCCCACCAAAACCGTGGGACCAGACGGGTTCTCCGTCGGCGGTGAGACGGGCGAGAAAGATGTCATGCTTGTCCAGCGCGCCGATGTGCTCGATAGGGCCACCGCCAAAATCCACCACCGCACTTTGCAGCGACCCGGTGATGTAAACGTCGCCCGCTGCTGAGACGGTGAGCGCGTGCCCCGCATCGTGGTTGGTGCCCCCAAAGTGCCTGACCCAGCGAGGGTCACCGGCGGCGGTGAGAGACCCTACCAGTACGTCACGTTCGCCGTTGGTAGTCACCAACTCACCGTCGAAAAGCATGCCAGCCCCTGATAGCGCCCCCAGGAAGTAGACATTGCCCATGGCATCGGCGGCCAGTGAATGGACATAGTCAAAGCCGGTGCCGCCGAGAACCCGTGCCCAAAGAGGCTTACCCGTGGCATCCAGCTTGATGACCATGAGGTCGTACTGCTCGCTGCCCAGGGTGTTGGTGAGGCTCAAATCGCCGAGAGTGACGCTTGAGGACGAGAAATACCCGCCGAGGAAGACGTTGCCATCGCCATCTTCGGCGATGGAGAGCAGGATCTCATCCTTGTCGCCACCAAACGAAATCGCCCAAATCACCTTTCCGTCGTCGTCCAGGGCTGCGGCCCAGGCATCGAACTTGCCGCCGCTATTGAACTGCTCTGTACCGATGAGGAGTTTGGTGCTGCCAGTGAACCCGGCAGCCAGGACACCCCCGCTAGCCCGGGGGGCCACGGCTCGCAGGCGGTCGTCAGCCTCGCCACCCAACAGCCTGGTCCAGTCCGGTGTGCCGTCGGGCAACAGGCGAGTGATGAAGACCTGCCGAACGTCGCTGGCCGGGATCTGCCCCTGGACTTCGCCCGCCACCTGGAAGGTCTTGCTGTTGGTGTGTCCGCCGACATAAATGGAGCCATCGGGGCCGGTGGCCACGGAGAGGGCCACATCTGCCATCTCACCGCCCATGGAGACGGCCCAGAGAGGGTCTGGCATGGGGCAGTCATCCCCGCAACCACTACCGGTATCGGCATCGTCATGCGCTAGACTGTCGCCATCGACTCCGGGAGTATCAAGCTCGCCCGGCAGATCCGGTTTGCCATCCGGGATATCTGCTGAGTCCAGCGGCTGGCTATCCACCTCGATATCGAATCCCGGGCCGTCATGATCAATGGAATCGAACGGCAGAACTTCGGTGACGTGAGTATCCACCACATACTGCCCGTTGCCCGGGCTACTGCAAGCGGCCAGCAGCAGAGCCAGTGCCGAAAGCCGCACACCGTAGAATCGCATCACAACCTCCCTGGGGTCTTCCGTGACATGATACAGAGAGGCCGTAGGACAGACAACCGGCTTTCGCAGCATGATGCCCCTACGTAGTGCGCATTGCGGGGAAGTTGGCTCCCGTGCTATCTTGACTGCGCAGCTATCCTACGGAACGCAATACGCTCCCGGTGCGGAGGAAGAGATGAGAAAGATATGCCTTGCCCTCGTCCTGTCAGTTGCAGCCTGCAGCCAGCCTGGCGGGGATGCGGTTACCAAAGACTCCAGTTGGACTGACGTACAGATACGCAATGGGGATGTTCGTCTCCCGGAAGCCGCCGTGCCGGAAGTCATAGATTGGCTTGTCCCGGAATTGCTGGCCCCAGATCTTCCCTTCGTGGATTTGACCAGTGGCTGTGAAGCCGGCACCGGGTGCTTCCTCGACCCCTGCGAGAACGGCGAGGATTGTCTTTCGGGTCTCTGCGTTGGTCACCTGGGCAATGATGTATGCACCATTGAATGCGTTGAAGAATGCCCCCAGGGCTGGCTCTGCGAACAGCTGGGAGCGGGACCAGATACGATGTTCGCCTGCATCTCTCCTTTCACCCATCTCTGTCGGCCCTGTTCCAAGAGCTCGGACTGTGTGGCCCCGCTGGGCATTGAGGATGTCTGCCTCGCTTTCGGAGATGAAGGGAGCTTCTGCGGTGCTGACTGTGCTTCCACTGGCAACTGCCCCGACGGCTTCGAGTGCATAGATGGGCAGACCGTGGAAGGCGGGCAGGTCAAGAATTGCCGACCAGCGGGGGGGGAGTTGTGCGTCTGTTCCGGCCAGTCCGTGAAGCTCGGGCTCACTACCACCTGCCTCGTCACCAACGAGTGGGGTGGCTGCCAGGGCCACCGTCAATGTCTCGAAGCGGGCCTGAGCGACTGTGATGCCGACCAACCGGGGGCCGAGGTTTGCGATGGCCTGGACAACAACTGCGATGGCCAGGTGGACGAGTTGGACTGCAGCGATGAAGATGCTTGCACCGAGGATTCCTGCGACCCGGCTCAGGGCTGCATCCACCTGCCCTTGACCGGCACGGAGTGTGCGGACGGCAATGTCTGCACCCTCGCCGACCATTGCGAGGAGGGGATCTGCGTCGGTACTGCCATCAACTGCGACGACAAGGATCCCTGCACCGAAGACCTCTGCGACCCCACAGGGGGGTGCGACTACCTGTTCAATTCGGCCCCGTGTGATGACCAGGACCCTTGCACTGCCGGAGACCTGTGCGCCGACGGTGTGTGCCAGGGAACACAACTCTCCTGCCAGTGCAAGGAAGATCTCGATTGCCTCGAACTTGAAGACGGCGACCCCTGCAATGGCACGTTGTACTGCAACACCGGCAAGCTCCCCCATACCTGCGACATCGTCCCCGGATCTCTGATTGACTGTCCGCCCCACGATGGCCTCAACGAAGGTTGTCTCAACAACACCTGCAACCCGCAGACCGGAAAGTGCGAGTTGGTCGCGGACAACGAGGACAAGGCCTGTGACGACAGCAACGCCTGTCTCGTCGGCGAAAGCTGCCAGGAGGGGCAATGTGCCGGCGGTATCGAGACGAACTGCAACGACGGCAACCCGTGCACCGACGATCTCTGCGAGCCGTCCGCGGGGTGCCAGCACGTTGCCAATCAGGCCCAATGCGAAGATGGCGACTCCTGCACACTGAGCGATGCCTGCGTTGACGGCGTATGCCAGCCCGGGCCGACTCAGCAGTGCAATGACGGAAATCCCTGCACCGACGACTTCTGTGACCCGGTACTGGGCTGTGTCCACAATCCCAATGGGGCCATCTGCGACGACGGCAACTTCTGTACCCAGGGGGATGTTTGCAGCCTCGGTGCGTGCAAAGCTGGCGGAGCCATCGAGTGCGGCGATGACAACATCTGTACCGATGATAGCTGCGACCCCGCGGTAGGTTGCGTTCATTCCCTAAATGAGGCCCCCTGCAATGATGGAGACCTCTGCTCTGTTGATGACCACTGCCAGTTGGGGGCATGCGCTGGCGGAGGGCTGCTGGCTTGTACCGATAACGATCCCTGCACTGAGGATTCGTGTGCCAGCGGTATCGGCTGTGTCTTCGCCCCGCTACCCGATTGCTGTGCCGAAGGTCTGACCAGCTGCAACGCAATCTGCCGGGACCTGCAGACCGACCCGAGCAACTGCGGCAAGTGCGGCAAGATTTGCCCGGCGGCAGACAACGGCGAGACCTCCTGCGTGAACGGGGAATGCACGATTAGCGCCTGCATCGAGGGCTTCGATGATTGCGACGAGTTGCTGGCCACCGGGTGCGAAGCGAATCTGCTCGTCGACCCGGCAAACTGCCAGCAGTGCGGCGATCTCTGCGACCTGGACAGCGGGGAAACGTGCCTCGCTGGCGAGTGCCTCTGCATTCCACAATGCGATGGCCTCGAGTGCGGCGACGATGGCTGTAATGGGGTCTGTGGCGAGTGCCAGGACGGGGAGAACTGCCTTGATGGGACGTGCACCAGCCTCACCGTCGGCTCTTTCAAGGTGCTCAAGAGCAAGCCGGTGCTGGACAACGGCATCCACTATCTGCTGCTGCAGGTGGGTATCACCTCAGCGACGGCCACCTCCGATAGCTGGTGCCAGGAATACCAACAGCTTTGCCAGCACTTCGGGCTGGTGCCAACGGGCTGTGGCGATAATTTTGATTCGGGGGGCTACAAGGCCTGCAAAACCGACTTTCTATCCAACGGCACGGCCAATACCCTGGGTTGCAGCCCGTCTGGCGGCATCGCCAACGTGGCCAAGGCCAACGGCTTTGCCGGGGCCACCAGCAGCAATTCTTTTGGCTTCCACTACTGCAACGGTTCTTGCACCAAGGAGCTCTGCTCCGGCGAGAACTGTAACTCCGCGTTGAGCGACTTCGATGCCACCCAGGAGGTGGGCTACACCCTCTGCTTTGAGTGCGCAGCTGAGTGTGAGGGCAAGGTGTGCGGCGACGACGGCTGCGGCGGGAACTGTGGCCAGTGTGCCGGCCCCCAGGATGCCTGCGTCGACGGCCAGTGCCTCTGCCAGCCCGCCTGCGATGGCAAGCTCTGCGGACCCGACGGCTGCGGCGGAAGCTGCGGCGGCTGCGACAACAAGGAGTGCGGCGACGATGGTTGTGGCGGTAACTGCGGCATCTGCATCGGCCCACAAGAGGAATGCCTCGCCGGCACCTGCACCTGCATGCCGGCCTGCGACGGCAAGAACTGTGGCCCCGATGGCTGCGGCGGAGTGTGTGGCACCTGCAATATTCAGGATACTGTCTGCCACGTCGGTGAATGCCTGCCCTTCAAAGACAGCTGGGTCATCGCCGCCGAGAAGGAGATAGTTTACAAGGGAATCTACTACCTGCTGCTGAAGGTCGGCTTCAAATCGGAAACCTCGGTGGCCGAGAACTGGTGCTACGAGTACACCAACCTCTGCGCCAGCTATGGCTATCTGCCCACCGGCTGCGGCAGCGACTTCCCCTCGGGCGGCTACGGCGAGTGCAAAACGAAGTACCACTCCGACGGCACCAGCAACTCCCTGGGTTGCAACCCCTCCGGGGGCATCTCCAATGCGGCCCAGCAAAATGGTTTTCCGGATGCTACCAGCAGCAATTCCTTTGGCTACCACTCCTGCGGCGGGTCGTGCCAGAAGCAAATGTGCAGCGGCAATCACTGCAACAGCGCGCTCAGCTACATCGACACGACCAAGGACTACGGCTACACCCTGTGCCTCATGTGCAAGCCGGACTGTGCAGGCAAGACCTGCGGCGACGATGGCTGCGGCGGCACTTGTGGAACCTGCCTGGGGCAGCAAGACGCGTGCATCGCCGGAGTCTGTACCTGCCAGCCAGCCTGTGATGGCAAGCTTTGTGGCGATGACGGCTGCGGCGGCAGCTGCGGCGGCTGCAACGGCAAGGTCTGTGGCAGCGACGGCTGTGACGGCAACTGTGGCACCTGCCCCGGCCTCCAGGATGAGTGCATCGCCGGGGCTTGCGTCTGCATCCCCGACTGTGACGGCAAGGTCTGCGGTGAAGATGGGTGCGGCGGGAGTTGCGGCACCTGCGACGACCCTAACCAGGGCTGCCACGTCGGGCAGTGCAAGCCCTACAAAGGGAGCTGGATCATCCTCGACGAGAAGGAAATCGTCTACAAGGGCATTTACTACCTGCTGCTCCAGGTGGGATTCAAGTCGGATATGTCCACTGCCGAGAACTGGTGCTACGAGTACACCGATCTTTGCGCCAGCTATGGCTATGTTCCTACCGGTTGCGGCGATGACTTTCCCTCGGGCGGCTACGGCGAATGCAAGAGCAAGTACCAGTCCGACGGCACCAGCAACACGCTGGGCTGCAATCCCTCGGGGGGGATCTCCAATGCTGCACAGCAAAATGGCTACAACGATGCCAACAGCGCCAATTCCTTTGGCTTCCACTCCTGCGGTGGCTCGTGTCAGAAGCAGATGTGCAGCGGACAGCATTGCAATTCCGCGCTGAGCTACATCGACATGACCAAGGACCACGGCTACACCCTCTGCCTCAAGTGCAAGCCGGACTGCGCCGACAAGGTTTGCGGTGACGATGGTTGTGGTGGGAGTTGCGGCACCTGTAACGGTGAGCAGGAGGCATGCGAGGAGGGTCTCTGCGTCTGCCAGCCGGCCTGCGACGGCAAGCTCTGCGGGCCAGACGGATGCGGCGGGAGCTGCGGTGGCTGCGACGGCAAGGTCTGCGGCGACGATGGCTGCGAGGGCACCTGTGGAGTCTGTCCCGGCCCCCAGGAGGAGTGTCAGAACGGCGCCTGCGTCTGCATCCCCGACTGCGCCGGCAAGTTCTGTGGCAACGACGGCTGCGGCGGCAGCTGCGGCAATTGCCAACTCGAGGGGGAGAGTTGCTGGTCGGGACAGTGCAAGCCCTCGGTGGGCAGCTTTGCGGTGCTGGAAGCCAAGGACATCACCTACAAAGATATCCCCTACCTGCTGCTCAAGGTGGGTCTGATCTCCGACCAGTCCGTTTCCGACAACTGGTGTTACGAGTACCTGAACCTCTGCCAGTCCTTCGGTCCTGGCGAGGGCTACCTCCCCACTGGCTGTGGCGATGCCTTCCCCTCCGGTGGCTATGGGGAATGCAAGAGCAAATACAAGTCGGATGGCACCAGTAACTCCCTGGGCTGCAACCCGTCGGGCGGCATCTCTAACGCGGCTCAGCAGAACGGCTTCGCCGATGCTACCAGTACAAATTCCTTCGGTTTCCACTCCTGCGGCGGCTCATGTCAGAAGACCATGTGCACCGGAAATCATTGCAACAGCGCGCTGAGCTACATCGACATGGGGCTGCCATGGGGCTACACTCTCTGCATCAAATAGGAGGTTTTTCATGCGTCGAATGGTCGTTTTGATGTTGGCTGGAGTCTTTCTGGCAGTCGCCTGCAACCAGGCCAAAGAGTCCGAGCAGACCGCAGACGAGGCCGCGCCCGCAAAGAAGAAGGCCGATGACCCACACGAGATGCACAAAGCCATGGGTCGCCAGGTAGCCGTGCAGTGGCTGGCCTTTGGCGACGAGGGCGACTGGGCCGCGACGTGGGACAACGCCTCCGCACTGTTCAAAAAGAGCATCGACAAGGAGCTTTGGGCAACCAAGGTAAAGTCAGTCCGAGACCCCTTGGGAGAACTTCTGGACCGCAAACTGCTCCTCGTGAAATTCGAAACCACCCTCCCCGGCGTCCCTGACGGCGAATACGTCATCGCCCAGTTCACCACCCGCTGGGAGCACAAAGCCCAGTCCATCGAAACCGTCTCCGTGGTCAAGGAACCCGACGGCATGTGGCGGGTGACGGGGTATTTTATCAACTAGCGTTTGCTGCACCGGGCGTTGCCAGTAGCCGAAAAACCGACTCTTTGTTCTTGCCTCGAACTGTGGTAAGGTCGGCCCGGTTCTACGAACGCGGGGCGGAGCCGGATGAAAGGCGCACCGATAGATTATGTCATCATCCTTGTCTACTTTATCGCCATCTTGGGCTTTGGCGTCTTCTTCGGCAAGTTCACCAAGAGCACCAAGGACTTCTTCTTTGGTGGCCAGCGTTTCTCGTGGTGGCTGATTGCCGTGTCGTTGGTGGCCACGACGGTGGGGTCCTACTCTTTCGTCAAGTACTCCCACATGGCCTATTCCTACGGCATTTCCTCCACTCAAACCTATCTCAACGACTGGTTCTGGATGCCCTTCCTGCTCTTTGGCTGGGTGCCCATCATCTACTACTCGAAGGTTCAGTCCATTCCTGAGTACTTCGGCCGGCGCTTCAACCAGACCGCCCGCAATATGACCACGGTCATCATCCTGCTCTACATGATCGGGTACATCGGTATCAACTTCTACACCATGGGCGTGGCGCTCCACGCATTGCTGGGCTGGCCCAAGTTTCTGGGCTCCGCCGTGACCGCGGTCATCGCCTCGGTCTACGTCACCGCCGGCGGCCAGACCTCAGTCATCATGACCGATCTTTTCCAGGGCTTTCTCCTGCTCCTGGCTGGTGTCTTTCTGCTCATCGTCGGCATCGATGTGGTGGGCGGCTGGGAGAACTTCTGGTGGACCCTGCCCGCTGACCATCACCACGCACTGGCCCACTACAACGACCCGCCCAAGTTCAACTTCGTGGGCATCTTCAACTACGATACTCTGCTTGATCGGGCTCTCGACGCCATTGGACTGCGGGTC
>ERZ890953.1815-NODE-1815-length-10146-cov-33.440591_pt1 | contig 10146 bp, 16 predicted proteins | sample MGYA00521264_ERZ890953 | MGnify/ENA primary metagenome ERZ890953 (study PRJEB32303, sample SAMEA104408629) | aquatic metagenome | biome: Brackish water; feature: Chemocline; material: water | place: Baltic Sea | collected 2014-10-26T21:54:00 | depth 200 m ... | reverse complement strand
GTTGTACCGATATACATTGTCTGGTCTGTCTCAGCCTTATCTGTATTTAAGTTGGCAAAGTTTGTGTTTAGATCAGCACGACTGTCTGATACAACATCTGTTGCCAAGATTGAAATTATTGTACTCATATTTTATTTTGCGTCATTAGTATAAGAGGATGAACCAACAGTGTCATTTGAGTATGAACTTGCCGACGGTAAAGCAGAAGGAGTCCAACTGTCAGTAGAAAGTGCAGCCCATGTCTCTGTAACCGCAGACCAAATCTGCTCCATAGTTCCCCATGTCTCCTCTTTCTGTGTTGGCTTTGTATCATTGGTATAACTACTCATATTATCTAAATGACTCTGCTCTCCTTCCGATAGCAGGCTTAAAGTCCTTAAATCTCATACCATAAAACTTCTTAATAGAAGCTTCTAGTTTTAGATAGTCTTGCATTAAAAGACCAAGTGTGGGTGTTGTTGGTTGTTTTACCTTTAACCATTCAATCGCAGCCCCGATAGGAAGAATCTCGTGATATGGAGATGCAAATCCAGGTACTGCGGTTGTGGCTGTAGACGCAAAATCAACAGAATCTCTGTCGAAGTAAATCTTTAATCCACCAGATGAGGCATAACTCGGTGCTGGGAACAACTGAATTGTATTATCAACCAATCTGTAGGTAGTTGGGTATCCGTTGGAACTCATATATTCCCCAACAGCAATGTTTGTTAACTCTTCTTTTGTCATCGGGTAAACAACATACCAATTACCAGAGCTGTCCTTAGCCTCAACGCGTTGAATTGTTAGTGCTGTTTCAGATGGTGTGCTTGCTGTAAACGGAATAGCGTATTTTGCAGTACCACTAACAAGATCTGTAGCAGCTGCTGGAAGATCTGTATAATTACCGTCATCATATTGCCAGTTTCCGTTAGATGTAAAAATCGTGTGCCATACTCTGTGATTGACACGATTAACTAGGTTTGTGAATTCTTTTAGTCTTGAGGAGTCACCAGTAATATAGGCATTACCCAAATCAGTCATTACTTCTATGTTTTGGATTATCCCACTACGAGTGTCACCTGCTACGTCATTAAAGACCATATTCTTTATGTTTATTTATAATGTATTCTTCTGCCTTTTTTCTGTTCATAGTATTAACCATCGAATCACGTCTTTTCTTGTAGTGATATAAGGGCTCATTAACTACTTCTATTTTGTAACCTTTAAGCATCGCACTTAGCCAGAAGTCCCAATCCTCATATCCGTCTTTTAAGCTCTCGTCATATCCGCCAACATCTTCCCACACCTTCTTCTTAAACAATGAACAGGCTATAACCACATTGCCTCGCTTCATGTCTATTATGTTTACCTCTGAGGTTGGTATCTCATGCCTCCTTCCACACCCAAAGTGTGCCGTTGTAACTATGTCGCCCTTATCAACTGTCTTTTCTAAATAGTCCTCTCTCAGCTCGTCATCCACATCAAGTGGCATTATGTATTCACCCTTAGCCATTCGTATCCCCTCATTTCTAGCACTCGGTAAGTCTGTCTTGTTCTCAACCACTATCACTTCAAAGTCTTTATATGTCTGAGCTTCAACACTAGCCAAGCAATCTGGAAGGTATTTCTTATACGTTCCCCACACTGGTATTACTATTGAAATTCTTGGCATGGTTTTCTTTTCTTAAAATGATTATTACACTTCTTTCGTTTGAATAGTCGTCATATTCCATCCCCTTAAAATCTTCTATAGTCCATTCAGCCAAGTGCTTGTCGTATGGAGCAAGCTCATCTGGTTGGTGGTATCCAACTGGAAGCGACAACAACACGTCTTGTTTAGTTCTTCTCAATACTTCCCATCCATCCTCTTTGCTTATGTGTTCAAGTGAATCTATGAATAGCACAATGTCTGCCTCTGGCAACTCTAGCGTTCTCATGTCCTCAATAATGATTTCGTTATAGTTACCCCACTGGTCTGTCTTATTACCATCCCATATATCGGTTCCTATAAGCTTAACCTTTGGCATTGCTTCTCTAATCAATGTGCCATAATCACCAGCACCCATGCCTACATCTATAATGGTTTGTGGATTTAAGCCTTTGATGACCCTTACAATAGGCATCCTGTTCTCTTCGTATGAATGTGCCATATTATTGCTCGCATTTATTGTCACTCTTCCAGTCCCAGTCACGTCTGTGTATAGGAGTCTTCCAGTCGCCATAGTTATCAGTCAGATATTCTTCTATGTAACCAGGGACGTTGTATTCAGCACCGAAGAACGTAACCTTGTCCCAAGTGTCCCAGTATTTCTTATTAAAATATTTCGTTAGCGTATTATTTGGATCATCCTCTAAGTAAAACCGCCAACACTTCTTACCCTCTATTTCTGATATGAAAAATAAATCTACCTTTGAGTAGTAGCCGACATCTCTTCCATGCCTCTTAACAAAAGAAACCTCTGGAGAGATCTTGTCGTCATTTATAAAATCGTGATTGTGTTCAAATATTCCTTGCTCCTTAACAGCCCTTTTAATACTACTTAGACGATCAAAGTATTTAATGTCTATAGCCAAGTCCATATCATTCTCATCCCCAGGACAATACGTTCCATCTCTGTAAGCTCCCAGTGCAGTCCCTAGAAACAAGCAAAATGGTATCTCTAAGCCATCTAAAATCTGTTTGAACTCTCTTAGTGCTTGCTCTGATTGTTGCGGGCTTGTAACCATAGTTTTAACTTATTAGGTGTTAGCTGTCCTTCAAAAAATCTCCATGCGTGGTACCAACAATGCTCATCCATGATCTCGTTGTTATCTATAACCAACCACTCCAACTGGCTCTTGTTTCTTCCGAGTATCTGTAAGCCAAGTTCACTGCATACCGACAATGTGTTGTCATCATAACTGTTAAATGGTGGAACGAAGTATTTAATCTTTACTCCGTACTCGCTTTCTAAAAAATCCCTAGCTTTCTTTATATTCTTAAATTGTTCTTCTTTTGTGTATTGAGTTATTAGTACATGAGTCCATCCATGTAGCGTTATCTCATGTCCACGCTCAATGCTCTCTCTTATAAACTTATCAGCCATCTCATCGTCTTTGACTGTGCCACCGCCAGTTATATCAATCAGTTCTTGCTTGCTTAGTAGGTGTGCGTCTGGTGTATAGACATTCTCTCCAAATGGTATAACCGAGTAGTGCTCTTTAAGCCCGAAGCTCTCAAATAATCCCCTAACAATGCTATACCGCCTTTCATCAAAGCCCTTGCACACATCGTCATTCCTATAAATCATACGTCTATTATTACCCCACCAAGATCTATTCTTCTTTTTAACCCATTCTCTTTCATATACTCTCTCACATAATCAAGAGCCCTTGCCCGATACGGTTGGTAGTCTTCATTGTTCTCGTGTAAATGCTCGATTATGTTCTCTTTATTAACACCGATCTTTAACTTCCCTCTGTGCGTGTAGAAGTAGCCGAAGTGCTCACCCATCTTATACTTTGGATTCCACCTACATCGTCTAAGGCTCTCAGTTCTAGCAATGAACACGTTTAAGCAGAAGTCATACAAGCCATCTCTGCCATCTTTCATATATGTGACCACCCCATCTTCTGTTTTAAAAATACCCTGATAATCTCTCTCATAATCATTCTGGGTAGCGAACTGTATTATATCTAAATCCTTTTCCTGTAGCTCCTTAACAGCTCTATACAGGTCTGTCTTATCTGTTATTATGCAATCGTCATCTAAGATCAGGCAGTATTCAGTCTCACACATATCAACCAATCTATTTCTTCCCTCGGATACGCCCATGTCATCTGGATCATCAAGTACAATAACCTTTACGTCTGGATAATACTTCTCGATACTTGCAAGAAGCCGTTTAACCACGTTCGGTCTAAGAAATGTTTTGATTAGGATTGTGATCATATAAATACTACGCCTTGCAATTCAATTACGCCTTTATATCTCCTAGCCTCTTCTACTAATCGCTCATATTCGTCATTGTTACATCTTACATTTGTATATAGGTCTTCCTTGTCTAGCATAAAGGTTTTAATCCCTAAGCGTTTTGCCATATCTGTCATCATCAGAACACCTAGCTTGGTTTCAATCTTTGGCACAAACTCACAGTCTATCTGATCAATGATTATTCTCATCTTGTCTATGTCCTCGCAATTAGATACAGCGAAATACTTTACGTTTTCATTCCTTGAAAGCTCTATCGCATCTTCTAGCGTAATCGTTGGTTTCGGTGGCTTACTTCTTCCGTCTGGAAAGTCTAGGTACACGTCTTGTTTAATACCGCTGAGCAACGCCTGAGCCTCTTCTTTGGTCTTTACCCATGCCAAGTTGATTCTAATCACTGCATCGTCTTGGAGTGGCATTTTGCCTATCAAGTTATTTGATATTACGATCATAGATTCTTTTAATTATTTCGCTAGTAGAAACACCTTTTGTGTACGGAAGCAGGACTGCCTCCCCATTTTCGAGCTCTGGGACACTATCCTCGCTCCACCCAGCACCAGCCGCTTTCGTTACTATATCGACACCCTCTAGTTCTTCTCCGTCTGGTATAAGAGTTTTAAGCAGTCTAACCTCTCCCCACTCTAGCTCCTTAATAGCGTTTAACCGCTCAACCTCTGTCATTACTGGTTTACGTTTGAATAGAGTTGCAACCTCGTCTGTGAACACTCCAATGATTAACTTATCACCCATCGCCTTAGCTTTCTTCAAAGCCCTTAGGTGTCCGTAGTGCAATAGGTCAAATACTCCGTAGGTGTAAACTGTCATATTATTTCTTCTCAGCTTCTTTTTTTTCTCTTAAAAATGTCTTATAAAGCTCAATCTCATTCTCAATGTCGTAGTAAGCCTTTCCTTTTTCAATGTAAATGTCTGTTACAACGTCAAACTCTCCTAGATCCTTTTCAATCCCCATGTCACCAACTATAAGTCTTGTCTTGTCTTTTAATGCGTTCATCTTATACCCAAGCTTATTTCTGTCTGTCTCAAGATCCTTTATTGCTTTGTTTATAACCTCAATCTCTTTCACTACAACACCACGCTTCTCAAGCACCTTAACTAATTTTGCGTTTTTGATTTCTGTCTTCATGTTAAAATAATGATTTATAAGCATCTGCCCACTCATGAGCATGATCGTTTATATCGTAGTTTTTTAATACATAATCCCTAGCGTTCTTCCCCATCTCTCGTCTAAGCTTCTTATCATCAATTAGCCTGTTAATCTCCTTCTCCCAGTCATTATTGTCTTTGATAAGCACCCCCATGTCAGGCGTTATCTCCTCGTAGGGACCATTTTCGAAGCTCTGAGCTATTACAGGTATCTCACACATCGCAGCCTCCAGAAACTTCACATTGCTCTTACACCTGTTAAAGTAATTGTCTTTTCTGGGAATAAGCATAATGTCTAATTCCATTTCATTCAGAGTATCGTTATACATATATCTCTTTACCCAGGGGAACTGTGTCATGTTGATTGAGTCCCAGAACTTATACTCATCAGAGAAAACCTTTGTAACAAGTGGATTAGCTTTTCTGTGCTTTATATCTCCAAGTCCGAACATCAGTATCTCCACATCATCTCTCTCACTAAGCTTCTTTATCATTGGCTTTAGGTGTAAGTAGTCGTATTCAAGTGCAGCCGAACCAACAATGCCAATCTTTATCTTTTCTCCATTATTCCTTTTTGGCTCTTCCCAATCATCTGGATCAACATAGTTTGGAAGGATTATAACGTTATCGTTGTTCTCTCTATACTCTTTTGCAAGTGTCTCGGTTGTTGTTGTTACTAGATCACACATCTTTATAAAAGAATCGATATTGTCAGATCTAATCTTTAAGTTATCTTGCTTGTGTCCTTCTGGGTCGAAGTTCGCTAGTGGGTGATAGTCGTCTAGCCTGAACGTGTCGTCATTGTCCATAACTATCTTCTTGCCGTCTTTCTTTAGCATCTTTGCCAAGTTATGATATTCAGCCCCCTCTGCTCTATGGAACACCACAACATCAGCATTAGCTAGCTGATCTTTTATCTCGGAAATACTTACCTTGTCTTGCACAAGGCTTGGCTTGTCAGTCCAATAACCGTTAAAGATACATGGTAGATAAATGCGTAAGTAACAGCATCCATCGTAACCACTATTTATCATAAAAACATTCATATATATCTGCGTGATTTACTTTTCTTCTTCTGCTTTTCTAGGTTCTTCTGAAACTCTATTTGCTCCTGCAGGTCTTGCAGTGTTATTTCCCTCAAAGTTTTCGTATATTGATCCTTCATATACTTTCCCGTCCTTTCCCAAAAATACTTTTACCTTTTTTAAGTTTTTGCCCGATGCTATTTCTGCTCTCATATTAGTATTTGAATGTTACTACGCACCCAGCACTCTTGGGTACCATTTTATTAAATTTAGCTGGAACTCCATAGAAGCTATCCTCTTTGATGTTCCTGTTCTCTGGCAACTCGAAGCTATATTCAATAGTAGCATTTGGTAAGTCTTTTGCCTCCTCTACCTTCTCTCTAATTGTGTTTAGTATATCCATAGTTTATTTCCACGCCACGCTGGGGTTTATCGGCGTGAACTGATTACCCCAACGGGAACAAATTATTTAACTAATTATGTCTATTTTTTACTATGCGTCAGCCGTTTTTATCCATACACCACTTGTGTCTCGATTTTCAATTACCCCGTATACGACATCAGCAGTTGTAATTGTTGATAGGTATTGTGGGATGTAATTAGACTGTACTCGCATAATTGTTGAACCATGTACAATAGCATCCTTTTGAGCTAGACATGATTGTGCAGAACCATCGGTTGCTCCGATTCTGTCAGACATGATTACTGGGATACCATATAGCATTCCAACCATACCTTTTAGAACTGGATCAGCACCACCTGTGTTAGTCACTAATGTAAATCTATCGATTGCCATTAAGTCTGACCAAACTTGTTTAGGTGTTAAGAAGAAAGCTCTTCCTTCTAGTGGAGCAGAAGCTTCATCTAGATATTGAATAGCTCGTCTTACATTACTATCAGCTAAAGCAGCTGCAGAAGTACCAACAGTTTGTGCGAAATTATCAAACAAAGAGATGATAGCATCTTCATAAGCAGCAGCTACAGTGTAAGCAGCATTTTCAGCTAATTTACTCATGTAGTTGTAGCTCTTTTTAACTTGTTCTACTTCTTTGTCTTCGATTGCGAAAGAACATTCATACCAAGTGTCAACAGTCAAAGTGATTTGAGTATCTGTAGGATTGTTCAAAGTTACTACTGTTGCATTACTCTTAGCGTGAGCTGTCATTTCAGTAATGTTTGGGATTAGTAAAGTTTTTGTACCACTTGATAAATCACTAGATAAATCTGTGAAAAAAGCAGCACACTTTAGATTATCCCGATAAAAGTTGTTCATCTTTTCAGCAAACAACCCAGGAATCACATTCGCAAGAGTTGTGTTTGTCTCTGTTCCTGTAGGAAAAGCACCTGTTGCCATAAAATTGTAGACCTAGAGGTTCTCCATGACCTTCTTGTAGTAGTCTGCGTGTTCATCACGTTCCATTTCCCCAATGGGTTTGTCGGCTTTGACACGAGCCACTCCAGAAGATGCTGGTAACGAGGCTTGTTCTGACTTCTCTTTCTTCTTTCGGGAGGCTACTTTAGATTTAAAGTATTCGTCACTCTCGGCAACCACTAACGCATTTTCTCCGTTTAGTGCTGCAAGTTTCAAAGCAGTTGCTACCTCGTCCTCAGTGTAACCCTTTGCGTAAAGGATCACTTCTTCACGAGATACTCCAGTCTGTTCAGTTGATTTAAGTATTGTGGAAGTCTTTGTCTTTATAGATTTAGCAGCTTCCTCTGCCCTTTTTGTTCTTTCATAAAGCACCCGATTCTTCTTCTTGAGAGCTTCGTAGTCCTCAAGCGTTGGTGATTCATCAGTAGATTCTTCTGGTTCTAATTCCAGTTCATCAACTGTTTCTTCGACATTTAGAGAGTCGTCGTTCTCAGTGACCTCTGTTGGGTCAAATTCTTCATTTGCCATATTTAGGAGCCCTTGACAGGGCGATTTAATCTAGGTTAAGAGCCTAGCCTCAAATATATAATTTCTTATATGAATGGTTTACTCTCTACTACCGTTACTTTCACATCTCTCTCAAACTTCCGTAGTGCAAGGGCAAGTTTCTTAGCCGCTATATTAGAAGCCTCTACCTCTCTTGCAACGCATCTGTCACTCTTTCCTTCTGTCTTTATCTTTACTGGTTTATCAATAAACTCTTCTACTAGGAAAGCTTTAACCTCCATCCAGTCCTTTGATTTAATAAATGATTCTTTGTTCATATTATTGGATCTTAGCTTCTGCTAATAGTTTATCTGGCTGTCTTTGATCTGGTAGATTCTTAGCTGGTTGCTGTTGCATCTGTTCAATCTGTTTAGGTGTTAGCTTCCAAGGAGCAATTCCGTTATCTTCTAGGTACTGTTTGAATCCAGGTACATTAGTAATCGCTGGATTAGCAGCTGTCATCTGTAATGCGTTGTAATAAGTGTCGTTCATTGCTGTCTTATCAACACTCTCATCAGTTGGCATCATCTTGAATCCCCATTTGAAGTTCCAGAAGTCTTTACCAGGTACAACCTTTCTACCAATCTTTCCAATATTCTCAGTCACAGACTCTTCAATCTGTCCGATAACGTCTGGCGTAACCAGTGTGCCATTTAACATAGCCTCTTTAGCCATGTAAGCCTTTACTGATTTGTCATAAGCCTCAACGTCAGCGTCATCCTCTGCCATTTCAATCAAGTCTTCACTCTTCCAGTCTTTTACAAGTGTAGGGAATATATCTTTTAATAGGATATCTGCAATCTTCTCAAAGAAGTTCTGTCTATCGTTTCTAAATGCGTTTACTGCACCAGCGTTTACTACTGCAATACCTCTAAATGTTGTGTTTGAAGGACTAGACTCACCCTGTACGATCTGCGGTGTTAGACATAACTTGTCAGCTTGGTTCTCAATCATCTGCATCTCGCTAACAAACTGTTGTAAACCTGTGTTTGTAATACCAATCTGTTGTAATGTCTCGTCTCCAATGATCTGTCCGTTCACTGCCTGCTCTAGCACGTTTCCACTGATGTCAGCGTTAGCACTCTTTAATAATAGAAGTGAAGCAATCTCTGTAGTTTGAGCGTTCTGGTTAACAAGTTGATTAGCTCGTTCTTGTAGTTTGAATAATCGCTCTACGACACCAGTTCTTAGCCATCTGCCTTTATACTTGCCGATATGGAAGTCATAGTAAGGACAGTCTTCACGCTTGATTGTTTCTTCCCATAGAGTAATAAACTCACTACCGAATCCGAATCCAATCACGTGCTTATATTCTGGTTTGTCTGTTTTCTCCTCCTGATATAGTCCATAGTATTCCCAGACCTCATATCTTCCATCGTCTTCGCCCTTTTCAATAACCTCTTGGACATTATCCCAAACACCGTCTTTCTCCCACAACTCATTAAGAGTTAGATTATGGTTCTCTACAATGTCAGAGTCCTTGATGTCTTTAATTGTTTGGTCAAAGTATAAGCTCTCTAGATTGACTTCTTCTAACTCAGTCATCTTTCCGTCTTTGTACTTCTTCCACACACTAGATCCGTATGTAGCAAGTCCAGTAGACGTATCGTTTAGAGTCTGATAGAAAGAACCTTCTCCGAACCAATCTCTAACCTTCTTCTTCAAAGCCCATGACTGCCAGTAGTTAAGCTCTCCTAACCCATAAGGTAAGAAGTCCTTTGTGTCTGGACTGATAAGCTTAGCGAAGTGAGGGATTCTGGTAGATGAGATGTTCCAAAAGATAGCGTTATCATCTCGCTCTAAATACTTGTCGTTGATATAAAAATTGATCCTGCGTAATGTTTCACGCTGGTTGTATAATACTGGCTTGGCATCCTTTAGACCCTCAATAACAGGAACTTTCCCGTTTATAGCGTCATCCATGACCGCCTTAACCTTCATTGAAATGTTTTCGTACATATTTTAAATTAGTTTATTCTCTGGTTTTGTGGCTTCTATCCTAGCCTCTGCTATTTTTATATAATCTTCTTCTCTCTCTATTCCTATAAAATCAAATCCTTCTAACTTACAAGCCTTTCCAGTTGAACCAC
>ERZ890953.1814-NODE-1814-length-10159-cov-4.632522_pt1 | contig 10159 bp, 4 predicted proteins | sample MGYA00521264_ERZ890953 | MGnify/ENA primary metagenome ERZ890953 (study PRJEB32303, sample SAMEA104408629) | aquatic metagenome | biome: Brackish water; feature: Chemocline; material: water | place: Baltic Sea | collected 2014-10-26T21:54:00 | depth 200 m ... | reverse complement strand
CAAGTCAACACTCTTGCCAACGCAGTCCGCACCATTGAACCGGCCCGGGATCTGCGGGAAATCCGTCGCCGAGCCTTCATCGCACTGCGGGAACTCCTGGGCCGATTGTCGCAGCAACTGCCCGTCGTCTTGCATATCGACGACATGCAGTGGGGCGACATGGACAGCGCCATGATGCTTGCCGAGCTGGTCCGCCCTCCCGACGCGCCCCCGGTCCTGCTCATTCTTGCCTATCGCTCTGAGAATATGGAAGGGAGTCGTGTTCTGGCTGCCCTGGGAACCATCCGCAATGGCGTGGAGCGCCGGACGCTGGAAGTCGGACCACTCTCTGACAACGATGCCCGACGACTCGCGCTGAGACACCTGGAAGAAGATCCCGAACGTGCCGAACTTGCCACCCATATTGCCCGGGAATCGGGCGGCATTCCCTTCTTCATCGAAGAACTCTCCCGCCACGCTTCCCTCGTCCAGTTTGGCGTTGCCGCGGCCATGCCATCCATGGACGGCTTTACGCGGCACCGGGTCTCCCGCCTCTCCGCACCTGCACGAACCTTGCTTGAAGCGGTGGCCGTGGCCGGGCAACCAGTGCCTCAGACCATTGCTTTTCAAGCTGCAGGGCTGAGCGAAGCTCCCTTTGAGGCAGTGCAGGCTCTGCGAGTTGCGCGCCTCGTCAGGACTCATGGCTCGGGCCCCAATGATGCCGTTGAATGCTACCACGACCGTATTCGGGAGGCAGTGGGAGACGGCCTCAAATCCGACCAGCGGGCCGGCTACCACCTCCGCCTCGCAGTGGCCCTCGAACCCAGCGGCGATGCTGAGTCCGAGGCTCTCTCCCGTCACTATCGTGAGGCCGGTGAGCTGCGCCTCGCTGCCCGTTACGCAAGAGTTGCCGCCGAGCAGGCAACCCGCGCACTGGCCTTCGACCGCGCCGCCGCACTCTATCGATCGTGCCTGGAGATGGGCAATTGGGAGAGCGCCGATGCCACCTCGATTCAGCTGGACCTGGCTGATGTCCTCGCCAGCGCGGGACGGGGGGCGGAGGCTGCGGACGCTTTCCTCGCCGCCAGTGAACTTACCACAACCCAGGATGGTTGGCGCTACCAACTCCGTGCCGCCGAGCAACTCCTGCAAAGCGGGCACGTTGACCGCGGTCGCACCCACTTTGGCAAAGCGCTGGCCCACCATGGTCTCACGCTGCCCACCGGACAGGCCGCCATCCTGGCTCAGTACCTCAAGTTGCGAGCCCGAGTTCGCCTGCGTGGAACCCGGTTCACGCCGACCCCTGAGGCCGACATTCCCCGCAAGCTCCTCGAACGCATCGATGCCTGCTGGTCGGTGGCCCTAGGACTGGCACTAGTGGAGCCCGTGCGGGCTGGGATCTTCCAGTTTCAGGCCCTGCTGCTGGCACTGAAGTGCGGCGAACCGCATCGCGTCGCCCGCTGCCTGGCCTTTGAGGCCGGCTATGCCGCCGCGTTCGGTGGCAGCGGCTACCGTCGCTCAAATGAACTCATGGAGCAGGCGGAGGCCGTGGCTCGGACTGTCGACGATGCCCACGCCATGGCCTTCGTGCGGGTCTGCAGTGCTATCTCCTCTTTCCAACAGGGCGAATGGAAGCGCACCCTGGAGCGGGCGGAGGAGGCTGAACGAATCTGTCTGCGGGAACTCAAGGGTGCGTCCTGGGCGCTGCATACTGCCAGGGTCTATCAACTTGCGGCCCAGGGCTGGCGAGGGCGATTTGGCCAGGCCCGCTCCCTCATCCGGGAACTCGTTTCCGATGCCTACACCCGCAACGACCTGCACACCGCCAACCACACCCGGGCCGGCTCCATGCTCCACATTGAATTGATGAACGACGACCCCGTGGCGGCGAAGCGGGACATCGCCGAGTGCACCGCAGACCTTTCCCAGGAGGGCTTCACCACTTTGCACATGTATGCCCTGCGATCGCGTATCTGCATCGAACTCTACCTTGGGAACGGCAAGGAGGCGCTGGCCATTGCCACGGAGCTGCAAGGACGTTTCCAGAAGGCCATGATCAAACGCATCGCCCTCATCGGCATCTACAACCTTGAAATGCAGACCAATGCGCGCTTGTGTGCAGCCGGCAATGAGATCCCCGCCGCACAAGCTGCCAGCGCCGCCCTGGGCAACGCTGCAATTGTGCGAAAGACCGGGCTCGCCTGGACCCGCGCCCTGGCCCGTCTCTGGGAATCTGCCGCGGCAGCAGCCCAGGGGGACGTCGCCGCGGCCATAACCCAGTATGGACAGGCTGCGGATATGTTCCGAGACGTTGACATGCTGCTCTACGAAAACGCCGCTCGCTTCCGCCAGGGACAACTCAAAGGGGACAAGGAGGGGCAGGAACTGATGGACCAGGCAGTGGCAGTCATTGCCGCCGAAGGTGTCGTCAACCCTGAAGGCGTGATGGGCATGGTTGCCCCACCGGTGCAGCCACCTTCCGCCTAGCTGCTCAACTCCGGCAGATTGAAATAGTAGTCAAGGCACTCTGGATTGCGCAGCGCATCCCGATTCTCAATTGCCCGGCCATGGACTGCATGGCTCACCGCCAGCTCAACCTTCTTGCCACTGATGGTGTAGGGAATGTCCGCAATCTGGACGATGCGGGCAGGCACGTGGCGACGAGTAGCTCGCTCCATGATGGAGGTCCGGATACGCTTCTGGATCTCCTCATTGAGGACGACGCCGGGCTTCAGCTTGACGAAGAGGACGATGCGTGTATCGTTTCCCCAGTCCTGCCCGATGACCACGGAATCCTCCACTTCATTGACTGCTTCGACTGCCGGATAGACCTCGCCCGTACCGATCCGTACACCACCTGGATTCAATGTGGTGTCCGAGCGTCCAAGGATTACCAGCCCCCCGGTTTCCTTGCTGATGCTGACGAAATCACCGTGATGCCACATGCCCGGAAACCGTTCGAAATATGCGGCCCGGTAGCGTTTCCCATCGGCATCCCCGAGGAAGTTCAGGGGCATGGACGGAAAGGCTTGCCGACATACCAGTTCGCCGCGCTCATCACGCACCGGTCGGCCATCCTGGTCCACGGAATCCACGTCCATGCCCAGCGGTCGGCACTGCAGTTCACCTGCGTATACCGGCAGCATCGGGTTGCCCAGCGCCAGGCACCCATTGAGATCCGTCCCACCGCTAATGGATGAAAGCTGTATGTCCGGGTGAATCTCCTTGTAGACGTACTCGAAGGCCTCATCGGGTAGGGGGGAACCAGTGGACAACACCGCTCTCAAGGTTGAAAGGTCAGTCTCTTTGCCCGGCTTGACCCCCTGATGGTAGAGTGCTTCCAGATAGCGGGCCCCGGTACCAAACACGGTAACCCCTTCCTCCTCCGTCATCCGCCACAGAGAAAGCGCATCCGGATGGAACGGGGAGCCGTCATAGAGCACGATGGCTGCTCCCGCGCCAAGACTGGCCACCAGCCAATTCCACATCATCCAGCCACAGGTCGTGAAGTAGAAGACTCTGTCTGAGCGTCGAATGTCTGTGTGCAGCACCAACTCCTTGAGCTGGTGCACGAGAATTCCAGCTGCGCTCTGGACCAGGCACTTAGGTAGTCCGGTGGTACCTGAGGAGTACATGATGTAAAGGGGATGCTCTGCCGGCAGGGCAGTGAACTCCGGCTCTTTCTCGGGGCCGACAAACTGGTGCCAGTGGACGGCTTTGGGTATCCCGGAAATGTCCGGTTCCGCATCAAGAAAGGGAACAACTACAACGTGCTCTAGCGTCGGCAGCCCAGCCACCAGTTCCCGCAGGCGCGCCAGGCGATCGTGGCGCTTGCCGCCATAACAATACCCGTCCGCCGCAAAGAGTACCTTTGGCTCCGTCTGCCCGAAACGCGAGAGCACCCCGTCGCGGCCAAAATCCGGTGAAGTCGAGGTCCACACCGCACCAATGCTGGTGGCAGCCAACATCGCGATTACCGTCTGGGGGACGTTGGGCATGTAGCCTGCGACTCGGTCCCCGGGGACAACCCCGGCACGGCGCATTCCCGCCGCCAATCCTGCGACTTCAACTCGCAGTTGACGGAATGTCCAGCGCTCCGGAGGACGGTGTTCGCTGCGACCGATGATGGCCAGTTCATCGTCGTCGTAGCGCAGCAGATTCTCCGCGAAGTTAAGTTGGGCCCCTGGGAACCAACGAGCTCCAGGCATCCGCGGCAGATCGTCCACCACTCGTTCGAATCGCTCATCTGCCCGTATATCCAGGAAATCCCAGATGGTCTCCCAGAAGTCCGGGATATTGTCAACAGACCATTGCCAGAGTTCGTGGTAGGTCTGGCAGGAGAGACGAAAACGCGCATTGACCTCGTTCATGAAGGCCATCATGTTGCTGGCAGCAATGCGGTCGGGGCTAGGTGCCCAAAGCAGCTTGTTCATTTGTTTACCTCACGCCAAAGGGTGATCCACCAGTAGCTCGGTAAGCCTGTCCTCCAGAGTGTCGAAGGAGAAATGGCGCCTACCCAGAGCGAAATTGTGTTCGGTCAGGTTCTCCCGCTCGCGCGGGTCGGCCAGAATACTCGCGACGCAGTCCACAGCTTCCGGGGTCAACTGGTTGTCCTCCAGTTGCACCGTCTTGAACCCCAGTGCACCGATATCGCGCTGGTAGACCGGTTTGTAGCTGTTGACAAAGACAGGTCGTCGGGCGAGTACCGCCTCCACAAAGGCATTGCCGAAACCCTCGTAGTTGGAGAAGAAGGTGCACGCATCCGCCCGGGCGTAAGCATCGGACAGACTGTAGCGCCGGTTTCCCGCCTCGGAAACGGAGCGGACGCTGCCAAAATAGCGGTGGGCAAAGAGTACTCGGCTGCCCAGCTTCAACCTGGCCACCAACTGGCGCAACTCCTCGACATAGGCACCGCCAGGGTCGTCGGTGAGGCTCCCGGTTATCATCAGCTTGACCCGTGGGTCTTTCAGGCGATGCACAAGCTGCACCGCAGTCTCAATGCCTTTGCGCCTGACGACACGAGTCACCTGGCAAAGCAGCGTGTCATCTTCCGACAGCCGCAGGTCGCGTCGCAGCGTCGAGTTGAAATCGTCGCAGGTGGCAAAAGGCGCGTCGAAGTCCATGACATTTGGCACCACCACCGCCCCCACCCCCAAACGACTCTGGAGCTCGTCACGCGCCGCCGAGTTGAGCACCGCGTGACGCACCGTGGGACCGCGTAGCGGAAAGGCCTCGGCAACCAGGTCGTTCACCACTGGCAGATTAGATTCGTAGCGCCCCGGCCGCTCCCAGGCAAAGTCATGATGGTGAGCGACCACGGGCATTCTCAGGCGCGCCACCGCCCGATGCAGTCCCAGGCCCATGGAAATGTGGAATGGCAATGTGCCCGCATTCTCGGGGATCAGAAGTTCCAGCTGGCGACGATCAACCCAGGAGACGATGGCCTCTTCCACGGCCTCTGCATTGGCCCCTAATCTGGACAGAAATTCTTGCGGTGTGGAGTGGCCGCCAAAGAACGCCTGCTTCTGTTCATAGGCGCACTCTCGGCCATAGAAAGAGAGTGGGGCGAACAGGTCTTCGCAGGAGTCGTCGGGTGCGCGCCCCTCGTACTCACCGGCCAGGAGAAAGACATCGTGGCCCATTTTCCTGAGCACCGACCGCCATTTCTCCGCCTCCAACGCAACGCCGTCCACGCCCCCCGCTCGCCCTATGACTACCCCGATGCGCATGTTGCCTCCAACTCGTGAAATATCATCGACGGTCACCCATGCGGGCGAAAGTTACCGCACGACCTGCGCCGTTGCAATCGCCAAAGACAAGCGACTACCAGATGAACTCGACGGAGCCGTTGCCGGTGTTGACTCCGCCGGCATTGTCCTGGTTGGTGCCAGTATTGAGGGACCCACCACCGCCTCCGCCGCGAATGTGCGGCGACAGGTACCCGCCCGGGCCGCCGCCGCTATAGCCGCCGCCACCACCAGCCCCGCCCGATACCGTGCAACCGCCCTGACCGCCGCCACCGCCACCAAATCCGCCGTTGCCGTCGTAGGCGTGGTCGCCGCCAAATGCGCCCCCAACTCCGCCCTCCAACGGTCGCTTGGCAGCCGGAGCCAACGAACAGCCGCCAGAAGATGTCTTCCCCGGGGAGCCGTTGGATTTCCACCCGGCCCCGCCACCGCCAAGGTAGGCATAGCCGTCTGGAGCGGTTCCGCCAAACCCGTCCACGCCAGCTCCGCCGGCAACGCCGTTGCCGTTGGTACCGTTGATGCCGGTAACGGCATCGTAGCCGGCGTTGTCGTAACCGCCGCCACCGCCACCCCCCGCGGCCATGAGCAAGGTATCGCTGCCGTCCAACCAGACGAACGTTCCACCGCCACCCCCGGCATTGGCCTTGACATCCTCCCCCTTGCCGCCCACGAGAAGCTTGAGAACCGCACCGCCCGGAACCGACACTGTCCCTTTCATGCGTGCGCCGCGTCCCCCCGGGAGATTATCGTCAACGTTGCGTCCCCCCTCTGCTCCGGTCAACTGCATGGTCAAGCTGGTCACGCAATCCGGCAGCTGATAGGTCACCACCTGGCCGGAGTACGTGAAGCTCTTTGAGCCGGGAGCGCACTCCCCGCAGGCGAAGTTCGAACACCCCTGCCCGTTTGGGCAGGACCCACAGCTGCCGCCGCAGCCGTCGTCCCCGCATTCCTTGTTCTCGCAGTTGGGTTCACAGGGGCAGTCGACCTCGCAGCGACAGAGCAGTTGGTCACCGTACTGAGGAGTACCGTTCCCTTTGAAACCAAGACTCTGAGAACCGTTCTGGTTGACCTTGCAGCTGTGATTCTGCGGTTCGTAGATGGGGTAGCTGTAATTGCTCGGATTTGCCGCCAGATGGGAGGCCCCCGGGTGCAGCGAGACGCAGTAATCGATCTGCTCCTGCATGCTCACCCAGTTTACGGAGGTCCCGCCCAGACTGCTGCAAACATCCACGCAGGTCCACCCGTTGTTCACGCCAATTCCCGCGGTCCCGTAGACATTCGGCACGCACGCCGGCACGCAGACCCCGTCACTGCAAACACCGCCGTCACAGTCAGCTTCGTTGGGTGCGTGCAGGCAACCCAACTGGCCATCACAGCTATCGTCGGTGCAACCGTTGTCATCATCGCAATCCAGCAACTCCACGCCTGGCACGCAGACTCCTCCGGCACAGCCATCACCTACTGTGCAAGCACTGAGGTCATCACATTGAGCCTGGTTGTTGGTGTGGACACAGCCGGACTCGGGGACACAGCTGTCATCTGTGCAGCCGTTGCCATCATCGCAATCCGGCTCCCCCGCCCCAGGGACACAGACGGTCGCTACGCATTGGTCGCCGAGGGTGCAGGAGTCGCCATCATCGCAGATTGCCGCATTGGCCACGAACAGGCATCCCGCCACCGGGTCGCAGAGGTCGGTGGTGCACTCGTTGTCGTCCTGACAGGGAAGCAATTCCCCGGATTTGCACCAACCCCCGGAGCAACCGTCACCCACGGTGCAAGAATTGCCGTCATCGCAGGGCATGCTGTTGGCCACGAATTGACAACCGCTCTGGCTGTCGCAGGAATCGTTGGTGCAGAGATTGCCGTCGTCGCAGGACAACTGCCCGGCCGCCGCACACTCGCCAAGCTGGCAGTGGTCCCCAGTGGAGCAGACGTCGCCGTCGTCGCAGGGTGCACTGTTGAGCTGGAAGAGGCAGCCACCCTCGGGGTCACAACTGTCCGTGGTGCAAACGTTGTCGTCCAGGCACACCTGCCACTGATCATAGACGCACGCTCCGCCGGCGCAGTGATCCCCCAGCGAGCATGCATTGCCATCGTCACAGCCAGCCCCATTGGCCACATGTGAGCAACCGCTCTCGGGAAGGCAGAGGTCGTCAGTGCAGGGGTTGCCGTCGTCACACGATACCGGTGTCCCGGACTGGCATGCCCCTTCCTCACAAACGTCCCCCATAGTACAGATGTCCCCGTCCTGACAGGGGGCCTGGTTGCCGGTGTGAAGGCAGCCGGATTCCAGGTCGCAGATATCGTCGGTGCACGGATTGTCATCCGCGCAATTGACCGCCACTCCCCCACCGCAGAAACCTTCGGCACAGTGTTCCCCCACGGTACAAGGGTTCTCGTCTTCACAGGCGATTCCCCCATGCGCAGCCACTAGACTGCATTCGCCGGTGGTCGCCTCACAGGCCGCTTCGAGACAGGCACCGTCTGCCCCGTCTGGCTCCGGACAGACAACGATGCTCTCCTCAATCACCGTGCAACTGTATGGCCACTTTTCGAGGTCACAGTGCAGGGTGCCGTTGCAGAGGTCCCCGTCTTCAAAGGCCAGGCAATCCGCATCGCTCTGGCAATCGCAAGGAACCGCCACACCCGCACAAGACCCGCCGTTGCACTGGTCCGCCACAGTACACGGGTTGCCATCGTCGCAAGCCAGCACGTTGTGCACGAACTGGCACCCGCCAAAACCATCGCAAGCGTCATTGGTGCACGGATTGGAATCGTCGCAAAGTACCGGGTTGCCCACACAATCTCCAGCCTCACAGTGATCCCCGACGGTGCAGGCATCTCCATCTTTGCACTCGCCCCCATCTAACACTTCGTAACTGCAGGCAGCTTCCCCATTACACGAGTCCAAGGTGCACTCGTTGCCGTCGTCACAGAGGTTGATGTAGTCGCCACCCACTTCGTCGGGCTCGTCGACATCGCCGTCGCAGTCATCGTCCACACCGTTGCAGGTTTCGGGTGCAGGAACAGCCGCGTCACAGGCGCTCAGGCCACCTTCAAGGCAGACGCGCTTGCCCGCACAGGTTCCCCACTCGTTGGCCACCTCGCACGAAGTCCAGAGGGCGCGGGCCACGGACTTGTCGGTGCAAGGACATTCGCCCGCATCAGCCACGCACTGCAGAGTGCTCAGGCCGTCCACCGTCACCGTTGTCTGGCAGGAGAAACCCCATGGGCAGTCCTCATCTTCCTGGCAGTCCCCACCGCAGAAGCCGAGCCCACCATCGTAGGCCACGCACGCGTCCTTCTGCCCCCCCGGAGAGGTACAATCTGCACTGGTAGAGCAGGGCTTACACAGGTTCGAGAAATCCGAGAGGCAGACAAACACCGGGTCCGGGCCCGTCCCGCCCAGCAGCTTGCAGGAGAACCCCTGGGGACATTCCTCCTGACAGACCTGCGAGCAAACACCTTCACCAAGATAGTCTACACACCACCCGGAGAGGCAATCCACGTTGGCCTCACATTCATCCAGAAAACAGCCCTCTCCTGGCAGGCAACCGACCAGCTCTGGAGGAACGTCAAACCCTTCCCACCCGTCGTCATCCTCTGCGCCCGAATCCGGCGTCTCACCGTCCGACTGCAGCAGAACGTCGCCAGTCACATCAGCTGCCGTATCCAGACCCGCGCTCTGGTCCGGTACCGGTGAGACGGAGCCGCTCTGGCTGCATGCCGCGCAGAATAGACCTTCAACCACAATCAATGCCACCAACCTGAATAACTTCATGGTATCGCCTCAGTCACTTGACCGCACTGAAATCAAACGGAAGTCGAAGAACACGATCCGGGGTCCCCTCCGGAAGAACCAATGCCCGGGCCTTCTCCAGAATGCATGTTTCGAATTCCGGGATCGACTGGGACGCTTCGGCAATTATGGCGCTGGTCACCTTGCCCGCAGCATCGACACGCATCTCCACCGTCAGGCGCGGTCCAGTCACGGCCGCTTGCTTCTGCAACTGCACGATGCAATTCCCAAACTCTGGCATGAAGACCTGAACATCGTTCTGCAGCGAACGTAGCTTCACCAGACTGCGGCCCTTCGGCAAAATGCGTTTCTGCCCGACGTCTGCAGCAGCAGTTCTACTAACATCAATGGGAGACACTGCCGCCCCCGAAGTGTCACCGCGGACAACCACCTCACTGGCAGGCTTGCAGCCCGCAACCAGCCCCACCACCAGTACAATCCAGAACCAACTCATCCGAATCCTCATGGAGTACCCTCACTTGTCCACCGGAGATTACACCGTCGGCCCGTGCTCCGCAAGCAAGCCACTCAGGGGCGCATTCCTCAACTGATTGAGGCTGCCCGCGATGCTTCCCTTTTCCCACCGGTCATCCCGCGGCCGGCCCACGGCCGGCGAGGGATCCCCGGGCACCAC
>ERZ890953.1813-NODE-1813-length-10161-cov-8.855432_pt1 | contig 10161 bp, 7 predicted proteins | sample MGYA00521264_ERZ890953 | MGnify/ENA primary metagenome ERZ890953 (study PRJEB32303, sample SAMEA104408629) | aquatic metagenome | biome: Brackish water; feature: Chemocline; material: water | place: Baltic Sea | collected 2014-10-26T21:54:00 | depth 200 m ... | reverse complement strand
CGGGATCACCGGCCCCGCCGCGGGCGCGCCCGTCCAGCACCAGCCGGTGGGCCAGCACCGGCGCAGCCAGGGCCTGCACGTCGTCGGGCACGACGTAGTCGCGGCCTCGGTGAAGGGCCCGCGCCCGGGCCAGGCGGCTCAGGGTCAGGGCGCCGCGGGTGGAGACCCCCAGGCGCACCGCGGCATGCTCGCGGCTGCGGCGCACCAGGCGCAGCAGGTAGCGGGCCACGGTCTGCTCCATGTGTACGGCGTCCACCGCAGCATGCAGGCGCACGATGCCCGCGGCGTCGCTGACGGGCTCGAGATCGTCCAGGGGGTGGCCGGCGCGCTGGTCGGTGAGGATGGCCAGCTCCTGCTCCTCGCTGGCGTAGCCGAGGGAGATGCGGGTGGCGAAGCGGTCCAGGGAGGCTTCGGGCAGAGGGTAGGTGCCGTGCAGCTCCACCGGGTTCTGGGTGGCGATGCACAGGAAGGGTTGCTCCAGCTGGCGGGTCTGGCCGTCGCTGGAGACCTGGCCCTCGGACAGGGCCTCGAGCAGGGCGCTCTGGGTGCGGGGTGAGGCCCGGTTGATCTCGTCGGCGATCAGCACGTTCGTGAAGACGGGCCCGGGCCGGAAGTGGAAGCTGGCGTCCCTGGGGTCGAAGACCGAGGTGCCCGTGATGTCCGAGGGCAGCAGATCCGGGGTGAACTGCACCCGGGTGCAGCGCCCCCCCATGGCCGCCGCCAGGGCTCGGGCCAGGGTGGTCTTGCCGGTGCCGGGCACGTCCTCGAGCAGCACATGCCCTCCGGCGGCGCAGCTGTAGATCACCAGCTCCAGGGCCTCGCGCTTGCCGCGGATCACGCCCTCGAGGCTGGCGACGAGCTGGGCCATGGTGGTGTGGGCCCAGCCGGTGGTGGTCGCGAGCTCGATGTTGACCATGGTGTCCTCCAGGTTCATGTGCCCACGGCCGCCACCTCGCGGGTGGCGCTGGCCATGGCTTCCAGGCGTGAGAGCAGGCTGCGGACCTCGTCCAGCTCGCTGACATGGGCCCTCGAGTCGCCCAGATTCGCGAAGGCGAGCAGGGTGAGCTTGCCCGTGAGCTCGTCCATCAGGCGCAGGCCGCCCGCCAGATCGTCCTGGCAGCTCTCGTGGAGCGCCTCCAGGGGGGCGCGGACGCTCGCGGGGGCCTCGGCGATGGCGGCCTCCAGCGCCACGCCGCGCTCGTCAAGGTGACGCAGCCTGCGGCCCAGGCGCGCCGCCAGGCCGGCCACGCGCGTGAGGTCGATGTCGGCGGCGCCATCCGCCCGCTTCAGGGCCTGCTCGAGGCGCTGCTCGCGCCCCTGGATCTCCGCGCCGCGGCCTGTGGCGTCGGTGTGGGTGCCCGCGGGTCGCGGAGGGCCCTGCAGCATGAAGGGCAGGGTGTAGGGCCACAGCAGCAGGGCGAAGGCGGCGGCCCGGGCCCGGGCGGCCCCGCTGGCTTGGCGCGGGGTGCGCAGGCTCAGGCCGGCGGTGACGCCGCCGATGGCCAGGTAGGTAGCGAGGACGATGAACGCGGTCACGGCTCCCTCCCGCTAGCCCAGGGCCAGCCAGGCCCAGCCGGCCAGGGTGTTGGTGAAGGCCAGCACCAGCATGGCGTTGCGGGCGAACAGCTCGATGCGGGCGCGGTCGGTGTGGGAGGCTTCGGCGCCCTCGACGCCGGCTCGCTGGGCCAGCAGCAGCAGCTGGGTGCGGAAGCGCACGGCGCAGCCGATGGCGGCCGTGCCGAACGCTCCCACCAGGGCCAGGGGGCCGGCCCAGTCGGGGTCCAGGCGCCACAGCACCGCTGGGGCCGCGGACAGGGCCACCAGCAGCAGCGACGCCGCCGCCACCGAGCTGGTCAGCAGGGCCACCAGCTGGGGCAGGGGCATCCGCACGGTGCGCAGCACCCCCAGGCCCCAGATGGGCGCGATGCTGGCGGCCAGGGCGCCCAGGGAGCCGGCGGCGACCATCAGGGCGTTCAGCAGCGCCATCCGGTGCGGATCGTGCCAGGCCGAGAGCATGATCAGCGACGCCAGCCCGCTGGCGCCGGCGATGATCGCCACCGAGCTGTACACGGTGGCCTGGGCGCGGGCCGGGTCCAGGATGCGATCCACCACCGCGGCTGGGGCCTGCAGCAGCTGGACCAGCAGGGCGTCGTCGCTGTCGTGCTTGGCGCTGGGCAGGCGGCGGTCTTCGTCGGCCCAGGGGAGGAAGGGGGAGAGGTGTTCGCTGCGGTAGGGCAGGATGGGGCTCGCGGTGGGCATGGGGCCTCCAGGCTCAGACCAGCTGCCAGGCGCGGACCAGGAAGGCGACGGCCAGGGCGGTTGAGACGAAGCGGGTGGCGCGGGCCACCCCGGGGTTGCCGTCGATGCTGCGCACGATGCTGGCGCTGCGCTCGAGCAGGGTCATCATGGCGATGCCCGGCACCGCCAGGCCCACCACGGTGGCGTGGGCGATGGGGAAGGAGAGGCGCACCGCCTCGAGATCCGAGACCACCGCCGTGAACGCCACCAGGGGCAGCAAGGTCAGCGCCACCACGCCGGCCTGCAGCAGCCCCACGGCCACGGCCCCCAGCAGGGCCCGCAGGGGCACGCCCACCTGCAGGAAGGCCGCCATCAGGGTCAGGGGCACCAGCAGCACCGTGATCTCGAGGAAGGCCGACAAGCCATCCACCCGGCCCTGCAGGCCTCCCGTCAGCAGCAGCTGGGTGGCGACGGTGGCGGCCGCCACGCCGAACAGCCCCAGGCTTGCCTCGGCGAAGGTCGGGATCAGGCCTCGGGACCCCAAGGTCAGCGCGGCGTTGGCCGGCCGGTCCACGGTGTCGATCAGCAGGGTGAGGACAGGGGAGCGCTCCATCGCGGGTTCTCCTCGGGCCCCGTCCGCCGGCCGCATCGCCGGGCGTGGGGGGCCACGAGGTTCAGCCTGCCCGCGCTATGTGAAGGGGGGATGAAGGGGGCGGGATGAGTGTGTGAAGGGTGGGTGGGCTCTGAGCCTGGCATACTGGAGCCGCGCACCTCACCGGTCCCACGCCATGCCCAGATTCGCCCTCGCCCTGCTCCTGCTCTCAACCCTGGGCTGCCCCTTCGGGGACCCTGAGCCCGACAAGGACGACACGGCCGTGCAGTCCAAGGACGACACGGACAGCCCGTCCCCCGACGACACCGGGCCCGCGGCCTGCGAGGACGAGTGCGCCCCCGTCGGCGCCGAGCAGTGCGATGGCGACGGCATCCGCAGCTGCGGCGAGCACGACGGAACCGACAGCTGCACCGAGTGGTCCGCCACGGTGCCCTGCACCGAGGGTCTGGTCTGCGATCCGGTGGAGGTGAGCTGCGTGGAGCCCGTGGAGGACCTGCCCGATCCCTTCTCCATCGTGCTGCTGCCCGACACCCAGTACTACACCGACAAGCAGTCCGACGACGCGGACAACACCTACTACCTGCAGGCCCAGTGGATCATCGACAACGCGGCCGCCCAGGCCATCGCGTTCACGGTGCACCTGGGGGACATCACCAACCACAACACCATCGACGAGTGGCAGATCGCCACTCAGGCCCACGCCATGCTCGACGCCGCCGGTGTGCCCTACAGCGTGCTGCCCGGCAACCACGACTACCTGGACGATGGGGACTTCGGCCGGGGCGACAGCCTCTTCGGCGACTACTTCGGCAGCGATCGCTTCGAGGGCCAGCCCTGGTACGGCGGCGCCTACAGCAGCAGCAACACCAACAACTACACGACCTTCGAGCGCGGCGCGCTGAAGTTCTTGGTGCTCTCCCTCGAGTACGCCCCCCGCAAGGACGTGCTCTGCTGGGCCGACGACGTGATCGCGGCCCACCCCGAGCACCGCGTCATCGTGGCCACCCACTGCCACCAGACCCACGGCGGGGGCTACAGCGGCAACTGCCCCGACTCCGACTACACCGCGGCCGGCCACACCCCCCAGGCGGTCTGGGACGAGCTGCTGTCCCGCCACAGCAACGTCGTGATGGTGGCCGCCGGCCATGTGGGCGACGCGGAGTACCGGGCCAAGACGGCCAACAACGGCAACACCGTCCACGAGTTGCTGGTGGACTACCAGTTCGAGGGGGCCTGCGACGAGGCCAGCCCCAGCGACTGCAACGATCACTGTCGGGCCGGCAGCTACACCGGCAATGGCTGGCTGCGGCTGCTGCACTTCGATCCCAGCACGGGCGCGGTGAGCTCGGAGACCCTCACGGTGGAAGACGGCAACCCCGGGCTGTTCCCCGACGGCGAGCCCGTGCTGTTCTGCAGCGAGCTGTTCGACCCCACCGATCCGGGCGCCGACGGTGGGAACTGGTACGACCAGGACCCCGCCGGCAGCGATCACACCACCAGCTTCGCGCTGGACCTCTCGGTCCCGGTGACCTACGCCTACGACGATCTCGGCCTGCGGGCCTTCCACGATCGCACCGTCAACTCCGACGCCAGCGGCGACCAGGACCAGCCCGCGGTGGCTCTGGGCACGGACGGGTCCTTCATCACGGCCTGGGAGGACGACGCCTCGAGCGCCGACGGCAGCGGCAACCTGGACGTGCTCATCCGCGGCTTCGGGGCCTGCGGCTGCGAGGCCTTCGCGGATCTGGCCGTGCACGGCGACACCACCGGGGACCAGCGCGAGCCGGCCGTGGCCGTCGGGCCCAGCGGCGACTTCGTGGTGACCTGGGCCGATGACACCGACGACAACGGCACCTACCAGATCCACGCCCGGGGCTTCGACGCTGTCGGCAGCGAACGGATCCCCGAGTTCACGGTCAACAGCGTCTCCACCGGCCAGCAGCGCAACCCCGCTGTGGCGGTGGCCTCCGACGGCAGCTTCGTCATCGCGTGGGAGGACGACCAGGATCGCGACGGCGACTACCAGATCATGGCGCGGGGCTTCGCCTCGGACGGCTCGGAGCGCTTCGCCGACATCAGCGTCCACTCCAGCGACGAGGGGCAGCGCGTCGCCCCCGCGGTCGGGGTGGACGCCAGCGGCGCCTTCGTGGTGGCCTGGCAGGACGACAGCGACGGCAACGGCATCTACCAGATCCACGCCCGGGGCTTCGACGCCTCGGGGGCCTCGCGCATCGACCGCATCACCGTCAACAGCGTCTCCAGCGGTCAGCAGGAGAACCCCGCGCTGGGGATGGACAGCTCGGGCGCCTTCACCGTGGCCTGGGAGGACGATCAGGAGCGCGATGGCGACTACCAGATCATGGCCCGGAGCTTCGACGCCAGCGGCGTGGCCCAGCGGGAGTGGACCGTGGCCAGCGGTGGGCAGCACCTGGCGCCGGCCGTGTCCGCGGCGTCCGGTGGCGCGGTGGCCATCGCCTGGCAGGACGACGGCGACGACAACGGCATGTTCCAGGTCAAGGCCGCCACCTGGCTTGCCAGCGGCGCCGACTGGCGGGCCGAGGCCACCATCAACGCCCAGAGCGCCGGCCAGCAGCTCCGCCCCGCGGTGGGCCTGGTGGACGACGGGACCCTGGTGGTGCTGTGGACCGACGACATGGACGGCAACGACGTGGGGCAGATCTTCGCCGCGGGCTTCGACGCGCCCTGAACCGCCGAGGGGTCAGCGCGGCAGCCTCAAGGCGAAGCAGCTGCCCTGCTCCGAGCTCTCCATCAGCAGCGCCTCGCCCCCGTGCGCTTCGGCCACCGCCCGCACGATGGCCAGGCCCAGGCCGGTGCCGCCCTCGCCGTGGCGGGAGCCCACGAAGCGCTCGAAGAGGCGGTCGCGGATGGCGGGCTCGACGCCGGGGCCCTGGTCCTGCACCCGGATCTCCCACTGGAGCTGGGCTGCGGCGAGGGTCACCCGCACCCGTGAACCTCGCGGGGAGAAGATCACGGCGTTGCGGATCAGGTTCTCCACGGCCGTGCGCAGCCAGCGGGCGTCGCCCCGGGCGTCGGCTCGGGGGGGAAGCTCGGCCACCAGCTCGACCTCGGCGGCCCGGGCCACCGCGCGCTGGGCCTGCAGGGCCTCACCCACCACGGCGCTGATGTCCACGGCGGCCTGGGGGGCCGCCAGGCCCTTGGCCTCGAGGCGGGTGAGATCCAGCAGGTCGCGGGTCAGGGCGTCCAGGCGATCCGAGGCCTCGAGGATGCGCCGGGAGAACCGCCGGGCGGCCTCCGGGTCTTCTCCGATGGCGTCCTCGAGCACCTCGGCCGAGGCGCGGATGGCGGCCACAGGGTTCTTCAGCTCGTGCCACAGGTCCGACGCCAGCCCCTCGAGGGCGTCGCGCTCCTCGAGCTCGCGGCGCATGGACTCGAAGGCGCGGGTGAGCTCGCGGACCTCCTTGCCCCGGGGGATGGGCAGGGCGGCCTGGCGTTCGCCTGCTGCGATGCGCAGGGATGCACGGGTGAGCCGCTCGATGGGGCGGGCCAGGGTGCGGGACAGCAGGATGGCGGTCAGGGCGGCGGCGCCGGTGAGGGCCAGCACGATGAAGGCCACCTGGGGCATGAGCGCCATCAGGGAGATGCCCTCGGTGTCCCCCAGCAGCAGCGCTCCGGAGAGCAGCCCGCTCAAGGTGAAGGTCGTGCCCGCCAGGGCCAGCACCAGCTGGTTGCGGATGGAGAAGCCGTGGCGGAGGCCCTGGACCGTGCGCTCGACGGCCACCGCGGCGCCCACCAGCGTGATCAGCCCGACGATGAACGCCGCGTTGTCCAGGATGGTGTAGAGCCAGCTCACGGGGCCACGCGCAGCCGGTAGCCCACCCCGCGCACGGTCTCGATGACGCCCGGATCGCCCCCGGCCTCGGCGAGCTTTCGGCGCAGCTCCTTGATGTGTACGTCCACCGTGCGGTCCGAGACGTAGGTCTCGCCCCACACGCCGTCGAGCAGGCCCTCGCGGGTGTGGACCCGGCCCGGCGAGGCCAGCAGGGTGGCCAGCAGATCGAACTGCAGCTTGGTGAGGTCCAGCTCCCGCTCGCCTTGCCAGGCTTGGCGGCGATCCGCGTCGAGACGCAGCCCTTCTGCTGCGGGCTCGGTGGCGGCCTGGGGGGGCTCCACCCGGCGCAGCACGGCGCGCACCCGGGCCACGACTTCCCGGGGGGAAAACGGCTTGACCACGTAGTCGTCGGCGCCCAGCTCCAGCCCCACCACCCGGTCGGTCTCGTCGCCCCGGCTGGAGAGGACGATCACCGGCAGCTTCGAGCGCGCTCGCAGCCAGGTGAGCAGCTCGATGCCGTTGCCGTCGGGCAACATCAGGTCGAGCACGATGAGATCGGCCCGCTCCACCTGCTCCCGGGCCTGGCGCAGGCTGCCCGCCTCGAGCACCTCGAAGCCGTCGCGGCCCAGGGCGAAGGCCAGGCTCTCGCGGATGGCGGGCTCGTCATCGACCACGAGCACGGTGGTGGGTCCACGCATGAGGGCTCCGGGGGAGATCGAGACTATAGCAGCGCGGGCGGGGCCAAACGGAACGGCCTGGACCCCTCAGAGCGGCTGCGCCAGCGCCGGGATGCGCGCGCTCTGGTAGGAGCGCACCTGGTGGTCCAGCTCCGCCCAGTCGAAGCGCCAGACCAGATCCCCGGCCTCGCTGACCTCCAGCAGGGTGGTCTCGGCGGTGATCAGGCGGTTGCCGTTGTCCAGCAGATCCACGTCGCCGGTGGCCACCGTGAACCAGTCCAGCGAGTGGCCTTCGGGGGGCCACTCCCAGACGATCTCCGCCTGCATGGCGTCCTCGTCGAGCTGGTACTCGAGCACGCGGGTGCGGGCGCGCTGCATGCTGCCGTTGTCGTAGACCAGGAAGCGGCCCGGCCCGATGGCGTCGAAGCTGTGGGCGTAGGCGAACCAGGGGTCGTCGTGGTGGGGGTCGGCGGCGAAGTCGCCCTGCTCCCCCAGGGTCCACAGGATCTCCCCGCTGCTGCGGTCCACCTTCCATAGCTGGCCCTGGACCCACGAGTTGACGTAGGCCACGTCCTGGTCCAGGTCGACATCGACGCTGTTGACGTGGGTCCACCACAGGCCCATGTAGACCGACTCCGGGCTGTACTCGATGTGCTCGAAGGTGTCCCAGCTCCAGACCTCCTGGTTGTCCCAGGAGAGCTGGACCACCACGTCGCCCTGCACCTCGTCGCCGTCCACGTCGCGGATGGACGAGCGCACGCTCAGGGTGTCGCCGTTGCTCAGGCGGGTCAGCACGTGGTGCAGCTGCCCGTCCTGGATGTTGAGGTGGCCCGGCGACCCTGTCTGCTCCGGTCCCTGCCAGGAGATCTCGCCCGTGAGGCTGATCTGGAAGCTGCGCTCTTCCGGGGCCACATGGGGACCCACCAGCAGCTCTCGAGTCTGGTCGATCCAGCTGACCTGGATGTCCGCCGCGCCATCTTCGCCGTCGTGGATGTGGTACCAGGTGGTGCGGCCCTGTTCGTCCAGCATCACCGCCACCACCGGGGAGACCGCGGCGATGAAGATGTTGGCGATGGTCCAGCCAGGCTGGACCGCGTCGGTCTGGTTCACGGACAGCTCGCCGGTCAGCCACGGCTCGGGCAGGCTGCCGGTCTCGAAGCCCATGGGCTCTGAGCGCAGCTCGTCCCCGTCCTGGGTGGTGGAGACCGCCAGCAGCTCGAAGGCGTCGTCGGGCCACATGCCCACCACCACCACCTCATGCTCGGTGCTCAGGCTGTCGCTGCCTACCCGCAGGGCAGGCTCGCCCACCGGACCCAGCTCCACCCAGGAGCTGGCGGGCTCCGCGGTGGACCAGCGCACGATCGCCGACAGATCGCAGGCGGGGTTGACCTCGATCTGGGGCTCCAGGCCGCCCTTGCAGGCCGCGAGAGCGAGGGGACAGAGCAAGGCGAGCGCGCGCGTCATGGGCTTCCCGGGTCGTCTACGAGCTATCACCGGGCGTTCCTTCGGGCCCTGTGCGGGTCCGTACCGCAGCATGGAGCCCTCCTCCGGTGGGCACATAGCTCCCATGCTATCGTGCAGTCGTTCCCGCCCCTTGGAGCGCACCATGACCCTCTCTCTTCGTGCCCTGTTTCCAGTGGTCCTCGTCGCCGTCGCCGTCCTGCCCGACCTGGCCCAGGCCGCCTGCGGCGACGGTGTGCTCGACGCCAGCGAAGAGTGCGACGATCTCAACAGCGCCGACGGTGACGGCTGCGACGCCAGCTGCCTGATCGAGGACGGCTATGAGTGCGTGGACGCCAGCTTCGCCCTGGACTTCGCAGAGGTGCTCACCACCGTCGATCCCACCCACTCGTCGCCGACGTGGAGCCTGACCAGCGACGGCCAGACCCTCACCCAGTCGCTGAACGCCTTCCCCGCGGTCTACGTCTCCACGCTGCCGGCGGTGGGCGTGTCCATGACCTTCGAGCTCACGGTCAACACCGCCAGCGACGACGACTTCATCGGCTGGGCCATCGGCTACGACGCCGGCGAGAACGTCTCGGCCAGCGCCGACTGGCTGCTGTTCGACTGGAAGCAGGGCGACCAGACCTGGGACAGCGCCGACGGCTGGGCCGGCCTGCGCATGTACCGGGTCACCGGCGCCATCGAGGACAGCTACGAGCTGTGGGGCCACACCGACAGCGTCAGCGAGATCGCTCAGGCCCTCACCCTGGGCAGCACGGGCTGGGCCGACAACACCACCTACACCGTGCAGGTGGACTACAGCACCACCCAGGTGGACGTCTATGTGGACGGCTCCCTCGAGTTCAGCGAGGCGGGCAGCTGGCCCACGGGCAACTTCGGCTTCTACAACTTCTCCCAGCCCGCCATCGAGTACACCCTGACTGCGCCGGTGGACCAGAGCGTCTGCGCCGAGGCCGACAGCGACAGCGACGGCATCACCGACCTGGTCGAGGACGCCATCGGGACCGACCGCGAAGACCCCGACAGCGACGGCGACGGGGTGGGCGACCTGGCCGAGGTGGTGGACATCGACGACCCCACCGACACCGACGGCGACGGCACCATCGACGCCATCGATCCCGACGACGACGGCGACGGCATCGACACCCTGGACGAGGACCTCGACGGCGACGGCGACCCCACCGGCGACGACAGCGACGGCGACGGCACCCCCGACTACCTGGACGACGACGACGACGACGACGGTGTGCCCACCGCCAGCGAGGACTACGACGGTGACGGGGATCCCGCGGACAACGACGCCGACGGCGACGGCAGCCCCGACTACCTCGACCCCGACAGTGACGACGACGGCACCG
>ERZ890953.1812-NODE-1812-length-10168-cov-6.083754_pt1 | contig 10168 bp, 10 predicted proteins | sample MGYA00521264_ERZ890953 | MGnify/ENA primary metagenome ERZ890953 (study PRJEB32303, sample SAMEA104408629) | aquatic metagenome | biome: Brackish water; feature: Chemocline; material: water | place: Baltic Sea | collected 2014-10-26T21:54:00 | depth 200 m ... | reverse complement strand
CCCGTCGCCGCCCGCAAGGCCCCCGCCGCCCGCCCGGCGGGAGACTCGAGGCTCCTCGCGCGCGTCCTGAAGTTCGCCGAACTGCTGGCGGACGTGAAGGGTGAGGCCGCCGTGCAGGCCTCCCTCGAGGACGCGGGCATCCCCAGCGGAACCGACATCGAGACGCTCGACGAGTCCGCCCTGCGCGACCTGATGGCCCAACTCAACCGGAGAGTCTCCTAATGACCGCCCTCACCCACGCATCCGCCGGCCGGGCCGGCATCAAGGGCCTCTCGACCAGCTTCGCCCTGTCGGGCGTCGACATGTTCGCCGGTCCCAACGGCTCCGCGAAGTCTGCCCACCTGCTCATCGTGGGCGTGGGCGTCCGCGGCCTGGCGTGCGTCGAGTCCGACTCGACCCGCGAGTACCTGGGCCCGGACCTGCCCGCGGCCACGACTACGCTGACGTTCGACGTCGACGGCGCGGAGGTCAAGCTCCACCGCGACCACAGCCAGTCCTCACGGACGAAGGCCTTTGGCCTCTCCGACGCCCAGGCCGACGAGATCGTCGGGGCCCACGTAGTCAGATTCGACCTCGCCGACTTCGTGGCCGGCGGAACCAAGGGGCGGCAGACCGTGCTCGACGGCGTGCTGCAGGTGGCCGGCGCCTCCGAGATGTGGACTCCGACGAAGATCGTCGACCACGTCTCCCGCGAGCTCTCCAAGGTCAGCGAGTGGAACCTCCAGAACCCCGAGGACGACGAGCCGCAGACCGACGAGCAGCGCAACGGGGCCGACCACCCGTGGCTGGTGCTGCGCGCCGCGCACAGCCTTCACAGCACCGACCTGCCGGCGTGGTTCGCCACTGCGTCGTCCTGGTACAAGGGCGTCTACACGACGGCCAACGCCGCGCAGAAGCAGGCCTCCGCTGCTGCCGACACCGCGGCGACTGAGGCCGAGCGGGAAGCGCCCGCCGGCTCGCTCCGGACCGCCCGCGCCCGCGTCGTCAAGCTCGAGCAGGATCAGGCCGGCGTGCTTGCGGCCCTCGCCACGGCGAAGCTGCGCAAGGATCACACCGTGGCGCGCGAGGCGCGCGAGGCGGAACTGGTCGAGCAGGTCGGCCGCTGCACGGCGGCCAAGGAGCAGGGCGAGGCAGCACTGGCCAAGGCCCGCGACATCGCGTCGGATCTGCGCACGCAGGGCGAGCCACTCCTGACGGCTACGGCGTCAGCGGTGTCGGCCGCCACCGCTGCGCGGTCCGCCCTCGACGCCGCCGTCGCAGCGAGCGCAGCGGCGCGCGACGCGCAGATGACCGCGGCGACCGATGCCGCGACCGTCAACGCAGAGGTGGCAGTCCTCGAGGGGCTGGTGTCCGGCCTGGGCGGCGGGTCGTGCCTGCAGTGCGGCGCCGCTGACCCCCTGGGCATCGGCGCCAAGCTGAGCGTCGCCAAGGGCAACCAGGACGACGCAGGCGACGCCCTCATGGACGCCAGCACCGCGCTGCTCATGGCTGACGCTCACGTCAACAGGGCGCGGACAGCTCGCGACGACGCCCGGAAGGCGCACAACGCGGCGCAGGGCGCCAGCGACACCAACGCCGCCGACCTCCAGCGGGCCAACAAGGCAGTCGTCGACGCCACCGAGAGGAGCGGCGGGGCGGCGTCGGCGCTCCGAATGGCCGAGCAGGCGCTGACCAGTCACCAGCAGGCGGCCGGCGCTACTGATGACGCCGACCTCTCCGGCGACCACGACACCATGGTCGCCCGCCGTGACGCGCTGGCTGCCGAACTCGGAAACAGCGCCCGCCCGGAGCAGGGCAGCGCCCGGTGGGACGTCGAGCAGCACCTCGCCCACAACCGGCGCCAGGCAGCGCTGCAGGAGACGATCGCGGCGCGCGACGCTGCCGTCGAGCGCTTCGCCACGGTCAAGAAGCTGGGCGTCATCCTCAAGGAGACCTCGGCCAAGATCGCGACCGACGCCTACCTGCCCGTCTGCAGCGCCGCCCAGGAGATGCTCGACGAGTGCGGGGCGGGCCTCCTGGCAGTCATCCGCAGCGAGGACGACTTCGGCGCCATCGTCGATCCGAAGTCCTGGCCGGCGAAGCACGTCGCCGCAGCCGCCAAGAAGACGGGCGCGTTGTACGTGTCCTGGTGGTCGCTGTCCCGCTCGCAGCGTGCCATCCTGGGCGTCGCCCTGGCTACCGCGTTCGCGCGCCTGTCGGGCTCCATGTGGCGCACCGTCGTCATCGACGACATCGAGCACATCGACGACGACCACCGCGGCGCCGTCATCAATGGGCTCGCGGCGATGAAGATGGACGCCCGGCTCGACAACGTGCTGCTGGGCATGGTCGCCAAGGAGCGCCCCGACCTCGGCGACGACGTCCAGGTCCACTGGCTCGGCGACGCGGACGGTGCAGCATGAGCCGCCCAGTCCAGGCCCACGAGGTGTCGGCGCTGCTGCATGTCCTGCTGCTCCTGGAGAGGCGGAACATCGTGTGCAGCCAGTACGAGCGACGCTTCGACAGCGCCACAGGCGAGGGCATCGCGCGCATCACGGTGGACGCCGCCGACATCTCGAAGGTGGCGGACATGTTCCGCGCCAAGATCGAAACGCACCACGAGAACGGCACCATCTACATGCGCGCCACTCTGATCGTGAGCGGCTCCAGGGTCGGCGTGTCGTCTGAGTTGCACCTGCCGAGCAAGAACATCCCGTTCTGACTTGTCAAGCGGTGCTGGACGTGTGAAGGTGCAGTGTCCCCGGAGTCTGTTGGTGCAGACTCCGGGGAAACACCCAACCCAATGCAGGGGCAGGTCGGATGTCGAAAACAACTAACGCGCTGGTGCTGTCTGCGTTCGTGACGCGCGAGCAGGCAGAGCAGGAAGCTCGCGAGGGCTACGACGACGGCTACGACGACGGCGTAGAGCGCATGTGTGGCGAGAAGGCGATGCAGCATATGCGCCTTATGCGCGTATTCGAGGGGATGCTCCGAGGGGCCCCTCCGGTATCGGCGTACACGACGATGTGTCGGGCCATTGAGCAGGCTGTGGAGGCCACCATCCCGGCGACGATGCCGAACTACGACGTGGTCGTGTTGGACATCATCCAGCTGGTGAGACGTGCCATGGAAGCCGGCAGATCGGAGACCGACCACGTAGCGGTCACGCTGGCCATGCTCGAAGTCATCGAGGAGGAGACCCCGTGAACCTCAACCCGCAACAGCAGCGCGCCGTCGACATCGACAGCACCCGCATCATCCTCAGCGCCGGCGCCGGCAGCGGAAAGACCCGCGTGTTGACCCAGCGGATCGTCCGGCTCCTCGGGCGGGGCTTCCACCCCGCCGAGCTCCTCGCGCTGACGTTCACGAATGCAGCGGCCGACGAGATGAAGGAGCGGGTAACGGTCGCGCTGGGCGACGACCGCCCCTGGCGCGCGAAGAAGCTGCGCCTGTCGACCTTCCACTCGTGGTGCGCGGAGATCCTGCGCGAGTACGCCGACAAGATCGGCTACGACCGCAACTTCACCATCCGCGACGAGGTCGACAAGGCCGACCTCGTGCGGTACGCCGCCATCATGGTCGGCAAGTGCCCCGAGCCGGGGCAGAAGAAGAAGTCCGGGCAGTGGACGTCCGTGAAGCGATTGTGGCAGGAGGCCGACGTGGTCTCCGCCTACTACCAGCTGCTCAAGGAGGCCCAGGCCTTCGACTACGACTCGCTGCAGACGACGCTGTCGGGACTCATCGAGCGGGACGCTGGCGCCCGCCGGGAACTGCAGGCCCGCTGGGCCCACGTCCTGGTCGACGAGTACCAGGACACCGGCGCCGATCAGCAGCGCCTGCTCGGGCTGCTGGCCCCCAACAACCTCTTCGTGGTCGGCGACCACGCGCAGAGCATCTACGGCTTTCGCGGCGCGAAGGTCAACGGGTTCGTCGAGCGGGCGCAGGACCCCACCTGGTCCGCGCTGCAGCTGCCCACGAACTACCGCAGCCGGCCTGAGATCGTCGACGCCGCCAACCGGGTGGGCGCAGCCATGCAGGTGCCGGGGCTGGAGATGGACGCGGGCCGGGCCAGCAGGGAGACGGTGGCGGTCCCCCTCACGGAGCCGCTCATCGCCCTCGACGAGAGCCTGCGCGGAGCCACCGAACGCCTGGGTGGGCCGACCCGGTTGGCGTACCTGGAGCTGGTCGAGGCCGACCTGCAGTGGCACGTCGAGGCCGACGGACGCTCGTGGCGCGACCTCGCCTGCCTGGCACCGACCTGGCGCAAGCTGGAGCAGCTCGCCGAGCACCTCAAGGCCGCCGGCATCCCTCACCGCATCGCCAAGCGCACGCCGGGCGTGTGGACCACCGACGCCGCCCGCTGGGTGGTGAACTGCCTGCGCGTCGCCGTGCAGCCCGCCGACCACGTCGCGCTCTGGTCCGTGCTGACTGCCTTCACCCCGCGCGTCCGGATGGGCGCCTGGGCGAAGGTGCGCGGCGCGGCGATGCGCGAGGAGCAGCTGGTGCTCGACCGCGCCCTGGTCGACCTCGCCGACACCGCGGCCGGTCCGCTGCTGTCCGTCATCGCCCAGGCCCGCGACCTCGTCGCGGCTGGCGACGGCGCCACGGCGGTCCTGAAGGTGTGCTCCGTCCTGATGGGCACGCTGATCGACGACCTGCACCTGCCGAGCAAGGCCAAGGACGTCCACGACTTCCACGCCGCTGTGCGGGAGTGGGCCGCGCGCACGGCCGAGGGCGACGAGGCCACCCCCGAGGACAGCGGAGTCGCCGCGTTCCTGTACGCCTTCTCGTTCCGCGAGCTCGAAGCGGCCGAGCCGGTGGGAGATGAGGCCCCCGATGAGGTCACCCTGACCACCATCCACGGTGCCAAGGGGCTGGAGTGGCCGTGCGTGTGGGTGCTGGGCTGCGAGCCTGGGTCCCTGCCGCGTTCGGAGGACCCCGAGGCCCCGGCGTACCAGGAAGAGCTGCGGCTCTTCTACGTGGCGCTGACGCGCGCCCAGGACCGTCTGCGGCTGTGCTGGTCCGAGCACCGCGGGCGCAGCCCCTTCGTCGACCTCGCCCTGGGCCCGGACGACGCCGTGGTTGACGACGACGACGACGACCTCTCCGGGCTGCTGTTCTGATGGCGCGGCCCTGCACCGAGTGCAGCGTCGCGACCTGCCGCAGGCATGGGCGGCACAGGCGCACCCGGACCGACACCACGATCCCAGAGACCATCCACCTGTGCCGCGAGCACGCGCGCATCTTCGACGAGGGCACCGACTACATGGCCACCGACAAGAACATGGGCACCACCGACTCTACCTCTGCCGAGATCGACCTCGAGTCGCTGGGCGGGTTCCGCCGTCGCGTCATCGAGGCCATCGCCACCGTCGACGCCGAGGACATGGCTGTCGCGTACGCGGACGACGACGAGGTCGTCCGGCACATCGAGCGCCTGCGCGACGGCGTCGAGTCGGGCGAGGCTGCGAAGGAGAACCTGCGGCTGGGGCACATCGCGATCGATGCGCGCTTCCGGGTGGGGATGGTCCATGGCGATATGGCTTCGCGCATCGCGGTCATCGCCCGCCAGGGTGTCGACGACCGCGAGTACCTCCACAAGGCGCGCCTGGCGATAAAGGCCGCGCACGACGCCCTGACCGAGGTGATGCCCTGCTCGACGGTTCCCGACTGCGACACGGTCGAGGCGCGCATCCTCTACGCCGCGTCGGCGTGGAAGAGCGAGCGGGAGGAGGCCTCGCACCTCGCGCAGCTATGCCAGGACGCTCACGACGTGCTCCACGAGCTTGGCGTCCCGGGCGAGGACGCGGACGGGCGCGGCAAGCCGGCAGACCGGATTCGCCTGATGGTGGGGGCACAGCAGGCACTGGTGCGCAGCGTCCTCGACGCGCTCAAGGCGGCCCACGACGCGCTCAACGACGCGCACGTCGAGACGCGCTCGGACGGCGCCATCCTGGACCCGGCGGAGCGCATCCAGCTGCTCGTCGCCGACTCGGTGGCCCTGCTCGCCCGGTCGGCTGCCGCCGAGGTCGATCGCGACGACCTGCGGAAGCGGAAGGGCGCCATGCACGCCAAGGCGCTGGAGCGCCGGCGCCAGGTCGAGGACCTGACCAACGAGGTCGGAAGGCTGGAGGCCGAGGTCCAGCAGCTCCGCGCCCGTGTCGGCACCATCGCGCACCTGCTCGACACCGGGAAGATGGACCCCGACGGCATCGAGTACAACCTGCAGCACATCCACCTGGCGCACCGGGTTGCGCGGGCCGGTCGGGTGACTGACAGTTCGGTCACCTACGACGCTCCGGACTACCGCGACAACGTGCCCGAGTGGATCCTCAACCCCAACGCGGGCCGGCACGACGGCCCGGACCCCTTCGACCTGGGCGGCGACGACAACGACTATGAATCCGCCTTGACCAATTTCGTCAGCGACTGCGACGGCTCCGCTCAGCCGGCGGCCACAGATGTTCCCCCACAAACCCACGAAACCCCCCAAACCCCCCAGGCCGGCACGATGGGCCAGACGCCCGAGCCGCTGTCGTGGCGCCTCGTCGGGCAGCGCGAAGAGGCGCTCCTGAACCGCAAAGGCGCAGGCACGGAGGCCGGGAGGGTGCTGTGGGGCACGATCGCCGCGCGGCTCCACCGGCTTGGCCGACTCACCGAAGATGCTGAAAGCATCGACGAACAGTGGGGGCTGTGATGGCTGGCAATACGAAGATCGAGTGGGCGACCGACAGCGACAACTTCCAGGCCGGCTGCACCAAGGCCCGCAACCCCGACGGCACCGTCGCCGCCGAGTGCGTCCACTGCTACGCCGAGTCGTGGTCCGCGAACCTGGCGCGCATGGCCGCCACCCGCGGCGCCCCGAGTCGCTACCAGGGCGTGGTCACGGACGGTGGCCGCTGGACCGGCGTGATCAACGCAGAGACGGACAAGCTGCAGCGCATCTTCTCGGGCTTGCGGAACGCCCGGCGCACCCGGTCCCCGCTGTTCCTGGGCAGCATGACGGACAACTTCCACGAGGACACCCCCGCCGAGGTGCTCGACGTCTACGCCGAGGAGCTCGCGCACCTCGACGACAGGATCGCCGCGAACAAGTGCCCGCCGCACTGGATTGCCCAGCTCACCAAGCGGCCCGGCGTCCTGCTCGAGTGGCAGCGCAAGCACTTCCCCCTCGGCACGCCGCGCTGCTTCGCCCCCGGCGTGACCTGCGGGCACAGCTCCAGCGTGTGGCGGGTCCGCGAGCTCGCCCAGGTGCTGGCCCTCGGGCCGCGGATGGTGAGCGCCGAGCCGCTGCTGGGCGCCATCGCTGACGACCTGCAGCCGTACATGCACCGGATCGGCTGGATCGTGGCTGGCGGAGAGTCCGGCCCCAACGCCCGCCCGATGCACCCCGACTGGGCACGCGGTCTGCGCGACCAGTGCGAGATCGCGAGCGTGCCGTTCTTCTTCAAGCAGTGGGGGGAGTGGTCGGACGTGGGCGACGCGCACGATCTCGCCGAGCGCGGCTATCGACGCCAGGGCAACGAGCGGGTCGTCAACCTCGCAGGTGGGCATGGGTTCCACGGGACCGACCCGCGTGTGATGGCCAGGGTCGGCAAGCGCCGTGCGGGTCGCCTGCTCGACGGCCGCACCCACGACGAATTCCCCGAGGTGACATCGTGAGCTCGACCACCAAGACCTCCCGGCGTCCCCTCGACGCCTACTCCACCGACCCGCGCGTGGCCTTGGCCGTCTGCCGCCGCCTGGCGGACATGGACGTGCTCTTCGACGGCGCCCGAGTCCTCGAGCCCCACGTCGGCGACGACGCGCCCTGGCTGCTCGCCCTGGCACAGGTGGCCCGCGAGCGGGGATGGACCCTGCACATCACCGTCTGCGACATCGACCCCGAGGTGCGGGGCCTGACGATCTTCCCCGGCCTGCTCAACGAGGTGGACGACGTCGTCGTCGAGGTGCTGCCCTTCGCCGACTTCCTGGTGTGGGGCAAGGCAACCGAGCGCCGGTGGGATGTGACCGTCGGCAATCCCCCGTTCAGCGACGTGGAGCCCGGCAAGAAGAAGGGTCCGGTGGTCGCACACAAGCACATCGACGTCGCCCTGCGCGTGTCGACCTGGGCGTGCATGCTGACTCGGATCGGACTGCTCACGACGTCGCAGCAGCGCACCTGGGGTCGCGACAACCCACCGCCCCACCGGTTCGACCTCTGGCCGCGGCCCAGCTTCACCGGCAAGAGCTCCGACTCGACGGAGTACACGAACGGGCTGTGGGGACCGACCCTCGGCGCGCAGACCTACGAGATCCTCGACTGGCACGAGGTCGGCCGCTGGCCCGACGGCGTCGACCCGCAGCTCGCTGCCGCGGCGGGGACGCTGCCATGGTGAGCGCAGAATCGAACTCCTGCTCCTGCGGGTGCAGCGCGACCGTCGACTACGACGGCGGACGCTGCGGCATGTGCGGCGAAGCCTGCTTTCCTGGAGGATGACCCCATGAACCACCGATGGACCAAGGAAGCGCGGAGCCTCGTCGGGACGCTGCACACCTCGTGCAGCCGCTGCAACGCCGAGCCCGACGACTGCTCCTGCGGCGACAGGAACGATGCCCTGACCCTCGTGGCCAGGGCGATCCTGAGCAGTTGGCCGGCGACGCAGGCGTTCGTGCTGATGACCGACGCCGGACTGGACGCGCAGTGCGACGCCCTCGCGATCGAGTCGGACTGGGCCGTGCTCCCGTCCGGGGCGTACGTCTTCGGGGCCCTGCAGAAGCTGGTGGACCGCGAAGTCCTGCTGGTCGAGGACGCGCCCCGCAACCACAAGCGAGTGCGGCCCGGTCCGCGGCTTGCCGCTCTTGAGGAGATGGCCCAATGATCGTATTCGCCTACGGACCCACCAAGTTCACCGATGTGACCTACACCGAGCACCCCGACGGGTACGGTGTCGTCATCTCGGGCGTGATGACGCCTGGCGAAGCCTCTGACGCCATCATGCACGTCAAGGCCCAGTACGGCTGCGACTGGCTCGACACGTCCCTCCCCAGCCTCCTTGGCGGCGATGCGCTGCTGGTTGCTGGTACGGCGGACGGGCTCGCTCGGTGGCGGGCTGAGTGGAACGCCGCCCGCGCCGAGGAGTACCCCTACGATCCGGTGATGCGCTGGATGCTGTCGACGGAGCGCGGGCTGTCCAGCATGTGGCTCGTCTGCAGGCTGACCGGCCGACTCCCGCCGGCTGGTTGGGACAGGGTGAAGATCCCGACCCCTCCGGCGCCTGCGTTCCCGACCGACGCCGAGGCTTTCCGGCGCTGCGTCGCTGCTGTTCGCAATCTCGGGCTCGAAGCCGACCTCTACAAGCTCTGCGCGCTGCCCACCGCCTTCCCTGTCTTCCACCGCTGGGCGAACCTCCTTCCGCGGTGGGGTTCGCTCGCCGCGCTGATCGATGACGAGAGCCGGTGGAGCGAACTGAACCGGGAGATCGAGAACATCGGCCGACTGAACCCGCACGGCCCACGGGAGGTGTGGGTCCGCATGACCGACGAGGACGGCAACGACGCGCACATCACTCTCGACGAGATGGTCCACCTCCACCACGCGGAGATGATGCGCGCGTGGGAGGGCGCTGGCCGACCCGACCCGCGGCCGATGGTCGACGACATCCGGGCCACGGTGATCCGTGTCGTCGAAGAGACCCCCGACTGGAGGCTGGACCCGTGAGCCCCACCATCATCGAGATCCCCGCCGACCTCCGGCCCGCCGGCTCCGGCCTGCCCGAGACCTTCCGCGTCGAGCGCAACGACGAGGCCCTGGGCGGCGTCGTGGTCCGGCAGCGCATCACAGGAGACGCCGAAGATGAGCACCGATACCATGGATGATCTCAGGCACGCCGCAGGCCGGTTCGGCCGGATCGAAATCGAGGACGATGGGTACGACACGGTCGACCTGATCACCAACTACCGCTACCTTGCCAGGGACCTAGAACGGGAGGATGCTGAGGCGCTGGTGCGTCTGCACAATGCAGCGGTGGCAGTGATCCGGGACGCTGAGAGGGAGCGCGACGAAGCACGCGCTGCCCTCGACACCATCACGGCCACCTGCGCCGAGGTCGGGATCAGCACGCCTGCCGAAGCCAGCGGCTACCCCATGGGCATCGTGCGGGCGGTCGAGGAGATGGCGCGCGGGTACGGCCGCACGGCTGACTCTCTC